>Ga0315275_10000407_pt1 | contig 35239 bp, 52 predicted proteins | sample YL17G03_0_MG_FD_205557 | JGI IMG/M metagenome (GOLD analysis project Ga0315275, IMG submission 205557) | Sediment microbial communities from Yellowstone Lake, YNP, Wyoming, USA - YL17G03_0 | ecosystem: Environmental > Aquatic > Freshwater > Lake > Sediment | place: USA: Wyoming | collected...
GTACCCGTCCCCGTTAGCATTACCTCTGCCGTCGTTTTTCATCACGTACCCCACCGACTACGTGTCAGATTCTCCTGCGCCGTCGCCACGCACGGAATTACTTCGACCGCTTCCGTAAGAAGGATCTCCGGCACCGGCTCACTGATCCGGGTGTAGTCTTCGGCGGCTCCGTGCAAGGCAACCTCATGCAGAGAGTTAGCGCCGCGCCAACGCCAAATGCGCCTGGCGTCGGTGAGTACGGCGGCTTTGTCTTTCAGCGACGACAAAACGCCACAATGAACACCGGCTGAATACGTCCGAACGATTACAAACTTGCCTTCCATGTCATCCTCCTAGTTGAGTTGTTTTTCGTACTGTCTCACGGCTCTATCTTCACCTTCCGCCAGGCGGCGAGGCGCTGACCCAGTTCAACGCCCATGTTGTAGCAAGAATGCAGGTCGCTCACGTCCGGCTCCGATGAAACAGAGTCGGCCGCCTCGCACACCGCCTCCGCCGCCCTGAGCCGCTCCGTGATCGCGGTGGCGGTGAGCCGGGCGTTCTCGGCATCGAGGGGGTCACGCTCGACGATCGCCTGCTTTAGTGCCGTCGTGATGGTGACGCATACCGCCCGCACTTGCTCAAGGGCATCCAGCGCCTCGGGGAGTAGGTCGAGAGCCGCAGCTCTGAATACCTCAGGGTCTGACTTTGCGCCGTACTGCGCCTCACAGAGAGCCCGCGCCTTAGCTATGTCGATCATCGCAGCATCTCGTCTAAGTCCACATGGTCGGATAGGTCCATCACCTAGTGCCGTCATGATGGTGACGCATACCGCCCGCTCTTGCTCAAGGGCATCTAGCGCCTCCGGTAGAAGGGTGCGGGCAGATGCGATGAAAGAGGCATTGTCGTACTCGTCGCCCACTTGGAGGTAGTCAACGGCGTGAGCTATCGCATCACGGTCAGGACCATGCTCGACGGTAGCCACACCGTAGCATGTCGTGAACGTCCACGGACCCGGTGTCGCCGCCGCACAGAGAGCCCGCGCCTTCGCGATGTCGATCATCGCAGCACCTCGTCTAAGTCCACATGGTCGGAAATGATGTCGCGAATGGCTTGGGTCAATTCCTCGCAGGTGCCAGGCGGGCCATACTTCTCCCGCTGGCGTAGGCATTCGCGGATAGCTGCGAGCGCGAGTGCCATATCCATCGACTTGAGCGAGCGCATCATGGCGACACGGCCATCCGAGCTATCAAGGTTAAAGCGTAGCGTGCCGGTTTCTGATGGACGATCTTCGCTCATCTCGGCGGCTCCCAGAGTCCACAGGTTATCAACAGGCCGTTGCCCGCCCGCTCCCAACCTTCTACGCGGTCGAGATACCAGTGGGCGTACTCGATATCGGAGAGGCCGGGAGGGGCGAAGGGATCCCTCAGAAGGGCACTTCGTCCAGGCTCGCCGTCCCGCTCGTCGCCGGCCTTTGCGGGGCGGGTGGCGGCGTCCCGTTCGGCAGGCTGGCTGCCTCCTGCTTGCTGATGTACTTCAGCACCTTCGTCCTTGTCTGGTCCCGGTCGTCCTTGTATGTCGTCAGTTCCAGCCATAAGAGCTTTCCTTGTGCCTGCCGGTTGAAGTCGTCCGCCGACTTGAGAGCGTCGGTGATGCCGATCGCCGCACAGAACCTCTTGAACTGTCCGAGACCGATCTTCTGGGCCTTCTCGCTGGCGTTCTGAATGTTGAAGTTCTCCCAGACTTTCCTACCGGCGACGGCGGGGTCCTGGCAGGCAAACGTTACCCCCATGTAGTGCCCGGTGCCGGCCTTCGTCGCCTTATACTCCGAGGATTCGACGATCACCTTATAAGTTCCGGGGGTGAGCTGGCCGAAGTCGTCCGTATCCTCGATCTTGCTGAAGTCAACGAATACCATTCCTAATGCTCCTTAGATGAGTTTGCTGAACACGGCCCCGTCTAAGGGCAACGAGTCTGGAAGATCAAAGCGGGACTTGGCGACAAAGCTCCCGCCCTGCGTCGTATAAAGGACCCGCTCTCCTGCAGCGACAGCTTTCCCTTTGCCGTCCTTCTCCCCCTTGAAGTAGGTGTCGATCCTGGCAAAGAAGACGCCGTCCAGCTTGGCCATGACGACGGGCGCGGCCTTCTTGTGAATGTTGACGGTGTAGAAGTCGTAGTTGGCGCCCGACGGGTTCTCGAACTTGACGATCTGCTCGTGGCCAATCAGCAGCACGTTCTTGCCGGCATTATGGACGTGGTCCAGCTTCGAGATGAAGTCGCGCCACTGAGCGACGAGCAAGTCCCCGCCGCGCCCGTAGGGGATATCGGCGACCGTCGTCACCTTCTTGTTGTCGTGGTTCCAGGCGGCGACGACCTTCGCCGACAGGAACTTCTCGACCTCGTCGATAGTGTCGATGACGACCGTCTGATACTCCGAACGGATGAACCAACGAAGCCAGTCGATGACCTCCTCGATGGTCGTCAACTGCTTCGGCGTCTTGGTGCAGTCGACGCGGTCCAGGCCGTTCTCCAAGTCTAGGAAGATGGGCTTGGGAGCGAAGGCGGCCCAAGTACTTTTTCCAACACCCGGCGTCGAATAGACGAGAACTTTCCAGGCGGCTGGCGTCTTGCCATGAATGACGGCGAACGGGTCGGGGGCGGCTGCGAGTTCTGTCATGGGAATTCCTTGATCGGGTTCATATAGGCTCTGACTAGCGGATTGGGGCAGAGAAGGAAACCGTGCCAGTGATAGAGGATCTCTGCCATCAGTTGGCGCTCCTGGTAGTTGTCCGGCAAGCCAGAAGCCTGATGGGCGTTGACGATCTCGATCATGGCGAGTGCCGTTCGACATTGGCGACGGTGACCGAGCGGCCAATCGCCGTCTCAAGTCGGTGAATACCATCAGCAAGCTGTGCGCGAGCCAGGACCATGATGGGGTCGTGCTCGATGATCGGGTGCAGTTTGCAGAACAGATCGAGGTTGAGTTTGCTGGCGCGAAGCGTGTCCATCGGACTCATCCTAGATCTCCCTTCACAGCATTAACGAGCGGATCCCTATCCTCGTAGCCCCCATCTTCACTGCAGGCGGGCTCGTCCTCCGGGTAGCGACCGAGCTCGGCCGTCGCCTCCGCTAGCTTCTCGTCGGTAATTGCCAGCGCCCTCAACAACCGACGGTGAAGGTCTTCCCGCGAGTCCATCAGGGCCAGCCTAACGAGATTTAGAGCGACGATGCGCTGCAGGATCCCGGCACGCATTAGCAGGTTCATCGACATTAAGATGCCTTCTGCGAAAGTTCGATTTTGAGCGGGGTCCTGAGATGCTGGCTTACCAATAGGCGGACGTAGTTGGAGAGCGTCATATCCAGGTTGGCTGCCACCTGCTGGAGTTTTTTCAACTCCCCCTTGTCCACGAGGACGTGGAGAAGTCCTTTGGGGTTTTTCTTTGTATTCACCTTCTTGCCGGCCACATTCAGCTCCTTCCTCGTAGCGGTTGACGACCAACGATGATTGGCGTAGGTTTTCTATTCGGTCCCAATATCATCCATCACGTATGGCAAGTCAATTGATTTCCTATCATCGCAATACGACTGATATAGGAAATACCTACAAATATGGTAGCGGTTTTATAGCCGTTCCCAACGTGTCGATGGACCGGGTCGCGGCCTGCGCCAAGCGGTTTACATGGTCGTCCTGCACCTGGGATGGCGGGCGCCGCCAGCAGAAGTATTTCCTTGGCGCCCGCCTGCTCGTCCTCGATTTCGATGATGGTCTCCTGCCGCTCGACCAAGCGCTCAATCTCTGGTGCGACTGCGCCCACGTCATCGGGACGACTAAGAGCCACCAAAAACAGAAGGGCGAGACCCCGCCCTGTGACCGTTTCCGCGTCGTCCTGCGCTTTGAGGAAGTGATCGCCAATCTGGAAGACTACCGGCATACGATGCGGTTTTACATCGAGAAATACGGGGCGGATTCGGCTTGTATGGACGGCGCCCGATATTTCTGGCCTTGTCAGGAGATCATTTCAGTTACCGATGCGGGCTATGAGCAGACTACCTATCGAGCTCCCCCGCCGCAGGCGCCGCGAAGCTACGCCGAATACCGGGCCGCCAAGTTCGTCCCGTCGTGGATCGAAGGGATCCTCCGTTTCGGCTGTCCGGAGGGGATGCGTAACACCACCTGTTTCAAAATAGGCATCTATCTAACGAAGTGCGGTTATAGCGAACCCGAGATCATCGATCTGATCATGCGAAGCCCGATCACCCTTGGTGCTGATGAAGTGTGTGAAGCTGTAGGTAATGGCGCAATCCGCGGACGGAAGGAAATCGATGCAGAAGTCAAGGGCGAAGACACCAGCGGGAGTCATCGAGGTGAACCTGTGCGCACTCCTGAGCGAGAAGGCCGGCCCGAAACTCAAGAAGGGCCATGGCCCCTGGCCCCACACGATTAGGGTCGTCAAGGTCGATGACGTTGGCGCTCCCATTCTCTTAAAGGTGGACGCCAACCAGGTCGCCGTCCGCATCAGCCGTGAGTACGTCGCCGGTCTCCTGCGGGAGTACGTCTCTTACTTCTCCGGGGCGCTCATCGACTACAACGTTCCCTATGAGAAGTGCCTAGCCATCGTCCGGTCGTGGGCGCATCAGACGACCCATATGCGCCAGTTGCCCAAGTCGGTGGGCTTCCGCTCGGACCCCGCCATCGTCATGGCCCGCCTTGACTTCGACCCGGTCACCGTCCCGTCTGGGCAACTTGCCGCCTTTGCCCCCCTGTTGGCGGGGATGCTGGCGCGGGTCGAGACCAACAGTGATGCCTTCTGTGCCCGGATCGGTTCCATCTTCGACCCCGACGCCGACCGGAAGCAGGCCGTCTGGGTCTGGGGACCGGCTGACTCCGGCAAGTCGCAGTTCTCCTGGGTCATCGAAGTGCTGTCTGGGGATAACTTCGCCGTCCTCGGCCGCGAGGAGTTGAAGACTTCCTACTGGAAGGCCCAACTGGTCGGTCGCCGGGTCGGTATCGTTCAGGAGGCGCCAGCCTCGTTTATAAGGTCGGACGCCTTCAAGGCGGCAACTGGCGACGGGCGGCACTCGATCAGCGAGAAGTACGAGAAGGCATTCGTCGCCAATCTCAACGCCCTCTTCTTCCTCTTCTCCAACGACCCGCCTGAGATCCCGCATGACGAGGCGCTAAAGTTGCGGGTCATCGACTGCCGGGTCGCCCCCGTCCCCCCGTCGGAGATGATGGGGGAGGTGGACTTCCGCGGCGAGCTCGCCAAGGAGTTGCCGGCCTTTGTCGGCCATTGTCTGGCGGCCTATGAGGCGCTGCCGAAGGGGCTGCGAATCCCCTGCAAGAAGGAAGGTCTGGACGACATTATCGACCAGTTCGAAGCCGATTATCTCGACTTGATCGAGTCCCATTACGTAATCGTCCCGCGGATAGATGGCCTAGTTAACAAGGATGCCTATATCCTGCGTAGTCACTTCCAGGAACGTGTCGTTGAGAAGTTCGGCAACGACCCTCGTCATCAAGCTTTTGGTAAGAGGCTGCTTAAAAAAAGGTTCCTTTGCGAAGAAATTAAGGTGGAGTTTCAAACGATTACAAAAGATAAGAATGCCTCCCAAACAAAACGTCTTTACGTGTTCTGCGGCATCCGTGAACGCACCGCCGACGAGCGGAGATTCACCCGCAGGGATGCTGAAGGATTGGATAAAATAGAGGAAGCCAGCAACCTCAGGAGGCTCAAACGTGAGCCTTAATTGTCCCGGGCCTGTCCCGGGCCTGTCCCGGGCTCTCGTCCCGACCCTAAGCAACAGGAATCACTATATTGTCCCGGGTGTCCTTACCTCTTTTAAAGATAATTATGTCATATATGAGTATGCGCATATGCCAAGAGAGTTTTCCCGAAAAGCCCGGGACAGCCCGGGACAGGAGATATTCATGCCCAAGAAATATTTCAACGGTCCTGCCAGTTCGTTCACCTACACGGTGACCTATGAAGGCGGGGGCGCCCAGGAGGGAGTCAATAAGGGGACTCAGTGGATCGAGGTCGTGGATGGCCCGTAAGGACCTCATTCCCGCCGACGTCACCGCCGTCGTCGATACCCGCGAGCAACTCCCGTTCGACCTGGCGCCGCTCTCGGTGGTCCGCGGCTCGCTGCCGACTGGCGACTACTCGGTGGCGGGTCTCGAGCACGAGGTTGCCGTCGAGAGGAAGTCGCTCCCTGATCTGGTCCTCTGCGTCGGGTCCGAGCGGGAACGCTTCGAGAAGGAGATCCAGCGGCTGATGGCCTACCCCGCCCGGCTCCTGATCGTCGAGGCGACCATGGCCCAGCTCGAGCTCGGCCAATGGCGGGCCAGGATTACGCCGAATCAGGTGACGAGCAGCCTGCTCTCGTGGTCGGCGCAGGGCTTGCCCATCTTCACGGTTGACGGGCATAAGGCGGCTGGTATAGTCGCGGCTAAGTTTCTATTCGTAGCCGCCCGTCGCCGTTGGCGCGAGTTACAGGCTTTCCACTCCAATCTGAAGATTGCCACATGAAGTCGGACCAGGCTTTCGTTGATAGATTTTGGGCGAAGGTCTGCAAGACGGATTTTTGCTGGGAATGGACGTCCTATAAGGTCAAGTGCTACGCACGGATAACCCGTCTAGGAAAATCCGTTGGCGCTCATCGAATTGCTTATGAACTGGTTAAAGGTCCTATCCCCGACGGATTAGTAATCGATCACCTCTGTCGTAATTCTGGCTGCGTTAATCCCGATCATCTCGAAGCTGTGACTGTTCGGACAAACACGATGAGGGGCATTGGCCCGTCTGCTGTTAATGCCGCCAAGACCTCATGCAATCTCGGCCATCCGTTGACGGACGGGAACCTTATCCACAGGAAGGACGGGAGCAAGACGTGCTGGACTTGCCACCGCGCCTATATGCGGGGCTGGAACAAAGAGAATCGGGCCAAGATCAATGTCTACCGGAAGAGATGGCTCGATAGGCACCCGGGGAAAATGGCCGAGATGAACAAGAAATATTCGGGACGCCACAAGAAATATCGAGCGAAGAAACGAGAGGAGGCGAGAGATGAATTTGGCACGTAGAACCGCCAAGAGCGGGGAACGAAACGGGATGGCCAAGATCACCGAGGGCGTCGTCATCGCCATCAGGCGGGCCAGGTATTCGGAGGAGGGGAGGCGTGCTTGGCCTAAGGACCACCCGTCGAGCACGACGGCGCTGGCGGCGAGGTTCGGGCTGTCGGTCTCGCAGGTGTCGAAGATTGCCCTCGGAAGACAATGGCGTGCAGTAAAAGCTTGAAGATCATCCCATGATCCGCCTAAGAATGGCGGCCTAACCATTTAAGAGAGGAGTGTCCGTGAGCAAGGAAATTAATTCTGGCAAGACGACGCCCGTCAAATCACCGGCGCGAGCCATGCCGAAGTCCCTGGAGCCGGCAGAGATAGCCCGGGTCAGTGAAGAACGCCGCGCCCAGCGGATTGCCCGGGCCAGGCGGGAGCTACCCCCGTCGGCCCTGAAGGTCATCGACGCCTGCCCGGCGTCCTACCAGGACTGTCTCATCAAGGCCCTCTTGGGTCTGTCGTCCCCCAAGGTCGCCGTTAAAGCTCACTGCGAGCAATGCGTCGGCTGGGAGGACGTTAAGACGCGGGTCGGCGACTGCCGGTCCCACGCATGCCCGCTGCACCACTACCGCCCCCACCAGGAGGGCCGCAAGTGAAGGTCTGCAACCGCTGCCAGGAGTCCAAGCCGCCGACCGCCTTCTACGCCTCCGACGGGGCGCCCGACGGCCTCATGTATACTTGCAAGGAATGCGTAAATAGCAGGCAGGTAGAGTTGAGGAGGGCGAGGGCGGCGGCCCTCAAGTTCAAGATTGCGAGCATGAAGGACGTCCCGTGTGGCAGACCATAAAAGAGGCGCTCAACGTGATATTCTGCAGTCATAGCTGGCAGTTCGACTCGCTGCTGCTTGGGGGCGGGCGCCGCCTGCGCTGCCTGAAATGCACGGCGACGAAGGTGGAGAGAGTATGAGGCAATTCAAATTGGTGCGAAACGTAGAGGGTATAGTAAAGTTAGCCCGCCTCTCATCGCCGGTGCCCGCCGCCGCCTGCCTGCCACACCGGCCACTAAGGGACTCGCGGCAATTGCCAGTGGACCCTGTCCTTAAACGAGGTCCAGTCCCCGCCATACTGGATCTTTATCCCCAGCCTCGCTGCAGTCGTCTTGACGATGACGGCGAGCCGTTGGAAGCCGACAATATCAGCCCAATCAATAGGATACGGCGCGACATCTACAGCCTCGCTCGGTGTCGAATTGTGTCGGCTTCTCGGCCAGTCCTCCTGCGAGTTGCCCGTCTCGAAGGCGAAGTTCTGGGCCGCCTGGCCTCGGTGCCCGCACAAGATCGATATGTCCACCGACTTAACGACCTCGTTGAACAGCCTCTGCAGGTCCGGGTGGCACGTCGCCAGCCGCTCTGCAGACAGGGTCGAGAAGTGCGGCATGGCTCGCCTCCTAAACGCAAGCCCCCGCCGAAAGGCAGAGGCTCGCTCGTTGCGGAGATGAAGTCGAAGACGACAAAAAGTGCCTTGATGATAACACGAGGGCCGCCGGAATCGCCGGGCGGCCCTCAATAGCAATCTTCAGGAGTGCAACAATGGTCTAGGGCTTGTCGGCATTTCCCGGCTTGACTTTAGCCGGCTTGACTTCTTGACGAAGATGCAGGCGTACTATACTGATAGTCATCACCTTGAGGCATAATGAACGTCGAGACGATCGCCATTGCCGATCTCGCCTTCGATCCCGCCAATGCTCGCCGGCATTCCGTCAAGAACCCGGCAAGGTGGCATCGCTGCAATCAGCGGAGGCATCAGCGTCATGAGCGCCATCCTCAAGCAATATGCCTATAAACCTGGGCAATCCGGCAATATCACCGGGCGTCCCAAGCTCCCCGAGCACTTGCGCGGCATCGCATCGCTGACCCAGGACGAGGTCACCAAGCTCGTCTCCAAGTACGCAAGGATGACCCGCGAAGAGCTCCAGGCAGCGGTCGCCTCGACGACGACGCCGATGGTCGAGATCGCCATCGCCGCCATCTTCGCCCAGGCCGCCAAGCACGGCGACTTCGCCCGCCTGGCCTTCCTGCTCGACAGAGCGATAGGCAAGGTCAAGGTCGTCGAGGAGTCCGACCAGGCCCTGCAGGACCTAGCGGCGAAGTCCACTCAAGAGCTCCTCGAGCTTGTCGCTGCCAAGATGCCTTTGAAAGTCGGGTGACGATTGGAAGCCTTGGCCGAACAGCCTGCCATGATCGCTCATCGCCAGGCGACCGCCGACGATCTTCCTTTCATCTACTCGACCTGGGTCAGGACGTCGCTGGCGTCGCCGCTGGCGAAGCATGTTCTGCCGTCGACTCACCAGACCGCTCAGCGCCAACTCGCCGAGCGCCTCCTTATCGCCTCCCAAGTTCTCGTCGCCTCGCTCGAGGACGAGCCCGCCGTCATCCTCGGCTATCTGATCTACAGGCCAGGCGTCGTGCACTACGCCCACGTTAAGAAGGTCTTTGAGCGGCGCGGGATCCTCTCGGGCCTTCTCGACGCTGCCGATCTCGACATCGAAGAGTGCCATCTGACGCACTTTACTTACGACTGCCTGCGACTCCTAAAACGCTGGCCTCGTCTCCGCTACAATCCTTACTTGCTCATGGAGATCTGATGGAAGTCCAGACCGAGACAGCGAAGCCTGCGGGCCGCGGCGTCAAGCATATCAGCGGCGAGTATCGGCAGCCGTCGTCGATGAAGGTCAAGCGGGTAGCGTTTCACACAGGGGTCCAACTAGGTTGTCATGTCACGGCCACCGGCTTAGACGTCGACCACCAACTCAAGCAGTTCAAACGCAACTTCTACATGCACTTGATGGGGCCTGGCCTCTATATCAGGCTCGGCGACGAGAGCTGGGTCGTGCCGTTTACGAACATCATCTGCCTGACGATGATCGAGGAAGCCTGACTTGAGCGACGACGCCGAACTGCGCGCCATGCTCGAGGTCTTAGCCTCGCGGCCCCCGCCGTTCGATATCGCCGCCTACTGCTTCCCGGAGCAGCTGGCGTTCATCCAGGACCCGGCCCGCTTCAAGGCCGCTGATTGCTCGCGGCGCGCCGGGAAGACCGTCGGCATCGCCGCTGACTTGCTCGACACCGCTCAGCGCCACCCGAACATGGCCTGCCTCTACATCACTCTCTCCCGCCTCAATGCCAAGCGCATTCTCTGGCGGGATCTGACGTCGATCAACAGCCTCTACGGCCTGGGCGGGAAAGAGCACGCCACCGAGCTAACGATGACAATGCCTAACGGGCACATCATCTACCTCTCAGGCGCTAAGGATAAATCCGAGGTTGAGAAATACCGGGGCTTCCCGCTTAAGAAAGTCTATATCGACGAGGCGCAGAGCTTCCGCTCCTATCTCCGGGAACTGGTCGACGATGTACTGGCGAAATCGCTCTACGACTTCAACGGATCGCTGGCGCTGACCGGCACGCCGCCGCCGATCCCGGTCGGCTTCTTTCACGAGTGCGTCCACTCGGACAAATGGTCGCGACACTCCTGGAACATGATGGCCAACCCTCATTTGAAGCTCAAGTCGGGACGCGAGCCGATGGAGCTGATCCTCGAGGACTGCGCCCGCATGGGCGTCTCTATCGATGATCCGGCCATTCAGCGGGAGTGCTTTGGACGTTGGACGGTCGACACCAACTCTTTGGTCTTTCGCTGGAGTGATCTTAACCACTTCGATGACCTCCCTACAGGCTCTAGCTGGAGCTACGTCATTGGCGTTGACCTGGGCTATTCTGACGCGGACGCCATCGCGGTTCTGGCTTGGTCGGAAGCCTCGCCGAGCGTCTACCTCGTTCACGAGTCGGTCAAGAGGAAGCAGGGCGTCACGGAACTCGCCGCGGAGCTAGGCAAGCTGGTCCAACAGTACGACCCTCTCGCCCTCGTTATGGACACTGGCGGCCTCGGCAAGAAGATCGCCGAAGAGATGGTCGCACGCTACTCGTTGCCGATCAAACCCGCTCAGAAGGCTGAGAAGTATGCCCATATCGAACTTGTCAATGATGCCCTACGGACCAAAAGGCTGTTTGCCCGACGCGATAGCGCCTTCGCCCAGGACTCTATGCTCCTCGAGTGGGACCGAGACAAGTCCAGCGGCGACAAGCTCGTCGTCTCTGATGCCTTCCACTCCGACATCTGCGACGCCGTCCTTTATGCCTACCGGGCTGCTCTGGGTTGGCTTCACACTCCAGTCATTCCTAAGCCGAAGCTTGGCTCGGCGGAATGGCTGAAGGCGCAGGTCGCCGAGCACGAAGCGGCGATCATCCGCCAGCTTGAGCAGCGGGATCAGTTCGACCCGGCCCTCGCTGACGATCCGGACCCGCAATGGAGGTGGCAGGCTTGAGCGACAACGACTTCATGTTCCTAATGGCCGGTGGCATCCTCTTCTCGGTGCTGATGATCGGCGCCGTATGTGGCTACATTTGGGGCATGCACCTTGGTCGCCTGGAGGCCCATCATGACGCCCGCTGAGATCAGAGCCATCCTCGTTGTCTGCAGAGAGATGGGGGTCTCATCCGTCAAGGTCGGCGACTTCTCGGCCCTGCTCGATCCGCAGTACGTCGCCGATCCGAGCCTTAAGGCCGACGAGCAGATGCCGACGGAGGACGAGCTCCTCTTTGCCTCGTGCCCGACCCCTTTCGACCGTCTCGAGACTCAACCGCAACCGCCAGGATGATCTAATGGACTTGCAAGACGTCATGACCGAGCTAGGCACCGTCTTCGAGACCTACACGAAGCCGGCCGCCGCCATCCAGAAGGCCCAGGACAAAGACGGCTACTTCATGTCGATGGCCTGGGGGAGATTCGGGCTGACGCTCGAAGTCACCGAGGTCGTCGAAGAGGTTCTATCGACGGGCAGGCTGACCAAGGAAGGCCAGTTCCAAGCCATCGTCGACCAGGCCCTCTACGAACTCGCCAAAGAGATGGTCGCGAAGCATGAGAAGCTAGCAGCAGCCAACAACAAGCGGGGCCGCAAGGCTCTGAAGCTCATACACCAAGGAGGGTAGGTATGGCCGTCGAGTGGAAGCAGTTTGGGACCGGCGCGGAGATCCCGGGAGACGTCCAGCCGCAGAACCGCTGGTGGGCCGAGCGGGGCCATATCGAGATGGCGCAGGCGATCACGGCGACCATCAACACCCTTTCTCAGATCGATGCGGCGAGGCAGACACAGTTCCAGATCTCAGGGCGGCTCTACGGCAACGCCAACATGATCGGGCTCAACGGGCTGTCGTTCGCCAAGGTTCAGGCGACGAGCCCGCTCAAAGATCGGATCACCTATAACGTCGTCGCCTCCGGGATCGACACCATCACCGCCAAGACGGTCAAGAACAAGCCTAAGCCGCTCTTCCTGACATCAGGGGGCGACTGGAAGATGCAGCGGCGGGCCGAGAAGCTCTCTAAGTTCGTCGACGGCATCTTCTACGAGAACGACGCATACGATCAGGGCCATATCGCTTTCCGCGACTCGGCGGTGCTCGGCGACGGCTTCACTCACGTCTTCGAGCACTACGGCCGGGTCAAGTTCGAGCGGGTCATCGCTTCCGAGCTCCTCGTCGACCCGATGGAGTCTCTTTATGGGCAGCCTCGGCAGATGCACCGGACCAAGAACGTCGACCGGGCCGTCCTCCTCGACTCCTATCCGGGGAAGCGGTCGGCGATCCTCTCGGCCAACACCGTTAGGATGGAGTCGGGGGCCTACCAGACCGTCTCCGATCAGGTGACGGTCGCTGAGTCCTGGCGGCTCCCGTCTGGACCTGAGGCGACCGATGGCCTGCACGTCATCTGCATGGAGAACGACGTCTTATTCAAGGAGCCTTGGAAGAAGGACCACTTCCCGTTCGCGAGGCTCCCTTGGTCGACGCGCCTCTACGGGTACTGGGCGCAGGGCGGCGCCGAGCAGATCCAGAATATTCAGCTTGAGATCAACAAGCTCCTTTGGGTCATCCAACGCTCTATGCACATGGCCGGGACGCAGAAGATCCTCTGCGAGCGGGGCGCCAAGATCGTCAAGGAGCACCTGACCAACGACTATGGGCTCATCCTCGAATACACTGGCACTCAACCCAGCTATATCGCCCCGCCGATCGTCCCTCCCGAGATCTATTCGCACCTGCAGACACTTAAGTCGGCGGCTTTCGAGCAGCTGGGCGTCTCGCAAATGTCCGCCTCTGGGCTGAAGCCTGCAGGACTCGATAGCGGGCGAGCCCTCCGAGAGCACCAAGACATCGAGAGCGAGCGCTTCACCGTCATCGCCCAGCAGTACGACCGCTACTACCTCGACCTCGCCCGCCTCGCCATCGAGACGACTCAGGAGATCTTCGAGGACGCCGGCAACTACAAGGTGACGATGCCCGGGAAGAAGTTCCTGGAGACGATCGACTGGGCCGACGTCGATCTCGACGACGAAGAGTACGTTATGCAGTCGTTCCCCATCTCGTCGCTGCCTTCCGATCCTGCAGGCAGACTGCAGACCATCCAGGAGTACATCCAGGCAGGGATGATCTCGCCGCGGTCTGGCAGGCGCTACCTCAGCTTCCCGGACCTTGAAGCCTCCGACCGCCTGGCGAACGCCAAGGAAGACTGGCTTCACGAGGTGCTGGAGAAGATGATGGACGACGGCATCTGGTACGAGCCCGAGCCGACTGACGATCTCGCCCTGGCGAAAGAGCTGGTGCTCGACTACATCGCCTACGCCAAGAAGATCAACTGCGAAGAGGCGCACATTCAGATGTTGCGCGACTTCAACGACGAGCTCCAAGCGATGGCCGTCGCCTCTCAGCCCCCGGCAGGCGGAATGGGCACGCCGCAAGCGGTCCCAATGGCTCCTCCGCAGTCCAACATGGTCCCCAACGTCCCCGGCATGGCTGCCGCGGCCGCTTGAGTATTTAACCTGCTGCCACCTTACCAGGTGCAGCCCGTGAAAGTCGGGCCAGCAGGCCCTCTAAGGAGATTCGCGAATGACAGAAGCCGCCGCCGTCCAAGCCCCTCTCGCCAATGGTCACGCTCCCGAGACGGCCCCGCCGCCGCCGGCTAAGCCTGAGGCCATCGCCCCGCAGTTCTCGGTGCTCGCCAGGAAAGAGGCGGCCCTGCAACGCAAGCGGGAGGAACTCAAGGCTGAGCGGGCGGCTCTCGACGCCGAGAAGGCCGAAGCCCAGGCCCTCAAGGAACGCTATGGGACTAAGCCTAAATCTCCTCGGGAAGCCTTGGAGCGTTACGGGTTCGACTACAAGGCGGCGACCGAATACGAGCTCTCCGACGGCGTGCCGACCCCCGAAGGCGTTGCCCGGGCAACGGTTGCCGAGGAGATCGCCGCTTTCAGGAAAGAGCAGGAGGAGCTGCAGCAGAAGCAGCTTCAAGATCAACTGGCGGCCCAACAAGCCCAGGCCGAAGAGACTCTCTCGGCCTTCAAAGAGGAGATCGGCCTCTTCGTCAAAGGCAAGCCAACCGAATACGAACTCATCAGCATTTTCAATGCCGAAAATCTGATTTATGATACGGTAGAGGAGTACTTCCACAAGCACAAGAAGGCGCTTTCGATTAAAGAAGCCGCCGATCTGGTCGAGAAGTACTGCGGCGAGCAAGCGGAACTCTACGAGAAGTCCGCTCGATACAAGGCCAAGCACGGCCAGGCGGACCCCGCGCCCAAGCCAGGGGAAGGCAAGCCGAACATCACGGCCACGAGAGAAGCAGCGCAGCGGCGCACGTTGAGCAACGACCTCACAACGTCCACGCCTTCGCTCGTCTCGCCTCGTGTCGAGGCCGATAGAATGTCCAGAGCCTTAGCGGCCCTGAACAAATAGAGCGGGGGCGTTTAATCACTAAAGGATTAAGCGCATGTCTGCTGTCTATCAGAACCTAACGAACATGAACGCGGCCCTTAAGGAACTCTACGACGGCCAGGTCGTCGAGAACCTCGTCTACGCCGACAACCCGTTCCTCGCCATGGTCCCGAAAAAGACCGACTTCGGCGGCAAGTACAAGCCGGTGCCGATCATCACCGGCGTCTCTCAAGGTCGTTCGGCGACCTTCCTCACGGCCCAGGCGAACCAGTCGCCCGTCTCCATCGAGAGCTTCCTGCTCACGCGGGTAAGCGACTACTCGATTGCGACGATCGACAACCAGACGATGCTCGCCTCCGCGACGGACAAAATGTCCTTCCTGGAAGGCTCCAAGATCGTCATCGACGGCGCGATCCGCTCGGCGACCAACTCGCTGACTGGCGCCCTCTTCCGCAACGGAACTGGCTCGATCGGCAAGATCTCGACGATCACCACCGGCGTCATCGTCCTGACGAACAGCGCCGACGTGACTCAGTTTGAAGTCAACATGGTGCTGCAGGCCAACGCCACCGACGGAGGCCTGACCCCGCGGGCGGCCCTCGGCTACATCATCGCCGTCAACCGTTCCGCCGGCACCGTCACGGTCTCGGCGACTCAGGGCGGCGCGGCGGGCTCGCCGGCCTCTTGGGCAGCGGCTGACTTCCTGCTCGTTCAAGGCGACTTGAACGCCAAGGTGATCGGCCTCCCGGGCTGGCTGCCGGCGACCAACCCGACGACGGGCGAGTCCTTCTTCGGCGTCGACCGCTCCGTCGACCGCACCCGTCTCGCGGGGATCTACTACGACGGCTCGGCCCAGTCGATCGAAGAAGCCCTAATCGACTCCTCGAGCCTGCTGGCCCGGGAAGGCGGCAAGCCGAACGTCTGCATTACCAACTACGCCAGCTATTCCGCTCTGGAGAAGTCGCTGGGCGCCAAGGTGCAGTACGTCGACCTCAAAGGCCCGGCCGAGATCGCCTTCCGGGGCATCATGGTCAACGGCGCCAACAGCATGATCAAGGTCTTTCCTGATCGTAGCTGCCAGGGCTCGCAGGGCTTCCTGCTCCAGATGGACACATGGTGCCTGGAGTGCTTGGGCGACGCCCCGCAGATCCTGCGCTACGGCGACGGCCTCGAGATGCTCCGGGTCTACAACGCGGACGCCGGCGAAGTCCGGGTTGGCTACTACGCTCAGCTGCGAACCAACGCGCCGGGCTGGAATGCCAACGTCCTCTTCTCTGCCTAAGTTCCGCGGCGCGGGAGTCGCCGGCCAAGGATGGCTGGCGACTCCCCTTCCTCTCTTTACCTCATGGGGGCATGGGGATAGAGCTAACCGCCCTCCTGGCTTAGAACCAGGTTTCATCAAAGGATACAATTACTTATGGCCAACAGGTATTTCACCCAGTTCGGGCTGACCCTCGCCAAGCAAACCGTCTTCCTCTTCGGTCGTGCGACCATCGGGGCGACTGGCGCCGTCACCCTCGACGCGACCAACTCCAAGGGCATTAAGACGATCGTCCGTAACAGCGCCGGCAAATACACCGTGACGCTCGGTAACACGACGAGCGGCAACGACATCTATCCGCGGCTGTTCAACGTCTCGGTGATGCAGCTCTTCGCTACGGCGGTGAATGCGCCGATCGTCCAGGTGATTAGCGAAGCGGTGGCGACGACGACGCCGACTGTCGTGCTGCAGTTCTACGCGGCTGACGGAACTACGGCGACGGATCCGTCGAGCGGCCAGGAAGTCCGCTTCACCGTGACCCTCACCAACTCCACCGCACCGTAAGGGGTCACCGATGTTCATTCATGACCGGAAGAAAGCGGCGGGCGTCATCGTCTCCCGCATGAAGGATGGCCCTCAAGGCTACTCCGACGGTGGGTCTGTCCAGATGCCTGAGGAAGGCATGGGCGGTGGCGATGATCTCACGTCTCTGGCCCAAGACTTCCTGCACGCCGTCGACACCAAGAGCCCGCAGGCATTAGCGGACGCTTTCAAAGCGATGTTCCTGGCCTGCGAGCAGGAGCCGCACGACGAGGCGGGAGAGATGGAGTGATGGACGGCACGGACTGGACCAAGGATCTCGTTTGGACGGGCCTCCGCAATGGGGTCCTGGTCAAGTTCGTGCCGGTCGAGCCGGACCCGGAGGAGACGCTCCGGGTCCGCTTCCGCTTTCTCGATGACCCCTACAATAACGGCGGTTGACCGATGGCCTCGACGATGACCCTCTCGCAGTTGATGACGGCTGTCCGGCAGCGGGCCGACATGCTGCCGAACGGCTACACGCCGAACGTCACCGACACGCAGTACTTCGTGACGGACGTCGAGCTCGTCTCCTACATCAACCTGTCGCTCTACGACCTCTACGACCAGTTGATCTCGGCTTACGGGGCCAACTACTTCGTCAAGGTGCCCGCCTACAGCTTTGTGACGGACGGGACGACGCAGCAATACACGCTGCCGACCGACCTCTACAAGCTTCTCGGCGTCGATCTTCAGTTGTCGGGGACGTCGGGAAGTGCCCAACAGAGCCTTGTCTCTATCAAGAAGTTCGAGTTTGGCGACAGGAACCGCTTCGCCGTCCCGAACTTCCAGTCGTTCTACGGCGTCACCAACCTGAGATATCGCCTCAACGGGATCTACCTCTGGCTGACGCCGATCGCTTCTGCAGGCCAGACGATCTACCTCTGGTACGTCCCGAAGATGACCGAGCTCGCCACCCTCTCGGACACGTCCGATGGAATTAGCGGCTGGCTCGAATATGTCATCGTCGACGCGGCGATCAAATGCCTCGTCAAGGAGGAGTCGGACGTCTCGGCGCTGATGGCCGAGAAGGAGAAGCTGCTGGTCCGCATTATGAACCTCGCCGATAGCCGCGATATTGGCTCGCCGCCGAAGGTGACCGACGCCACCTACCAGGACAACTGGTATCCGACCGGCAACGGCTCGGGCAACGGGTCGGGGTCGTTCTGATGGCCTTCCGCATCGCCCAGGTGCAGACCAAGGACCGCGAGGTCAACCAGGTCCAGCAGAACATCAAGCAGGCTATCGAGCCGATCTTCGCCGAGCAGTCTGGCTCTTTCGTCGTGACGCTGACCGGCTGCACGACCAGGCCGACGTCGACGCTCTTCTGGGAGCAGGGGGTAAAGGGCGGCGGCGTGACGGTCAGTGTTCCGTTGCCCATCGAAGGTGTGTCAAATAGCACGCTCGCTACCCTTCTCGGCTTGCCTAAGGCTCTTTGGCCGCGGCAGGTCCAGTATGTTCAGGTGCCGACGATCGACAACGGCGTGACAGCGATGGCGACGGCCGGCATCGAGATCAATGGGACGATCAGCCTCTATAGGACGCTGACGGGTTCGGCGATGACGGCGGCCGGCGTCAAGGGGCTCTTTGCCTGCACCTTCAGCTATATCGTGGGGATCTGATGGCCCTCCAAAAGCAGAACGTGCCGATCAGCTTCAAGCGGGGCCTGGATTCCAAGACGGACCCGAAGCAGGTCGTTCCCGGCAAGCTCCTGGCGTTGACCAACGGCACCTTCATCACCACCGACCGCATCGACAAGCGGCAGGGCTACACAGAATACGCCCATACCTACAGCGGCGGCGGCACGATTACGAACGGCGTCGGCGTGGCGAGCTATAAGAACGAGCTAACGATGCTCGATGGCTCGCAGCTCCTCAGCTATTCGCCAAGCGAGGCCCAGTGGTCGCAGGTCACTGGGCTGATCGAGCCGACGGCGGTGACGACGACGCCCATCTACCAGGCATCGGCGAGCCAGAGCAGCGCTGACAGCTCCTTTCATGCCGGCTCCGGCCTCCAGTGCTTCGTCTCGACGTCGACCTTCGGCTTCTCATTCTCCAACCCGGTCGTCTATACGGTCGTCGACACGGTCAGCGGCCAGAAGCTGGTCAGCGGCGCCGTCGTGCCGAGCTCGACGAGCGCCGGCACCATGGTAAAGGTGGTCACGTTCGGATCCTACTTTGTCATTGTCTTCTACGCCAGCGGCGGCACCGCCCTTTCCTACTGCACGGTGCCGGTGGCGACGCCGTCGGCCATCTCGGCCGCGGTCCTCCTCGCGAACGACGTGCTGACGGCCCATGCGAACTTTGACGTGGCGGTCATCAGCACCCGTCTCTTTGTTGCCTATAACAGCAGTGGTGGAGGTAACAGCGTCCACACGTTCTATCTCGATGCGGCATTTACCAAGACGTCGGGGGCGGCTGTCGCCCACGATGCCAATGGCGCCATCACCATCTTTGGCGATCCGAGCCTCAATGCCTGGGTGGTCTATAGCAACGACGCCGGGTCGAACCTTAGGGGCTTCGTCTTCAACTTCAACCTGTCGGGCTTTACTCTCGCCGATCAGGTGGTCACCTCCGGGACTTCGGCGGTTAACATCACGGCGTCGTTTGTTGCGGGCGCCGGCACGACCACAGCCCAGCTCTTCTGGGAGTTTGTCGACATCTACCTAGATGACGTCTACACGCAGACGCTGACCGTCGCCGGCGCCATCGGGTCCGCCAGCATTATCGCCCGTAACGTCGGTCTCGGCGGCAAGTCGTTCGCCTACGGCGGTATCAACTACGTCCTGACCACCTACCAGGGGTCGGCGGTGCAGTCGGCGCCCCAGCAGACCTACTTCTTGATCACCACCGCCGGCAAGGTCGTCGCCAAGTTCATGCCGACCTCGGGTGGCGGCTACACGCTCAGGCACCTCTCGGAGGTTAACAATCTGGCTGCAGGCGTCTATCAGTATGGGCTCCTGCAGGTCTCCGAGGCGGGACTGTTCAGCGGTCTTAACTTCAATATCTACGGCGTTAGCTCGTCGACCGTGACGTTCGGCGCCATAGCCGCGTCGGTGGAGCTGGCGAACTCTCTGCATGTCAGCGGCGGGTTCCTCTCGGTTTACGACGGCGCCCAGGTGGCCGAGCACGGCTTCCACCTCTACCCGGAGATCGTCAATTCGTCGGTCTCTGACACCGCAATCACCGGCACCTATAGCTGGGTCGTCTGCTATGAATGGGTCGACAACCAGGGCCAGACTCACCGGAGTGCCCCGTCGTTGCCGCTGACCAGGACGGTCGCCAACAAGGCGGTGACCCTCAACATCTCGGCCTTGTCGCTGACGTCCAAGACCAGCGGCTCGACGCCCACCGGTGCCATCTCCATCGGCATCTACCGGACGCTGGATGCCGGGACGATCTACTACCGGGTTACCGACATTCTTAACCCGGTGTCGAACGACACGACGGCGAGCACCCTCACCTTTATCGACACGTCCCCCGATGGCTCCATCCAGGGCAACGGCACCCTATACACGACCGACGGCGAAGTCGACAACTCACCGATTCCGGCGCCGCTCTTCCTGACGTCCTATAAGCAACGGATGATCGCCGTGCCTGCCGAGACGCCGACCTCCTGGTGGTACTCCAAGCAGATCGTCCCGGGCTCGCCGGTCGAGTTCTCGGACCTATTCGTCCAGAACGAAGATCAACGAGGCGGCGGCTTTCTCGCTGGCGGGCAGCTCGACGACAAGCTGGTCCTCTTTAAAGAGAATACCCTCGGCTATGTCGTCGGCGACGGGCCGGCGCCGAACGGCTCGGGCAACGACTTCACGCCCTGGCAGATCGTACAGTCGGACACCGGCTGCAACAACGCCGCTAGTGTCGTCGCCATGCCAGACGGGCTGATGTACCAGTCTCCCAAAGGCATCTACCTCCTCGACAGGTCCATGAAGGACCATTACATCGGCGGCGACGTCGAAGCCTACAACTCCTACACCGTCACCTCGGCTCTAAGAGTCGACGGCACGACGCAAGTCCGGTTCACTCTCAGCAACGGCACGGCGCTGGTCTACGACTACGCCGACACCGTCAAGGACGAACGGGGGTATGGCCAATGGTCGGTGTTTACCGGGATCTCAGCGGTGGCGGCGACCAACTACAACGGGAACTACACCTACATTTCGAGTGCCGGGAGGGTCCGGACGGAGGCGCCGGGGGTCTACACCGATGCCGGGGCCTTCATCCAACTGAGCTTGACCACGTCTTGGCTGTCGCTTGCGGGTCTTCAGGGCTTCCAGCGCGTCTATTCCAGCGAGATTCTCGGCCAGTATCAGAGCCCGCACCACTTGAACGTCCAGGTGGCTTATGACTTCGATCCTACGGTGGTTCAGACGGACGATATCGTGGGGACGTCGGTCGCCCCCTATCAATACCGTGTCGATTTCGCCCGGCAGAAGTGCGAGGCGATTCAGCTTACGCTCAAGGACACGCAGGCATCCGGCTTCGGGCAGGGTCTTTCTCTTTCGGCGTTGACTCTGCAAGTCGGATCGAAAGGCGGCCTCAATCGGCTCAGCCAGACCAGAAACTACGGGTAAAGGGCCTTTTATGCAGCATATCCTCCACGCTCTGAATGTGCTCTTTGGCGAGAAGAAGCCGGCGGTCCGACACTTCTTTAACGGCGGCGACGTCGGTGTCGATGCCGACCCCCTCGGGATCGGCGGCGGCGGCTCGTTGCCATCGTTCGGGGGCTTGGGGAATTACGCCGGCGGCGGCCTTCTGGGCGCTGGCCCGGGTGGGCCGATCATCGACCCACATGGGGCCACCGGCCAGGCTGGAATGCAGGATAAGATCGGCGCCTCGGGCAAGGCACCGGAGATCACCAACAACTTCGGTGGCGTTCAGGGCCTGAAGGACCCGCTGGCGAACAACCCGGCAGTCACAGCCGACTTCACCAACTCCAACAACATCGGCGTCCAACAGCAGGCGCTCGCCCAGCAGTTGCAGGCGCAGGCCAACGGCCAAATGTCTCCCGCCCAAGCCATGCTGCAGAACCAGCTCAAGGCCAATACGAACGCCAACAACCTGCAGTCGGCGTCGTTGCTCGGCAGCCAGAAGGGCATCAACCCGGCACTCGCCGCCAGGATGACGGCGCAGAACAATGCCTCAAACAACCAGCAGGCGGGCGGACAGGCAGCGAACCTGGCACTCGGTCTGCAGGGGCAGGCGCAGAACCAACTCGGCGGAATGCTTCAAGGCTGGCGCGGTCAGGATCTGCAAACAGAGCTCGGCGGCGCCGACATTGGACTGGCAAACAGAGGCCAGAACATCCAGGGGGCGAACGGCTACAACAACACGCAGACCCAGGCACAGCTTGGCGGGGCTGATATTCAGTCGAAATACGATGTTCAGAACAGCAAAGCTAAGTCCGGGATGTTCGGCGGACTGCTAAATGCTGCCGGAGCACTGGGCGCGGCGGCCATTGCGGCATCAACAGGCACCAAGGTTCCCGGCAATGCCCCGCATCCTGGCGACGACCCAAGGAACGACACCGTCGACGCCAAGCTGTCGCCCGGCGAGATCGTCATCCCGAGGTCGAAAGCCAACGACCCGGAGGCGGCTAAAGAGTTCGTCGCCCACATCCAAGGCCAAAAGGCGGGAGGCGACAGCAAAGCTAAGGGCTATGCCGGCGTCCTCAACGCCAAGCGGGAAGTCTCTGAACTCAAGAAGCGCATAGCCATCCTCGAGAAGCACGTCGGGAGGGCTGGCTGATGTCGGACTACAGCCTAGTCGCCGAGCACCCGTCGCACTTTGAGATCTCGCACCCGGAGAAGGGGGCCTTTAAGGTGGCCAAGCGCAGTCTCGATGCCGGGACGATCAAGAAGATCAAGGCGCTGCCGAAGGCGATGTTTGGCGGCGGCGACCCTGAGGACGAGACAGGGACGGCGACGGGCAACGAGACTGCTCCGGTTGAGACGGCACCCGCCGACACGCTCTCGGAGGCTCCTGCGGAGGTGCCGGTGGCTTCTCCCGGCCCTCTGACGGCGGGCAATCCCTACGCCGGCCTCCTCCAAGGGGCGGGCGGTTCGCCAATCGCCGAGACGGTCGGTCCCGAAGCGCCTCCCGACCTCGAAGCATCGGGGAAATACGCTGGACTGGCCCAGGCGACGGGCACGGCGACGGCTCCCGAGACCGCTAAGGCGCCTGCCACCAATCCGAACACTACCGCTGGTGCCGACAAGGAGCCCGCCAAGGGTCCGGCGACACCAGATGCGACGACGTCCGCCTACACCAAGGCGTTCGACACCATGGAGGCAGGCATCAAGGGCGCCGCCGCCGCTCAGTCGGCCTACGCCAAGGAGGCTGAGGCCCAGCAGAAGAAGATGGCCGAAGACCTGGCCACTCAGAAGAAGACTTACGATACCGCCTATACCGCCATCGACAACGAGAACAAGCAGCTCACCCAGGACGTCATGGGCGCCAAGATCGATCCCTCGAGGATCTGGGCCAACGCGTCGACCGGGAACAAAGTCTTGGCTGGGATCGGCATCCTGCTCTCGGGGATCGGCTCCGGGCTTACCGGGCAGCCGAACTTGGCGATGCAGGTCATCGACAAGACGATCGACCGCGATATCGACGCCCAGAAGGCCGAGCTCGGGAAGAAAGAGACCCTGCTTTCGATGAACTATCGGAAGTACGGCAATCTTCAAGCGGCCGACACTGCCACGCGGAGCCAACTCTATGCCATCACTCAAGGGCAGATCGGGGCGGCGGCCGCTAAGATGGGCGGGGACGTCGCCGCGGCTCATGCACAGCAGGCCATCGGCGAACTTGAGGTAAAGCGGCAGCAGCTTCAGCATACGACTGCTGGCGGCCAGGTCATGAAAGATATCACCACGGCCGCCTACAACGGTCAGCCCCTGACCCCCGCGCAGGCGCAGGCGATTGCTCCGGACGCCTGGGTTCAGATGCCGGACGGGACGGCCCGCGTGGCGCAGACGAAGGACGGAGCCAAGAAGGTCCGGGCGGCAATGGGTCAGGCGCTGGAACTGGGCAAGCTGATGGACGGCATGGACCGCTTTGCCGACCAGAATGCCGGGACGCTGGGCACCTTCACCGGATCCAGCAACAACACGCTGGCGAATGGGCTGATGGCCCAAGGCATGATTCACATTAAGAACCTCGGCGAGCTGGGCGTGCTCTCGAAGTCGGATATTGAGGACATTATCGAGCCGATGATGCCCAACCCAGGCAGCTACCGGACGGGGCGGACCAAGGAGCAGACCAAGGCTCTGCGCGAGATGACGCAGAACAAGCTTGACGCCCTTTATGGCTCGGAGCTGGTCGGCTACCGGCCTGGTGCCAACGCCTCCAAAGACAAGAGGGTGCCTTAATGGCATTGGTCAACGTCACCACTGGCAAGTCCGAAGATCTGCCCGAAGAGGATAGCCTTTCGGCCCTCGCGGCCGGGACGCATGTCCCCTCAGGGGGTGCCAAGGCGCTGATCAACCCCTCGGGAGAGTTAGTATTTTCTCCTTCGGAGACTGCCGCCGAGAACGTCCAGAAGTACGGCTATAAGGTCCCCACCCAGGAACAGTTGACGGAGTTCGCCACCCAGCAGAAGTATGGGGTAGGCGCCGGCAACGAGGCCAAGGCGTTCGGCGCAGGATTCCTTCGTGGACCGACATTCGGAGCTTCTGACGTTGCTCTTGGCGGCTTGGGGATTTCAAGCCCTGAAGCGTTACGTGAGCGGGCGGCGAGGAACCCGATTGCGACGGGCGCGGGCGAAGTCGCCGGTATCGGGACGTCGTTGCTCGCCCTCCCCGGCGGCGGTGCCGTGGGTGCTCTGGGAAGGGTCGGCTCGGGAATCGCGGAAGCGGCGGCGCCGGCTGCACTAGCTGAGGGCGCCGGACTCGCCGCCAGGGTCGTCCAGGGGGCCGGGAGGGTCGGAGCCAAGGCTCTCGGATCGATGGTCGAGGGCACGGTATTTGGGCTCGGCCAGACCGTCTCCGAGGCTGCTCTTGGCGACCCGGCGCTGACTGCCGACAAGGTCGCTGCCAACATCGGCTATGGGGCTCTCATAGGTGGCGGGCTCGGTGGGGCCCTCGGGCTCGGCGCTGAGGTCGTGCCCAAGGCGGCGGCAAAGGCTCGGGAGGTCATCGGAGGGCTTTTCGGTAAGGCGAAGGGCGAGGCGCCAGCAGAGATTGCCCCGGGCATCCCCGCTCCTGAGGTGCCCGCGGCCGCGCCCGAAGCCGGAACGGGGCCGCGCCAGATCAGGCGGATCCAGGACATCCAAGCCTTCGGTTCGGGCAAGGAGGTCCCCGGAGAGTTGCCGACGACTCCCGGCATCATCGCCGAGCTCGGCGCCAAGATCACCGGCAAGACGCCCGAGGAGTTCCAGGAGGGACTGACCCGCGGGGCGACCGCCGAGGTCATGACTCCCGAGGAGCGGGAGGTCATGGGGGCCGAGATGGCCGAGGGATTTCAGAAGCATCATGACGTCATGGACAGAGCCGCCCTAGAGACGGCGAGCCTCGGGCGTCAGGACGAGATGGCTACGCTCCTCAGTGGGGCCGACTCGGCTCCTATCCGGGCGGCCGTCGAGCGGGACGGTGCCCAGATCGCCGGCACGCTCACTGAACTGGAGACTCCCGGTCTCTACCCTCCTGCTGCAGGCGCCCACCTGAGACGTGTTGGCGAGGCTCTGGAAGCTGCCGCGGAGTCCGACGACCCGATGGCCCTCTACAAGGCGACGAACGACGCCAAGCGCAAACTCTACGAGCTCAAGAGCGGCCTGCTCCGCTCGGCATCGTTCGAGCACCGGGAAGCCGGCAAACTCGTGAACGAGGTCTACCGGGCCGTCAAGTCGGGGCTCGAGGATGAAGCCGTATGGGGAGCCGCCGGCGCCCGCCAAGCCGAGTTCAACAACGCCTTCTCGGAGTTCAAGGACGCCCAGAAGGAATTCCGCAAAGCCTTCATGCGGAAGACGACCGTCAAGGGGTCGGATACCTACTTGACGAAGGCAACGAAGTTCAACACCTACGTCAATGCCATCAATGACAGGCTCCGTGGCGCCGAGCGCAACGGCATCATGAACGAGTACCTCGACAAGTCCAAGGCGCTCCTGGATCAGATCGAGAAGACGGGCGCCAACACCACCTTCGAGAATGTCGACGCCGAGGGCCTCAAAGGGATCATCGGCAAGAACGAAGCCGATATCCTGAGAGCCAGGAACAGCATTCAGGCGGCGCCCGGGGGGCATGGAGCCCTGACCGACTGGCTCCACCCGTTGTCTGCAGTCAGGCATCTGACTAAAGGGCTCTCAAATCCCGAACTATTAGGCATGCGCCTAGCCTCGCTCGAGCGAGCGGCCCAGCGGACCTCTAACGTCGTCTCCAAAGGAGCGGCGGCGATCTTCAAGCCTGTCGAGAAGGCGGCGACAAAGGGCACCGGCATCCTCGTCGACAAGCTCTCGACCGAAGAGAAGCTAAAGCGGTTCGAGAAGCGGACAAAGACCCTTAACAACTTCACGGCCAACCCGGCATCGCTCCTCGACAAGGTCGACGAGACGACGCAGGCCACCTACGAGACAGCGCCGAACGTGACGGCCGCCCTGCAGCAGACGGCGATCAGAGGGGCGATGTTCCTCGCATCTAAGATGCCGCGGGCGTCCTCGCCGCAGTTGCCGTTCGACAAGGATTACCAGCCGTCGCCGTCGCAGGTGACACGCTTCGACCGCTACTATGAGGCGGTTCACGACCCTCTGACGGTCATGGCCCAGCTCAAAGAGGGCCGGGTTCTGCCGGAGTCCCAGGAGGCGGTCGCCGCCGTCTACCCGTCGCTGATGGCCGAGATGAAGCAGGAGGTGACGAGCAAGCTGGCTGACTATAAGGCTGGGGATAAGTCCCATTTGACCTATCAGCAGAAGCTCGCCATCGGCAAGTTCCTCGGCGCCCCGCTCTCGACGTCGGCAACGCCTCAGGCGATCGCCGCCAACCAGGCGAGCCACGCCACGCCGACCCAGCAGCAGGGCGGGAGCGACGGCGTCAAGCCGAGCCAGACGGGGCTTGGCAAGCTGGACCTGGCATCGAGGACGAAGACGCAGGCCGAGAACGTCGCAACGAGAACCTAACGTGGGGCCTACAGCCCCTTTGCCCACGAGGAGTTTATGCCTAGAAAAAATGCTCTCCTGCCCGTCCACCTGCTCTCCGGCCAGTCGATGGGGGCGAGCGTCACCGGACCCTGGACCGATATCGGCTGGCTCGACAACCTTGTCTTTAACATCGCCTTCACCGGGACGCCGACGGGGACCTTTGCCGTCCAGGCGAGCCCTGACCAGACGTTGGTGCAGCAGATCGAGCTCTCCGGGACGCCGACGGCCTCGGGTGCCGCCGACGACATCAGGATCGAGATGAATCAGGTCCCGGATAAGTTCATCCGGCTCGTCTACACGCGCACCAGCGGCACCGGCACTTTGAGCTGCTGGATCTCCGGAAAGGAAGTCTAAGCCATGACGCAAACATATTCTTATCCGGTCGTCACGACTCCGGCGCCGGTAGGCGGCGCGACCGCTGCTAATCAGGTTCTTGAGATCGCGGCCCTCAACTCCATAGACGGCAAGCTGACAAACCCGCTGCCAGTCTCGGGAACGGTCGCCGTCTCTTCCGTGGCTGGTTCGGTGGCCGTCACCGGGACATTCTTCCAGGCGACCCAGCCGGTCTCGGGAACGGTCACGGCCGACGCCGGGACTGGGACCTTCGCGGTCTCAGCCGCCAGCTTGCCGCTCCCGACAGGCGCTTCGACCGCCGCTAAGCAGCCGGCCCTCGGCACGGCGGGAACGGCATCGGCAGACGTCCTGACTGTTCAGGGTATCGCCTCGATGACGGCGCTGAAGGTGGACGGGTCGGCCGTCACGCAGCCCGTCAGTGGGACCGTGACCATCAGCGCCCTGACCAACTCCAGCGTCGTCAAGGCGCAACTGCAGGACAACGCCGGGACGGCCATCACGCTCGGCTCCAAGGTCTCGGCCTCGTCGGTGCCAGTGGTCATTGCCAGCGACCAGGGGGCGGTTCCGGCATCGCAGAGCGGCACATGGACGGTCCAACCGGGGAACACTGCAAACACGACCGCCTGGCTCGTCGCTCAGTCCACCGCCGCGGCGACCTTTCAAGACGGGGCCATCGCCTTCGGGTCGCTGACGACGAGCTTCGCCACGGTCATCACGGCCGGCGGCGCCTTAAATGTCGTGCAGATGCGGAACAACACCAATGCCGTCGTGGTCGTCAGCCTCGATAGCGGATCGACTACCGCTTACACGCTCGATCCTGGCGACCAGATCTCGGTAGACCTGAAAGACAATGGGCTTTCGATCGCCAACGCGACGACGCTGCAGGCAAAATATAGCGGTACGGCGCCGACTGTCGGCTCGATCCGCATCAACGCCGTGAGGTAGTTATGAGCGGTATTTTTAGCAGGGTCGCCAGCGCTGTCTTCGGCAACACCAGCGGCACGGCGATCGCCGCAGGGTATGTCGGGGAAAAGTTCACGTCCTCTGACAACACCCTCGTAAACGGCAGCACTACGTCAGGAACCTACACAGACACGGCGGCTTCCATTACGCTAACACCAGGCATTTGGCTGATTACAGCCAATATTCCAACGCAGAACAACGAGTCAGCGGCGGCGACCGGCCAATCCGTGGTAGTCGGGGCCATACGCACCGGATCAACCGTGGTGGCTGGAGCCGTTGGCGGCTTTGTTCAAGCCATTGGCGCCGCTCTGAACGGCTGGGGCAACGCATCGGTGTCGACCGTCGTGCAAATCACCGTCAACACCACCTACAAAACAAGCTTTGCCCATTTCCTTCAATCGGGATCGGGGACTTTCAACCCGGCCTACCGCGGGGACACAATTACCGGGTTCATTACTGCGATAAGGATCGCCTAATGAAATATCTAACGATCATCATGCTCCTGCTTGGCTGCTCCAAGATCAGCCATCTGGAAAGCTTTCCCGGCACGCCGACCGCCTGGAACGGTTACGACCGCTATGACTTCGCCTTCGGTGGCAAGCCCGTCATGATCGTCGCTCCGAAGCTCGCCGCCAGAGGTCGCCCTTGGGTCTGGTATGGCGAGTTCTTTGGAGTCGCTCCCAGGATCGACACGGCGATGCTGGAGCGTGGCTATCACATCGTCTACCTCTCGGCTCCTGACCTCTTCGGATCCCCTGAGGCAGTCAAGGACTGGGACGACATCTACCTGGAGCTGACGGGCCGCTACGCCCTCGCTTCTAAGCCGATCCTCTTTGGCGTCTCCCGCGGCGCTCTCTACGCCTACGACTGGGCCGAGGCCAATCCCGAGAAGGTGGCGGCGGTCTTCGGTATGTCGCCAGTCTGCGACTTCAGGAGCTGGCCGAGCCGGAAGATCCCGGTGGAGTGGGAGAAGATGAAGGCGGCCTATCACTTCGCCACCGACGAGGAGGCGCTGGCCTGGCGCGGCGGACCGATCGACAACCTGGCGCCGCTGGCTGGGGTGCCCATCATGCACGCCTACGGGACGGCCGATGACGTCGCGCCGCCGGTTGAGAACTCCGACCTCCTTGCAGCCCGCTACCGGCAGCTTGGCGGCGGGCACATCCGACTACTGACGATCAACGGCGCCGGCCACAATATCTACGGGATGATTGATCCCGAACCAGTCGTCCAGTTTCTACTTGGAGAATGACCGATGCCTCTCAAAGACGGCTACTCAAAGCCCGCCATCAGCCACAACATCAGAGCCGAGCTCGCCGCCGGTAGGCAGCGAGATCAGGCGCTGGCCATCGCTCTCTCAAGTGCTCGTGAAGCTCGCAAACGCCGTGCTATGTGGACTGGTGGCCCTGTCGAGCAGGATAGCGATGTAGAGGAGGCGACCACCGATCGCGAAGACACGTCCGGATCCCCTGACGCCAACCGCTCCGAGGACGAACTCGCCATGAAAGTGCTGAGAGGCGAAGAGGGCGAATCGCCTAACTTCCTCCAGTACAACTACCACATGTCGACGCCTCACCCTGCTGAAGATGCGCGGGATCCGCTCGAGGAAGAGTTCGCGGTCGGCGGCGAGGTCGAGGAGGCACCGACCAACGACCTCTCCGAGATGGTCCGCCGCCTACGGAGAAGGAAGCGCTATGGCGGGTAAAGACAACCAACCCCCGGCACCGATCATCACCAACGGCGATATGTCGGCGGCCGTCGCCTCGTCGCCGTTTGCCATGGCCTGGTTCGACAATATCTGCGTCACCCTCTGGTGGTCGGGGACGCCGACGGGGACCTTCGACGTCCAGGTCTCGCATGATGAGGTCAACTGGGGGTCTATAGACCTATCGCCGGTGCCCGTCGCCAGTGGGTCTGCTGGCGTGGTCGTCATCGACATCATGCAGCTCTCGCCCCGCTATATCCGAGTCAACTACTCCAGGACGTCGGGGACAGGCACCCTAAATGCCACAGTCTCGGGAAAGATGGTATGAGCACGGTCACCTATATCAGATATCCATCGTCGTCCATCTCCGGGACGGTCAGCGCCTCGCCAGCCGGACTCAAGAACGGCGGGAGGGTGACCGAAGTAACGCTAAACTCTGCGACCTGGACAGCCTTACCGCCGACCCCCCTGACAGCCCGGAATGCCTTGGCCGTGCAGAACTCTAGCGGCATCGAGATCAAGGTCAACTACAGCGCCGGGATCGCCGGCTATCACGGCATCATCATTGCCGCCGGCAGCGAGCGGTCATACGACATCACCGACGCCATCGTCCTCTATGCCAAGAGCGCATCAGGGACGCCGACCATCAACGTCGAGGAGCTTTCGTGACGACCATTCAGAGCATTCTCAGCACGACAGATCACCATAGCGGCTGGTTCTACATCGCAGCCGGGAACACGGTGACGATCGACTTCTATAAGCAGATGACGTGCTTCGGTGTCCTGACGGTAGACGGGATCTTGGATATCAACGGCGTTCTAATCTCGGAGCCCTAAATGACTGTGACTTATATCCGGCTCTCTCAGTCGTCGACCCCGTCTCCACCTCCTCCATCGGGGTTTGCCTACTTCTATTTGGACGTCGGCGACGACACCTGGAAGCTGATGCACTCCAACGGCACGATTGATACACCGGTCGTCGGCCCCGCGGGTCCTGCAGGGACCAACGGTAAGACGATCCTGAACGGCGTTGTCAATCCGACGGGCGGGGTAGGTGTCGACGGCGACTTCTACATCAACACGGCGACTGAGACGATCTTCGGCCCTAAGGCCGCGGGGGTCTGGCCATCGGGCGTGCTCTACACCGCCGCCGACTGGGCCAACCCGGGGACGATCGGCTCGACGACGCCGAACTCGGCGACCTTTACTGGCGTTCAAATGAACGGCCGAATCGTCATGGCTGAAGGCACGACAGCGGACTCCGGCTACCTTTTCAATGAGACGTCTTTCGATACCGGCTGGACATCTCCAAGCGACGGCGTCATGCATCAGTACGGCAACGGCGCCATCGGCTCCAAGTGGGGTGGTACTGGCCCGACCGAGATCAACGGCGTGGCGATCACCTTCCCTGGCTCGCAGGGGGCTTCTGCCGACGTCCTCCACAACGACGGCGCCGGCGCCCTCTACTGGGCTCCTGGCGGGACGGCGGTCACCGGCTCTAACAACGCTTTCGCCGGCTTTGATAATACTGGAGCCCTGGTCACCAGCAACTTCGGCTGGCTCTACGACAACACCTTCCAGGGTGTGCGGGCCAACCAAGATCTTTCCCTGCCGGACGCAACGAACAACGTCCAGAACTGGTACTCAAATGCCATCAACCCGACGATGAACATCGTCAACTCGACGTGGACGGCCAACCAGACCCGCTTCGCGCTTGGCACCGATGACTCAGGCTTCTCCTACTGCACAGACGGATCTGGACAGATCCTAATGCAGCAGCTCATTTTCGACTCGATCAACAAGTCGAGCTGGAATGACGTTTTGATCAGCGATATGCGTGGCGAGTATGGAAACGGCGTCGATGCTCAGACTTTCCGGAACTGGTGGGCCGCCAGCATGTACGCCCGTTTCAAGACGGGCGTCTCCTCTAGCGGCAACGTCACCTTTCTAAATGCGACGATGGACGCCGACGCTGGCAGCTCTCTCACCGATATCCGGGCGGTCACTATCACCGGCAACGTCAACGGGACTTTCTCTGGTAACTACAGCGGCTTCAGTCTGTCGCCCAACGTCACGACGACTTTTAACTCGTTCCTTGGCTATCAGGTCCAGGGTAACTACTCAGGGCTGACCGGCGGCTTCTTCGGCATGGTGGCCAACCCGCAGATCAGCGCGCTCGGCGGCCAGTTCCGGGGGGTAAGCGTCGAGCCAACCATCACGACTTCGGCCAATAGTGCCATAGGCTACTTCCTCGGGCTGAACATCGGAACGGTGACAGGCGGCACGACTCAGGGCCTCGCGATTGGCGGCACGATCGGCGACACGGGGGCTTTCGAGTACCAAGGTATTAGCGTCTCGCCGCAGATCACGACTGGATCTGGCGACGCCAACGGCATCGTCGTCAACATGGGTGGCTGCGCTACTTCCGGGCAGGTCCGGGGCATCCAAGTCCAGAACGGGCGATCGTCATTCCAGCAGATCGACGCCTTTGGGCAACAAACCGTCGTGACCGGAAGCGGCAACCCGGCCTCGGTTCATAGCTTCATCAGCTCGGTCGACTGCCCGGCCTCTGGGACGATCACCAACGACGATACAATCGGCACAGAGATCATCGGCCTGATGGGCTTCGGAGCCAACTCGACTTCGACGGCCAGCGCCTTCGGGATCGGTGTCGCAGCGACATTCGCCGCCGCGGTTGTCTCGATCTTCACTGGCGCGACGGTCGACCAGGCCACCGGCGGCGCCTTCGGCATGGCGCTCGACAGCGGCAACACCGGGGGAACGATCGATACCGCGTCGATGGTCAAAGCCTTCTGCCTCCCAGAGGGCGGGACGCAAACCATTACCAACCTGATCGGCTTTGACTTCGCCCTCCCCTTCGGCGACCCGGGAACCTATAGCTGGGGGCTCTACGACCGGGCAGCCAAGTCCAACTGGATGAACAAGAGCCTTAAGATCGGCGGGGTCGCCGGCTCGACCGACCGCCCGGCTAACGACAGTTGCGGCCTAGAGCTCGAGACGCTGGCCGTGAGGTTTGCCAACCTCGACACGACGGCCCGCAATGCCCTGACGGCACTCGCCGGCATGGTCATCTACAACACGACGACGGACAAGCTGCAGGTCTACGCGGCGGGCTCGTGGGCGGATCTCAACTAACGGAGCGGACATGACCTCAGAACAGGCTCTCTCAATTCTCGACCAAGTGACACAGGGGCTCAGCCTCTCCCGGGTGCAGCACGCCCAGATCATCCAAGCGCTAGAAACGCTCCGGGCCAAGCTTCTAAAGGAGGGTCCTCATGCGGTTTCTCCATGACACTGTGCTAAATGACGCTAGTAATAGCGGGACGGTCAACTCGGCGGCCGTCGATACCAGCTACCTCGAGGAGATGTCGGCGGTCGTCACCTTCTCTGACGTTGCCGCGGCCGGCACCCTCAAGCTGCAGGCCAGCAACGAGCAGAAATCTCCCGTCGTTTGGGTCGATATCCCGGCGGCGACCGTCACAGTCGCTGCAGGGGCGACGAGCCTCCTCCCGAGGAGCCTGCTTTGCTTTATGTGGGTTAGGGCCGTCTGGACGTCGACGGGCGGGGCCGGGACGTTCACGGTCAACCTTAAAGCCAGCGGCGGTGGCGGGTGATCGTCATGACGCCGATCCTGGAGAAGATCGTCTTCGCCGGGGGCGGCGCCTTAGTCTCGTTGGCAATCGCATATTGGGCGGTTGGTCGCGAGATCGCTTGGATCAAAGGGGCGATGACGGCGCTAGTCGGGATCGCCAAAGAGTTCCAAGACGAGAAGATAGCGCGGGTCCTTCTAAAGCAGGACGTCCAGAAGGCGCAAGCGGACGTCAATGCGGCTCATGTTCAGATTCGAGACTTGAAAAAAAGGAGATAAGCCATGGTCGACTTTCGCCCACCTGAATCTACCCCGTTTTACGCTTCGAAAACGTTCTGGGCATCGGTCCTTACCGCCGCAGCCCCCTGGATCCCCGGAGTCGGGCCGTTCGTCGCCATTCACCCAGAGTATGTCGTCTCGGGTCTCGGCGCCGTCTTCCTCCTACTCCGTACCGTCACCAAGGGAAGCCTCACCCTGAAGTGACCCACAAGCCCCAGAACTCCCGCTACACAATCCTGAAGGTCCGCCTCGGCCGGAAGTCCAAGGACGCCTGGAGCCTCGTCAGGCTGCTCCTGGTGCTATTCCTGGGGCTCGCGACTGTCGGTGCCGTCCAGGTGCGGATCTGCCGCAGCCTTCACCCTAACCGCGGCCTTCTGGAGTGCCTGCGCCCCTCGCCTGAGGCTCGTCCAACTTGGTCAGCGCCTCTCTTAGCTCCTTCCAACCCGGTGTGAGCAGACGGTGAACGGACGACGGGCGGGCCGGTATCTCACGGGCGGCGTCCACCACAGCGGTCATGGCCCGGCACCTGGCGGCGCATTGGACATGCTCCGCATGAAGCATGGCAATCACGCCTTCCAACTCCCGCACCTTAGCCTCCCGGTTGGACGCCTCGGCCTCGGCCTTTTGTGCCCGGTCTAAAAGTCCGGCAATGGTCATTCTTGCGTCCATCACGTACTCCCGTCCCCGTACCCGAACCCGTACCCTCCCCCGTTCCCGTACCCGTACCCGAACCCGTTCCCGTTCCCGTCCCCGTCCTCGTACCCTCCCCCGTACCCGTCCCCGTCCCCGTACCCGTCCCCGTACCCGTCCCCGTCCCCGTCCCCGTCCCCGTCCCCGTCCCCGTTCCCGTTCCCGGCCCCGTTCGCATTACCTCTGCCATCGTTTTCCATCTCACGTACCCCCGTACCCGTACCCGTCCCCGGACCCGGCCCCGTCCCCGTACCCGGCCCCGGACCCGTACCCGTACCCGTCCCCGCACCCGAACCCGTTCCCGTCCCCGAACCCGGACCCGTACCCGTTCCCGTACCCGTCCCCGTCCCCGAACCCGGACCCGTACCCGTACCCGTACCCGTACCCGTACCCGGACCCGGCCCCGTCCCCGTCCCCGTACCCGTACCCGGCCCCGGACCCGTACCCGTCCCCGCACCCGTTGGCATTACCTCTGCCATCGTTTTCCATCACGTACCCCACCGACTACGTGTCAGATTCTCCTGCGCCGTCGCCACGCACGGAATTACTTCGACCGCTTCTGTAAGAAGGATCTCCGGCACCGGCTCACTGATCCGGGTGTAGTCTTCGGCGGCTCCGTGCAAGGCAACCTCATGCAGAGAGTTAGCGCCGCGCCAACGCCAAATGCGCCTGGCGTCGGTGAGTATGGCGGCTTTGTCTTTCAGCGACGACAAAACGCCACAATGAACACCGGCTGAATACGTCCGAACGATTACAAACTTGCCTTCCATGTCATCCTCCTAGTTGAGTTGTTTTTCGTACTGTCTCACGGCT
>Ga0315275_10000408_pt1 | contig 35229 bp, 34 predicted proteins | sample YL17G03_0_MG_FD_205557 | JGI IMG/M metagenome (GOLD analysis project Ga0315275, IMG submission 205557) | Sediment microbial communities from Yellowstone Lake, YNP, Wyoming, USA - YL17G03_0 | ecosystem: Environmental > Aquatic > Freshwater > Lake > Sediment | place: USA: Wyoming | collected...
AATCCCGCGAGGGCGCCCGCAAGACCCGGGGCGTAACCGGGCAGGAACACGGAAAACAGAAGCACCGGGAGCCGCATGGGCGCCAGCGGCGGCAGGCCGGCGGCGACGCCCAGCGCGAGCAGCAGCAAGCCGGTCATCAGCCCGAGGATCGCGCCGAAGATCAGCGTGTTCAGCCGCAGCGTCGCGCGGATCAGCAGCGGAACGCCGCCTTCCTCACTGGCAGCTGGGGTGATCATCGGCGAACGGCGGGGGCAAACCGGTCATGGCGCGGGCGGCCATTCAGTCGATCGAATAAAAACTCAACTGGGCGCGGACGCGAATGACGGCGAGCAGGAGCGCGTGCGCCAGATTCCACAGCGTGGCCAGCACAAATCCCCAGGCGGCACCCGCGGCGCCCGCGTACGTGGCGCCGACGAACGCGCCGCCGAACGTGACCGTATAGCCGGGAAAATAGAATGCCAGGTGCGCGAGATTCGGTCCGACGGCAACCCCGGGCGGTGCGCCTTTGAGGACGATCGTGACCGTGAGCACGAAAATCACCGCGGCGAAGGTCGCCGCGCTTGCGAGCGCGAACGCCGGCCGATCCAGCCGCGCGAACGCCCATGCCAGCACCAGCCGGCCACGATCATCGAGTGACATGTGCGCACCCATCATCCGGGCGCAAGGCCCGGTGCACGACGACCACTTGCCCCATCGCCCGGCCCGCGATCAAGCCAGCGGCGCGACCTTCACGACCTCATCCGCGGTCGTGACGCCCGCCGCAACCTTCATCGCGCCGGAGACGCGCAGCGGCTTCATGCCGTCTTTGTACGCCTGCTCGCGAATCCTGGCGTCGTCGTAGTTCCCGTTGACGAGCTTCCTGATCTGCGGCGTCATCACCATGATTTCGTAGAGGCCTATGCGGCCGAGGTAGCCGGTCATCCGGCACTCGAGGCAGCCGACAGGCCCCATGGCGCGTGCCGGCTTGTCGGCGCGCCACGGCGCGGTGATCGCCCGCCACGTGTCATCGTCGGGCGACTCCACCGGCTCCTTGCAATGCGGGCACAAGGTCCGCACCAGGCGCTGCGCCATCACGCCGAGCAGCGTCGAATTGATGAGGTACGGCGGGACGCCCAGGTCGAGCAGCCGGGTCACCGCGGTCGGCGCGTCGTTCGTGTGCAGCGTGGAGAGCACCAGGTGGCCGGTCAGCGCGGCCTGCACCGCCATGTCGGCGGTCTCCCGGTCGCGAATTTCGCCGACCATGATGATGTCCGGGTCCTGGCGCAGCAGCGTGCGCACGCCGTGCGCGAAATCGACGCCGATCGCCGGCTGCACCTGCATCTGGTTGAACGCCGGCTCGATCATCTCGATCGGATCTTCGATCGTGCAGACGTTCACCTCGGGCGTGGCCAGCTGCTTCAAGGTCGAGTAGAGCGTGGTCGTCTTGCCCGATCCGGTGGGACCCGAGACCAGAATGATGCCGTGGGCCTCGGTCGCCATCCGGTCCCAGCGCTCCCAGTCGTCGTTGGAGAAGCCCAGCTCGCTGAAATCGCGGACCAGCACTTCGCGGCTGAAGATGCGCATCACGAGCTTTTCGCCGAAAGCGGTCGGCATCGTCGAGATGCGCAGCTCGACCTCCTCGCCCTCCGGGGTCACCGTCTTGATCCGCCCGTCCTGCGGCCGCCGCTTTTCGACGATCTCCATCCGGGCGAGCAGCTTGATCCGCGACGTCATCGCGATCAGCACCGGGGACGGGATCGCATACACCTGGTGCAGCACGCCATCGATCCGGAAGCGGACGATGCCGGCGTCGCGCCGCGGCTCGATGTGGATGTCCGACGCCCGCTGCTCGAACGCGTACTGCCAGAGCCAGTCGACGATGTGGATGACGTGGCTGTCGTTGGCGTCGAGCTGGCCCAGCGCCACCAGCTGCTCGAAGTTGCGCGCGAGCGAGATCTCGCCCGGCGCGCCCTCCTGCGCCTTCTTCATCGAGCGCGCGAGGTTGTAGAACTCCCCCAGGTATCGGCGGATGTCCTGGGGATTGGCGAATACCAGGTCAACGCGGACCCGCAGCATCTGGGCCAGCTCGTCGGCCCACGAGCGGACAAACGGCTCGCTGGTGGCCACGGTGAGCGCGTCGCGCGTGACCGCGACCGGCAGGATCCGGTAGCGCTCGGCGTACGCGTTCGACATCGACTGCGTAACCCCGCCGAGGTCGATCTTCAGCGGATCGATGTGCAGGTAGGGGACGCCGAGCTTGCCGGCGAGCCACTCGACCAGCCATTCGAGCGCGATGATCCGGTGCGGCGGGACCAGCGACTTCCACTTCTGCTCGGCGATCATCTCCAGCGGATGCTCGACGCGCGACGAGCGCGAGCGCCCGAGCTTCTCCGCGTCGGCGGCCGCGACGAGGCCGTCGGAAAGCAGGAGCTTCAGAATGTCGTCCAGCCGCAGGCGCTGATCCTGCCGCGGCGACGGCGCCGCGGGCCCGTTGCCGGTGGGGGTTATGATCGGTGTGGCCATCGAATCACTTTACACCGAAGCCGCCGGCCCCGACAGCGGCGCGGCGGCGGCGCCGCTTTACGGCGCGACCGAACACAGTTAGCCTCGCACTTTCGAACGCCGTCAAGAAGAGGCAAGATGCCCTGCGCAGTCCGTCCCCCATCCCTGCCCGGCCGCCGCTGCGCGACCGCACCGCCGTCACCCGCCCACCGCCGGCTGCGCCGGCATTGCCTCGCCGCCGGCCTGATGTTCGCCGCCGCTATCGCGCTCGCGCAGACCCCGGAAGCGCCGGCCGAGGAGGGTTCGGGCGCCGCGGCCGATGCGGCACTCGTGGCCCGCGCGTCCCGCGTCGTCTACACGCGCGAGCTTGCGCGCAACCGCGCCGCGGAGACGCTCGACACGGACCGCGGGGCGGTCGGGCGCGCCCGCCGCGTAGGGACGCCGCTCGTCGCCCGCGCATCGGCCGTCGGGCCGCTGGCCACCGGCTGGTCGTGGTCCCTCAGCGTCGAGACGCGCGACGAACCAATGGCATGGTCCCTTCCGAACGGATCGATGATGATCAGCTGGGGTCTGGTCCGGCGGCTGTCCCTCAGCGACGCCGAGCTGGCCGCGATTCTCGCCCACGCCATCGCCCACCAGCTCACCGGCGACGACGCCCGCGACGCGGTCGCCGCTTACCGGCGACGGCATGGGGGCCCCGATCCCGACGGCAATCGCGCGGCGGCGGAGATGGCCGACATTCTCGGCAAGCTGATCGTGTCGCCGCACTACGACGCCGCCGCCGAAAAGGCTGCCGACGCGCTCGCGCTGGAGCTGCTCGCCCGGTCGGGCGTCGATCCGGCGGCCGCCGTCAGTGCATGGCGCAAGGTCGCGGCGTCGGGCAGCACGAGCGCGCCGGGGCTGCTCGCGCTGCACCCGACCCCGCCGGAACGGATCGCCAACCTCGAAGCGCAGGTGGCGCAGGTGATGCCGTTGTACGAAAAGGCGCTTGCCGATGCCGCCGCCGCGCCGAAGCCGCCGCAGCCCGAAAAGAAGAAGTCACCCCCGCGCCGGAACCCGCGGCAGCCCCAGCCCTGACGGCACCAGCGGCACCTGGAACACCTCGCGCAGGTACGCGACGTAGGACGGGTCGTAATCCATCGCCTTCGACGGCTCGTCGCTGATCTTCGCGACGGGCTGGCCGTTGCAGCGGGTCATCTTGACCACGATCTGCAGCGGCTCGAAAGAGAGGTCGTTGGTGAGGTTGGTGCCGATGCCGAAGGCGGTGTGCATCCGGCCGCGGAAGTACTCGAACAGCCGGATCGCGAGCGGCACGTTGAGGCTGTCGGAGAACACCATCGTCTTGGTGTGGGGATCGATGCGCATCTTCTGGTAGTGCGCGATCAGTTTCTCGCCCCACTCGAACGGGTCGCCCGAATCGTGCCGGACCCCGTCGAACAGCTTGCAGAAGAAGAGGTCGAAGTCGCGCAGGAACGCGTCCATCCCGCACACGTCGGACAGCGCGATCCCGAGATCGCCCCGGTATTCGCGCGCCCAGGTGTTGAACGCGAACACCTGCGAATCGCGCAGCCTCGGCCCCACGGCCTGGCACGCCTGCAGGTACTCGTGGGCCATCGTCCCGAGCGGCGTCAGCCCGTGGCGCTGCGCGAGCAGCACGTTGCTCGTGCCGACGAGCTTCTGGCCGATGCTCTCCTTGAGCGTGCGCACCACCTCGTCCTGCCACTCGCGCGAAAAGCGCCGTCGCGTCCCGTAGTCGGCGATGCGGAATTCGGGGTCCGGCACCGCGTTGATGCGTTCGATCTTCGCCGCAAGCCGGCGCCGGCCCTCGCCGACGTCGGCGTCCCGACAGGTGTTGCGGAAGTGGACCTCGCTGACGATGGCGAGCAGCGGCACCTCGAACAGGATCGTGTGCAGCCACGGTCCCTTGATCGTGATGTCGATCTCCTGGTTGGAGCCTTCGAGGCGCTCGACGCGAATGAATCGCTCGTCGAGCTGGAAGAGGCCGAGCAGGTCGACGTAATCGCTCTTGAAGAAGCGCCAGCTGCGCAGGTAGGCAAGCTCCTCGGCGCCGAAGCGCAGACTGCACAACGCGCGGATCTCGTCGCGGATCTCTTCGATGCTGGGCGTCAGGTCGACGTTCGCGTTGCGGCACTTGAAACGGTACTCGACCTGCGCCTCGGGGAAATGATGCAGGACGACCTGCATCATCGTGAACTTGTAGAGATCGGTGTCGAGCAGCGACTGGATGATCATCGGAAGGGACCGGAAGGTCGTGCCGTGCGGGCAGCGCGCGGAGCTTGTCGTGCGGGCAGCGCGCGGAGGTTTTCGGTGGCCGGACGGATGTTACCCGCTCGCGACGCCGGCGGCCACGGCCGGGCGCCGGCGCCCGGGGCGCCGCTATTCGAGGCGGGATGGGGGCGCGTGGCTGTCGTCGCCGACGACGCGGATCCGCCGGGCAAGCCAGATGCACAGCAGCGTGCAGCCCGCGGCCAGCCAGCCGACCACACCGTAATGCGTGAGAGTTCCGTCCGGGGCGCGGCCGATGATGAGGCCCGCGGCCATCGCCGCCGCCCCCGATCCCAGCTGCTGGATCGACGCGTTGAAGCTCATGAAGCTCCCCCGCAGGCGCGGCTCGACGCTGCCGCTGACCAGCGCCATCGCCGGCCCGAAGCGACCGGTCACGAAGATGAAAAACAATGTCGAGAACGGCAGCACGGCCGCCAGCGGCAGCCGCGGCAGATGGGTCATGATCAGGATCGGAACCACGGACAGAAGCGCCACGATCGTGAACATCCGTTTCTTGCCGTGCCGGTCGGCGAGGCGGCCGAAGACCTGCGCGGTGAAGAGCGTGGCCAGGCCGCCGGCGAAATAGAGGACCGCCAGGTCCGCTTCCGCGATGCCGACGTTGGCGACGTTGTACGGCGCAATGAAAGGGATGACCGAGAAACCGGCGAACATCAGCGTGATCATGAACGCGAACGCGCGCAGGTGATTGGGCACGCCGAAGATCAGCCGCAACCGCTCGACCGGGCGCCGCGTCTGGGCGTGGGCGAGATGCGCACGCAGCGGCGGCAGGATGCGCATCGCGCCAGCGCCCACGACGACGCTCGCCGCGGCCAGCGCGAGGAATGGCGCCCGCCACGAAAAATGCACCGCGAGCCACAGCGCGAGCGGCACGCCGGCCACCGCCGCCAGCGAAAACGCCGCCGCGACGACCGCCGTCGCCCGCGCCCGGCGCGCATACGGCACGGCATCGGCGACGATCGCGAACACCAGTCCCCCGATCACGCCGCCGAAGGCCCCGGCGACGACGCGCGCGGCGAGCAGCAGCTCGTAACTCGGCGCGATGCCGCAAAGGGCCGTGGCCACGATGAACCCGGCATAGAGCGCCAGCAGCGCGCGCTTGTGGTCGAACCGGTCGATCCAGAACGCGGCGATGAAGCCGCTGGCCGCCGCGGCGAACGTATAAGCCGAGACCAGCGCGCCGAACGCCTGCGGTCCGATCCCGAACAGGCGCATGAATTGCGGCCCCAGCGGCATCATGATCATGAAGTCCACGATGTGCGTGAACTGCACCGCGGCGAGGGTCAGCAGCAGCGCCAACTCGCGCGGCGCCGGCTTGCCGGTGGGGTGGGCTGCGACCGTCACAACCCGTGTGGAATCGGGCGGGGCGGCAACGGGTGAAGGGGCGGAGGTGGGCACGTTCCGGCGCGAAACGACGTGACGGCCAGCCACGGCCAGGGCTTCTCCCGACCGCCCGGCATAACTGACTGAGAGTCATTTGCAATATAGCATGGAATCGCGACGGTCCCCGCGCCCTGCATGGCGCGCTGGCGCGACGATCCTCCGATCGGCCGCGACGCGGTGTCCACCCGCGGCCGACATGGCGGCAATGCCGCCGCGCCGCTATCATCGGGGGCACGCCATTTCGTGGACCGCCCATGCTGATCAACTGCTCCGCCTACCAGAACGGCAGAAAGCTCGCCGACATCGAGATCGCGGAGATCAGCGACTACGTGAGTCGTCCCGACTGCCTGGTCTGGGTCGCGCTGGCCGATCCGACGCACGACGAGCTCGATCAGATGACCCAGGAGTTCGGGCTGCACCCCCTGGCGGTCGAGGACGCGCGCAAAGGACATCAGCGGCCGAAGGTCGAGGAGTACGAAGACTCGCTGTTCGCGGTGCTGCACGCGGTCGAAGTCGCTCCGGGACAGACGAACGGGGAGTTCGTGGTAGGCGAGGTCGACATCTTCGCCGGCCGCAATTACATCCTGTCCGTCCGCCCAGGGACGATGCAGGGTTTCGCCGATGTCCGCGCGCGCTGCGAGCGCGAGCCGGAGCTCCTGATCCATGGCTCGGGCTACGTCCTGTACGCCGTGATGGATGCCGTCGTCGACCGCTATTTCCCCATACTCGACGACCTCGAATCGTCGCTGGAGCAGATGGAAAACCGGCTTTTCGACGGTACCTCCACCCGCAGCCGGATCGAGGAACTCTATGCGCTGAAGCGCCGGCTGATGACGCTGAAGCATGCCGTCGCGCCGCTGATGGAGTCGGTCGGCAAACTCTACGGCGGGCGGGTGCCGCAGTTGTGCATCGGCACGCAGGAGTACTACCGCGACGTCTACGACCACCTGGCCCGGATCAACGCCACGATCGAAAGCATCCGCGAAATGCACGCCACCGCGATCACGGTCAACATCGCGCTCATCAGCCTCGGCGAAAGCGAAGTGACGAAGCGCCTTGCGGCGTGGGGCGCGCTCATCACCGTGCCGACGCTGATCGCGGGCATCTTCGGGATGAACTTCGCGCACATGCCCGAACTGCAATGGACGTTCGGCTATCCCTATGCGCTCGCGGTCATGCTGGGCATCGACCTCATCCTCTATTGGCGGTTCCGGCGGGCGAAGTGGGTCTGACGGCCGTTTCGCGGCCATGGTTGGGCGGCCCCGGCCCCGCGCCCGCGGCGGGAGCCACGGGAATGATCCGCCGGTGCGCCGGCACCGCGGGCCATGCCGGCTGCAGCGTCACGTGGTCGATGCCGAAGTCGCGCGCCAGCATCCTCTGGGCGGCGGCGAGCGTCTTTGGCCAGATGTCGCCGTCCGCCAGCGTAACGTGCGCGGACAGCGCCACCCGTTCCGCGCTCATGGTCCAGACGTGCAGGTCGTGGACGCCGGAGACCCCGGGCAGCGCCGCCAGCGCCCGGCCGATGGCTTCGTAGGAGAGGTGCGCGGGAACGCCTTCCATGAGTATCCCGGTCGACTGCTGGAGCAGCACCCACGTCGAGCGGAGAATCAGGAGCGCAACGAAGAGCGCGAGGATCGGATCGATCGGTGTCCAGCCGGTGAACTGGACGACGGCGCCGGCGACGAGCGCCGCGACCGACCCCAGAATGTCGCCGATGACGTGCAGCAGGGCACCGCGAACGTTGAGACCCCCGCCGCTTCGCGCGAGCATCGCGGCAACGACGACGTTGACGACGAGCCCCGCCGCCGCTACGGCCATCACCAGCGGTCCGGCGACCGGCACCGGCGCCAGCAGGCGTTGCACTGCTTCCACGCTGATCCAGACGATCAGGGCCAGCATGGCGAGCGCGTTGATGAAGGCCGCCAGCACCTCGGCCCGCGCGTAGCCGTACGACGCGCGTCGCGACGGCGGACGGCTGGCGATGCCAAGGGCGATCAACGCGACCAGAAACGCCGCGGCGTCGGTCGCCATGTGGCCGGCGTCCGAGATCAGCGCCAGCGACCCGGAAAGCCACCCGGCGAAGGCTTCGACGAGCCCGAACCCCGCGGTGAGAGCAAGGGCGACCCAGAGCGCGCGCGCGTTGCCGGAGTTCACCGGATGCGCCTGATCAGCCGGGCGCGGCACCATCAGGTCTCCCGGTCCGTGACGGTGGGCGTGACCGGGACGATGCGCGTGGGGGCCGTGGGGCGAAGACATCGTGACGTTCTCGGGGAAGATGGATGCCGGCAGCCATTGTCGGCCGTGCCGGGCCACGCCGCAAATCCCGCGCGCCGTGTCCGGCCGTTGCCCTGCCACAAGGATAGAATGCACGCGCCATGGATGAGAACGCGCCCGCCCGCCTCGCCGACCGGCTCGATGCCGCGCTGCCGCAGATGCAATGCCGCCGCTGCGGATACGACGCCTGCCGGCCCTACGCGGAAGCGATCGCGCGGGGGGACGCCATCAACAAGTGCCCGCCCGGCGGTACGGCCACCGTCGCGGCGCTCGCCGCGTTGACCGGTCGTACCGCGCTGGCCCTCGATCCCGCGCACGGCCTGCAGGGGCCGCTGACGGTCGCCCGCGTCGACGAGGCCTGGTGCATCGGTTGCACGCTGTGCATCGCGGCGTGCCCGGTCGACGCGATCATCGGCGCCCAGAAGCGCATGCACGCGGTCCTCGCCGCACTGTGCACGGGTTGCGCGCTGTGCATCCCGCCCTGCCCCGTCGATTGCATCGACATCATTCCCGCCGGCCGCGCCTGGAGCGCCGACGACGCCCGGATGGCGCGCGAGCGATACGACGCGCGGCGTAACCGGCTCGCGGCGGAGCCCGGCGATACGGTGACCGCAGGGGTCGCGACGGCAGCGGACCCGGTGCCGGTCGATGCCGACCCCGAGCGCGCATTCAGGCAGGCGGCCGCGGCGGCCGCGCAGAGCCGGGCCCGGGCGCGCCGCGCCGCGCGCGCGAGCAAGGCCATCCCGTGCTGACCGGCACGCGCCACCTTGCTCTCGCTGCCATCATGGGCGCGTACGCAGCCCTCGCGCAGGCCGCACCCGAGCCTGACTCCCTGACGGAGTTCTCGGCGACGCTCGATCGCCAGTGGGACTACGCGAAACCGGCGGCATCGGAGCAGCGCTTCCGCGCGCTGCTCGCGCAATGGCCGCCGGGGGACCCGCAGGCGCTGATCATCGGCACCCAGATCGCCCGCACCCAGGGCCTGCGCCGGGAGTTCACGGCGGCGCACGCGACGCTCGACGTCGTCGAAGCAAAGCTCGACGGCGCGCCGTCGCACGTCCGCGTGCGCTACCTGCTCGAGCGCGGCCGCGCGTTCAATTCGGCCGGTGCGTCCGAGCGGGCCGTGCCGCTCTTCGCGCAAGCGCTGTCCCTCGCCGAGTGCAACGACGACGCGTTCTACGCGGTCGACGCCGCGCACATGCTGGGCATCGCGGCGCCACCCGGCGCCCGCCTCGACTGGAACCTGAAGGCCGTGGCGATGAGCGAGCGCGCGACCGACCCGCGCGCGCGGCGCTGGCTCGCTCCGCTCTACAACAACATCGGGCAGGACTACCTCGAGCGCGGGGACCATGCGCAGGCGCTCGACCATTTCCGCAGTGCGCTTCCGGCCTACGAAGCGCGTGGCGATGACGGCGGCGTCCGGATCGCGCGCTGGACGATCGCGCGCGCGCAGCGCTCGCTGGGCCAACTCGACGACGCCGAAAGAACCCAGCGCGAACTGGTGGCGGAGTACGAGCGTCTCGGCGAACCGGACGGCTACGTCTACGAGGAACTGGCCGAGATCGCGCTCGCGCGGGGCGACGCCGCCGGCGCGAAACCCTGGGCCGCCAAGGCCCATGCGGCGCTGAAGGACGATCCGAGCCTCAAGGCCGGCGAGCCTGCGCGGCTCGCCCGCCTCGGCGCCATCGCGGCCGGCGCGGCACCCGCGGTCAAGCCATGAATCCGGCCAGACGCCGCGCGATTTTCGAGCGCCTGCGGGCGGCGAATCCCCACCCGACGACGGAGCTCGCGCACGCATCGCCGTTCGAGCTGCTGGTCGCGGTGGTCCTGTCGGCGCAGGCGACCGACAAGGGCGTCAACAAGGCCACCGCCCGGCTGTTCCCCGTCGCCAACACCCCGGCGGCCATCGTCAGGCTCGGCGTCGACGGGTTGATTCCGTATGTCCAGTCGATCGGTCTCTACCGCAACAAGGCAAAGCACATCGTCGCCCTTTCGCAGATCCTGCTCGCCGAGCACGACGGCGCGGTCCCGGCCGAGCGCGAGGCGCTGGAGCGGCTGCCCGGCGTGGGCCGCAAGACCGCCAACGTCATCCTCAACACGGCGTTCGGCCAACCGACGATCGCCGTGGACACGCACATCTTCCGCGTCGCCAATCGCACCGGGCTTGCCCCCGGCGGCAATGTCGAAGAGGTCGAGCGCAAGCTGCTGAAGTTCGTCGCCGACGAGTTCCGGCAGGACGCGCACCACTGGCTGATCCTGCACGGCCGTTACGTCTGCCTCGCGCGATCGCCGCGTTGCGGCGAATGTCTCATTCGCGATGTTTGCGAATTCCGCGACAAGACGGGCTAAGCGACGGGCCAGGCGGCACGCGTGTTCACCCCCTCCCGCGACGAGGCGCGGCAGTTCCTTGCCATGGCGTGGGCGAAACACCGCGCCGCGGCGCCGCTTACGGGACTGGAGCAGATGGCGGCCGGGATCATCCTGCGGCACCCCGAGTACCACGCGATCATCGAGCGCCCGGAGCGCCATCTCGACCGTGACTTTCCGCCCGAGGCCGGGGCCGTGAACCCGTTCCTGCACCTGTCGCTGCACCTCGCCATCGCCGAGCAAATTGCGATCGACCAGCCCCCCGGCATTCGCGCGCACTTCGAGCGACTGCGCGCGGCGAAGGGGGACGAGCACGCCGCGCTGCACGCGGTGCAGGAGTGCCTGTCGGAAGTGATCTGGCATGCGCAGCGCCACGGGACGCCGCCCGACGCGGCGATCTACCTGGCCTGCCTCGAACGCCAGGAGTAGCGGAAACGGTTTCTTTGCGGACTTGCGGAAAGGTCTCGTGCCGCGGTGCCTGGCAGCGGTCGGGGCCGTGCGGGGCGGGGTATCCCTCACGGGCTTCGAACTTCAGGCGCCCGTGAGGGATACCCCGCCCCGCACGGCCCCGACCGCTGCCAGTGGACGACGCCGCCGAGGCGACGAAACCCACACGCGTTCGCGTCGTGCCCCCGCCTGCTGGAGCAGGCCCACGAGTCCGGCGCACAAGTACGCTCCGGTGCGGGGTGACCCGCTCATCACGGGCGTCGAACTGCAGGCGCCCGTGATGAGCGGGTCACCCCGCACCGCACCGCGCCGGCCCCCGACGCACGTGCCAAGTCGCACGACACGGGCGCCGTTACGGGGCGCCCGTTTTCCGGTCGGCAGGAAACGCTCAGTTGCGCGTCGACACTGCCGCCGGCTGCGCGTGGAAATACGCGGCGAGATTGTCGATGTCGTCCTTCGACAGCGCCCCGGCGAACGCGGCCATGATCGCGTTCTTGCGCGCGCCCGACTTGTAGTCGCGCAGCGCCTTGGCGAGGTAGTCGGCGTGCTGGCCCGAAAGCCTGGGATAGTCCGGCACCTGGCTGTTGCCGTTTTCGCCATGACACGCGGCGCACACTTCCTTCGCCTTGGCCTTGCCGGCTTCGATGTTGGCGGCCTGCGCACCGGCGCCGGCCGCGATCGCCGCTGCGGCGGCGAGGGAAATCAGGAGGCGTTTGCTCATGGTCATTTCGCCGCGGTCTTGACGCTGGTCTGCGCGTAGTACGCCGCAAGATCGGCCACGTCCTGGTCGGAGAGGGACGCCGCGATCGCGCGCATCGACGGATGGGTGCGCTCGCCGCTCTTGTAGGCCTGCAGGGCCTTGACGATGTAAGCCTGATGCTGCCCGCCGAGTTTCGGCACCTTGTAGACCTCCGGGTAGGCCGTGCGCCAGCCTTCGATGCCGTGGCAGCCGGCACACATCTGGGTCTTCTGGGAGCCGGCGACGGGATTGCCGGCGGGCGCGCCCTGGGCGGCCACCGCGAACGGTAGAGCGGCGGCCAGTGCGGCCACCGCGGCTGCGGCGAAACGGGTCGTCTTGGTCATTGTGGGATCGAGGCCAGAGGATTCGGAATGGAGGAAACCGGAATGGGGGGAAACGCAAAACCACGCGATTTTAGGGGTTACCGGTCTCCCGGGTCAAACTCCCGGCCAGAGGTCCGCCGTCGTCCCCGCAGAAATCGCGCTCACCGCTCGAGCAACTTGAGCTTGTCCTTCACGTCTTTCCACTCGTCGGCGTCCGGCGGCCCGGGCTTGCGCTCGATGATCGGCTTCCAAAGCTTCGCGAGCTCCGCGTTGAGCGCGGTGAACTGCTGCTGGTCCGGGGGCACGTCATCCTCGGCGAAGATCGCTTCGACGGGACATTCGGCGACGCACAGCGTGCAGTCGATGCACTCGTCGGGGTCGATCACCAGGAAATTGGGGCCCTCCCGGAAACAGTCGACCGGGCAGACGTCGACACAATCGGTGTATTTGCAGCGGATGCAGCTCTCGGTAACGACGTAGGTCATTGCAAGGCCCCGCGCGAAAAACCTGGATTTTACCAAATCGCACCCCATTTGGCAGGAAGCGGCGCCACGATTCCCGCGAACGCTTGCGCATCAGGCGGGGTTCGGCTAACTTCCCTCATGGCTGGCGTCCGCACGAGCCGCAAAGGCGGCGCAGGGCATCCTGCCGTTCGCCGCCGCACCCCGACCCGCCCCCCGCTCTCCCGAGCCCCGCGAGGATGAAATGAGTGACCACATCAAGCACGTTTCCGACGCCACCTTCGAGCAGGACGTCCTCAAGTCCGCGACGCCCGTGCTGGTGGATTACTGGGCGGAATGGTGCGGCCCGTGCAAGATGATCGCCCCGGTGCTGGAAGAGATGGCCAAGAACTACGCCGGCCGCCTGACCGTGGCCAAACTCGACATCGACGCCAATCCCGGCGTCACCGGCAAGTACGGAATCCGCGGCATCCCGACGCTGATCCTGTTCAAGGACGGCCAGGCGCACGCCCAGAAGGTGGGCGCGCTGTCCCGGTCGCAGCTCACCGCCTTTGTTGACAGCAATCTCTGAACCCGCTACGCTGATCCTCGTGCCCCAAGCATCCCCCTCGGTCTGAGGGGTGGATGCGCGGCACCGCTCAAGGCGCCGCCTCGCTTCTTCCCGGGCGCCACGCTTCCGAGTCTCTTCCCGCGGCACTCCGCCGCCTTCGCCCTTTCCGCACGCCCCTCCTGCGCCATGCAACTGTCCGAACTCAAAGCAAAACACGTCACCGAACTGGTCGACCTCGCCAATTCGATGGAACTCGAAGGCGCGAACCGCATGCGCAAGCACGACCTCATCTTCGCGATGCTGAAGCAGCACGCGAAGAAGGGCGAAAGCATCTTCGGCGACGGCACGCTGGAAGTGCTGCCCGACGGGTTCGGCTTCCTGCGCTCGCCCGACACGTCGTATCTCGCCGGCACCGACGACATCTACATCTCGCCGTCGCAGATCCGCCGCTTCAACCTGCACACCGGCGACACGATCGAGGGCGAGATCCGCACGCCGAAGGACGGCGAACGCTACTTCGCGCTGGTCAAGGTCGACCGCGTCAACGGCGAGCCGCCCGAGAACGCCAAGAACAAGATCCTGTTCGAGAACCTGACGCCGCTCTTTCCCGACGAGCCGCTCGTCCTCGAGCGCGACATCAAGGCCGAGGAGAACATCAGCGGCCGGATCATCGACATCGTCGCCCCGATCGGCAAGGGGCAGCGGGGATTGCTGGTGTCGTCGCCCAAATCCGGCAAGACCGTGCTGCTGCAGCACGTGGCGCATTCGATCGCCGCCAATCACCCGGACGTCATTCTGATCGTGTTGCTGATCGACGAGCGCCCGGAGGAAGTGACCGAGATGCAGCGCACGGTGCGCGGCGAAGTCGTGTCGTCGACGTTCGACGAGCCCGCGACGCGCCACGTCCAGGTCGCGGAGATGGTGATCGAGAAGGCCAAGCGGCTCGTCGAACACAAGAAGGACGTCGTGATCCTGCTCGACTCGATCACGCGCCTGGCCCGCGCCTACAACACCGTCGTGCCCGCGTCGGGCAAGGTGCTGACGGGCGGCGTCGACGCCAACGCGCTGCAGCGGCCGAAGCGCTTTTTCGGCGCGGCGCGCAACATCGAGGAAGGCGGCTCGCTGACGATCATCGCCTCGGCGCTGATCGACACCGGCTCGCGGATGGACGACGTGATCTACGAGGAATTCAAGGGCACGGGCAACATGGAAATCCACCTCGACCGGCGCATGGCCGAGAAGCGGATCTACCCGGCCATCAACGTGAACCGGTCCGGCACCCGGCGCGAGGAGTTGCTGCTGAAGCCGGAAATCCTGCAAAAGGTCTGGGTGCTGCGCAAACTCCTCTATCCGATGGACGAGCTCGACGCGATGGAATTCCTGCTCGACAAGGTCAAGGCGACCAAGAACAACGCCGATTTCTTCGACTCGATGCGCCGCGGATGAGCGTTGCCCGGAGGTTGAAAGACGGCCTCCCGCGCCCGACGTGGCCTGTCCGGGCGGGTGTCATTGCATTTCGGCGGGAAAAATGGCATACTTCTCTATTGTCGCCCGCGCGCCCTGTCGGGGTTTCCCGGCGGCACGCCGTCCGCCGGTGCGCCCAGCACGCCTCGCATCCCGGAACGCCCACGAGGACATCATGAAAACCGGAATTCACCCCAAGTACAGCGCGATCCAGGTCACCTGCAGCTGCGGCAACACGTTCACGACCGGTTCCACGGTCGGCAAGCCGCTGCACGTCGAAGTCTGTTCTCTTTGCCACCCGTTCTACACCGGCAAGCAGAAGGTAATGGACACCGCCGGCCGCGTGGAGAAATTCCGCCAGCGGTACGGGTCCAAGACCGCTGCGGGGCCGAAAGCCGCGGCGCCTTCGGCCTAGTACCGCGGTACTAGGAGCCTGTCGGGCTTGCGGTTCGCTCCACGCCCCGCTCGGTAAAGGCAGCTTCGGCTGCCTTTTTCTTTCGCGCCCGATCCGACCCATCCCCCTCGCCCGCCGACCCCATGGCTTCTCCGCAGAATTCCGCCTCGACCGCGGCAGCGCCCTCCCCCACGGGTCGGTACGGCGCTCTGAAGGAGTGGGGGCTGGTCCTGCTTTGCGGTGCCTGGATCGTGCTGGGGCTGATCGGGCACGACCCCTGGAAAACGGAGGACGCCGCGGCGTTCGGCGTGGCCCTCGGCATGATGCAGTCGGGTGACTCGCTGCAACCCGCGCTCGCCGGCGAACCGTTCGTGGACCGCCCGCCGCTCGCCTACGCTGCGGCGGCGTTATCGGCAAGCATCTTTGCGTCGGTGTTGCCCCCGCACGACGCGGCACGGCTGGCCGCAGGCGTCATGCTCGCGGTAACCCTCCTGTTCTTCGGTGCGACCGCGCACGAGTTATATGGCCGATCGCTGCGCTGGCTGCCGGTACTGCTCCTGGTCGGCTCGGTCGGGCTCTGGGACCGCGCGCACCAGCTGTCTCCGGAAATGGGGCTGCTGCTCGGTGTCGCGATCTCGCTGTACGGTTTTGCGCTCGCGCTGCGACGCCCCGCGGCCGGCGGTGCGCTGCTGGGTCTGGGCGTCGCGGTCGCGTTCCTGGCGCGCGGTTTCCTCGGGCCCGTATGGCTCGGCATGACCGCGATCGCCCTGCCGCTCGCGTTCGCCGGGTGGCGCACCCGGGCCTACGCGCTGGCCATCGGCATCGCGCTCGGCGTCGCCCTGCCGCTCGGGGCGTCCTGGCCGCTGGCCCTCGCCGTGCGCGCCCCGGCGCACCTCGAGGGATGGTGGGCGGCGCAGTCGATCGGCGACTACCTCGGACCGCTCGCTTCCGATGGGTCGAGCGATCCGCTGTACGTGCTCAAGAATCTGCCGTGGTTTGCGTGGCCGGCGCTCCCGCTCGTGCTGTGGACGCTGTGGACCCGCGGCCGCGGCTTCAACGGCGGATTGGCGACGCCCGGCGTCCTGCTGCCCGGCATGCTCGCGCTGGTCATCTGCGCGAACCTGCTCGTCATGGCCGAACCGCGCGCGATCAACTGGATGCCGCTGCTGCTGCCGCTGTGCCTCCTCGCGGCGCTGGAGGTGGACACGCTGCAGCGGGGATACTCCGGCGCCCTCGACTGGTTCGGCATCCTGACCTTCGGCCTCCTCGCCGCGCTGGTGTGGGGACTGTGGTATGACGCGTCGGCGCACGGGATATCGCCGTCCATCGCGCACCTCTTCCGCGATTCCGAACCCGGCTATCGGCCGCCGTTCCGGTGGCCCGCCTTCGCCGTCTCGGCGTTCCTGTCGGTGGTCTGGCTGGCGCTCGTCCGTCCGGCGCGGCGGACCAACCGCCGCGCGGTGCTCAACTGGGCGGTCGGCATGACGCTGGTGTGGGGGCTCTACATGTCGATCTGGCTGCCTTACCTCGATTCGCGCCGCAGCTACCGGTCCGTTGCCGAAGCGCTCGCACGGCAGCTTCCCGGGCAAGGGTGCATTGCCAGTCGCAACCTGGGCGACCCGCAACGCGCGCTGCTCCATTACTTTGCCCGTCTCGTCACCGTGCGCGAGGAGAAAGTGCCCAACCACGACTGCGAGTACCTGCTCGTCCAGTACGGCCGGCAGGACGGCCCGCCGATCGTGCGTCTCGGCTGGGAGATCGCCTGGACGGGGAGCCGCCGCGGCGACGACACCGAGCGCTTCGTCCTCTTCCGGAAGTCCGCGGCATGAAATTCATCGACGAAGCCTATATCGAAGTCATCGCCGGCGACGGCGGCAACGGCTCCGCTTCGTTCCGGCGCGAAAAGTTCGTCCCCCGCGGCGGCCCCGACGGCGGCGACGGCGGTCGCGGCGGCAGCATCCTGCTCGTCGCCAACGGCAACATCAACACGTTGATCGACTACCGCTTTGCCCGCATCCACCGGGCGAAGCGCGGCGAGAACGGCCGCGGCGCCGACCAGTACGGCAAGGGCGCCGAAGACATCGTGCTGCGGGTGCCGGTCGGCACCGTGGTCACCGATGCCGACACCGGCGACCGCCTGGCCGACCTCGCCGCGCACGGCCAGCAGGCCGTCGTGGCACGCGGCGGCAAGGGCGGCCTCGGCAACCTGCACTTCAAGTCGAGCATCAACCGCGCGCCCCGCCAGTGCACACCCGGCGAAGAGGGCGTGAAGCGCCGGCTGCACCTCGAGCTGAAGGTGCTCGCCGATGTCGGGCTCCTCGGCATGCCGAACGCCGGCAAGAGCACGTTCATCCGCGCCGTCTCCGCCGCGCGGCCGAAAGTCGCCGACTATCCGTTCACCACGCTCGCGCCGAACCTCGGCGTCGTGCGCACCGACGCGGAGCGCAGCTTCGTCGTCGCCGACATTCCGGGCCTGATCGAAGGCGCCGCGGACGGCGCCGGTCTCGGCATCCAGTTCCTGCGCCACCTGCAGCGCACGCGGCTGCTGTTGCACATCGTCGATCTCGCCCCGCTCGACCCCGAAGCCGACGCCGTGCACAACGCGAAGGCGATCGTCAACGAGCTGCAGCGCTACGACCCGACGCTCCACGCGAAACCGCGCTGGCTCGTGCTGAACAAGCTCGACCTCATCCCCGAGGACGAACGCGCTCGGCAGGTGAAGGCCTTCGTGAAGGCGTACCGGTGGAAGGGTCCGGTGTTCGCGATCACCGCCATCAGCGGCGACGGCTGCCGCGAGCTCGTGTACAAGATCCAGGAATGGCTCGACGCGCATCCTCCCGCGTCGGCCCCTGCCGCGGAGATGGCGGCCCCTGCCGCGGATGTCGCGCAGGCGGCTCCGGAATCGTGAGCAACCGCGCATTCGCGCGCCGGGCCGCCCCAAGGGCGAATGCCGGAGTGCGCAGCACGAAGGCACTGCAATGACCTCGCCCGTCGCGTCCGCCCGCTGCATCATCGTCAAGGTCGGCTCGAGCCTCGTCACCGACGACGGACGCGGCCTCGACCACGCCGCCGTGGCGCGCTGGGCGGCGCAGATCGCCGAACTTCGCCGCGCCGGTCGCGACGTCGTGCTGGTGTCCTCCGGCGCGATCGCGGAAGGGGTGAAGCGCCTGGGCTGGAACGCGCGTCCGTCCACGATGCACGAATTGCAGGCGGCGGCGGCCGTCGGCCAGATGGGCCTCGTGCAGGCGTACGAGAGCGCCTTCGCCAAGTTCGGACTGCAGACCGCTCAGATCCTGCTGACCCACGACGATCTCGCCGATCGCCGCCGCTACCTCAACGCGCGCTCGACCCTGCGCACGCTGCTCTCCCTCGGCGTAGTCCCGATCATCAACGAGAACGACACCGTCACCACCGACGAGATCCGGTTCGGTGACAACGACACGCTGGGCGCGCTGGTGACCAACCTGATCGAGGCCGACGTCCTGGTGCTGCTCACCGACCAGGACGGGCTGTACACGGCGGACCCGCGCAAGGATCCGGCCGCAACGCTGGTCGCGTCCGCGCGGGCCGGCGATGCGCAACTCGAAGCGATGGCCGGCGGCGTGGGCACCGCGCAGGGACGCGGCGGCATGCTGACCAAGGTGCTGGCCGCGAAACGCGCAGCGCGCTCCGGCGCCTCGACGGTCATCGCCTCCGGCCGCGAGGACAACGTGCTGGTGCGCCTTGCCGCCGGCGAGCACATCGGCACTGCGCTGCTGGCGGAACCGGTGTCGCTCGCCGCGCGCAAGCAGTGGCTGGCCGATCACGTCCAGCTCGCCGGAAGGGTGCGGCTCGATGCCGGCGCCGTTCTGGCGCTGACCCGCGACGGGAAGAGCCTGCTGCCGATCGGCGTCGTGGCGGTCGAGGGCGAGTTCGAGCGCGGCGAGGTGGTCGGCTGCCTCGATGGCGACGGCCGCGAAATCGCGCGCGGGCTCGTCAATTACAGCGCGCAGGAAACGACGCGCATCCTGCGCCGGCCGTCGTCCGAGATCGCGGCGATCCTGGGTTACGTCGACGAACCCGAGCTCATGCATCGGGACAACCTGGTCCTGCTCCGGTAATCCCGCGCGCCCGGATCGGGGGCGCGTCAACGACCGGCCGCGCAGACCGCGACAGCGGTTCGACACCCGTACCGGCTTGGCCTAAACTCCCTTTCCGCAGTCGCCCGCAACGACACGCGCAGGCTCACGACGCCCATGCGCGGAACGCCGCAGTCACTTCAGGGAGAGACCTCATGGCACTCGTCGATCGCGTCAAGAACATCCTGCTGTCCCCCAAGACCGAATGGCCCGTCATCACCGGGGAAACGGCGACGGTCCAGTCGCTGTACGTCGGCTACATCCTCATCCTCGCCGCGATCGGACCGATTGCGATGGCGATACGCGGCGGAGTCATGGGTGCCACCGTGGCGCTGATCAGCTACGGCGTCGGCCTGGCGGTCACCTACCTGCTGGCACTGATCGTCGACGTGCTGGCACCGACGTTCGGCGCCGAGAAGAATTTCATGCAGTCGCTGAAGCTGATTGCCTATTCGTACACGGCGGCGTGGGTGGCCGGGATCTTCAATCTGATCCCCGGCATCGGCGGCATCATCGGCCTCATCGGCGCCGTCTATGCGTTCTACACGTTCTATCTCGGTGTCGCGGTGATGAAGAAATGCCCGCCGGACAAGGCGGTCGCCTATACGATCGTCGTGGTCATCTGCGGGCTCCTGCTAGGTTTCGCGCTGGCAGGCGCGCTGATGTCGGTGCTCGGCATCGGCATGATGGGCCTCGGCATGATGCAGTGACGCCGCGCCCCGGCGTCAGTCGCCATTCTCCGTCGCGGGGTCGGCGTACGAAAGCGGCATCGACGAATGAGCCCAGCCGTACGGGCGGTCGCGCCGCGTCTGCGGACACGCGTGGAGATGGCGCTCAAGTTCGGTGAGCGCGCGCCGGTAGACCTCGCGCTTGAAGTCGATCACCGCCTCGAGCGGCACCCAGTAGTCGTGCCACCGCCACGCGTCGAATTCGGGATGGTCGCTCGCGCGAAGCGACACGTCACTGTCCCGGCCGGTCAGCCGGAGCAGGTACCAGATCTGTTTCTGCCCGCGGTAGCTGCCACGCCACTCGCGTCTGACCCAGTGTTGCGGCACCTCGTAACGCAGCCAGTCACGCGTGCGGCCGAGAATCCGGACGTGGTGAGGCAGCAGGCCAACTTCCTCGTGCAGTTCCCGCAGCATCGCCTGTTCGGGCGCCTCGCCGGGATTGATGCCGCCTTGCGGAAATTGCCACGAGTGTTCGCGTACCCTCTTGCCCCAAAAAACCTGATTCCTGGCGTTGACGACGACAATGGCAACGTTCGGGCGATAACCGTCGCGGTCCAACATGGCGGTCACCCTGGAACGATAAGTTGACCCGATTGTTCCACAGAACGGCTCCGGTGGAAAGGCCGAGCCGCGGCCGGTACCGCGGCCCGCAGCGGCGACGGTGCTGATGCACGGAACCGCGGGGGGCATGGACGCGCAGACGGCGCCGGCGCGCCCGGCTTTCAACCCCCGCGGCGCCCCTCGACGCTCACCGGTTCACGCCGGCTTCACGGCGACCACCTCGATTTCCACGCGATCATTATCGTCGGCGAACGAGACGAGACCGTCGTGAATGGTGCAGTGGAGCTGCATCGTCCGGCTCGCGAGCTTCGAGAGCGCCTGGCTCGCCGCCAACGGGACGTTGAACACCTTCAGGTTGCCCGCCTGTTGCAGCCGGCCACGAACCTGTTCCCACCAGAGCACGGCCGCCGAGCCGCCATAGCTGTAGACGATCACCTGCGCCGCGCGGCCGCAAGCCTTGCGCACGCGCCGCTCGTCGGGCCGGCCGACGTCAATCCAGAGATCGATTGCTCCGGTCAGGTCCTTGCGCCACAGATCCGGCTCGTCATCGGTGCTCAACCCCTTCCCGAACGCCAGCGCCTGATCGGCGTGCAGAGCGAAAGCGAGCAGCCGCACCATCATGCGCTCGTCGGTTTCCGACGGGTGCCGGGCGATGACGACCGCATGCCGGTCGTAGTAATTGCGATCCATGTCGGCGATGTGCAGGTCGGCTTTGAAGATGGTCGATTTGAGGGCCATTGGACGCAATCCGGTGACAGCGAGCAGGCAGATGCGGGTCGCAGGAGGCGTGGGATGCCGGGAGTGGACCGCAGGCCGCAGCCCGGGATGAGCGCCAGCGAAACCCGGGGCCGTCGTCGATCGGAGCCCGACCCGGGTTACGCATTACGCACGAGGTCGAGCAACGCGGCCCCGTAGCGCTCCAGTTTTTTCGCGCCGATCCCCGCGACGCCTGCCAGCGCGGCGACGTCGGGTGGCCGCCGGCGCGCGATGTCGGTGAGCGTGCTGTCGTGCAGGATCACGTACGCCGGGACCGACTGCGCGCGCGCCTCGACCTGCCGCCATGCCTTGAGGCGGTCGAAGAGGCCGGCATCCGCCGGCGGCAGATCGTGACTCGCGCCGCCCCGCGGCCTGGCGGCCGGCCGCGGGCGCGCGACGACACGGCGCATCTCGATCCGGTGTTCCCCCCGCAGCACCGGACGGCTCGCCGCCGTCAGCTTGAGCGCGCCGTGCGCCTCGTGATCGACCTGCGCCAGCCCGAGCGCGACCAGCTGCCGGAACACGCCGCGCCACGCGACCTCGTCGAGATCGGCGCCGACGCCGAACACCGACAGCTTGTCGTGGCCCCAGCGCCCGGTACGCTCGGTGTCCTTGCCGCGCAGCACGTCGATCAGATGGACGGCGCCGAAGCGCTGGCCGGTGCGGTAGATCGCCGACAGCGCCTTCTGCGCCGCCGCGGTCGCATCCCACGTCACGGGCGGTTCGAGGCAGGTGTCGCAGTTTCCGCACGGCGAGCCGGTCTCGCCGAAATACGCGAGCAGGCGCACGCGGCGGCAGCCGGCGGTTTCGCACAGGCCGAGCAGCGCATCGAGCTTGGCGGTGGAGATGCGCTTGTAGTCCTCGCTCGCTTCCGACAGATCGATCAGCCGCCGCTGCTGGACCAGGTCGGCCAGCCCGTAGGCCATCCACGCATCCGCCGGCCGGCCGTCGCGGCCGGCGCGTCCCGTTTCCTGGTAGTAGCCCTCGATGCTCTTCGGCAGGTCGAGATGCGCGACGAAGCGCACGTCCGGCTTGTCGATGCCCATCCCGAAGGCGATCGTCGCCACGATCACGATGCCGTCGTCGCGCTGGAAGCGGGCCTGGTGCGCCGCGCGCGTCGCGTTGTCCATGCCGGCGTGGTAGGGCAGCGCGGTCACGCCTTTGCCGACGAGCCACGCCGCCGTCTCGTCGACCTTGCGCCGGGTGAGGCAATAGACGATGCCGGCGTCGCCGGGATGCTCGTCGCGAATGAAGCGCAGCAGCTGCGCCCGCGGGTCGTCCTTGTCGACGATGGTGTAGCGGATGTTCGGCCGGTCGAAGCTCGACACGAACACGCGGGCGCGTTCGAGCGCGAGCCGGCTGATGATCTCGGTGCGCGTCTGCGGATCGGCGGTGGCGGTGAGCGCGATGCGCGGCACGTCCGGAAAGCGCTCGTGCAGCACGGAAAGCTGCAGGTACTCCGGGCGGAAATCGTGGCCCCATTGCGACACACAGTGCGCCTCGTCGATGGCGAACAGCGCGATCTTCGCGCGCTCCAGGAGCTCGAGACAGCGCGGCGTCATCAGCCGCTCGGGTGCGAAATAGAGGAGGTCGAGCTCACCTTTGATCAGTGCCTGCTCCACCGCGCGGGCCGCGCCCGCACCGAGCGTCGAATTGAGGACCGCGGCACGCACGCCGAGCTGAGAGAGGGCAGCGACCTGGTCCTGCATCAGCGCGATCAGCGGCGAGACGACGATCGCCGTGCCCGCGCGCAGCAACGCCGGGACCTGGTAGCACAGCGACTTGCCGCCGCCGGTGGGCATCAGCACCAGCGCATCGCCGCCGGCCGCCACGTGCCCGACGATGTCGGCCTGCGCGTCGCGGAAGGCGGCGTGGCCGAACGTGTCGCGCAGCAGGGCGAGCGCGCGCGGTTGCAGGTGGTGGGCGGCGACTGCGGCGGTCATCGGCGGGACGGGCAGGACGCTATCGACGCGGGCGGCGTGCCGCCGGGCGCTCATTCGCGCTCGCGCCTGCGCTGCGGCGGATGGACTCCGGCGAGCCGCGCGATCATCGTCGCCAGGAACAGCGAGCCGATCAGCTGCTGGACGACGCAGATCGCATGCGCCTGGCGGAGCACCGGCACGATGACGAACGACAGGACGCTGCGTCCGACGGCGGCCACCGCGGCGATGACGACGAAGGCATTGATGAGGCCGATGACGAGCCGCCCCTGCGGCGTTGACTCGACGAACGGGACGATCGCGATCATCGCCAGCAGCACCGCGAACAGGTAGAGGCAACGCTGGAAAAGAATGCGACCGAGCGTCTCACGCGCCCTGCGAATGGCCATTGCCGCTCCCCCGAAGTACGTCCAACGATTGCCCTCGTCCCCTGTCGCTTGCGCTCGATCCCGATTCGACCCGGGCGATGACAGATCGCTTCGTCGCGCTCAACGCGGCGGCCCGCCCTCGGGCGCCGGCGGCACGTCGATCTCGACCGCGGACAGCGTGTCGCCGGTCAGGGAAACCCGGCCCTTGCGGCGATTGTGTCCGGTATCGCTGTATTCGAACGCGTAGATCCAGCGGATCCGGACGCGCCCTTCGTCGTCGCGTACCGGGCGGATCGATTCGAGCCCGACCGTGTCATCGAGAAACAGCAGCCCCCCGGCCTGGCACGCGGCGCGAATGGCCGCATTCGCGGCCTCGCGCGACTTGAGGTTGCTCCAGAGCAGCCATCCGCCAAACAGGGACAGCAGCACGCCGAGGATTTCCTGCATCGCGATCCATTCGAGGTTACACGGTGTGACCGGTGGGCGCGCCACGCGCCGAAGTCACCGCTCGCCTGCTCGCATTCTGCCAGAGCCCGCGCGCGCGGGCGCCCGACGTATGGCCGAGCCTGGGGCAGGGTGTCGATTGCGGGCGACACCGGAGGCTGCCGGCGGCGAGCGCCGGGTTCGCTACCGTTTGCCGTTCCGGTCGGGCGCGACCGGAGGCTCGCGCTCCGTGCCGCCGCCGATGATCGGGCCGTCGATGATGTGGGAAGAGTCGAGAAAGGCGGCCTCCGTTGCGGCCGGCGACGGCTCCGGCATCGGCGGCGACGGAGGCATTGCCGAGGCGCGCGCCCTGCGCCGCAAGACCAGGGCGAGCGCCACCGCCACCACCAGCAGGATCCCGACCACCACCAGGGGACTGCCCAAATCCGCGAGGTGGTTCATGATCGCGGTGCCGAGGGCTCAAACCGGCGGGTCTGTGCGGACAGCTCCCGGCCGCACTCGCGCAGTACCTCCCCGGTCAGGCGCCGCAGCAGCGTGCGATCGCATACCGCGAAACCCACGTAGAGGATTCCGCTGAGGCACGCGAGGCCGACGAGCTCGGCAAGCTGCCGCAGCGCGCCATCGTCGATCACCATCACCCCGTACTCGATGAACAGGTTGACGTTGTTCATCAGCAGGACGAACAGGTTCACCGAGGTCACGCCGAACAACAGGAAGCACGCGCCCAGCAACAGGAACGTGAGCCACGGATGCCGGAACAGAAAGCTGATCGCGGCGCGGGGAATCGCCAGAATGTTCGGGATAGGTCGCTCCGAGAGGGTGCATTGCAACCGGCAGTGAGCCGAAACCGGTGCCTGCGCGCCGCAGTGTACCCCTGCCGCGATCGCACCGACAATCGGTGCCGCCGCCGCGCGAGGCTTCGCGCACGGCGCCCTGCCCGCCGTCTGCCGGGCCGTCAGCGACGCAGAGGCTGCCGCGACGCGTGTGCGCGCAGCATTTCGAAGGCGAGATCCGGCGCCGCGCCGGCGGCGAACGCCCGCGCGGCGTATTTGTCCCACAGTTCCATGGCGCGGCCGGGTTCGCCGGAGCCCAGGTACCCGAGCATCGCGATGCCGAGCAGGTAGCGCGCCCTGACTTCGGTGCCGCCCTGCCCGTTTTCGAGGAGGCTCCCGGCCAGCGGCCCGAATCCTCGCGGGTTGCGATTGGCGACGTGACGAAGCAATTCCGGCCATTGCTGCTGAGTGCCGTAGAGCGCCGTGAGGCAGGGGGCGGGGGTGAGGGCGGCAAGGACGGCGCGGCCCTCCGTGGGCGAAAGATACGGCAGCACCCGGGTGCCCAGGCGCGTGGCGGCGTACGGGCTGTCACCGGGCGGCGGGGCCGCGCATTGGTTCAGGATCTCCTGCCCCTGATTCGCGAGATGCTCCGGCAGGCCGCCCGGGATCGTGAAGATATCCGAACGGTAATCCGGACCAAACAGGATTTCCTTCACCAGCCGGGCCGCCAGCCAGACGGGCTCCGGCCCGAAATGGCGACTGATGCTGAGCGAAGACGGCGTCGCCAGCGGTTCGCGTCCGCCCAGTATCTCGGGAATCGGAAAGACCGACAGCGCGAGAAACGGGAGATCCGACCAGTTGCTGCCGAGGAAACGGTCGCGGTCCGCGTGATTGTCGAGGTACGGAAAAAAGTCCGAGTTCGGCGCCACCGGCCGCGCGTCGAGCCACGGTCTGAACATCGCCTTGTTGCCGACGATGCGGAACGTGATGTCGGGCTGGTGGGCGATGTCCAGCTGCTTCAGCGTGTCGCGAATCCGTCGCGGCAGCAGCGCGTAGGCATTCGGCGGCAGCGCCACCTTGCCGCTCCGGGAACCGACGAGCAGAACATCCCCCTGATCGAGCGCGACGACGAGATAGTCGTCGAACACCTGATCCATCGCCTTCAGCACCGACGCGGCGCGGTCCGCGTGCATCTCGTAGGACTGCAGCCATTGCGCGAACAGGCCGCCTTCGTTCAGATAGCGTGCCGCATGCCGGTAGAACTCGACCGAGAAGAGCCCGGATACCCCGCTGACCCAGGGATTGGACGGCTCGGACACGATCAGGTCATAGGTTTCGCCGTTGGCCGCGAAGTACGACTTCGCGTCCTGAACATGAATCGTGCTGCGCTGATCCTCGTAGACACTGCGGTTGAGCTCCCCGAAATGTCTCGCCAGCTCCACCATCTTCGGCTCGATTTCGATGGTGTCGAGATGGCGGACGCGGGGATCGTTCAGAATCATTTGCCCGGTGATTCCGCTCCCCATCCCGATGCTCGCGACCCGCCGCGGGTCCGGATGCAGCATCAGCGGAACGGCCCCGAGCAGGTTCACGGTGACCTCGTCCGGCGTGTAATTGCTCGGCACGCGGATGTTCGCCGAGCCGTCCGTCTTGCCGTTGGTCCGGATGGCGAGGCGGTCGCCTCCCTTTTCGACCGAGATCGTCGCCGTCTTGCCATGCGCGATATCGACCACCGCCGCTTCGTTCGTGGCCTGCGCGGTGCGGAATACCCCCGACGTCAGCTTCTGCGGATCGAACGTCGCGGCGGCGGCGACGGCCCCGGCCACCGACGCAACGACCGCGGCGGCCGCCCGGAAGAGTCTGGCGCGCCCCCCGAACACCGCCAGCAGCACCGCCCCGAGCGCAACGTCGATGACCGCCCCGGATGCCACAAGGTATTCGAGGCCGATGACGGGCAGGCCGACGTGGACGGCAAACGCGAGCCCGGCGATGGCGCCGACGGTATTGGCGCTGTAGACGACCCCGATCGCCCGCTCGCCCTGGCCCTTGGCGGCGTAGAGCATCCGGGTCACCAGCGGCAACGTCATGCCCGCACAGAATGCCGCCGGGAACATGATCAGCGAGGCGACCCCGTAGCGAAGCAGGTTGAACAGCACATAGCCGCCGCCCGTTTTTGGCATCGCCTGCAGCGCCCAGGCGACAAGGTCGAAGGTGGCATTGTGGAGCGGGACCGTCGCCAGCGCGGCCAGCCCCATCAGGACCTGGATGTTGCCGAGCAGTGCGCCCGGGTTGGGCGAGGTGTCGACGCGCTTCCTGATCCACAGCCCGCCCAGCGCCAGCCCCAGGACGAACGACGACAGCATCAGCTCGAAGGAGTGGGTCGCGCTGCCGAGCACGAGGGACAGCATCCTGATCCAGCCGATTTCGTAGATGAACGACGAAGCTCCGGTCAGGAACGACACCGCGACGAGGAGTCCGGGGGCGGCAACGGCCGCCGCGGCAGCTGAATTTGCCGCGGTCGCTGCGGCGGCGGCCGGCACGGTCCGCCGCGGTTTCTCTGCCGTCGTTGCGGCAGCCACGGGCTTCGCGGCGGCATGAAGCATCCATGCGACCACGCCCGCAATCGCGATGTTCACCGCGCCCGCCGCGGCGATGGTTCCGGGAAGGCCGAGCCACGGGATGAGGAGAAACCCCGACGCCAGAACGCCGGCCGAACCCCCGATGCTGTTGGCGAAATAGAGGGTCGCGATCGGCCGCCCCTCGCCCGCCGGCGCCGCACGCGTGGCGGCTGACGCGAATACCGGGAAGGTGGCGCCGAGGAGGATCGACTGCGGCAGGATCAGCAATGCGGCCAGGCTCCACTTGATCGCGTCGAAGAGCCCGCCGCCCAGATGGCGGTCCAGCGCGATGTCGTAGAAGCCGCCGGTGGCCGCGACGAAGACCGGATGGAAACCGATGGCCAGCGCGCCGATGGCGGCCTCGATGAGCGCATAGGTGGCAAGGGGATTCCTGATCGAAGCGCAGAAGCGCGCGGCCAGCGCGGCACCGAGCGCCATCCCGCCCATGAAGATGGCAAGGACGAGGGTTTGCGCGTAGGCGGCGTGGCCCAGAAACAGCTGGAGATAGTGGGTCCAGATCGATTCGTAGATCAGTCCGGCAAAACCCGAGGCGAGGAAGATCGCAATGCGGCCTCGGCCCAGTGGCGTCGGCACGTTTGCGCCCGCTGCGGGCGAGGGTCCGGCGATCGGCGGCGTGAGCGGACGCGAGGGCGGGCGCCGGCGCCGGGCGCCGCCGGGCATCTCATTGTCCACGCCGCGCTAGTGGATCAGACGCTGCAGCAGCATGCTGGTACCCGCCAATCGATCGGAAAGCAGCGCCACGATCGTGTAGTGCAGCGAGTTGGCGAGCTGCGGGTCGCTCCTTTCCATCTCGCGCAGCTTTTCCGTGGTCAGTACATAGGCATGAGTGAGCTCGTCGGCGATCGCCGAGTCGGTGTGCGCCCGGTTCTGGTACAGGCCCGTCTCGCCGTGCATGGTGCCCATGGTCATCGAGCGCAGGCGGATCGAGCGGCCGTCGGGGAAGGTCAGCTGCACCGTCACCCGACCCGTTTCGATGAAGATGATCTCGGTCGGCGGCTCGCCCTGCTTGACCAGGAACTCGCCCTGCTGGAAGGTGCGCGGCTCCAGGTAGGCCATGAAGGCGGAAAGCGGCGTTCCCTCGGGCAGTGCCGCCGAGATGCGGTCCCAGATCGACGCGCCGGCCGGCAGATTGGTGTTCTCCTCGCTGGCCAGCAGCTTGTCCTCGCAGTACTCGAGGGCATGATCGAGGTCGGCGAAAAACCTCAGGTTGAGGATGTCGGGGTCGATTCCCGCCCGCTTGAACTGACGCTCGATGTCCGCGCTCATGCGGGTGAAGACCAGTTCGCAGTCGTTGCGTTCGCACAGGGCGTGGATCTTGGCGAAGGCGGACATCGCCGAGGAGTCGGTGGCGGGCACGTGGTGAAAATCCAGCAGCAGGTAGCGCAATGGAATGTCGGCGGGATCGTTCAGGCGCTGCTGCATCTGCGTCAGCACCGAGTATGCGGTGCCGAAGAAGATCAGGCCTTCGAGCTTGACGACGCGAATGGCATGGCCCTTGACCTTCAGCACCTGCAGCGCAGCCGGACAACGGTCGACGTTGCTGCTGAATTCGGCACCCGTGAGCTCGTGGCGGATGACGCGCACCCGGCTGTAGCTCAGGACGAAAATCATCATCGCCACCCCGATGCCGACCAGGACGCCGATGAGAATGCCGGCGCCACCGATCACCGCCACGATCAGGGCGACGACGACGTAGTCCTGGATCGGCAGATGGCGCCAGCCGTCGTAGAGCCATTGCAGCAGCAGCCCGGCACCCATGCTCAGCAGAAGGCCGCCCAGAATCGCCTTGGGCATGTAAGCCAGGAGCGAGAGGCCCGCCAGCAGCGCGATCGCGCACATCGCCGCGGCGGCGAAGCCGACCTGCCGGCTGTTGGCCCCCATGCGGTGGGCGAGAACGGAGGCCGACAGTGCGTGGAAGCCGAGCGCACCGCCGAACAGCCCGGAGGCCATGTTCGCGATTCCGGCCGCGCGCAGTTCGCGGTTGATGTCGATCTCGCTGCGCGTCGCCAGTTCCAGCCCGCCGGCGTTGAGCAGCAGGCCGACGATGCTCACCAGAAGGATGGCGCCGAAGGTCGGTATCTGCGTGGCCATGTGGCGCCAGCCTTCCGCCGGCAGCCGCGCCCACGCCGGCAAGTCCAGCCCGCCGCTCCCGGGGAAGGGGCCCAGCAGGAGACCTGCGGCCTGGGCGTCGGCGATCGTGATCCCGGCCGCGGCCATCCCCGCGTGATAAAGGGCGATGCCGCCGAACAGCACCACGGGCACGACCAGGGCGTGGTGGAAATGCCGCAGCACCAGCATGAAGATCACCCCGAACGCGATTCCGGGCAGCCACAGCGCCACGCGCATCGGCGCGGACAGCAGGTCGAACGAAAGGCCGGCGAGATCGGTGCCGGCCAGGACCCGCCCCGCGCCCATGAGGATGAGGAGGCCGGAACCGGCGAGGAACCCGCCGATCACCGGATAGGGAATGAAGCGCATCAGCGCGCCGAGCCGATACGCGCCCAGGGTGTAGTAGATCGCGCCGGCGGCAAACGCCACGACGTTGGCGCAGGCCAGCACCAGCAGGATCACCTGCGCCGGCGGGACGCTCGCCTGCAACGACGACGCCAGGGTGGTCGCCATCACCCCCAATATGACCGCCGGGCCGTCCTGCACCTGGGCGACCGTACCGGGATAGCTGCTCAACACCGCCACCACCGCGCCGAGGATCGCCCCGCCGATCAGCAGCACCTCGAGCGCCGGCTCGATGCCGCCGCCGAGCGAGCCGGGCATGATCAGGGTGACCATCGCCGCCGAGCCGAGAATGGTGCGGATGCCCGCGATCAGCCCGGCGGCAATGCTGGTGGCGAACGGCGCCAGGTTGGCGGTCATCGATGGATGTTGGCGTGGGGTGAGCGCCGCTACTCTCTGCGGGATGCAAGGCCAGCGGAGCGCGGGTCGAACCTGATTCCTGATCGTTCCTCCCTGCCCAGCGATCTCAACGCCGCCTGCGGCAGGGCCACGCGCCGCTAGGTTATTGTCCGGAGACGCAGCATGTCAAGCCTCTGCCTCTGCCTCAGCCTCATCCAACCGGCGCTCCGCGGTTCCGGCCGTCTGCAGGAACCACGCCCTGGAGCGCGGGCCTTATCCCGTCGGTGCCGCCAATTTACCGAATCGGCCGCCGTCGCAGCGTTCCGACGCGGTGTAAAATTGTCATTCCAGCCACCGCAACAGGGAGGCAATCATGCGCAACTTGGGGCGCGCCGCAGCTGCGGCACTTGCGCTGTCGTTGGTCCTCTTCGGCCCGGCCGCGTCGGCCACCGCGACGGGCTCCCCCGATCGAATCGCCGCCACGGCTGCGGGCTCGCCGCGGTCATCGATGGCAGCTGTCGTCGCCGCGCAGGACGAGCCACCCCACAATTTCACGGGGGTCTGGTGGAAATCCCCGGCCGCCGCCGAGGCGGGGTGGGGAATCAATTTCGCGCACCAGGGCAACGTCGTCTTCGCCACGTGGTTCACGTACGGTACCGACAACAAGCCGCAGTGGTTCATCATCCTCGCGGACAAGACGGCGACCAACGTCTACGCGGGACCTGTATCGTCGGTCACCGGACCGCCGTTCAACTCGGTGCCGTTCCCGTCGGGCACGGCGGTCGAGACCGTGGTCGGCACGGCGACGATCACGTTCTCGGAGGACGGCCACAGCGCGAGCTTCAACTACACGGTGAGCGGCATCACGCAGACCAAGCCGATCATCCGCCAGGAGTTCGCAACGCCGCGGCCGACGTGCGTCTGGGGGTTGCAGACCGACCTGACGCTGGCTACCAACTACCAGGATCTGTGGTGGGCGACCGGAGGTTCGGAGGCCGGCTGGGGCATCAACTTCAACCACCAGGGCAAGGTGATCTTTGCCACCTGGTTCACCTATGACACGAACGGCAAGCCGTGGTGGCTGATCGTGCTGGCTGACCAGACCGGGCCCAAGGTCTTCTCCGGACCCGTCTCCGCCGTCACGGGCCCGCCGTTCAGCGCGGTGCCGTTCGACCCCAACACCGTGGTCGAGACCCCCGTGGGCAATGCGACGATCACCATCATCGACGGCAACCACGTCAAGTTCGACTACACGGTCAACGGCGTCACGCAGACCAAGAACCTCACGCGCCAGGTGTTTGTCGAACCCGGCACGGTGTGCTCGTTCCCCGACCAGAGCGCGTCCTACGTCACCCAGCTCACGGACCTCGCCGGGAAGGCCAACCGTGGCGAGCTCTCGGACGGCGATTACCTCACGCAGCTCGCCGCCCTCCTCGCGACGATCGACGGCACGCCGGGCGCCGTGCAGCAGCTCGAGGCGTATCTCGAAGCGAGCATCGTCGGCCACGGCATTCCCTTCACCGTCGCCGCGGCGGACGGAGCGACCAAGGCGCTCAACGCCAGCCTGATCGCCACGATCAAGGCCTCGCCCGCCTATCAGCTGCTGCTGGCGGCGTACGCCTCGGTGACGTTCTCGCCGACGCCGGACCCCTCCGGCAATTTCCTGCAGGTCACGAACCCGACCGCGGTGGTCGCGCTGTCGACGATCGCCGTCCGGACCCAGATCCTCGATGCGGAAGCAGGGGGAGGCATCACACCGGCGCAGGCGGCGACCCTGTTCGGCTTCGTCACCGGCAATCCGTACGACGCGCTGCGCCGCCTCTACATCCTGCAGGGGGTGGCGATTCCCGCGTGGCTGCTGCCGGCCCCGATCGCCTGCGTCGTCAACTGCGTGGATGTCACCCGCACCTACGCGGGCCCGCTGAGCGAGCAGGCCGTGCTCACCTTCAAGGTCGGTCCTTTCTCCTGCACGCAGACGGTCGCCTTCACCGGCAACGTCAATCTGGCTCTGACCGTGCACCCCGACAGGACGGTGAACGGGACGGCCGGCGCAACCGGCATTGCGACGGCGACGCCGCCGGGCAACGCGCCCTGCCTGCCGCCGACGACTGCGTTCAGCCAGAGCGTGGCGATCACCGGGACCGTCGACGGCTTCACGGCCGTGATCAACGTCGGCAACGGGCTCTTCCCGGGAACGCTCGTAGGGCATCTGGACGGCAACACGATCATCGGCCAGATCCAGGTGACCAACTCCCTCGGCGGCGGCACGGTGGTCCTGAACTTCACGCTGACGCCGATATGACTCGGCGGCGATCCGCGCGCCGCCGGCCGGCGGGTCGCGCGTGAAGCTCCCGACATGAACGAAACCTCCGGGCGGGAGACGGGTGTGCTCGCCCGCACGGTGACGCCGCGCGTCATCGTCGAATACCTCGACCAGTACGTGATCGGCCAGGACGACGCCAAGAAGATCGTCGCGGTGGCCGTCTACGCGCACTTCCGCAAGATCGAATCGGCGCGCCGCGACCACCATCCGATCGCCAAGAGCAACATCCTGCTGATCGGCAACTCCGGCACGGGCAAGACGCTGCTGTGCGAGACGCTGTCGCGCGTCCTGCGCGTGCCGTTCGTGACGGCCGAGGCCACGTCGCTGGCCCAGACCCGCTTCGTCAACGACGAGATCGAGGCCATCCTGCAACGGCTCGTCGACAAGGCGGACGGCGATGTCGGCCGGGCGCAGCACGGGATCGTCTTCATCGACGAAATCGACAAGCTCAAGGCGACGGCGAGCGATGCCCCGCGCGGCGGATCGGGCGAGAGCGTCCAGCACGCGCTGCTGAAGATCATGGAAGGCTCGCCCGTCAGGCTCGCCGGCGGCCAGTACATCGACACGACCAACATGCTGTTCATCTGCGGCGGCGCGTTCGTCGGCTTGGGCGAGATCATTTCGCAGACGCACACCTACGGCTTCATCTCGACCAGCGAGGATCCCGACCGGACCAAGGAGCGGATTCTCGAACGCCTGAACACGCGGGTGAAGCCGACCGATCTCTTCATTTTCGGGCTGATTCCCGAATTCACCGGGCGGCTGCCGATCATCGCCCGTTTCCAGGATCTCGACCGGGACAAGCTGGTCAGGATCATGACCGAGCCCAAGAATTCCATCTACAACCAGTTTCGCGAGATCTTCGCCAACGAAGGCGTCGAACTCGCCATCGAGCCGAAAGTCTTTGCGCAGATCGCGGAACTGGCGATCGAATACCGGACCGGCGCGCGCAGCCTGCGCGGCATCTTCGAGGAACTGATTGCGCCGGTCCTCTACATTGTTCCGGACCAGCCTGACATCGACAAGGTTGCCTTCACGTCGCTGTTCAGCGAGCCTGCCATCGTCCGCCGGTCCGCGACCGGATGACCACCGCGTCCGCCGAACCGGCCTACCCGCGCGATCTCGCCGGCTACGGCGCGCATCCGCCGCATCCGCGTTGGCCCGGCGGCGCACGGATCGCGCTGCAGTTCGTCCTGAACTACGAGGAGGGCGCGGAGAACTGCGTGCTGCACGGCGATCCCGCTGCCGAGACCTTCCTGTCCGAGATCATCGGGGCGCAGGCGTTCCCGATGCGGCACCTCGGCATGGAATCGATCTACGAATACGGCGCGCGCGCGGGTGTCTGGCGCGTGCTGCGCCTGTTCCGGGAGCGGCAGATCCCGCTGACGATCTTCGGCGTCGCCATGGCGTTGGAGCGCAATCCCGCCGTTGTCGAGACGATGGTCGCCGACGGCCACGAGATCGCGAGCCACGGCTGGCGCTGGATCTCGTACCAGAACGTCGACGAGGCGACCGAGCGCCTGCACGTCGAACGCGCGGTCGCGACGATTCGCCGCCTGACCGGCGCCGCGCCGCAGGGCTGGTACACCGGGCGCGATTCGATCAACACCCGCCGGCTGGTCGTCGAGCACGGCGGCTTCGTCTACGACGCCGATTCGTACGCGGATGATCTGCCGTATTGGGTGGAGGTAACGACCACCCGCGGCACCCGACCGCATCTCGTCGTGCCGTACACGCTCGACACCAATGACATGCGCTTCGCGACGGCGCAGGGATTCAACTCGGGCGACCAGTTCTACGCGTACCTCAAGGACGCGTTCGACGTCCTCCATGCCGAAGGCGATCCGCGCGGGCAGAACGCGCCGAAGATGCTCTCGATAGGCCTGCACTGCCGGCTGGCCGGGCGGCCCGCGCGCTTCGCGGCGCTCGCCCGTTTCGTCGATTACGTGCAGCGGCACGACGACGTGTGGATCGCGCGCCGGGTCGACATCGCCCGGCACTGGATCGCCACGCATCCGTTCGGACAAGAGGTGGCCCGATGACCCTGGACGAGATCAACACGGTCGACCGCGCGACGTTCGTGGCGACGCTGGGCGGCATCTTCGAGCACTCGCCATGGGTCGCCGACGGCGCCGTCGCGGCGCGGCCGTTCGCTGGCGTTGACGCCCTGCACCAGGCGATGCTCGCCGTCGTCAGTGCTGCGAGCGCCGAGCAGCAGCTCGCGTTGCTGCGTGCGCATCCCGAGCTGGCCGGGAAAGCGGCGGTGCGCGGAGAACTCACCGCCGATTCGACGAGCGAGCAGTCGGGCGCCGGTCTCGGTTCCTGCACTCCCGGCGAGTTTGCGCGGCTGCAGGCAATGAACGCCCGCTACAACGAAAAGTTCGGGTTTCCGTTCATCCTGGCCGTCAAGGGCTACGACCGCGCCGGAATCATCGCGGAATTCGCGCGGCGAGTGGAACAGGACCGGGCGGCCGAATTCGCCGAGTGCCTGCAGCAGATCGCGAAGATCACACGCTTCCGGCTGGACGCTCTGTTCGGCTGA
>Ga0315275_10000410_pt1 | contig 35159 bp, 28 predicted proteins | sample YL17G03_0_MG_FD_205557 | JGI IMG/M metagenome (GOLD analysis project Ga0315275, IMG submission 205557) | Sediment microbial communities from Yellowstone Lake, YNP, Wyoming, USA - YL17G03_0 | ecosystem: Environmental > Aquatic > Freshwater > Lake > Sediment | place: USA: Wyoming | collected...
AAAACCAACGCGGCGCTCCTCATCCCCCTCTTCGTTCTCCTTGTTTTGATGCTCCCGCTCAAGGCCGGGTTCACAGATGACGGCTACATCCATATCCAGTACGCGCGGAACATCGTCAACCGGGGGGAGTACAGTTTCAACCCCGGCGAGGTCTCGTTCGGCACGACGAGTCCATTGTGGGTGATGATCCAGGCCGCGCTGGGACGTTTTCTGGGGACGGATGAAATTCTGATAGCGACGAGCCGCGCGCTCTCCTGGCTCAGCGGGTTCGTCGCCGTCGGAGCGTTGTTTTTTCTCGCCCGCGCGCTGGGACTCCGGGCGGTGACATCGTTTTGCTGCGCGCTCCTTCTCGCGTCGCACGCGTGGTTCGTCCGCTGGACGGCGCTCGGGATGGAAACGTCGTTGGCGGTTTTCGCCGTCGTCGCCGCAGGAATCGCCTCGGTGGGCGCCTTCGAGAACCGCCGGCGGGCGTTGTTCCTCGGGTTCTTCATGGCGGTCGCCGCTCTGCTCAGACCGGAGGCGTACGGGCTCCTCCCCGTGTACCTCCTCGCTGTCCTTTCGCGCGGCCGGCGGTGCGACCGGCGGTGCGTCTCTCACACGCTTCTCGTCTACGCGCTCCTCGTCGGACCGTGGCTTGCGTTCGCCAGGTACCACATCGGGAGTTTTGTGCCCAACACCGCGGGGGCGAAGAGCGGGGGATTGGTTCTCAACCCGGTCACGTTCATTCGAAAGTTCGAGCCCATCGTGAAGATCGTCGGGAGCACTGACGGCGTCGCCGCACTCCTCGTCGCGGGTTCGATCGTCTCGCGCAGGGGGCGGTCACTCCTCTTCTCGGGCAGTCACCGGTTTCTTCTTCTCTGGGTTCTCGCGCTTCCCGTCGCGTACGTTTTCTTCGATGTCCAGGTTCTTTCGAGATACATGCTCCTCACGAGCCCATTTACCATCGTTCTGGGGCTCGGCGGTCTCGAAGCGTGGATCGAGGGCGTTGCGAACCACACGCGACGCGCGAAGGCAAGACGCTGGGTGATGGTTAGCGTCACCGCGGCGGCTCTCGTCGCGAACGTCGCCTTCTATTTCATCGTTGTCCTGCCTCCCTCCGCCGCGTTCTCGTACGACCTCACGCACAATCTCAGGGATCTCGCCCTCTTCATCAAGGAGAACTCCCCCGAGGGGGCCGTCGTTGCCGCCGCGGACATCGGGTATCTCGCGTTCTATTCGGAGCGGCGGGTGCTCGATCTTGGCGGGCTCGTCGAGAACGAAACGTTCGAACTCAGGGAGAAATACACCTACGAAGAGATTGTCGAGAACGGTTTGTATCTCACGCTGCCGAAATACCCGTCGGTCGATTTCTTCGTCGACAGGGAACTCGCGGCGAATCGTTTCGGGGGGAAAGTCCTCGCGGGTTACCGGTTCGACGCGGTGCGAGTGACCCAGGTGAGAAATCTCGGCATAAGAAAGCCGGGTCCCTTCTACTACACCCTCTACCGTCTCACACGAGAACGCGATGAACACCTTTGACCTGCCCCATATCCGCGTCCCCGGCGACATGACCCCCGACGAGATGCCCGATCTTCTCAGGTACTGGTATCTCGGGTCGAGGGCCAGGCATCACATGATGTTGAGGCGCTTTTCGCAGGTTGACGCGGAGGTGGGCTCACCCGCCGTGGACCGGGTCCTCGACATCGGCTCGGCTTGGGGATACAACGTGATGGTGCTGACGAAGCTCGGCAAGAAGACGATCGGGATGGATCTCGTCGTCGATCAGTTTGCCGCGGGCTCGCGGATCGCCGCGGCGAACGGTCTCGAATTCCCCGTCGTGGGGGCGGACGCATCCAGTCTTCCCTTCGGCGACGGCGAGTTCGCGGGGATCACGATGGTGGAAACCTTCGAGCACATTTTCGATGGAGACCGGGAGAAGGCCGTCGCAGAGTGTTTTCGCGTGCTCCGTCCGGGGGGGCGGATGGTGTTATCGACGCCCAACCACGGCAGCCTCGTCGAACGGCTCAAGCGGATGATCGTTCGCGTGCCGTGGCTGCGGCGCCGGCTGCCCACCATGTGTTACCCGGTGGAGCAGGTCGGCCGGAGCGAGTACCACCCCTACCGCTACCACCGTCCCCACCCCGCCGGGAAGATCGCCGACCTTCTCGAGAGACAAGGGTTTAGGGTATTGAAAGTCAAATACTTCCTCTTTGTGCTCAAGAACACATCGGACCGGTCGTTTCCCCTGATCGCTCTCCTGGAGCGCGTACTCGAACGAACACCCGGTGTGAACCGGTTGGCCGCGACCGTCTGTCTCGTGGCCGAGAAATCGTAATTCGTCCGCTATCCAAGAAGCCAGCAACGTCCAGCGGGTTGTCGTTTCTTCGGAATCCGCCCTCGAGTTATCCACAGCAAATCCCAAATCGACCCGCTTTGGCCTTGACGCTTTCCCAAGGGCAGGGCTAATCTCCTCCCCATCGCGGTGGTGGTTCCCAATTTTCTGACAATTCGGCCGTAAAAACGCAATTTTTCGTAAATAGATGAACACCTATTTCAACGAAAAAAACCTCCATTCCATCGATGTCAAGGGCCGTGTCCTCGTCCCCAAAGGCGTCCGCGATAAACATCGGATCAAGAAAGGGGACATCCTCTACTGCATCCCGAGCCTTTCCGGCGCGGCGTACATCGAAATTCGGACGGACGCGCAGTGGAAAAAATACCGAGAGCAGCTTCTCACCGCCGAGGAAGGGGAAACAAAGAAAGACTCCTTCCGCTACGCGGATTTCTTCACGGACACCGCCACGATGGATGGACAGGGGAGGATGTCGATCCCCCAGCGGATCCGCGATATGTGCAAGATCGCCGATTCCGTCGCCATCGTCGACATGGACGAACATATCGAGGTGTGGGCGAAGGAGAGCATCGAACAGAAGTACGCCGACATGGTTCGGGCGTTCAAAGAGATGAACGATCGGATCTTCGGGCGTACGAAGAAATGAATGATCGGACCTTCCGATGAAACCTCTTGCAGCTTTGCAATGCGCCGCCGCCGGCGGTCCCTTGAGAGCGGCGAAGACCGGATGGGGAGCCAGCGATGAACCACGTGCCCGTCATGACGAGGGAAGTTGTTCACTATTTGGTTTACGAAAAGACGAGGCTCGTTTTGGACGGAACGGTGGGTTGCGGCGGCCACGCCCGGGCGATACTCGAAGCCGGACCGCACGTTGGGATCATCGGTGTCGACAGGGACGTCCGGGCACTGCGGGTCGCGGAGCGCTCTCTCGCCCCCTACGGTTCGCGTGTGCGCCTTGTCGAGGGGAGCTACACCGAGCTGCCGACGATCACCGGCGAATCGGGAAAGCTCGACGGGGTGCTGCTCGACTTCGGCGTCTCGAGCCTCCAGCTCGGCGACTCATCGCGGGGTTTCAGCTATCTCCTGGACGGATCTCTCGACATGCGGATGTCGGGGATGGGGCCGACGGCCGCAGAGCTGATCGGAAGGGCGAGTGAGATGGACATCGCGGCAGTCCTCAAGAACTACGGCGAAGTGAGGGGGGCCTCGAGAATCGCGCGTTCGATCAAGCAGGCGTCGGCAAGCAACCGGCTCGTGTCGACGTCCGATCTCAAACGGGCGATCGAGGCGGCCATCGGCGGAAAATCGGCCCCAGCCCTGCTCAGCAAGGTGTTTCAAGCGATCCGCATCGCGCTGAACGGCGAGCTCGACAACATCCGGGTCTTTCTCGATTCGATTCTCAAGTATCTCAACCCGGGCGCCCGTTTAGTGTTCGTTTCCTACCACTCGCTGGAAGACAGGATGATCAAGGAATTTTTCAAACGCGAGGGCTCCGGGTGCATCTGTCCGCCGAGAACGCCGGTGTGCGTGTGCGGGCACGCCGCTTCGCTGGAGATCCTGACCCGGCGCGTGGTGAAACCCGCGGAGACCGAGGTGAACGAGAATCCCCGCGCGAGAAGCGCAAGGCTCAGAGCGGCCCGGGTCATCCCCCGGGGAAACGTGGAGTGAAAGACCGATGAGAAACGGTTTGTACAAGAGGTTCAGCCGTCTGATGGTTTCGGCGTTCACGGGGCAGACGAAGGTCGGAGTGACCATCGTCGTTTACTCCGTGCTCGCCCTCGTGTTGCTCGCGTACGTGCTGGTGCAGATCTACGCCGGCGTGCTGAGACTGGAGATCGCGGGTCTCAAACAGGAACGGGGCGATCTCAAAGAAGCGTTGAACAAGCTCACCGGCGACTACGTGTCGCTGTCGTCGAGGAGCCGTGTCTCCCAGTACTGTGAGAACGAACTGGGGATGGTGACGGCGAGAGGGGAGAACCTCGAAGTAGTCGCCGTGGACGACAGGGAAACCGGTTTCGCCGCCCCTGTCGCGCTCACAAAAAAGCAAGGGGCAATACCGTCTGCGTATCGTTACACGTACCGGCAAAGCGACGAGAACCTGGGACAATGACCAACGAGAAGAAGAACCTGCGGCTCTATATCGTCGGCGCGGCTTTTGCGCTGGTTACGATGGGTCTCTGGGGGCGGTTGGTGCAGCTGCAGGTTTTCGATCACGCCTACTACACCAGCCTCGCCACGAAACAATCCGTAGTCAAACGGGCGGTTCCTCCGGTCAGAGGATGCATTTTCGACAGGAGCGGACGGCCCTTGGCGCTCAGCGTCCACTCGTGTTCCGTCGCGATCCAACCCAAGTACATCAAGAACAGAGAGAAAGTCGCTGCGGCGCTCTCGAAGTACCTCTCCGTTTCGAAGAAGAGCGTTCGTGAAAAATTTCAGTCGGAAAAACCTTTCATCTGGGTGAAAAGGCGTTGTCCGTTGTCCAAAGACGCCCAGGCGAGATTGAAGGCGCTCCCGGGAGTGGTGGTTCAGCCCGAAGCGGATCGCGTCTATCCGCACGGCGGGACGGCGGCGAAGATCGTGGGCTTCGTCGGAATCGACAACAAGGGAATGGCCGGGATAGAAGCCGCATTGGACGAAGAGCTTCGGGGGACGCCGGGTTGGGAGGAAGTCCAACGGGATGGCGAGTATCGTTCGCACGGGTATCAGACATACGCACAGAAGAAACCGGTCAACGGAAAACACGTGTTTCTCACCATCGACGCGAGGCTTCAAGAGATCGCCGAGATGGAGCTCGACAGGGCTGTAGAGACCGCGGGGGCGCGGGGCGGCGTCGTCCTTCTCATGTACTGCAAGACGGGCGAGATCCTTGCCATGGCCGAGTGCCCCTCGCCGAGATCCCGCGAGTCGGGCTCGCGCGCCGATTCGCTCTGGACGGTCCGTTCGGTGTCTTGTGTGTACGAGCCGGGGTCCACCTTCAAGCTCGTCACGGCGGCAGCGCTCCTCGAGACGGGGAAGGTCCGTTCCTCGGATGTGTTCGACGCCGAAAAAGGCACGGCGGACATGAACGTGGCCGTGATTCACGACGCTCACCCGTATGAAATGCTCACCTTCGAAGAAGGATTCGTCCAGTCGAGCAACATCGTGTTGGCGAAGGCGGCCATGCGGCTCGGGCGGGAGGAGTTCACCGACGCGATCCGTTCGTTCGGTTTCGGAACGCCGACAGGGATCGAGCTCCACGGCGAATCGGCGGGTCAGGTGCCGCAGAAGTGGTCCAAGCGGACGCAGATCACTCTCGCTTTTGGCCAGGAGGTGGCGGTGACGCCTCTGCAGCTGGCGAACGCTTTCGCCGCCATCGCTAACGACGGCGTCCTTATGATGCCCAGGGTGGTCCGGGCGGTCGCGGATGAAAGCAGCGGGGCGAATGAGCAGACGAAACCGGTCGAGCTCAGGAAGGTCGTCTCGGAACAAACGGCCCGCCAGCTCAAGGAATACCTCAGGGCCGTCGTCGTGGAAGGCACCGGCGTTGCAGCGGGTCTCGAATTTCTCGAGGTCGCCGGCAAAACGGGAACGGGACAGAAATCGACCCGGCGGGGGGGCTACCAACCGGGAAAGTTCGTTGCCAGTTTCGTGGGGTTCGCGCCGGTTTCGGACCCGAAGGTGGTTTGTCTCGTCCTTCTCGACGAACCGAACTACGCAAACCGTTTTGGAGGAGTCGCGGCAGGGCCGGCTTTCGCGAGGATCATGGAGGCGATCGCGAGTTCGTCGCACATCTTCGACGATGTGCTGAGGAAACCCGCGGAGAACGAGGAAGTCGCGAGACAGCGGTTCGTGGCGCCGAATTTCTTGCGTATGAGCCGCGACAGTGCGATGGAACGCGCGAGAATGTACGATCTGAACCTTCTGTGCAAAGGGGATGGGGGAGAGGTCATCGCCCAGGACCCGGACCCCGGGGTCGCGATGGACAGAGACGACGTGCTGCGGGTGTATCTCAGCGGAAGTTCGGGGCGCGTGGAGGGGAGAGAGACCCCCGATCTGAAAGGGCTTGCTGTACGCGCGGCGAGGCGGTGCGCGGCGGAGGCGGGGTTCAAGTGCGAGGTCGTGGGGAGCGGGCTCGTCGTGTCGCAGTGGCCGGGTCCCGGCGTCGTGTCGCGGGGCGGACTGATCCGGATCCAGTGCCAGAACCCAACGAGCAGACAAAAAGCGGGTTGAATGAACATCGAATGCGGAAAACACGCCATGGGGACGGAAATACAGCTCTCTCGTCTAATAGCGGTTCTGAAAAACGCGAATGTTCACAACATGCGTGACATCGCGATCACGAGGGTGACGAACGACTCGCGGCTGGCAGAGCAGGGGGCCCTTTTCGTCGCAACAAAGGGCAGCCGGACGGACGGGCACAGCTTCATCGGCGCCGCCTTGAAGAGAGGCGTCGAAGCGATCGTAACCGAGGGGCATGTGCCCGTCTGTGACGTGACCCACGTGGTCGTCGAAGACTCGACGAAGGCGCTCGCCGAGCTCGCTTCGGAGTTCTACGGGAATCCGTCCCGTGAGCTGCGGCTGTTCGGCGTCACCGGCACCAACGGAAAAACGTCGACCGCGCACCTCCTGAAGTCGATCTGCGAGGTCTCTTCGTGGGGAAGGATCGGGGTGGTAGGGACGATCGGACACGGCGTAGGAGAGGAGTTCGAGACGAGCGTTCATACGACGCCCGAACCCGTCACTCTCCACCGTCTGTTTGCCGAAATGAAAACAAAAGGTTGCGGCGGGGTGGTCATGGAAGTCAGTTCCCATGCGATAAGGCAGCAACGCGTATGGGGAGTCGATTTCGAAATGGGGATGCTCACCAATATCACCCGTGACCACCTCGACTTCCACCCGACGTTTGAGGACTATGTGAGCGCGAAGCGGGAGTTCTGCTACTCGCTCGTGTCCAAGGACAGGAAAAAGAAAGACGGCGTTCTCGTCTACTCGAAGGACAACGACCACTCGAGAGAAATCGGAGAAGGTTTCTCGGGGCGCAAGATCGCGACGAGCACTGAGGAGCAGGCGGACGTCTGCGCGACCGACGTGCGCGCAACCCTTCAGTCCACGCGGTTCGTTTTGCGCGTCAAGGGCGAGGAGCCCGTCGAAGTGAATCTCAAGCTCTTGGGGTCGTTCAGCGTGTCGAACGCGGTTCTCGCAGCGGGGGGAGCTCATGTTCTGGGAATCGGGGTCGACGGCATCAAAGCGGGTCTCGAAGCGGTCGCTCGGGTCCCTGGCCGTTTCGAAGCCATAGGCGGGGGCTCCCGCCCGCTCGTGATCGTGGACTACTCGCACACGCCGGACAGCCTCGAACGAACACTGCTTTTCTGTCGAGTTCTCCAGCCGAAGCGGCTCATCACCGTGTTCGGTTGCGGGGGAGACAGGGACCGCGGAAAGCGGCCGCTCATGGGCGAGATCGCGCAGAGGATCTCGCACATCTGTTTTGTGACGAGCGACAATCCACGTTCGGAGGATCCCCTCAAAATCATCGACGACATACTCTCGGGGCTGGAGCGGAAGCGGAGTGGGCTCTTCGTCGAGATCGACCGGCGGGAGGCGATTCGAGCGGCCGTCCGGGCGGCCCGGGTGGGGGATGTGGTCGCAATCTGCGGCAAGGGACACGAGGACTACCAAATCATCGGAACGACCCGGTATCATTTCGACGACCGTGAGGAAGCGGAGAAGGCGTTGGACGAATGGCGAGTCGATTGATGGAAGGGACCCTGTCATGGGTCAGGACGGTTCTCGATTCTAGAGGCCGTCTCGTCGCGTCGAATCTGGCCGGACACGACGACGAGCCGTGGTTCGGAGCGAGCATCGACAGCCGCACGGAGTGCACCCACCGGATTTTTTTTGCGCTGAGGGGAGAGACAACCGACGGACACCGGTTTATCGATGAGGCCCGTGCCGGCGGGTGCTCGGCCGTCGTCGTGGAGGACGAGGCCGCCGCAACCGCGCTCTCTCTCGCGGGGACTCCCTTCTTCCGCGTTCGCCGAGGTCTCGAGGCGCTCCAGGAATTGTCCCGGGCTTACAGGGACACGCTCGGCATCCGTGTCATCGCGGTGACGGGGAGCATGGGGAAAACGACGACGAAGGAGTACATCCGCGCGATTCTCAAGAAAAAATACCGCGTCCACTCGAACGCGGGGAATCTCAACAACCACATCGGAGTGCCGCTGACGATTCTCGAAACGGATCACGACAACGAGTACCTCGTCTGCGAAATCGCCGCCAACCACGTGGGTGAGATCGAGTTCTTGAGCGGTCTCATCAGACCCGATATCGGTGTGATCACCAATGTCGGCGACGCGCACATCGGGTACTTCGGAGGCCGCGACAAGATCGCCGAGGCCAAGTCGGAGATCTTCACGGGGATCGACCCCGAAGGTTACGCGGTGCTCCCCGCGGACGACGCGTTTATCGACACGCTCCGCGGTAAAGCGGCGTGCCGCGTTGTGACGTTCGGCCGGGCGGAATCGAGCACGTACGTCGTGTCGGACGTGAAGGAAGGAGTCGAACGGATCGGCTTCGCAATCAACGGCGGGCCGATGGAAATAAAAGGCATCGGCGCGTACAACGCGCTGAACGCCGCGGCGGCGTACGCCGTCGGCGAGCTGTGCGGCGTCGAGTTCGATCGAATCCGGAGCGCTCTCGTCGAGGAGGAACCCCTCGCAGGAAGGGCGAAGGTGTATCGAGGGCGGGGAGTCGTTCTCATCGACGATTCGTACAACGCCAACCCTACGAGCATGCGGGCCGCCGTCGACAGCCTGGGCCGTGTGGACGCCTCGAGACGGATCGCTGTTCTGGGCGATATGGCGGAGTTGGGGACGTTCTCGGACGCGGCCCATCGCGAGCTCGGGGGATACATCGCCAGAGGGGCCATCGACGTGTTGTGCTGGTACGGGGAGAGCGGGGATCGAGTCGAGGAGGGGTTTTCGCCGCGGAAGGCTTCGAGTGAGAAGGTCTCGAGCCGGAAAGGTTCGAGTCGCAGGCCCGGAAAGGAGTTCCGATCGTACCGGAGAATCGACGAACTCGTGCGGGATCTCCAGAAAGAAATCCGAGCCGGGGACGCCGTTCTCATCAAGGCCTCGAGAGCGTGCCATCTCGACAAAGTGGTGGATGGGCTTCTCGAAACAATTCTCAAAAAAGACAAGGACTGATGCTCTACCAGCTTCTATACCCGCTCCATGCGTACTTCTCCTTCTTGAACGTGTTCAAGTACATCACGTTCAGGGCGGCGTACGCGACGGTGACGGCGCTGCTCATCTGTTTTATCGTTGGGCCCTGGTTCATCCGCCAGCTCCACAAACGCCTGATCATCCAGCCGATCCGCGAGGACGGCCCCAAGACGCACGAGGGCAAAAAGGGCACGCCCACGATGGGCGGTCTCCTCATATTGGCGGCGATTTTCATGCCGGCGCTGTTGTGGTGCGACCTTGGGGACAGGTTTGTACAGATCGCCCTGCTGACGACTCTGTGGATGGGAATGATCGGGTTTCTCGACGATTACCTGAGAGTCGTCAAAAAGAGACCGAAAGGGCTGGTCGGGCGGTACAAGCTCGTGGGTCAAGTCACCTACGGTCTCGCGCTCGGGGTGTATCTCTACCTGAACCCGATTCAGCAGGACGTCGCCACGCTGACGAGCATCCCTTTTTTCAAGGGGCTCTTCATCAACTTCGGCTGGTTCTACATCGTCCTCGTGATGCTGGTCATCACCGGAGCGAGCAACGCCGTAAATCTCACCGACGGCATAGATGGTCTGGCAATCGGGCTTTGCGCGTTCTGCTTCCTCGCGTTTGCCGGGCTCTCCTACCTGAGCGGTCACAAGGCATTCTCGGAATACCTGAACATCCTCTACCTCGAAGGGAGCGGGGAACTCGCCGTCTACTGTATGGCCGTCGTTGGGGCGGCCCTGGGTTTCCTCTGGTACAACACCCATCCGGCGCAGGTGTTCATGGGCGACACGGGATCCCTGTCGCTCGGGGGAGCGCTGGGTGTCGTCGCGATCCTTCTTAAGAGGGAGCTCCTTCTCGTCGTCATCGGAGGGCTTTTCGTCGCGGAGGCGCTGAGCGTCATTCTTCAAGTGGCGTCGTTCAAACTGAGGAAGAAGCGGATTTTCAAAATGTCGCCGCTTCACCACCATTTCGAGCTGAGCGGATGGTCGGAGCAGAAGATCGTCGTCCGTTTCTGGATCATCGCGACGCTTCTCACGCTTCTCAGCTTGAGTACCCTGAAACTCCAGTGAGCGGTGGAGCCGTGGAGCTTTTGAACAACAAGAGATTCCTCGTGATGGGGATGGGGAAGAGCGGAAAAGCGGTTGCGCGGCTGCTCGCCCTCAAGGGGTTTGCCGTGGTCGTGACGGACGACGACCCGGCGGTCGTCTCGTCGGCGCTCACGGGCCCGGAGCTTGCGGGGTTAGCGAACCGGGTCGATGCGGTCCCCGTGGACACCGCCGTTCGCACGCTCGCCGGCTGCGGCGCTGTTATTGCGAGCCCGGGTGTCCCGATGGACCACCCGTTGATCCGCGCCTCACGGGAAAACCGCGTCACGGTCACGGGAGAGGTCGAGGTGGCGTTCGGGTACTGCTCGTCACCGATCATCGGAGTAACCGGCACCAACGGCAAATCCACCGTGGTCAACGTTCTGGGGAGGATCTTCGAGGCGGCCGGAAAAAAAACCGTGGTGGCAGGGAACATAGGGACGCCGTTTTCTTCCGTGGTCGAGTCGGGGGAATCGTACGACATGGTCGTTCTCGAAATCAGCAGTTTCCAGCTCGACACGATCATCGATTTCAGAACGGATGTCGCCGTGCTTCTCAACGTCACCGCGGATCATCTGGACCGCTACGACGATTCGTTCGAGCTCTATGCGAAATCGAAGGCGAGGATCTTGAACCGGGCCCGATCGAATACCCTGTTCGTGTACAACGCGGATGATCCGGTGTGCGTGCGGATCGCGGAAGGGTTCTCCGGCGACAAACTCCCGTTCAGTTCCTCGAGGGCTCTCGACGAGGGTGTGTCTTATGAGCACGGCGAGATCATCCTTCGTCGTCACGGGATCGTGGAGCCGGTCATCAAGAGGGACGGGTTTCCACCCATCGGGGTCCACAACCTGGAGAACGCGATGGCCTCGGTGGCCGCGGTCACGCCTTTCGATATCGATCTCGGGCACATCCGCAGGGCTTTGCGGGACTACACGGCGCTGCCCCATCGAATGGAGATCGTCCGGAAGGTCGGTGGCATCACCTACATCAACGACTCGAAGGCGACGAACGTCGACGCTACGATAAAGAGTCTTCGGAGCATCGAGGAGAAGGTCGTGCTCATCCTCGGCGGGAGCGACAAGAACCTCGATTTCCATCCGCTCCTGGATCATCTCCACCGCGTCAAAGAGGTGATCCTCATCGGGCAGACGCGCGAGAAGATCCGGTCCGTCCTCGTCGGATGTTGTGAGATCTCGGACGCCGGGACGCTGGAAGAGGCCGTGCGGAGAGCGGCGGCCGTCGCCTCGCCGGGGGACACGGTTCTGCTCGCCCCGGCGTGCGCGAGCTTCGACATGTTCAGCAACTACGCGCACCGCGGCGAGGTGTTCCGTCGAGCGGTGCAGGCGTTATAGGAGAGGGTCATGCGAAAGATCGCAACGCCAAAACTCGAATGTGACCGGCGAACGCTTCTCGTCGTGGTCGCGCTCACAGCGGTCGGCGCGAGCCTCGTCGGTTCCTCCAGCTCGTACTTCTCGGCGGCCGAGTTTTCCGATCCGTATTTTCTGCTGAAGAAACACCTCGTGAGGATCGTCGTCGCGTTCCTCTTTCTCGTGCTCGCGATCCGCATCGACTACCGGCTGTACCGGAGGATCGCTCCGGCCGTGTTGGGTGTAGCGGTGGTGACCCTTGTCGGGCTTTTCGTGTTCGGGCAGGTGATCCGCGGCGCCCAATCCTCGTACGCGATCAAGTCCCTCGGGATGAGCGTCCAGCCCTCCGAGGCCGCCCGTTTGGCGCTGGTGTTGTTTCTTGCGTACTGGATTTCGCGCAAGGGCAGCCAGATCGAAGACCTCGTCCACGGATACCTGCCGGCGGTAGGGGCCATGCTCGTCGTCATCGGTCTGGTCGCGGTGCAGGGCGACAACGGCACGGCGCTGGCCACCACGATCATCGCGCTCATCGTTCTGTTTCTCGGGGGGGCGAAGATCTCCCACCTCGGCGCCACCACGGGGGCACTCGTCGTGGCGGCGGTCGTGCGAGTGCTTACCACCCCGTACGTCCGCGATAGAATCTTCGCCTATTTCCACAAAGGAGAGCACCTCGCCGACATGAACTGGCAGGTGTATCAATCGCTCATCAGTTTTGGGTCGGGTGGGGTCTTCGGGATCGGTCTCGGGGGAAGCCGCCAGAAGCTCGACTGGCTCCCCGATTCGCACACCGATTTCGTCTTCTCGATACTCGGCGAGGAAATGGGACTCGTCGGGACGCTCGCCGTGAGCCTCCTCTTTCTGCTCCTTGCGCTTCGTGCCCTCAAGATCTCGACACGGAGCGCGGATACGTTTGGAGAGATGCTCGTCATCGGCATCGCATCCTCGGTGTTCGTGTACGCCTCGCTGAACATGCTCGTTGCCACGGGTTTCGTCCCCGTCACCGGGCTTCCCCTTCCGTTTCTGAGCTACGGCGGTTCCGCTCTCGTGGTGAACGCGTTTTCCATCGGAGTGCTTCTCAACGTGTCGAAAAAGAACTCCACCCGGGGTGTCAACTTCATGAGGAGGCGCCGGCGCGGGGCCGTCGAGGAGGAGACTGTATGCGGGTGATGATCGCCGGCGGGGGAACAGGCGGGCACGTGTACCCGGGTATCGCGATGTACAACGCGCTCAAACGGTCTGAGGCGAAGGTCGAGGTGCTTTTTGTCGGTGCCAGGGCGGGTGTGGAAAACCGGATCTTCGCCGATCTCGGGCTCCCCAACGTCCTCCTGCCCGGTCGGGGCGTGCGGGGAAAGGGGATCCTGGCCAAGTCGACGAGCCCGTTCGTGTTCGTTGTGGGGATCGTCCGCGGCATACGCGAGATTCAAGCGTTCAGACCCGATGTGGTGATCGGTACCGGCGGGTACGCAAGCGTCGCAGCCGTCGCAGCGGCGGTTCTCTGCGGGCGCAGACGCGTCCTCCAGGAGCAGAACAGCGTCCCGGGGATGGCCAATCGTCTCCTCTCTCGTTTTGCCGACCTTGTGCTCCTGTCGTACGAAGAGTCGAAGCCTTACATACGAAGCGGTGTGCGCACCGCGGTCGTGGGGAACCCCATCCGTGTCGATCGACACGCCGACCGCGCGGCGGGGTTCGCGTTTTTTGGTCTGGACCCGATGCGTCCCACCGTCCTCGTCTGCGGCGGGAGCCGGGGCGCCCGGTCGTTGAACCGCGCGGCGACGGCCGCGATACCGCGGATCCTCGAGCGGAGACGCGCGCAGTTCGTTTTTCTCGCCGGTGATCTCGACTACGAGAAGACAAAAGGCGAGTTGGAACGTTTTGGCTCCGAGGTCCGCGTGTTCCCGTTCCTCGAGGAGATGCACCACGCGTACAGCATCGCCGACGTCGCCGTCTCGAGAGCCGGGGCGTCGGCGGTTTTCGAGCTCGCCGCGTTCGGCGTCCCGACGGTTTTTGTCCCTTACCCCTACGCGGCGGACGATCACCAGAAGAAAAACGTCGCCCGTCTGGCGGATCTTGGCGCGGCGGTCGTCGTGGACGACAGCGAAATCGACGGGGAGCGCCTTCAGACACTCGTCGAGGCGCTTCTCGACGACGGCGAAAAGAGGGGCAGGATGACGCGAGAGATGAAGAGCTGGGCAAAGCCCGACGCCGACGCGCTCGCGGCGGAAAAGATCATCGAGCTCGTGTCGCGGCGGGGGCTCGGGGCTGCGGCGCGGGGGTCGGTCCACACGAGCCGGAGTGCCGCGTAGGCGAACGCGACGAAAGGGTCTCATGGTTTATCTTGGACGGACGAGAAGGATTCATTTCGTCGGGATCGGCGGTATCGGGATGAGCGGTATCGCTGAGGTCCTCCTCAACCTGGGGTTCGGCGTTTCGGGCTCCGACCTCAAAAGAACCGACACCACGGAAAAACTCGAGCGTCTCGGCGCGAAGATCACGTACTCGCACGAGCCGGAGAACGTCCTGGGGTCCGACGTCGTCGTCTATTCGAGCGCCGTCAACGCGACGAATCCGGAACTCGTCGAAGCGAAGAAACACGCCGTCCCGACGATCCGGCGGGCGGAGATGCTCGCCGAGCTCATGCGGCTCAAGTTCGCCGTCACCGTCGGAGGCTCGCACGGGAAAACGACAACCACCTCGCTCATCGCGTCAGTCCTCGCCGAAGGCGGGCTCGACCCGACGATCGTCGTGGGGGGCAAATTGCGGTCGTCGAGCAGCAACGTACGACTCGGGAGCAGCCGATTCATGGTGGCGGAGGCGGACGAGAGCGACGGTTCTTTCGTCCAGCTTCCCTCGAGCGTTGTTGTAATCACCAACATCGATCTCGAGCACATGGATTTCTACTCCGATCTCGAAGCGATCAAAGACGGATTCGTCCAGTACGCGAGCCGGGTGCCGTTCTACGGGTCGGTGATCGTTTGCGTCGACGACGAGAACATCCGTTCGATTCTCCCGCGGATACGAAAGCGCAAGGTGAGCTACGGGCTGTGGGAGCCTGCGGATCTGACGGGGATCATTATGGAGAGGACTGAATCGGGAGCACGGTTCAGCGTCGTTCACCAGGAGCGACCCCTCGGAGAGATGAGGATCAACATGCCCGGCGACCACTACGTTCAGAATGCGCTGGCCGCCGTGGCTGTGGGGATGGAATTGGACGTCACGTTCGACGCAATCAAACGAGGAATCGAGTGTTTCGAGGGAGTGGGCCGGCGTTTCGAGGTCAAAGGAACGGTGAAAGGGATCACCGTCGTCGATGACTACGGACACCATCCCACAGAGATCGCAGCGACGATCCGGGCCGCGCGTCGGAACCTCAAGAAACGCGTTTTCGTAATGTTCCAGCCGCACAGATACACGAGAACTCAGGCGCTCTCCGAGCAGTTCGGGCGGTGTTTCGACGAGGCGGAGGCGGTGTACGTGGCCGATATCTACCCCGCGGGGGAGGAGCCGATACCGGGGGTGTCCTCCGAGCTTCTGATATCCGCGATCAAGAGGCTGGGGCGTGTGGATGTGGTCTATGCGGGTTCGTTCGAGGCGATGGCGGACGCGGTGGCGCAGCGGGTGACATCGGGTGACATCGTTCTCACCTTGGGCGCGGGCGATATTTACAAGGCGGGTGAGCGCCTCCTCGAAAAGCTCAAACGGGGCAAGTAGCCCCGTTGAACGGAGTGGAGACCCTTTGTTACCGGTGGCGGCGATGGACGCAAGAAAACCGGAATCGGTCCTTCGAAGTCTCGAGAAAGCGTGCCCGGGGAGGATCCGGCTCGACGAACCCATGGCGCGCCACACGACCATCGGTGCCGGCGGGCCGGCGAGGTTCTTCGCCGTGCCGAAGACCGGGCGTGAGGTCGTTTCGCTCGTGCGGGCCGCGCTCAAGCTGGAGATCGACTACATTGGGATCGGGAAGGGGTCCAATCTTCTTGTCCGGGACGGCGGCTACGACGGTCTTGTGATCAAGATCGCAGGCGACATCGCCGGGCTGGTCGTCTACAAGCGGACCGCGCACGCCGAGGCGGGTGTGTCCTTCACTCATCTTGGAAAGGTCCTCACCCGCAGCGGGCGGTCCGGGTTCGAGTTCGCGGTGGGGATTCCGGGGTCGGTCGGCGGAGCCGTCCGGATGAACGCTGGTGCCTGGGGGTGCGGGGTGGCCGGAGTGCTCGAGAGCGTCAAGATCGTCGACGGGAGCGGCCGGCTTGCCGTCCTCGGGGTGGAAGAGTTGGGGTTGGGGTATCGGACGAGCCGTCTCCCCCCGCGTTCGATTGTCCTGTCGGCGATTTTCAACTGCCCCCCCGGGGCGATCGATCAGGAGAAGCTCAGGCAATCCCAGAACCGCGCCGACACCCAGCCTCTGACGCAGCGGAGTTTCGGGAGTGCGTTCAAGAATCCCCCGGGCGGGTACGCCGGGCGGATGATCGACGAGTGCGGTCTCAAAGGCACCCGTCGGGGGGGCGTCATGGTATCGGACAAACACGCGAATTTTCTCGTCAATGTCGGCGAGAACACGAAAGCGAACGACATCGAGGATCTCATCGGTTGGATCGTCGAGAGAGTTGAGGCGAGGTCCCACGTTGCGCTTACTCCGGAGGTGATCATCATTGGCGATCGTTAGAACGAGACAACAGAGAAAAAAGGCTGTCAGAACGCTCGTTTTCCGTCTCTTGACGACCACGATGCTCGGGCTTCTGATATTCGGGGCATTTCAGGCGTACAACTTCCTCACGACGACCGAGCGGTTGGCGGTGAGGACGGTGGAGCTGAGGGGTCTCTCCCGTGTGGACACCGCCGAGGTCGAGAGGCTCGTGGCCGACATCCGGGGGGAGAACATCCTTCTCGTGCCGTTGGAGAAGTACACGGAGCGGTTTTCCGGTCATCCGAGAATCCGGTCGGCGGGGTTGAAAAAAATCCTTCCCAACAAGGTGCTCTGTACCGTAGAAGAGAGGGAGCCCATCGCGCTCGTGTACGCGGAAGGGTTCTATGAGGTCGACGAAGAGGGGATGGTCCTGCCATCGGACGAACTCACCGACTACATGGATCTCCCCATCATCACGGGGCTCAACCGGAAGTCGGTCAAGGAAGGGACGTACTGCAAGGATCCGCAGCTTGCGAACGCACTCAGGGTCCTCGGGATCTGCAAGAGGTACGGCGGGAGCTTCGCAAACGACATTTCGGAGCTGAGGATCGGGGGCAACGGGGTGAGCGTCGTATCGCTGAAAGAAGGTATGGTGCTGCTGCTCGGCGAATCCGAGTTCGAGAACCGTCTCAAGAAGTTCTTTCTCATTCGCAGCACCATCGCGAAGAAAGAAGAGTCATCAAAGCTGATCGACCTTCGCTTCGAGGACCAGATCGTTCTGAGGAGCGCGATATAGGCCCAAGAGGGAGGTGGATGCCGTGAGAGCCGACGAACGCCTAGTTGGAAGTATCGACATGGGGACCACGAAGGTGTGCGCGATCCTCGGGGAGCGGCAGGACGATGCTGGTATCCGTGTCATCGGCGTGGGAACGGCCCCGTCGGAGGGGCTCAAGCAGGGTGTCGTCGTCGACATCGACAGGGCGTCGAAGTCGGTCGAACGCGCGGTGAGGGCCGCCGAACGCATGGCCGGGATACGGCTGAGGAGATACAACGTCGGGGTTGCCGGCGAACACATCCGGGGCATGAACAGCCGGGGTGTCGTCGGGATTCCCAGCGCCGATCACGAAATCGCGCGAGAGGACGTCTTGCGGTCCCTGAAAGCGGGGCGGAGCTTTGCCCTTCCCTCCGACAGGGAGATTCTTCACACGCTCCCGCAGCAGTACATCGTCGACGACCAGACGGGCATCCAGGAACCGTGCGGGATGTACGGCCGCCGGCTGGAAGCCCGGGTCCACGTCGTCACGGCGGCCCGGCACGCGCTCGACAATATTGCAAAAACGCTTGACAACGTCAGGCTCGAGATTGGTGAATTGGTGCTGGAACCGCTGGCTTCGGCCACGGCGGTGCTCACGAACGACGAAAAAGAGATTGGCGTGATGTTGGTGGACATCGGCGGCGGCACGACCGATGTCATGGTGTACCACGACGGCGGTGTGCTCGCGAGCGGTGTGATCGGGATCGGCGGCAACAGCATCACGGCGGACATCGCGTACGGGCTGCGCACTGCGATGAGAGCCGCCGAAGCGATCAAGATCGAGCACGGGTGCGCGCTGTCCGCGATGGTCGACGCCGATGAGAAGATCGAGGTCCCCGGTATCGGCTTTCGCGAAGAGAGAGAGGTTGGCCGACAACTCCTGTCGGCGATCATCGAGCCGAGAGTGACGGAGTTGTTTTCTTTGATCAACGAGCAGATCGACAAGAGCGAGTTCAAACCGATACTTGGTGCGGGCGTCGTCCTCACCGGCGGGTCATCGCTTTTGAAAGGAGCGAGGGAACTCGCCGAACAGATCTTCGATGTCCCGGTGAGAGTCGGCGCGCCGCTGGGCGTCGAAGGTTTCCCCGAGATCATCGGTCATCCGATGTACGCGACCGGAGTAGGTCTCCTGCTATACAGCGATGCTTCCGAAGTGGACTTGAACCCACGAGTCTCTTCACGCAAGTGGTGGAAGCAGCCGTTCAACCAGCTTCGGAGGGCAATAGCCAGTTTCATCTAGCTTTGAGAAAGGAGAGCACGTTATGCCTACGCGTTTCCACCTCGAAGAGGAAAAGAGGTTGACCGTTCTGAAGGTCGTGGGCATCGGAGGGGCCGGGGGTAACGCAGTCAACAGAATGGTGGGGAGCGGTTTCACCGGCGTCGATTTCATCGCGGTGAATACCGACCTGCAAGTGCTCAGAGGATCGACGGCGCAGCAGCGGATTCAAATCGGTCAGAAGCTCACGCGGGGGTTGGGCTCCGGGGGCGATCCGGGGACGGGGCGAAAGGCCGCCGAGGAGAGCCGGGATGTGATCAAGGAGAGCCTCCACGGGGCGGACATGGTTTTCCTCACCTGTGGAATGGGGGGCGGAACCGGCACAGGCGCGTCGCCGGTCGTCGCGGCGGTGGCAAGGGAAACGGGCGCGCTCTCGGTGGGGATCGTCACAAAGCCTTTCTTCTTCGAGGGCGATCAGCGGATCGCCCAGGCGGAGAGGGGCATCGAGGAGTTGAGGAATCAGGTCGACACTCTGCTCGTCATCCCCAACGACAAGCTCCTTTCGATCACCACCGAGAACACATCGCTCCTCGACGCGTTTACCATGGCCGACGAGGTGCTGTGCAATGCGACGAGGGGGATATCGGATTTGATCACGGAGACGGGGGTCGTGAACCTCGATTTCGCGGACGTGAAAAGCGTGATGAAAAACGGCGGGGACGCCATCATGGGGACGGGTTTCGGAAAGGGCGAGAACGGTGCCGAAGACGCGGCGAGGATGGCGATCAACAGCCCGCTGCTCGACAGCGTTTCGGTAAAGGGCGCAACGGGCATCCTGGTGAACATCACCGGGTCGCAGTCGCTGGCCCTCCGGCAGGTGAGCAAAGCGGCCACGATCGTGAACAAAGAGGCCGGGCCGGGCGCCCATGTGTTCCTCGGCGCCGTGATCAACGACGAGATGAAGGGGGACGAGATACGGATCACCGTGATCGCGACGGGTTTCAACGCGGTCAAGCCTCGCCGGGAAGAGAAGGTCGAGGAGAAAAAAGAGATCAATTTCAGGGAGCTCTTGAGCGATGAGCCCACGGAGGTCCGGCTCGAAAAAAAGGAACCCGCGCCCGAGGAGAAGGAAGAGGAGATTTTCCTCGAGAGCGGATCGATCCGCACGTTCAACACGGATAGATTCAGGATTCCGACCTTTGTTCGAAAACAGATGGATTGAGTCTGGAGGTAGAATTGTCTCTTTGGAGCCGGTTGTTCCGCAGCTCCGCCGGCGATCAGTATCACAAGGGAATCGGATATTTCAACGAAGGTGACTACGACCAGGCGGTCCTGTGTCTGGAAGAGGTCGTCGCCGGTGACAAAGGCCGTGAGAGCCCCGTAGCGAAGCTTGGAGCTTTCTATGCCGCCGAGGCGCACAGCAGACTGGGAATAGGCGATTTCCATCGGAAGAACTACGACGAGGCCCTCGAGCACTTCACGTCCGCGCTCAAGGTCAACCCGCACTATCCCGATCTGTACTACTACGTCGGTGTCGTCCATCACAAAAAGAACGATCTCGACACGGCGATTCGCTACCTGAGAAGATCCGCGGAGCTCAACCCCGACTACGCGGAAGCGTTTTGTTATCTCGGGATCGCGCTGCACGAAGGGGGCTATTTCGACGAAGCGAACCGATGCTTGTCCAGGGCGCTCGAGCTCACGCGTTCCGCACCGAACCCCCTGGGCCGCGTCCTCGTCGACAAACTGGAATCCAAGTCGTTCGAACACCCCATCCTCCACGAGCTCAAGAAGGCGGCGCTCGACAACACCACGTACGACGACTTATTGAGGGAAGGAAACCTCGCGTTCAACCGCGGCGATTTTCGCCGGGCGGCCGAGCATTTTGCCGACGCGGCGTCGCTCAAACCGGGTTACGCCGACCTCCACTGCAAGCTCGGTCTCTCGCTGCTGGAATTGGGGGACGACCTGCGGGCGGTCGCGTGCTTCGAGCGAGCCCTCGAGAAGAACCCCAACTACGTGGAGGCCCACTACTGTCTCGGCGCGGCGCTCTACCGCTTGAAGGACTACCGGAAAAGCCGGGAGCATCTTGAAAGGGCGGCGAGCCTTCGGCCGGGGTACGCCGACATCCATTGCCAGCTCGGCATCGCCCTTCTCGGTCTGGGGGAGTACGAGAAGGCGAGGGTCGAATTGGAAAAGGCGGTCGAGATTTCACCGGGGTACGCCAGGGCCCGCTACATGCTCGGGCTGAGCCTCCACGCCCTCGGTGACGGCGAGAGGGCAAACGACGAGATCAGCAAGTCTCTCGGTCTCGAGCCGGATCTCTTTCCCGCGGCGCTGGACGCGGGGGTGACGCGGCTCGGCGCGGCGGACTGGAAGGGTGCGGCGGACTGCTTCGAAAAATTCATCGAGAACAACTCGGATCACGCCGACGCCCACTGTTTTCTCGGGATTGCGCTGTCGAACGACGGAAAGCTCGAAGAAGCGGAGAGGCATCTTGTCAGGGCGTTGGAGATCAACCCGAGCTACATCGAAGCGAAGAAACAACTCGCGCTCGTGGACTTCAAGAACCTCGAGTTCGAAGACGCCGAACGGCTGATGCGGGAGGCGATACAACTCCACGACGACTACGCGGATCTTCACAAAATACTCGGCGACATCTGTCTCATACGGGATGAACTTCAATCCGCGAAGAAAGCCTATCGGGATGCTTTGGCGCAGAACCCCGAGTTCTCGGACGCCGTGCTCGGTCTCGTTGTTGCGCTGCGGCGTGATGGAGACGGACCTGAGGCGGATCACGTGCTCGAGTCCTATCTGGCGAAACACCCGACCGATTTTGGTGCACGGCTGCTTCTCACGGAGAAGCGGATGGAACTCCTTGAATCATAAGATCTTCTGAAAGCACGGCGCGGGAGGGGACAACCAGGGCGGGGAGTCGATTACTGTCCTCTATACAGTATGGAAGGACTCCCCAAGAAGCGTATCCGAAATTACTTGGACCGAGAACACAGGAAGAGGAAACAAGTTTTCGTCCCAGATATCACGGAGCCACAGCTTCTCGAGAATCCTTCCATAAGTAGTGTAGTAACGAAACCGCAGACTGTCAACGCGTCACCCGGCAAGAATTTTCTTTGGAGCTCCGCACGTTGGTTCCAAGCCGTTCGCGCCGAACACCATCGTATGTGACGGACTAGCAGAGAAATAGAGGTGGCGGCTAACTCTCCTCTTGAACGGGTTCGGGAGATTGTGCGAAGAATAACATAAAATAAGTGGCTTCTTGCGATACGCGGTTCGTTCGCGGACCGCCGAGAAATTCGAGAGATGAATAATGTGGTGAAGGATGGTTTGCCGACGGCCCGTTGCGCAGGAGCGAGCGAGGATCGCCCGCCGCAGGCGGGAAGCCGAGCGAAGCGGGCGCCGGGGCGGCGGCAAACCATCCTTCACTCCACGCACAACGATGGTTGATCGGAGCGCGGATTGGATCCGAAAACAGCGAAGACACCAAAATCACTGTCGCAGGACTGCCGTTATCTCAAGGGAGTCGGTCCGGTCCGGGCCGAGCGTTTGAAGCGTCTGGGGATCGAGACACTGGATGATCTTCTCACGCACTTCCCGAGGACCTACTACGACCGGAGGAATCTCTCGAGGATAGCGGACCTCAAAACGGGGGAGAGCTCGAGCTTCGTCGGCCGGATTTTCTCCGTCGTGTCGCGGTCGGGACGGCGCCGGCGGTCGATCATCACAGCTGCGGTTGGTGACGACACGGGGATCGTCCAGATCGTGTGGTTCAACCAGCCCTATCTTGCGAAACACTTCAAATCCGGGGGCGAGATCATCGTGACGGGTGAGCTGTCGTATTTCCGTGGGGCGCGCCAGCTCGTCAATCCGGAGTTCGAGGTGTTCAGCGACACGCTCGACCGCGAAGTTCTCAACGCGGGCCGCATCGTTCCAGTGTATCCACTGACCCGCGGGATATCTCAGCGGTTTCTCCGCGAACTCATCGCAAGAACGGTGGAGGATTTCCAGGACGCGGTGTATGAAAACCTTCCCTCCCCGCTGAGTGAAGAACAGGGGATTCCTTCGCGGGCTCGAGCGCTGCGGGGGATCCATTTCCCCGAAGACAGAGCGGACTACGATCTCGCCGTATACCGTCTGAAACTCGAGGAGCTGTTCTATCTTCAGTTGATCTTCTCGCTCCAACGCCTCGGACGAAGCGAACGCCGGACGAGGAATCGTCTGACGGTCGACTTTTCGCTGGAGAAGCGTTTTCTCCACTCGCTCCCGTTCGAACTCACAGCGGCGCAGAAGAGAGTCCTGAACGACATCCACACGGATCTGACGAGTGACGAGGGGATGCACCGTCTTCTCCAGGGGGATGTGGGGAGCGGGAAGACGATCGTCGCGGGGGCATCGATGCTCGCTGCGGTGGAGGCGGGGATGCAGGCGGCGATGATGGTTCCCACAGAGATACTCGCCAGCCAGCATGCGAACACCCTCTCGGGGTACTTCGAACCCCTGGGCGTGTCCGTAACTCTTCTCATCGGGTCGCTCAAGACCGGCGAGAAGCGCCGGATCCACGAGGGCATCGCCGGCGGTTCGGTTCCTGTGGTTGTCGGAACGCATGCGCTCATCCAGGAGAACGTGGAGTTCAAGAATCTCGGCCTCGTTGTCATCGACGAACAGCACCGCTTCGGTGTGCGGCAGCGCGCTTCCCTTCTCGGCAGAAATGGGAATCCTCACATGCTCGTCATGACGGCCACTCCAATCCCCAGGACGCTCGCGCTCACCGCGTACGCCGATCTCGACCTCTCGGTGATCGACGAGATGCCCCCCGGAAGGGCCGAGGTGAGGACGCGTGTGGTGGCTCCGGACAAGCGCGAAGCGATGTACTCGTTCGTCCGCAGCGAGGCTGAAAAGGGATTCCAGACGTACCTTCTCTATCCCGTCATCAGCGAGACGGAAAAGCAGGATCTGGAGGCGGCGGTCACCGCGTACGAGGAGCTCGGGTCCAGCGTGTTTTGCGGTTTCCCAGTCGGGCTGCTCCACGGCCGCATGGGCTATGGAGAGAAAGAAGCGGTCATGAAGGAGTTCCACGCGGGACGCGTGAAACTCCTCGTCACAACGACGGTGGTGGAGGTGGGGGTTCACGTCCCGCAGGCGACGATCATGGTGATCCACCACCCGGAGCGGTTCGGTCTCTCACAGATCCACCAGCTGCGAGGGAGAGTGGGGCGTGGGGGGCGGGCGGGTTACTGTTTTCTGGTCATCGGGGAAGGCGTGTCTCATTCGGCGAGAGAGCGGTTGCAAATCCTCACGAGAGTCTCCGACGGGTTCAGGATCGCCGAAGAGGATCTTCGCATTCGGGGACCGGGAGAGTTCTTGGGTGTCAGACAGCACGGGATCCCGGGTCTCAAGATCGCCAACCCGGCGAGGGACCAGAGGGCGGTTGAAAAAGCCCGGCAGCAGGTCAAGGACCTCCTCCGGGAGGATCCGCGGCTCGAGAGTCCCCGAGCTCTACCCTGCAAAAAGTATCTCCGTGAGATCGGGGCCGACAAGCTCGGCGTGGCAATCGGGTGAGGGGCGGGTCTTGGCGTAATTGTTGCTTGGCATGACTTCCGATGGACAAAAAGGGTTGTGCTGTCAGGGATCCGATTGCGAACTAACGGGATATCCCGCATTCTTGGCCGCGGGCACCGCTTCCTGTCGGTCCAAATCGGAAGGTAGTCGGTCATGATCATCCAATGTGAGAGCTGCACGTCGAGATACTTTTTGCCAGACTCCAGGGTTCCACAGAGACCCATAAGGGTGAGTTGTCCCAAATGCCACGCGGTTTTCAAGCTGGTTCCACCCCGCGAGAAACTCTTTGCCGGGTCCGGAGCAGCCGTGATACCGTCAGGTGTGGCGTCTGCGCGTACCGCGCAGGCCGCCGAGTCGTTCGCTCAGCCGCGCACGGCCGGGTCGAGGGGGGCGGCAAACCGGGAACCTGGCGCCAGGGCACGGAGGCTTGCCCGCGTCCTCGTTTCTGACATTCTGTGCTACAACCGCGAGAAGCGTGATCAAGCGCTTCTCGATGGGAATCTTATGGCGGTGCTGGGTGGCGAGATCAAGAAGTCCTGGGAGCTGTACAAACAGAAGGTGGGACCGGATCTCGCCAACTCGACGGAATATTTCAAAGAAGCCCTGAACGAAATCCTGGCCGATGGGCAGAAGCTATTCTGATCAAACAACATCCTCCAGTCAGCCCCAACCGGCCGGCGTGCGGGACCCGCAGGTGTTCGTTGTCTCTAGCGACGCCGACTACTCGAAGTCTGTCCTCTCTCAATGCCAGGACGTCCCCGAGTCATACACCGTATACGCGAGCATCACGGAGCTGATGGAAGCGCTCGCCGGGATCGAGAAGATCCATCTCGGCTTCGCACTCGTCATCGAGAAGTCAGGCGACTCGGTCGACTCGCTGGGGCTTCGGACGTGCAAACTCGACTACCCGCAGATCAACTTTATCGTCCTCGTGGAAAAATGCGAGCAGAGGTGTTACGTCCGGTTTCAGTCCCTCGGTGTCCAGAGTGTGCTTCTGCCCCCGTTCTCCGATGTGAACCTCAAACGGGAAATCGCCACTGCGCTACCCAACCTCCCCCAGTTCAAACGTCATCCCGATCTACCGCATCGGGGGAGCGTCCGTTTGGATTTTCTGATCCCCAGTGATTTGTCCTACGTGTTGGGAGTCAACCATCTCGTCTCGATGCTCCTCAAGGAGTTCTCGTTCCCCGCCCCGGACTACCGTATCAACATCCCCTTGGCGTGCGACGAGGCGATCACGAACGCGATTATCCACGGCAACCACTCCGATACGGAGAAGAAGGTCAGCATACAGGTTTACGTCAGCTTCTCGAGAATCAAAGTGAGGATCAGAGATCAGGGCGAAGGCTTCGATGTGGGTACAGTCGAAGACCCGACCGAGGGTGTCAACCTGCTCCGGCCGTCGGGCCGGGGCGTCTACCTGATGCGGAGCATCATGGACACCGTCGAGTACAGAGAGGGCGGTCGGGTTCTCGAGCTGGAGAAAGCGAACGCGAATACAAACGGTCGAGCGGGGAGGGAAGATCCGGCCCGCGTGGACAACGGGCGGTAGCTTCGGACCGCTTTTCGGCGGAAACAAGAGGGGCCCATGTTTGTGAAACATGGGCCCCTCTTCGAGTAACTATTCCCGTAGTGACGATGAAGATACGAGCTAATCGTCCCGCCACTTCTCCTTGGCCAGCCTCACGAGCATTTCGTCGATCTGGTTCCAGATCCTCGCGTTCTGGTCGGGCTCGAAGAGGGCTTTCTTGACGCGTCCGTACTCGTCCTTTTGCACGTAGCGGATCGATTTCAGCGTGTCCATAGGGACAAGGATGTCCTTGCACACCTTGACCTCGAGCGGTTTGCCGTCGAGGTTGGTGTCCGGGTTGTTGTCCGGATGCATCCCGAGGCCCCAGCCGTGGACGATCATGCTGCAGATCAGTGCGCGAAAGGTGTCCTGATCCTGGACCGTGTCGAAATCGAGGGTCCCGTGGATTTTTTCCGATACTCCGCCCACGACCGGTATGAGTTTTTTCATAACGTGTGGGGGAATTTCCGTATTCAGGAGCCTCGCGAACATCTCCGTGAGCATTTTTTCGATGATACGCATGGAAGCACCACCCATCTCGAGGAACGAAGCTAAACCCTGAGGTAGTCTTTTCTCTCGACCCACACGGCTATAGCTGCAAGAACCACGCCCGTTGCCAGAATGACGAGGGGCTTGTCCACAATAGCCGAAGAGAGAGTGGCGAGCAAGGACATCACCAAAAAGGACACCTTTGTCGCCGCTTCGCGCGCGGCAAACACGCGACCCCTGAAGGTGCCCGGTATGTGGATCTGGAGAAGCGTTTCGGTGACGACCATGATCGGGGAAAAGGCGAGTCCCAGCAGAAATGTCCACGCCATGAAGGGGGCGAGCGTGCGGGACTGCGAGACACCGGCGAGGGCGATTCCGAGGATCAAGGTCGAAACCGAGATGACACGGTTGAGCGTCACGCGACCGTGTGTCACGGTGGCGACGACCGAACCCGCGAGAAGACCGACGGTTCCCGACGTGGCGACGGCGCTGAGGTAGATCGCCCGTCCGGCGGGAAGCACCTCCTGGATCCGGGCGATTCCGGCGGCGTAAAGCACACCGAAGACGCCGAGCAGGGATGTCTGGGCGATGAGGCCGTATGCGATGCGGCGGTCCCTCCGTATCAGAACGACGCCGTCGCCGAAGGAACCCGCCAAACCGAGGATCCCGAGCCGTCGTTTCTTCGGTGCCGCCTCGGCCGCCAGCGCAGCCGGCGATTCTTCTCGTCCCCGCGGAAGCAAGAGCAGCGGGAGGAGAAAGAGAACCGATACAAGATAGCTCGCCGCGTCGGAGTAGAAACTCGTCTCCCACGACCGATAATCGAACAGCCACCCGCCTGCAACAAAACCGCCGATGGTTCCGACGATTCCCAATCCCCACAAGATCGCGTTTATGCGGAGGAGCTTCAACGGTCCGAAGTACTCGGCGATGACCGCGGACTTGGCCGGTGCAAAAAGGAGGTTGGCGAGTGAAAGGAAAAACACCGGGATGTAGAAGGCGTAGAGGTTTCCCATCGAGTCGTAGAGGGACGGAATAAAAACGACGAGCATGCCACGAACCGCGTCGACGGCGATCAGCACGACAACCCTGTTCGTGCGGTCAACGAGGCTTCCGAGGACCGGGGCAAAGATCAGAATGGGAAGGTGCGCGAAGAGCGCGAACTGAAAGAGCTCGACGGCCGACCCTGGGGCCACGCGTCCGATCATCCCGACGACGGAGAACTGGTGGAGCCGGTCGCCGAAAATCGAGACGAGCTGGGCGACGGCGAACGCAGCGAAGGCGAGTTTCAGTGTGGTCGCTCGTGGCACGCTGCTACGCTTTCTGGATCTGGACAGGGCTTGCCGGCACCGGCTCGGAGGCGGGAAACGTCGTTGCGCCCGCGCCACGGCCATCCGCGTAGACCTGTTCCAAACGTCCGGCGATCCGATCCCAGCGGTATCGCTCGACGAATCGAAGACCGTTTTCACGCAACGTGAGCCGCAACCGGGGATCGTCCATGATCTCCATGATCGCGCGCGACACTGCAAGCGGGTCTTTGGGAGGGACGACGAGGGCATTCCAGCGGTCCGTGAGCACGGTCAGGTAACCGGGGATCGATGTGCCGACGACGGGTATCCCCGAAGCCATTGCTTCGAGAAGCACGATGCCGAAGCTCTCCCGGTCGACCGCGGGCGAGCAGAAAACATCCCCCGTCGCGAAGTACCGCGGCAACGTTTCCGTGTCGACGATGCCGGCGAAGTGGACGTCGACCTGACGCGGAAGCCGGGGGAGAAAACGGCGGCGCACCCCGTCATCGCCGACGACGATCAACCGGAGCGGGCGGCGCGTGTTCCGCGCGACGAGAGCAACGGCCCGGAAAAGGTATTTGACGCCCTTCCGTTTGTCGAGCCTTCCGACGTACAGCACGTTGAACGCGCCGTCTCGGAGGTGATCGAGAGGTTCGCGGTCGGGGGAGAAGCGTCTACAATCGACGCCGTTCGGGATGATCAAGTACTTGCCTCGGACGTATTTCTCGGCGAGACTCACGGCGGCGCTCGACACGGCAATCCGCGTGTCGAGCCTCTGCGCCATCCTTTTGAGAAAGCCTTTCGACGCCCAGTACGCGAAGTTTCTCGCCGCCGCCTCGTGGAACGTGCCGATCACACGGAACCGCCTCGGCGTCGTCATCAGAGTGAGCAGCGGGAGGGTGGGTGCCAGCGGGCAGTGCGTGTGGATGACGTCGGGTTCGATGGAATCGAACACGCGTCCGAGGTCTCTGGGGAGGTGGGCGCCGATGGTCATGTTGACCCACGCGCCGTTGAACGGAACGAGTACGTTCCGTCCGATCCGCACGACGCCGGGCACCGGCGGCTCAACGGTCCGGAAGTTGGCGGTGACGATGGTGACGTCGTGCCCCAGACACCGAAGTTCACGGGCGCTGTGGTGGACGTGCTCCGTGACGCCGCCCGGTCGCGGGTAATATGATTGTGACACGAGAACTATTCTCATGGCATCCCTCGTCCGGCGGTTTTCGAGAGCCTCCGAAATATACACCACTGCCCCGGGTCCTCCAAAATGCATTTTTCGATACGTGTCATGAGGGATTGCGTGAGCCGTATCTCGTCGCCGGTATTCGCCGGCGGCGGCACTGCGGGCTCGATGAAGACGTCCAGACGATTCTCCCGGCTCCTCCGGCAGTAGGCGAGAGCGACGGGGCACGAGAGGACCCGTGAGAGATGAGCAGGGCCGCGGGGCACCGTCACCGTCCGGCCGAGAAACGACACGTCGTAACCTCCTGTGAAAAGGTCGCCGTCGATGTGCAGGACGACCGCGCGGTTCGATCGGATATCCCTGTAAAGCACGCGGAGTTCACCGCCGGTTTCGAGCATCTTCACTCCGAAGCGTTCTTTCAACCCCTTCACCTGCTCCGACCACCCCGGACGAAGCTGCTCTCCGGCGATCGTCGTGAACGGGTAGCCTCTGTGGGCGAGCATGAGACCTGCGAGCTCCCAGTTGCCTGTGTGAAACGTCGTGAGGATGAGACCTTTCCCCCCAACGAGCGCTCGGTCGATGTTCGCTTCACCATGAATCGCAACACGGGCGAGGAGTTCTTTTTCGCTCTCCGTGGCGGCTTTGAGAAGTTCGAGCACGTTGTGCACCTGGTTCTGAAACGCGCGCCACGGCGGACACCGCCTGGTGAATCGGACGACGGGTGTCATATTGGCGAGGTAGTCTCGCCGTCTTTCCGCGGAGAGCCAGTAGTGGACGAAACCGCCGACATTCGCCGCCCAACCAAGCAGAGCATCCGGTGATTTCGAGACGGCCCAGGTCGAGAGCTTGTACCCCAAAGGGGACGGCACGCTGTCCTCCGAACGAGCCATGACATCCGATCCTGTCGAGAGACGTACCACGCCGCTCCGCCAGTTCGTGCGATGGAGGGTTGTCGTGGGTCCGTTCGCGGAAACGAGCGAGGATCGCCCGCCGCGAGTCCTGTTGTCGATTGTCCCGCCCGTGCTCGCAGGCTGCGCGCGGCGCGGGGGCCCCATCAACGCCACCCGCAGGCGGGCAGCCGAGCGTAGTGGAGCGAGGACCCACGACAACCCTCCATCGCGCACAATCCGAGCGTCGGTGTCCGCGGAACCCGCGCGAGTTCGTCCGGCCCACAAAATTGCATATGGGAAAGCAGATTGCACTCGAAACCGGGCGGGTGGCCGTCACCGGCACGCCGCCGGTATTGTATTCGATGCATGCGGAAGGGGTTAAGGAGTTTTTCCGGGGGACGGGCCAGATCGGTCTTGGCACGCTCCTTGCGCGGAGCCCCTCGGCGCCCTTGCGCCCGCGCGATTTCCAACGGCCATTGCTCCGCCCATTTGGAACGGGCTCGCGCTCGGGCCGCCCCATAAACCCCAGACCCCATGGAGATTGCGCGATCGAGAGCGGTCGCGTTTCGAAAGGCACGATGATGGTCGTCTTCAACACCAAAGGTCTAGAAATCAACGCGAAGGTCGTGTACTACGGGCCGGCGCTCAGCGGGAAGACGACGAATCTCGAACAAATTTACGAACGGATGCCGTCCGACTCCAAGGGTAAGATGGTGTCGATGAAGACCAGAACGGACCGGACGCTTTTCTTCGACTTCCTGCCTCTGGAACTCGGCGACATCAACGGGTACAGAACCCGGATGCTTCTCTACACCGTCCCGGGACAGGTGTACTACAACGCGACCCGGAAACTCGTTCTCAAAGGGGCGGACGCCGTTGTCTTCGTCGCGGACTCCGCGGCATCCAAGCTCGCGGAGAACATCGAAAGCCTCCGGAACCTCGAGGAGAACCTCAACGAACTGTCGCTCACGCTGGACACAATGCCGTGGGTGATCCAGTACAACAAGAGGGACCTGCCGGACGCGGCGCCGGTAGACACTCTGGATAGCGAGCTCAACCTGCTCCGCGTGCCAAGCTTTGAAGCGATCGCGACGCAGGGGATCGGCGTCTACGAGACGTTTCACGGGATCGCTCGGCTTCTCTACGCAGGAATGGCCGACCGGCTCTCCGCACCCGAACAGGCGGCGACGCGCGCGCCGCAGCCCGCGGTCACGGTGGCGGAGCACAGCGCGTTGCAAACCGGGGGGGATCCGTCGGTGTCGCGAGTGATTGACTTAGGTCTTCGCGAAGTCGGTGAGAAGAAGGCGGCCACGCCCGTGACCGGCACTCCCCGAACACCGTCCCGCGAAACCAGCCAGCCGGTTGGCGCGGCGGGTGCGCAGCAGCGCTCCCCGGCCGCGGTTTGCAGCGAAGGCCGGCGTGCTCCCGCGAACCAGGAGGAAGCGGAGGACCGGGCGTTTCGCTTTGTGTCTCTCGAAGTGGCGCCGCTGGACGAGAACGTCGGCAGGGTCATCGATCTCGAGCAGCGCAATGGCAACGACGCCGATCACCCCGACCGCGGGATGTCGAAAGGGCTCTTCCTCACCGATCCTCTCCGCTCGGAGGAGCAACCGGCGCACGAATCGGATGACCTCTCCAAGAGCATTTCGAAGATGGAATCGGTGACGTTGCAGGAACAGTCGCCGCCCGCGCAGGACGAGTGCGTCATCACGGTACCCGTTCTGCTCACGAGGTCCCAGGCGCAGAAAACGATTCCCATCAAGCTTCATCTCGAGGTGCAGGTCATCGACGACTAATGTCTGAAAATTCCGGACACGTACGTTGACCCGACTTCTCGTGATCACCCGGACACGATCACCCAAGAATCCGCACGTTTGAGCGTCAAAATCGCTTGACAGGTTTTTTGATGCTGTACTAGGTTCCCTGAAGAACGACTTTTCAACAGGGGAGCTACTCCATTGGAAAATCAGGCGGTTTCGAAGAAGGACATCAAACAGCTGAACCAACTGCGCCAGCGGGTCGACCGGAACTCAGATGACCAGTTCGTCACCTACGAGCTCGTGGAATTGCTCGCGAAGATGGGTGAGGTCGAAGAAGCTCTGGATCGGTGCCGCGCGCTCGTCAAACATCCCGACGTGTCTCCCGTGATCCTCGAGGCCGTCGCGAAATTCTTTGTCGACGCGAAGATCTTCGAAGACGCGGCCCTGTGTTACGGCAAGCTCGCCGTGCTCCAACCGAAACGGGCGCTTCCTCATTACTCGTTGGGACGCGTACTCCAACAGACGGGGGATACGGAAGGGTCGTTGGAAGAACACCGCAGGGCGCTCGATCTCGAACCGAACAACGCTGAAGCCCACTATCGTTACGGCGTGACGCTCGCCCATCTCAAACGGTACGACGAAGCGGAGCGATGTTACCGCAAAGCGATCTCGCTCGATCGAGCGCACGCGAAAGCGTATTCGAATCTCGGTTATCTTCTCGATCTCAAGGGGCATGGGGAGATGGCCATCCAGCTTTTCCGCAAAGCAGTCCAGTACAATCCGCAGAGCGCCGAGGCGCACTTCAATCTTGGTGCGCTCTACGGTGAAACAGGCTTGCACGACCGGGCGATGTACGAATTCAGGATGGCGATAGAGATCGATCCAAAGAGCCTCGAGGGTCACTTCAACCTGGGTATCGCTCTCTTCGAGAGGGGGGAGATCGACGGGGCGGTCGAGGAGTTCAAGAAAGTCGTCAAACTCGACCCTTCCCACAAGGACGGCCACTTTTATCTCGGGTTGGGGTGCGAGAAAAAAGGGCTGTACGGAAAGGCGCTGAGGTACTTCCAACGCGCGCTCCAGATGGAACCGGAGAACCCCTCGATCCTCTATCACATCGGGCTGTGTTACAACCGTATGGACCAGCCCGGCAAAGCGATACAGCCGCTGAAACGTGTGATCGAGATCAACCCGGATGACGGGAAGGCGTACTACACCCTCGGCGTCGTGTACGACAAAGCGGGTCAGGTTGACAAGGCGAAGGAGAATTATCGGGTCGCTGATCTCAAGTTCCAGAAACGCGAGCGTCGGCGTGAAACAACCTAGGCGCCTGCCCGGTTGCGTGTGCGTGTTTCTCCTCTTCGTCGCGTCGTCGTTGGCCGTCGCTCCCACCGCCGCGCGATCCCAAACGGTCGGCCAGGAATTCATCCCCCCCGAGCACTGGAGCTACAGCGCGCTCGATCGTTTCGAAACGTTGGGGCTCGTCGTTCTCCCGTCGCAGGCACTCTTCACGCGTACCGAGATCGCCGACTTCACACGTAAGATCCGTCGCGCGGTCGATTCGTCCGGGCGCACGCTGGGCGCGAGGGACCGGTTCAACCTCGAACGTCTCGAGGAGGAGTTCGCCTCCGATGCCGCAAGGGAGGATCCGAGGACCCGGTACGATAAACCGGTCGTGTGTCTCGAGGACAAACCGCTCATCTTCGAGGGCGACCTCGACGTCTCCTTGGCGCCGGAGAAACCGCTTTTCGACGACCGCTGGTGGCCGTTCGTGGTATCGAGTCCGACGCTCAAGCTCCACCTCGCCGACTGGCTCACGTACGAGGTTCGTTACCGGCTCACGTACACATCCGAACGGGACGAGTGGCAGCACAAAAACAAACCGTCTCCGCGAGAGACGAGCTGGAACGGACTGGCGTCGTTGTACGAACGCTCGTACCTCGTATTCCGGTGGAAACCTCTGGTCCTCTTCTGGGGGCGTGACTACGAAGACTGGGGGCCGGACGACGATGGAAACCTCATCGTGTCCCGGACCGCGGAGAGCCTCGACAAGCTCGGCGGGCGTTTGACGTTTCGCAACGTGCGGCTCAGTTTTTTTCACGCGTTCTTGACGAACGAGGATCCGCGCCGCACGCTCTCGGCCCACCGGTTGGAATTCGACGCGAGTGATTTCACGTTTGGTCTCTCGGAGACGGTGATCTACACGGGACGGGGGATCGATCCCGTCTACGCGTTGCCCCTGAGCGCATTCTACGCGAACCAGTTCAACGAACGAGGAGACGACAACGTCTTATGGTCCGTCGACGCGAAGTACCGCGCGCGAGATGGTTTGCTCTTCTACGGGAGTCTCCTCATCGACGACTTCCAGTTCGAGCGGGACGACGGCGCTCCGGACAAGCTCGGGTTCGATATCGGCGGGCGGTTTGCAGTGGGCGGTCCCCTGCCGCTGACGATTGCAGCGAAGTACCGCTACGTGGACATCTACACCTACACTCACCGCGATTCGCTGATGTACTACGTCGCGGGGAAAGGTGACCTTCTCTCCGGCGATCCGCCTCTCGGGGCGGTGGAGGGACCGGACACCGACGTTCTCAAGCTTCGGGCCGAATGTTTCCCCTGGCCCAGCGTGACCGCGACGGCGTTCGCTGCGTTCCAACGGAGAGGGGAGGGGAACGACTACCGCATACACGAAGAAGGACGCGACCCGACGCCGCCTTTCCCGTCGGGAGTCGTGGAGAGGACCACGTCGTTCGGAGTCGGGGCGGTCTGGGAGCTCGATGGCGGTTCTTCGTTGGGCGTCGATCTCGAACACGCCGTCGTCAAGAACAGGGACCACAGTACGGGACACGATGACGAGAGCACGTTGATCCGTGCGTTTGTCACGTGGGATCTGTGATCGGCGGGCGGTGATGAGACAGCTGTTGGCAACTCTCGAGATCTCACGTCCGCACAATATGGTGGCCGCGGGGGCCTGCGTCTATTCCTCCTACTACCTCTCCGGCGGGCGGGACATCGGTCCCGTCGCGTGGCCCGTCGTCTTCACCGCTCTCGTCACGGGTCTCGGGAACCTGATCAACGACTTCTTCGATGCGGACATCGATCGGGTGAACAAACCGCACCGTCCCATCCCGTCGGGGAGGCTCGCGAGAGCGCACGTCCTTCGGGTCTATGCGGTGGGAACGGTGCTTCTTACGGCGCTGATGATATTCGTCCTGCCCCCGACGATTCTCTCGCTCATGGTGGCGTGGGAGTCGCTCCTCTTTTGCTACGCAGCCAGGGTCAAACGTGTGGCTCTCTTCGGGAACATCCTCATCGGAGCGGTCTGCGCCAGCGCGTTTCTGGTCGGGGCGATGGTCACGGACGTCACTGGCGTCGTGGTTTTCCCCGTTTTCTTCGCGTTCGCGTTCGTGGTGGGGAGGGAGATCGTCAAAGGGGCCGAGGATATCGAGGGAGACCGGTTGGCCGGGGCAAGGACGCTTGCCGTCCGTTATGGAGTAACGCGGACGGCGCGCTGGGGAGCGATGGTCCTATTCCTCGGCGCGGTGGCGGCGCCGGTCCCCGCGCTCGCGCGGTACTACGGGGGTGCCTACGGCGTTCTCATGGAACTGCTTGTCGTCCCCGGGATGCTGGCTGCCGCGTACTTCGTTCTCAGGTCGCCGCAAAAAGCGGTTTTCAGCCGCGTGAGCTGGCTGCTCAAAGTCGAGATGCTCGCCGGGATCATCGTCATGGGTTTGGGACGGTCGTAGACGGAGGTGTCGTCGGTCGTGGGG
>Ga0315275_10000411_pt1 | contig 35113 bp, 35 predicted proteins | sample YL17G03_0_MG_FD_205557 | JGI IMG/M metagenome (GOLD analysis project Ga0315275, IMG submission 205557) | Sediment microbial communities from Yellowstone Lake, YNP, Wyoming, USA - YL17G03_0 | ecosystem: Environmental > Aquatic > Freshwater > Lake > Sediment | place: USA: Wyoming | collected...
GTAATCGGTTCGGGATGGTGCTCCAAGACCTCCGTGCAGAGAACCGCTCCAAAACTCCCATCGGGAACCGGGATAGCAGCAAGATCGGACACATAGTCGAGCTGGCCGTATGCACCGTGCCGCAACTGATCCCCGCGTAACGGCGCCAGGTCCTGGGTACGGTACTCGCAGTGCGCAAACAGGTCGCGATAGGGACAGGATCCCGCCCCGACATCGAGCACTTTCGTTCCGGCCGGCAGCTGCACTGCCTGCTCCCCAATCCATCGATCCCGCCGCACGAGGTTGAATGAGAACAGCTCGCTCTGAGCCAGATGGCCGCGTAACCCTTTACCCATGTGCCTTTACGAACTCGAACATCCCGCATCCGTATTCAAGATGCGCCGCGGCCTCGAAGGGCGCGTCTTCGCGGAATCGTCCCGCATCATCAACCAAGGCAAAAGATTTCAGGTGAAGGGCTGGCAGGAACGATTGAATCGTGCGAGGCGCATGTACTCGATGCGCGTTGAAGCAGACCCGCTCGCGCCCGACCGGCACCGACAGGAACAACCGCCCTCCTGGCCGCAGCACCCGCTGAAGTTCGACGGCAGCCCGCCTGGTGCCCTCAGGATCCAGGGGATCCCCATATCGGCCTAGTCCCACATGCTCGATGACATGAAGACTGGATAGTGACAGGATCGAATCATCGGGGAACGGCAAGATCGCCGCATTGCCAGCTACGGACTGCAGCCCCGACAATTTTACCGCCAACGGACGATAATCCAAAAACACCATCGGAACTCCGGCAGACAGTACGCTGACCATGGCGACGCTGGATCCCACATCCACGTGTAGGGATGGGTTCGTAAGCGAGAGCCGCCGCGCCAACCACGCCCCTTGATAGAAGTAGTGGGGATCGAACGGTGTGCGTGTGACCCGATCCGAGAGGCAAGGATACACATCGTGCCAGGCCACGGATTCTCCCGCCGCCCGCGAGCGATACCGTTTCAATTCAAGGAAGAACTTCGGGAGGAGTACCACCGAGGCAAGTTGACGAGGATCGGCGAAAGGCAATACCCATTGCCGCACGAAACCTTTGAATGCGGAAGTCATCCCGAACCGGCTTCCATGGGCCAGTATTGGCAGCAGCGCAATTTCTCCACCGGCTGCCCGACGAGATCAGGCCGTCTCCAAAGCCGTTGGGACACGTGGACACGCCAGCGAATGGCCGCTCCGTGCCACAGACAGCGCAGTGACTTCTCCAGTTGAGATCCGGGCAATCGGTCAAGCACGGCACGGCGGAGGTTGGCGCGTTCGTTCTGATATGCATCGGAACCCGAGATTGACTTCTGCCCCGCATGGCGGCGAAACGCACTGAACGCCAGTGGAACATATTGACATCTCCCATGAAGCGCCATCCGAAAAAATAGATCGAAGTCCGCCGCATACCTGAGACTTGGGTTGATCCCGCCAACGCGCTCATAAAAATCCCGCCGCCAGAAACACGCATCTTGAAGCGGTGTCCATCCGCCATATAGCATCGCGCTGTGGAGATCCTTCACATATCCCCGGCTGAAAAAGATCACCTGCCCCTCTTCGTCGACATACAGATCATCCCCAAAAATCATCTCGGCGTCGGTTTCGGTCAAGGCCAGGCGAGCGGCGTCCAACGCACCAGGAAGCAAAAGATCACCTGCATTGATCCAACACAGAATGTCGCCCGTCGCTCGCGCGAACCCCTTCGCCAACGCATCTGCATAGCCCTTATCAGGCTCGCTGACCCAACCCGTGACACGGCTCCCATAACCGCGGATGAGGTCCACGCTGCCGTCACTAGACCCACCGTCGATAATGAAATATTCATCGCCGGGGGACAGATTACCGAGAACCGACTCGATCGTAGCCCTCAAATATCGGCCAAGGTTGAGATTCGGGGTGACGACGGATATCCGCTGGACGATGGGCTCCGACCGAACCAGCATCGCCGGATGGCTGGGAGCAGAACCAATCATTTCGAAGAGTTCCAGCAGCGGGCGATCGGTTCGAACCGGTTAAGAAACTCGAAGACCCCACGGACATAATGGGAAGCCGTCCATTTCTGTGCCCGATCATGCCCGGCTTTAATCAACCGGTCCCGTGTTCCCTGATCACGCCACACCTCTAAAACCCCAGAAGCGATACTGTCAGGATCACCGGGTTCGACAAATATAGCGGCATCCCCCAATTGCTCTCGTGCACCCGGGATATCCGATGCCACCACAGGACATCCCAAGGCAAAAGCTTCCAACGGAGGCAGGTTTTCCGGGCCACACCAGGACACATAGGCCAACGCAATTGCCTCGCGGTACAGAGCAATCAAGTCGTGACGCGACACGAAACCTACAACGTGTACGGCTTCAGAAACGCTGCAACGAGCAGCAGTCTCCATGACATGATCCCGATTACCTTTGTCCGACCCGACGAGAACGAGGTGCAACGGCAGCTGGTGGCGTTCACGAAGAATCTGCAACGCCATGACCAGATTCACATGGTTCTTGTGCGGCCAGAGCTGCGCCGGATACAGGATGAATGGGCTGGAAATCCCCATCTTCGCCAACGTCCCTGAATCCGTCTTCTCGCCAGCGGCTGCAAGAGCGAACGCAGGAGTCGGATGCGGAAGCTTGACGATCCGCTCTGGCGGAAGGTGATAAAACCGCTCGAGTTCCTGTTGACCAACGCTGGTTCCCGAAACCACTCCAGTTGCACGCTGCAAGAACCAGCCATGCGATAGCTCCCGACCGTCCCACAACCCTTTTTCACTCATTTCTGGAAACCAGGGAGTAACACGATGCTGCAGATCCCACACCACGGTCAGAAATGGCAGATCCGTATAGTGGACTCCTGCCCCAACGAACCAGAGAAAATTTACGCCCGCCGCTCCTGCCACGTGATCCAGACGACTGGATCGGCGCCAATGGGCACGCAGAAAAGGTGATTCCCGCCTGATCGCTGTAGCGACTCGTGACAGGCCTCTCTCTTCAGGTACCGACGAGACGGTAAGGCCGGTGGATTGCACGTCGCGTTGGACTTGAGTAGACGACCTGGCGGGACAGAGGATAGAAAAGGTATGCTTCGACTCCCGATGAAGATCGAGCAACCCCATAAGAATGTCACGCTCGAAGGTATATCCGCCACCTGACTCGGGCGCATACCCGGCGACATAAACGCCGACTCTCATCGATTAATCATTGCTTTTGGTGGAACACCGCGATCGAGATTCCTGGCAAGAATGATATCCTACGCTCGCGCGTGACGTGTGATTGCGTGACACACTCGAGCAATGGTGGGTTCGTCAAGGCGGTTTGCAGAAGGTAGATACAGCCCCTTTTCCCACAACCGGTCCGCAACAGGGCAAGGGATCTCACGGAACCCCTCTTGTTGACGCAAAAACGGTTGCTGATTCATGGGGCAGAAAAAGGTTCGCGTCTCTATGCCTTCGTCTGCAAGATTCCGAGCCACTTCATCGCGCGACAATTCGAATTCCGGCTCGATGGTCACCGCATACATCCAGTAGACATGACGCGCATCCGGCAACTCGGCGGGCAACCGCACACCACGCACCCCGCTCAATAACCGGTTATACGTATGGGCCACCCGCCGCTTGTCGGCGAGAAACTGATCGATGCGGGCGAGTTGAGCGAGCCCCATCGCAGCTTGAAGCCCGGCCATGCGAAAGTTGTAGCCGGCAGCCTCGTGGTAGAATCGTGGCTTGCCGAATGCAAGATTGCGTAAAAGCCTCAGCCGCTCGGCCAGCTTTATGTCGTTCGTCACGACCATCCCGCCTTCACCGGTCGTGATGATTTTGTTGGCATAAAAGCTGAAGCATCCCATGTCGCCGAACGCCCCGGTCATCGTGCCCTGCCAGGTTGCCCCGTGAGACTCCGCACAATCTTCAATGACGACCAGATTATGGCGGCGCGCGATCTCGCAGATCCTGTCCATGGCGGCGGGATGACCGAACAGATGCACGGGGATAATCGCCCGAGTCCTCGGAGTGATCAGATCTTCAATCAAATCTGGATCCAGGTTCCAGGTCACCTCTTCGGAGTCGACGGGCACCGGCACGGCATTGCTGTGGTAGGCGGCCAGAGCGGTCGCGATATTCGTCGAAGCGCTGACGAGCACCTCATCGCCCCGACCGATTCCCGCCGCGGCCACCGCGAGTTGCAACGCGGCCGTCCCGCTGTTGACCGCGATCCCGTACTGACAGCCGCAGAAAGCGGCAAACTTGGCCTCGAACTCGGGAATGGCCTGGCCGAAAGAACCGGAAATTTCTCCCCGCCGGAGGGCCGCAACGACCGAGGCAATCTCCGCTTCCCCGATGTCCGGTTCGTGAACCGGGATTTTACTTGGACTCGACATTCACCTTATCCATCTTGTCACCCATGAACGGGCCCTGCTTTACACTGATACACTGCATGTCTTCAATCACCTTGATCGCATGCACGCCGTGGATCAGGTTGACCGCATCTCCTGCACGCAACACGATTTCTCTGAACACCTCGCCCTGTTCGGAATACAACAACACCCCCACGACGCCGCGCTGCACCACAAACATCTGCTGAAGATCGACTATTGGACGGGTCACCGAATGATGATAGTGCGGAGGCTCGACATACCCTGCCTCATGGGCCAGCAATCCGAATTGAAACGATGATTCAGAGGGAGAAAAGAACCGGGTCTTTTCCACTTTGGTGTCCGCCCAGATAATTTCGGCATAGAGCACTCCCCCGAATTCAACTCGTTCGTACGCCATCATGTCTCCTAGTGTCTCTCATCGGCTCTCGATACAGTGGAAGGTTCGCAGTGTAGCACGTTCCGACCATCACCTCACGTCCGCGGTGGATCTTTGCCATCCTGAGGAATCTCCCGCCATCGGCGGCGGCCCGATTTCACGAATCACCCGAGCCGGATTTCCGGCCACCACACACCGCGGAGGTACGTCATGCGTGACGACGCTTCCCATCCCGACCACAGCCCCCTCTCCAATCGTCACGCCTTTGAGAATCAGTGATCGGGCTCCAATCCACGCGCCGCGCTTGATGACGACGTGGCCCATCGCACTGTGTGACCAATCATGGTGACGACCGTTCATCCAATTACGCACGTCCTGCGTGCGCAACTCCGGATAGAGACTATGATTGTCTGAATCAGAGATGATGCACTCATAGCTGATCATCACGTCGTCCTCCACCCGCACCGACAGCGCACAATCTATGACACTGCCCCCGCCGACCACAACATTATTCCCGATCTCTAACCGGCTCTCATCACGCTCCGCCACTAATTGGCCTTGGATCAGACACCCGCTGCCGATCGTTATGGATGCACGGGCAGCACGCCGCTCGATTAGGCCAGGCAGTTTCGTGCCCAACCCGCACATGTCTAACAACTTGGCGTTTTTCCGTTGCACGAGTGCAGACCGAACGCGACGAAACAGTCCAATCACGGAAGGCTCTCCCCGATTCTCCGAGCCGGATTCCCTCCCACAATGGTGTAGGGGGGCACGTCATGCAACACAACGGCACACGCCCCGACGACGGCCCCTTTCCCAATAGTGACTCCCTTAAGAATGGCGGCATTAAACCCGATCCAGACATCGTCCTCAATCATGATCGGCTTGCTGGTTACCCGCTCCTCCTTCAGGTGACGGCCCATCGTACGCAATTCACGGTAGCGTTGATGCCGCTCATCGGCCGACAACGCATGGGAATTGTTGTCGAAGATCTGCACCCCATGGGACACAAACACACGATGACCGATCATGATATTTGTCATCGACCAGATCTTGCAGCCCGGTCCGATGTAACACCAGCCACCGACCGTGATGCGGCCACCCGGCGGATACACCAGCAGTTCTCCCATGAGCAGGGTCTGCTCGCCGAGCGTGATGGCCTTCGGGAAAAGTGGATTAAAGACCCTGGCGTCCGGATGAATCTCGGCTGTGGCATGCGCTGAACACTGCATGCGCATACGCCTGGACCGCAGAGACTTTCGCCATCGATCCGGCAGACTGAGCACTCCGTCCATAATTCGAGTCATCATAGCAGAGAGGCTACTTTCGGCAGACAAACCAATTCCCAACGGAGAGGTGATCACTCCAGTGCGAGGGGAGCACGACCACGTCTGCGAAGCATTTTCTCAGCCGTTGCTCCCACCAACCCAGCGAATTATTATGAAAGCTCTGATAGGTTTTCAGCCACCCTTCGTCTCGCTCAGACCTTGAAGTGGGCATCATATGAAAGGACGCGATACGGGTCACCCGTGCCGCCTCCTGCACGAACTGCTCGATGCCGGCCTCGGTGAAATGCTCGAGCGAGCCAATTGAGTAGGAATAGTCAAACTCTCCATCCGCGTACGGCATTTTCGTCGCATCGGCGACACGGAGACGGTCCTGACGGAGTCCCCGTTCTACGGCTTTCCGAATGAGCATGTCCGAAATATCGAACCCATGCAGTTCCAAGTCTTTCATCGGCCCCAGGACAGCCATGGTCTTCCCTGTGCCACAGGCGATGTCGAGCACACGGCCTCGTGCATTCACGAGCAGTAGCCGAATCTCGTCCCAAACATTGCCGTCGCCCCACGTCTCCAGAATCTGAGCCATCTGGGGGTCCCAATACACTTCCAGGTCTTGCGTGCGCCCATCGCCTTGCACTTGTGCACGGGCGGATACGGAGGCCCTGAGCCACTGCAGCCGACGCCAGAGAACGGGCGGACACCACTCACGCAACATCGCCTTCACGCGACAAACCTCCGGAGCAATCGGGTCAGCGGGCCCGATTGCATGGAGCGTAAATTCGCCGCCACCCGTGAGAGTGCACCCTGATCGATCTCCACTTTCACAGGAAAACGGACCGGTGCAGACGGCTCCTCGGTGGAAAGGTCCCGTTGCAACTCGCTCGTTCCCCCTCCATGCGTCCCGGAACCGTCCACGCCGATGTTGCGGACGAGACTGCGCGTGGGGTACAGCACCAGCCCGTGCAGCATGAACACGCTCAGATGCCAGCAAATCCCCCAGGAATCGATCTGGCCCGTAACTTGCCGCTTCAGCATATCGAAATAAGAGTAGGCGCCATCGAGATCAAACTCCCTACGCAACCCGCTGTCACAACGGAGCACCTCATAGCCCGCCATCGTGGGATCGTATTGATCCCACGCCCGCTTCCACGTCCCCCACCCCCAACAACTGATCATAGGAAGGAACAGGGATTCGTCCGGTGCTCCGAACTCGCCTGGATACATGTAACCGGACACCTGCATAACCTTCACTTCTTTCTCGTAGCGGTCCAAGGCCTGATTCAGAAACTCGAGGAATCCGGGCGCCACTACCAGATCGTCTTCCACGACAATCGCCCTGCCAAACTCGTCACACAATCGACGCACACCCTCGGTGACGGAAGCGGCAAGCCCCAGGTTTCGCTCACGCTCGATGACAGTCACCGACGCAAATCCCCGAATCGATCGCGCATAGCTGCGGACCTGCGCGACCGCATCCGAGTCCTCAGGCCGCTTGGAGCCATCGCAAAAAATCCACAACCGGCTTTCTTGTGCGTGACGAGCCGCACGCAGGGATTCCACCGTCTGCTTCAAATGGATAGGACGGTTGTATGCGAATAGGGCGATGGGAGCGCAATTCATGGGAGTTAGCAAGGGTGAGCAGTGAGGGTCATGACCTTTGAGCACCAGAGACATCAACTTTCTGAAACATCCCCACCCAGCCGTCTGCCTGCCCGATAAGTCCGCCGGATAGCCGGAACGCTAGGGCGCTCACGAATTCCACCGCTTGCATGAGACGTGTGGCGGCAGAATTGATGTAGCGCGCTCGCCGATGGGCGAAGCGCCAGTGCCCGCGCCGAATCCATACATCTTCCAGGCACAGGGTATTTCTCGCGTAGTACTGGACTTGTGCCCGCTTGTCCCCGAACACCATGAGAAGTCCCATCGGATGATAAGGTTTCACATGATCGAAATCGTCATAGAACAAACGCGTCAGCAGCGGAGTCGCAATGATCAACCTTCCTCCAGCCTTGAGCCGATCGAGATAGCCATCCAAGAAAGGGACGAGATCTTTAGGTGAGAAGTGCTCGATCACGTGGGACATGAGCATCACATCGTAGGTGTCCTGTGTCCGTGCGAACTCATCGGAAGTAATGCAATGGAGCCCGGCTTTTCGATTCGCCTGGACTAGTTCTTGATTCGTATCCACCCCAGTCATGTCGAAACCCGACTCACCCAGCTTTCGCAGATAGCGTCCATTACCACAACCAACATCGAGGACTCGACATTCCTTCGATGGTCCAGACCAAGAGCTCCTCACAAATTCGACAACCCTGCGAATCTCATCATCCGTTGTTACCGTTGTCCGATAGAAACGCTTCATCACGCGTATAACCTACAGCGCACTAATCCGGTCTGGCTACCAACCGGCAAGATGCAACTAATAATGGGCGAATCGAAAAGTGCTTGGAAGTCACTCATGGTTCTTAAACTAGTCTTTAACTTTTGCCATGGCACGAAACACAACGCTACGGTCGAGAAGCTCCTGGTAGGTCCCTTGATCTACTATGCGCCCATCCTCAAGCAGATAGATGATATCGCACTCTTGAACCGTGGACAGACGATGAGCAATTGTGATGATCGTTTTTTCGTGAGATAGCGTTCGGATCGCTTCGGTAACTGAGTCTTCAGTAATGCCATCCAACGCGCTTGTCGCCTCATCAAGAATCAGCACATCTGGATCAGTGTAGAGGGCGCGAGCAATTCCAATTCGTTGCCGTTGGCCACCGCTTAATCGTACTCCTCGTTCTCCGATAATCGTTCCGTACCCCTCAGGTAACTCTCCAATCACGAAGCCATGAAGTTTTGCAATACGCGCCGCGTGTTCCACGCGACTCATATCTATTTCTTCTGGCTGCATACCAAACGCAATATTGGCAGCTACACTTTCATCGCACAGGTAGATTTGCTGTGGAACGTAACCGAGCCGATGCTGCCAAGCACGCACGTTCTCAGACGTTACAGCAATTTCGTCGATGAGAAGATGGCCGCTTTGTGGATCTAGCAAACCTAGAATGATATCGACAATTGTGGTTTTCCCCGCCCCGGTACTCCCGACTAAACCCACCGTCGAGTTCCGCCTAATTGTTAAACTGAAATCTGAGAGTACCGGTTCACGCGAACCAGGATATTGGAAAGTGATACTTTTCAATTCGATTGAATTTCGGAAGGGAAGAAGTTCCTCGGACAACGAAATCTTCGGCCTTTCCACCCTTAACTCGCCACCGACGAACGATTTTATCTCTTTGTCAATTACCTCCAGCGATCCCCAATTGAACCGGATCTGAGTAGCGCTGGCGAAGAGCTGCTGGAATGCAGGGAGCAGCCTATATGCGGTAAAGGCATAGAGAACCATCAAAGGAAGAGCCTGACCGATGGCCTTCTGAGTCAGAAGCAGATAGATTACGAGCAATAGAAGTGAGCCAAAAGCGATGCTTTCAATCGCATATCGAGGCACCATCCCGACAGCAGCACTAATCCATTGGTTCCTGGAATATCGGGCAGAGTAGAAGGAGAATTGCCGTTGGTATGCATCGTCTCTTCCCAAAATCTTAAGCTCTTTGATCCCACTAAACACTTCTGTAGCGAGCCGAAATCTGATTCTATTTGCATCCTGACTATCCTTACCCAGGCTTGCCACCTTGCGACGAACAAAAAGAAACACGACAGCATAGGCTCCACCGATAACCATTCCAAACGATACCGCAAGCCAAGGATTCACCCAAACCACGAGAAGTAATATGCACACTGCGACTACCAACTTGGCAACTGCCATGAGACTCGGGACAACAACACCATGAATCAGATGAGCAGCCTCATCGGTACTGCTCAGAACCAGGTTGGAGCTGTTCCGTTCCAGAAAAAACACATATGGCTGTCTCAGATAGCCCGAGAGCATGCGCATGGAGAGCGCATGTCCCAGCTGATATGAGAAGCGAAGTATGGCGGTGGAGACCGTCAACGAGACCGCATTACTTAAGAGCATCATGCCAAGCGCTACCGCACCTAAGAAAATAAGAAATGTATTGGGGGAACTAAAATCAAGAGCAGAAAAGACTTGATGTAGGAAGGAATTGGAATAAATGACCTCGGGATTTGCAACCACGGCCATAAAAGGCAGTATCGAAGAAATCCCCAGAACATCTATAAGTCCCATCAAAATTATCGCTGCGAGCAGCCAGAACAGCTGACGTTGTTCACTAGCCTTCAGCAATCCGATGAGACGTTTTAGTTGCGACCACATAGCGAGCGTACTAGAAGATCCAGCGAGCTCTCGTTACCTGCTGGTTAACCAGTTTTCGTACATCCTAGGATATGAGCTGACAAATTGTTCTGCCGTACTTGCGTGAAACCGTTTAATCTTGCTTTTCCCGTGCGGTGAGGTCGCGCCGAACAGGCTGTTGGAGAACTCGAACTCAAGGACGGGCCGGTCCCCGCGAAGCACAGAACGTCCCTTCTGCAGCCCCCGTGTATCCTCAGCAATAATGGTATCGCGCGGCCCCGAGAATTCGATGAGCCGTTCAGGCCCGTATGTGGCAGCGACTTCCTCATCGGCGATCCGCACATAACCCCGATCGAGGAACGAAGCGGGAATCCCGTCTGAATTGTGACTCCCTGCGACAAAACAGTGCGGGCCGTTCTCCGGCCCTACATCCGCCAGGTAGAAAAAGAACTTCAGCCAGCGGATGCGATCCATGTCGAAATGATACAGTTGCGCCGCATTAGCATCAGGCTTAGCTCCATAGGCCGTGCTCCACCATAGATTCACCTCGTCCAGCACCGTCGAGACAACCATCAGTTCCCTCCTCTCCGGCCTCCCCTCGAAACACCCCTGGCGGCGGCATCACGACTCGCGATTGCCGCTGCCGCCTTAGCCGCTTGAATCTCGCCCAGTTGCTGCAGCCAAAGTTCCATGTTCACCAGCTGCCAGAAAAACATCATGTGATTCTCACATGCCGCGCCGGATTCGACGATGTCCACATGTTCCTTCAAGAGTCGCTTCACTTCATCGACCTTGTACAACCCGCGTTCGCGGAACCGTTTTGACTCAACAAGATCTTGAAGCTCCGTCAACGCCGTGCGCGAGAACCAAATGTGCGCCGGGGCATTCCATCCCGTTTTCTTGATCCTAGTGCGCGTCTCCTCGGGAAGTACACCCTTCATGGCCTCACGGAGCAATCGTTTCGTGACGCCGTCCCGGATCTTCATATGCCCCGGAACCCTGAACATGAACTCGATTAACCGGTGGTCGAAAAACGGATCCATGTGCGCCAATCCAAATGCGGAGCAGTCTCGGTCCTCCGCACGCAGACAACATGGCGCCGTTTCTCGAAAGATGTCCTGATGCGTGCGGTTTTTGAGATAACTCTTGAACGGGTGATCGAGAATCGGCACGAAGGTCGCGAGGTCGAAATAGTCGGGGGAAACCGCACGGTAGTAGCGTGTCAGCCTCTCTTGTTCCACTCGGACGCACCCAGGGTCGCATGAGTCGGTCAATCGAGCTACTAGCCGATCGGCAGCTTCACGGTTTTTCCGATAGATTGGATGGTCATGATGGTGGGCCCACGCAGCGATTTCATGCTCGAGTTGCGCCTCGTTGCCATTGCACTTGAGATCAGCAAAGTGGAGTGGAAAGTACTCATACTCGCCCGCGTTCAGCTCATCTCCCCCCAACCCGCCGAAGAGGGCATCGAATCCGGCCTGGCGGACAGCGTCACAAAGCAGGTAGTGCGACAACCAGGTAGCCGTGGCCACCGGCTCGTCATGCGCTGCCACCATCTTGCGCACCGTGGCAAAGAGATCGAAGCCTTCAATCGAAACCGGATGCCACTGTTCGACCTTGTAATCGAGAAAGGTCTTGATCTCTTCGCTCTCATCGTAGGTCTTGTCGGTGTAGACGGACGAAAATGCGTGCAGCTTGCGGCCCGCCGCTTCGACCGCACAGGACATAACGGATGAACTATCCATTCCTCCCGACAGAGTGAAGGCTGGCTTCGAGCAGAGGGCCAGCCGTCGACGAACAGCCTCCATCAATAACTCCTGATATTGCACCGCTAGTTCCTGTTCGCTCTCCCGAAACTCAGGCTGCTCGATCAGCTGCCAATAGCGACTCGTGCGCTTCGCGCCATTGGTGAAGCAGACGACCGTGGCCGCGGGGACCTGACGGATGCCGGCATAGGGAGACTCATCCGGCACATTGTCGATGTACCGATAGTGAGAGCCTGCAAAGACCGATACAAACCGGCGGTTTGGTTCCACCGGAACTTCCTGGATCACGAGCAACGATCCGGGGCGGGAAGCGAACGCGATTCCCGATGGTGTTTCGGCATAGTAGAGCGGACGATGGCCGACCCGGTCCCGCGCGAGCCATAGTTGTCCAGTCCCCACATCATAGAGCGCAAGGGCATAGTCACCGACAACCCGCTCCAGCGCCTTCTCGAAGCCATACGCTCGATAGAGGACAATCAACCACTCAGCAGGCGGTGCATCCGGTCGTACGCCCAGCGTCCTGAACTCATCCAGATTGAGAAAGGACCCATCAACGATTGCGATCACGTCGCCAACCCTTGTCAAGTTGGGGCGTGTAGAACCACACCAGGCAAGCGCCGCGGACCCGATCTCCTCACACGGGGAACTCCAGCCAGTCGTTGAGAATATCCCAGCCATCTGCCCGCACCGTCGCCGGGCAAGACGTGGGTCGCTAAAGGACAGGAACCCTGTAATGCGTGACATAGTTGGCTAAGGACTCGGCGTACCGGAGGAAAGGCGATCTGCAACGAGAAAGGTCCAGTAATGGGGGTAGCCGATTACGTCTTCTGGTTTGCCGCCTGTTCGCTCATCGATCACTTGCCGTACGGTGAATCCGTAGGCCCGAATGAATTTGCACACATCCTCTAAATCATAGTGATTGACGTGCACGTTCAGCTTCACATCAGGATCTAGGAACCGGTCTTCGACATAGTGATACTCCGCTCCCTGTTTGAGCGACTCCCGCAAAATCACGGTGCGTCTGGTCATCTGCAAGAGCCGTTCAAGTGGGCGGTGATAATTGTCGATGTTGCTCAGGACGTTCAGACAGACGGTGTGATCCACCATTCCGTCCAGATCCTCGATGCGCCAGGGTTGGAGGCGTTCGGCTGGAAGACCGTAAGCAGGAAGCACGGTCCGGCCGATTTCGATCAGACTTGGGGCTGCGTCCACTCCCCAATACTCGGCCGGAATTCCCCGGGACGACAATGCATGGTAGAAGTAACCGCTTCCGCATCCGGCATCGAGCAGTGTTTCTCCCGGCTTGACGCGCGACGCCAGCAACTCCGCCGCCTGACGGTGGGACGTCATCTCCTCAGCTTCTCGGCGGCAGCGCCGCAGATAGAGATCCCGCACCGTGGCGCTGTGCTCCCAGATACAATAAGGTTTCCACCCACCCCCTCGTATCATGCACGAATGCCCGTGACCACAAACGCCGAGGCCATGAAGAAGCCCCGCCAATCCTCTGGATTTTCCATAGCCAGACTCTGCTGGCGGAACAGCTCTGGCACGGACCGTTCGCAGAGCGGAGGAAGACAGTGGTAGTGATAGAAGAGCACCCGGACATCTCGAAACCCGACGGCGGCGAACTTTTCCCGGAACACCAGTGGATTGTGAGTCCGGGACAACACCTCGTCGTATCCTGGTTCCTCCGCTTTTCCTCCGCGCACCGGAGGAAGATCGAGCCGGAACCGTTGACCGAGTTCGTCGAGCACCTGCCGGCGCACAGACGCCTGCTCTCCTTTGAATAGTTCTTCTTCACGGACCAAGTCATTCAGAAAAAACTGGTGCGAGTATCGATTGAGGGTGAACATCGCAAAAAGTTGATTGCGCGCTTCGACCGCGACGAGCCCCCCCGGGCGGACGGCAGCATGCAGATTGGCCAATGCGGCGTTCTCCAGTTCCACCGGGACATGAGGAAAAACGCCGACACAGATAGCCGCATCAAATTTGGCCAACTCCGTCCCCGGTGCACGAAAGGCCGCAGGATTGGCAACGCTGCCTTCCCAGATGTGATTCTCTGGCACTCCGAGCGGTGGCATCACCCGGCGCGCCTCCTGCACCATCTCCGGAGTCAGGTCGAATCCGAACAACTCGATCCCGAGACCGGCCAATCCCCGCAGCATGGAGGCAGGCCCGCACCCTGCGTCGAGTACGTTTCGAACTCCAGCATCCACAAGCAGCTTGCGCACCAGTGCTTCGTGAACCGGAGGGTACGCAGCTTTGTCGGTGTAGTAGTCCCGGTGATAGTTGTCCGCCCACGTCGAATAACAATTCTTGACGGCAGCTTCGGCGGACGACTGGTCCTGCTTTTCCGTCACGTGACTTCCCCCTCTCTCTTGCGGGCGGCGATCCACATATGTGAAGACAGTCCGTTCGCGGCAAGGAACTGTTGAAACGGCCACCCAAGCCGGTCCCACTCGTCGAGCAACACCCGTTTCAAGAACGGATTGCCCGCCAAGTCGGTCTCACCCTTCAAGGCGGCATCTCGGACAAACTCGGCATCCAGCCGGCCAGGGGTCGAAGCTTCCAGCACCTCGAATCCGCTGCGCTGGAGCAACCCCGACAATGACTCCGGATTGAAGAGATTCACATGCTCCGCGTCCACTGCCAGGGCGCGAGCGCCCAGCATGGCAATGTCAAATCCCTGCCCGTTCGGACAAGAGACCACGAGCAACCCGCCAGGCCGGAGCAATCGCGCGCATTGCGCAATGAACCGACGTGGTTCGAACAGATGTTCGATCACTTCAAAGGCCACCAACACATCCGCCCCGTCGATTTCGTCCGATACCTCTTCCACCCGTCGCGGGACGACCACCACGCCCCGTTCACGACAGGCGGCCGCCATTTCAGGCGTCGGTTCAACCGCGAGCACGCGCTGAAACTGCCCCGACTCGGTGGCGATGGACGCGAAGGTGCCGAACCCCGGTCCCACTTCCACCAGCGTTCCGCGCGGCACGCCGAATCGTTGACAGTAGCTTACGACCCGTTCCAGCCAGGGCTTATGAATTTTCTCTCGCCGGGAGGCTTCGGAGGCCGGGAAAATATGCTCGGCCCAATAAGCGTAGTTTTCAGAGTGCGCGTAGTAATCCGCCATGAGCGCTTCCGAGGGACGCGGACTCATATAGAGAGTCCTGCACCAACGGCATTCCTTGAACTGAAAACCAAATTTGTCAAAGGCCGGTGTTCCGTCGGATTCTCCGCACGCCGTACAGGGGACCGCCACAAACTCTCCGGATCTCGCATGCAGCCGGGCGATGTCGCGCTGAAATGCTGCCTCTTGTCCGGCCAACAACTCATCGGGGCACAATTCCTTTTCGCTGAGCCGCGCGCCGATCGCGACGGCGACAGTCGGGTTCGTGTGGATCGTCATCGCGGCTTGACCATCGTCCCGGTTCCGGAAGTCTCCGCGCCGGTCCACGGTTCGTCCTTCACCCAGTGGCCCTGTTCCATTCTCCAGACGCGGGAATCGCGGAAGGTGTCGGCGATCGAATCAAACTCGTCTTCCGTCATACCCACATAGTCCAGCCAGCGTTTCAGATCGCTCGATTTGATCGGATCCATCCGCCTGACCAATTCCAGCCCCTGTTCACGCGTCACTAGTCCTGCTCGAATATCTTTGCAAACATGATCGGTACAGCGGCCATAACCGAATTTCACGAACTTCAGATAGTCATGAATGCCGTTCTCGTGCATATCGTCCAGATTGGACATGCGGCGGTAGGTCCGCTCGAAAGCGATCTCGCTGACCTCGAACCCGTATTTGTCCACGACCAACTTGCTATGCTCGTTCGCCTCCCAATAGAGGTAGTTCCCCAGATAAATACCGCGGACATCTAGATCGAAGAGTTCCTGGTCGCTTGGATATTTCCACGGAATCATGTCCTGGTTCGTGAGGCCTTCCATCCCCACGAAATAGTTCCATTCGTACCCGCGGGCGAAATGTTCGAGCCGGTCCCGGTAACTCATCTCCGGAAAATCGTCCATTGAGAATTGACCGCACAAATCGAGGTATCCATGTTCACCCCAGATGACGAGGGGAATCCGGTGCTGGGCCGCCACCCGAACCGGAACCGTCGTAATCCCCACATGGGCATGCCAGTTCATGTCGCCCATGACGACGAACGCCAGCCGATTCAACTTTTTCAACACCTCGACGGATGGTCGCCAGACGACATGATCGCACCCGAAGACTTCACGCATGCGCGTCATGTTCCGCCAACCGGGAGGAGTCCAGTTGTTTCCGTCGTAGGTCACGAGGAGCGCATTCAGTCCGAACTCATGCTTGATCACATGGGCCTGGAACCAGCTGTCCTTGCCACCGCTGACCGCAATGACGCAATCATGGCGGCTGCCGTCCCGACATCGATACTTCTCCAGAATATCCCGCAATAGGCCTTTGCGTCGTTTCCATTCCGACGGCGTGATCGCCGTCTTGACCTCCGCCATGCGACAGCCCATACACACGCCTTGCTCGTCGAACTCCATTGGCGCCGCGCTGATTGACGGATATAGGCATCGCGTACACCAGCGAATCCTGTGTTGCATGCCTCTCGGCTTGGCCGCCGCGTAATCCTGCTCGCGCGCCCGCTTGAGCCGATCTTCCACACGCCTTCGCTCGAACGATTCGTCATATTCCGGCTCACGTCGTTGCCAGCGACTATCGAGTTTGACCGGACGCATCGGGACACCCGCGTCGATGCAAGCTTGTTTTGCGAGGGGATAAGACGACTCGAAAAAATGATAGATATTGGCGGCTGCGACCGCGGTCGCACCGCCCTCGATGATACCTGGGGGGAAATCGGCATATTTGCCTACGCCTCCGCAGGCAATGACCGGAATTTGCACCGAGTCGGCGACACAGCGGACGAGTTCCAGATCATATCCCTTTGCCGACCCATCCCGATCGACGGAATTGAGGAAAATTTCTCCGGCTCCGAGGCGTTGCGCTTCACGAGCCCAACCGGCCGGCTCCAAACCCGTTGCCCGCTGCCCGTCCTCCGCCATGACCTCATATCGCCCGTCGAGACGCCGTGCGGCATCGATGGATACCACGATGCATTGGGCTCCAAAGCGGCGTGAGGCCTCCTGAACGAACGCCGGATCGTCGATCGCCGCCGTATTAATTACGACCTTGTCGGCTCCCGCCTCAAGCCGGCAGCTGATGTCCTCCAGCGTGCGCACACGCCCGCCGAACGCCAACGGCATGAAACAGACCTTGGCCACTTCCCGAAGGACATCCAACGCCGAGGTCCCCTGGTACCGCTGTTGAAGATCATCCCGGCGCAGGTCGTGGAAATCGTCCTTGCTGATATCGAGCAGAATCAACTCGTCCACGTTCCAGTTTGACATCCGTAGGACCGTGCTCATCGGATTCCCGATGACCTGATGAACCTTGAAGAGCTGGCTCCTGACGATCACCCCGTGTTTCAGCAGAAGCACGGGAATGAGTCTCGGGCGCGTCATGCGGGTTGCCCCTGGGACCGAACATCGGTGGACAGCCGACGGAAAAACCCGGCCAGTAAATCCAACCCGTCGTCCTGACTTTTCTCCGGGTGAAACTGAACCCCAGCGACATTGTCTCTTTCGATTGCAACGACGACCTGCTCCCCACCGTATTGGATGACAGCTGTGATCGCACCCTCGTCCTTCGGAACAAGGTGAAAACTGTGGACGTGGTAGAAACATCCCCCTATCGATGAGTCGAACAACAATCCTGGACGCAGGACGCGCACATCACACCACCCAATATTGGGCACGCGAAACCCGGGTTGAGTGGGAGCCAACTTGACCACGCGCCCTTCGATCAGGCCCAGTCCCTCATGAACTCCGTGTTCTTCACTCTCAGAACCCAATAACTGCATCCCGAGACAAATGCCAAATACAGGCACACCGCTTGTGGCCGCACATCGGATAGGGTCAATAAGACCTTGCTGTCGCAAGCTCGCCATCCCGTCCCCGAACGAGCCGACCCCGGGAATCACGATTGCAGACGCGCACGAGACAGAATCGGCCGTTGCTGGCTCTACACCCGACCACCCGGTGCGCTGAAGCGCGTGACGAACAGAACCAATATTGCTGATGCCCAACTCCACAAGGGCGATCATCGCATCCCCCTGCCGGCTCTTTTCGGCGGGGTCCGTAGAATCGAGGCGAACTCCGTCCGGACTAGACCCTTTTCCTCAAAGCGGCGCACATAGTCCAATACACGCTCGAACGGCAGATCGTGCTTCTCGGCAATGTCGAGAATGGTCATGGAGCCGTCGAAGTATCGCAAGATAGCGTCGAGAAGGCACCCCCACTTTTCAGAATCTTCCGGAAGATTCTTCGCGATGGCCGGGTCCTTTCGTTCCATATAGAGATCATACGATGGATTGGAGAGACAAATCAGACCGTCAAAGGTGCGATACACCCTGGCATTCCCCTCAAGCACACCGATCACTTTCTGAAGAACAACCAAAAATTCTTCAAGCTGAGCGACATTCATCAGGGCCGGCGCATCTAAGCTTGTATGGTATTCAAGATATGGCTGCATCAGATCTTCCGAACGAGTGACCTCCACGAACGGCACTTCGTATCCGGGCGCCTCCCACACGGTTTCATCATTCCCCGCCCCTTGCCGCCACGGGACCAATGCGTACTCCTTCGTGTAGTGTCGCACCGTATTGGCAAAGGCATGGTCAAGCACATGTCCGCCTAGAAATGTCGAGGCGGCTTTGATAGGCCCCATGGTTCCTGGCATTTCCTCAAAGACACCGCAGACGATTCGATTCAATTCTGCCTCGGGCATGTCGCGAAGATAAAAGATTGTTCCGACATGCTCGGGCCCGATGACCAAACGATAGGTGTAGTAGGTGTCCATCCCGGCCAGCCATTGGAACAATCGAATCAAAAGCGCAGTCCCGGCAAATCCATCGTTGGCCATGTGCGGGTGGCAGGAATTCGAGTGAAACACGATGACCTTATCGCTTCGTCCCTTCTTGTCATGCTCAGCGACCAGCATCTCACCCGAACTGTATTCCGTTTGTAGGTCAACCTCGTACCGACCGGGACCCAAGTCTGCGAATACATGATATGGAACCGAAAAGGCCCAATCCGCCGCCCACGGTCGATATTGCCACATGCAGTGGAAGACATACGCGCCCGGCAGATCCGGCCTAGTCACCAATCTGGGCTTGAGCTCCTCCCAGGACATGCTGCCATGGAACGATTTGGAATAGCGCGCCACGCCAAGCGTGTGCGATTTTCCATCGAAGACCAGCTTCCCGCCCCGCCGAATCTCGGCCTTCTTGACGTACCAATTTTTCGGGACCAGCCAGCCATTGTAGGTGTCGTCCGACTTGAACCGGTGGAGACGCAATGGCAGTTCTTTGCCGATGCGGGCAAACAATTTTTCGTTGTCGTCTGCGACCACGCCGGTAGCAAAGGAGCAAAGATCTTTGGTTAATTCCAGCAGATCCATGTCATGACCTTCCCTGCCTGCTTTGATGATCCGCCACAAGCCGGTTGTTCACACACATATCCATTTTTCGATGAAGGACACCAATAGTTGGACGCTCTCGTCCTCACCTTGTACGCCTGTGTCAATAACCAACTCCGGAGCCTCCGGAGGTTCATATGGAGCCGAGACACCCGTGAAGTCCGGGATGAGCCCTGCCCGCGCTTTCCGGTACAGACCCTTGGGGTCTCGCGCTTCACACAACTCGAGCGGTGCCTTCACGTACACCTCAAAATATCGGTCGCCCGCCGCCTTTCTCGCCAGCGCCCGATCAGCACCGTACGGAGAGATGAATGCCGTGATCACGACCACACCGGCATCGGCAAACAGTGCCGCCACCTCCCCGATCCGGCGGATGTTCTCCGAGCGATCCTGCGGAAGAAACCCCAGATCCGAACTCAAACCGCGCCGGACATTGTCCCCGTCAAGCACATAGACCTGCCGTCCCTTCTCGAACAACCGCTGCTCGCCCCGCATGGCAAGTGTTGACTTGCCCGATGCCGAAAGGCCAGTCAGCCACACAACCGCTCCGCGATGACCATTCCTGTCCGCACGGGTTTTTGCTGAGATCTTGTGGGCGACGCTGTAGACAGCGCGATCAGTTTTATTCATGGATGTGCCGCGTCGGCGCGATCTTATCCTTGGCAATCGTGTCCCGTTGGGCGACGGGGCGCCCGGCTTGGGCAACAAGAGTCTTCTTGAGGCCGTCGTAAACCTGCGTGAACAGGAAACATCGTTTGATCAGATCCTCGTTCGGCCTGGTCGGCGACGCCAAAAGCGATCTGCGTGCGATTTCCAATCCCATATCGAGCAACAGATCTCCCGAGTCGCTGCGCCAGCTTGCCTGTGCCCCATAACTTCCGATGAACGCCTCCAACGGAATGTCAGCCTCGCTGCCCGGGATGCCACCGGTCTTCGGCTCATACCCGAACAATCGCATGTCTGTTCCCGCCAGGAAGTCGATCAATCGAATGGAGGACTCCGGAAGATAGGTCTCCCATCGATTGGCAAGATCGGCATCGACCTCCGCGACGGAGGCTTTGAAACTACTGTTGCCCTGCCATGCGGCTTTCCGCGACGGGTCGTAGAAGCCCGACACGTCGAGCATCGCGGGATCATAGCCGACACCGAAAAACCCACAGAGTTCTTGGGCTTTTTCTTCCGGCCCCTTCACCAGATCTTCATAGCGGACCACGATCAGGTGATCGGCCATCGCCGGCATCGTGCGAAACATAAAGAGGAATGCCGCCAGCTTTCTCCAATGCCGCACATACGAGAGAATTTGAGCTTGTTGGGTTGCGTCGTCCTCTCCCATCTTAAGCATCGACGCCACCACCGCTCTGGGATCGCGCACAATCACCACTGCTTTTGCGAAAGGAAACGCCTTGACCAAGTGCGGAATAAATTCGACACACCAGAGTTCCTTGACACCGACCCAGAGCGGAGTCCCCTTCCCTCGGTGCTTCACGACGAGATCCATTCCAGCTTGCCATATCGATGCGTAGGTCGAAGCCTTCAATTCGCCCAGATATGGAACCAGATCAGCCGATTCATGGATCGCGCGCCCTTCCAAGTCTTTCTGCAGCAACGGCCAATTCGCTTCGTCGAATGGAAGACGGAAGTCGGCTGCGCTGATTGCCTCCATGAGCCGCTGTCGTTCCCCATGGAAATAATAGTCGTCGATCGGAGCCGAGGGAGGAAACGGTTCCGTGACAGGCACGCCGCTGGACCGGCGTGCCTGATCGACGACGCTGCTGCGAAACCATTTAAACACCGGGAGGAACGGATCCATAGCAAAAGCAAAATCCCGATGCTGTGCCAGCATGCGCCCGATCAGATTGGTGCCGCTTCGCGCAATACCCGTAACGACTGCAATGTGGGCCATCGTGCTCCTTATGCGTGTGCCATCAGAAGATCGGAAGGGGACGTCTCGATCATCCGGAGGAAATTCCGCTTAAGCTTCCCGCCGGGCCGCTCAAAGGCAGGCCCATACAGCGACTGAGCGAACCGAAACATTTCCGCACGAATCGCTCGGTCCTCTTGTTCGACGGTCGTCGCGGGAAAATCGTCGGGGCCCAGGATATCGAGCAATGAATCGCCTCCGGATTCGATCACCCTGGTGACCAGCGACGCCATCCGGAGCCTCGGCGCGCGCTTGCGACAATCCCGCATCTGTCGGAATCTTGGATAGACGAAGCGGACCAGCCTCAGGAGTGCGCGAACCGGCTTCGGCGGGTGCCGGTGTTCGTGGAACGGGAAGCTTTCGCTCAAATCGATCCTCGAATAGAGGTCGTCCAACGCATACCAGCGAAATGCGGCCTTGGAATTATCGAATCGCCATCCATCGACTAGGGCGGTATCAATGAGGCGAAAATAGTCGTCGACCGTATCGGCCGCATAGTTGATTGCCGGATGATAGAAGATTGTCTGGGTAGAGTAGAGCACGACCGGGATGCCGAGGAACGTCATTTCCTTCCCGGCGTTGGACCAGGCGTTCAGACAGAGATCCATCTCTTCCGCCAGATCGTACAGAGAGACGCCGTCGGACGGCCAGTTCACTTTTGCATTCCTCGGAAGATGACTGAACTGCTCTTCGAGCTGAACGGCATGATCGGATTTCACGCTATCCCGCCGGTTCGGAAACTCTCTCGGGTGCACTCGGATCAGGAGAAACAGATCGTCTCGAGTCTTGACGAACTCGACCAGCGACCTGATCCAATCGATCTGCGTGTGAAATGCGCCCCGATCGAGAGCCGGCATTTGTCCGGTGATTTCGCCGGCAAACAACTCGTCGTAGCTGCTCATCGTGGCGACCATGAACTTCTGGTCTGGCCGCACTCCGAACCGCGCCCGGACATCGACACCATCGCCCGTGCGCCCTAATGAGTAAGTAAAGAGGCTGCGGCCCCGGAAGAGTTCCAGGAAATGTTCGGTGACGTACCTGGCGGCAGATGGACTGCAGGGCAGTGCCTTGAATCTGTCCCATTGCTTGATCGTAAGCCCCTGCCAGAACAGCCCTCGCGCGAAGATGAGTTTCTGCAACCGATCCGACAAGTTGTTCGCGCCCTGGATGTAATACTGGGGAATTCCTAGACATTGTGCGAGCCTCGCCCAGACGAGATTGACCGAATACCCAGGCGAATATAGCACCAGGCGATCCGGCTTCTCCGAGTCAAACGCTCTTACCGCCGCCATGAGCGATAACAACGTATGACGGATCTCCGTCAGCAGGATCTGCCATTCCTTTTCCGAAAACTGCAGTTTGGTCTTCTTGTACACGAGGAGAAAGGAACTGAGCGCCGCCCGGCCATATTCGATCTCGCAAAACTGCGCCTTGAGAAAGTTTTCGGGGGTCAGCGCGGCCAAGAAGCCCTCTGCGCGTGCATAATCTTCCGTGGAGAGAACCGAGGCGATGTCAAACCCTTTGAATCCGAACTCCCTTCTTACGATGGACTTATTCAGATCGCACAGCTGACATGCGCGTTCCTTCAAGTCAGGAGCTGCATCAAACGTATATCCTACAGCACTCATCGCCACACAATGCCGGTGAAACACACGGCCACAGGTGAGGTAGAGAATTTCATGTCCCTCTTGCATCAGCGCTTCGGCGATCAAGGCCTCGGGAAAGGCGTGAATCCATACGGCCGAGTGCGGTGCGAAGAATGCAACTTTCACAGACGTTGCTCGCTGTGTGGCCCGCCTGGCAGGCACTTTGGTTTAGGCAACATGAATTTGAGGGACAAGAAAGGATCGAAGAGTGAATTTCGTACTGGGCTCCCGCAGCCGTTCAACCTCCAGCACCAGGAAGCCTGCGCGGAGCGCCATCATTGCCAGAGAGGCGAGGCTGAACACATGGTGGTGTTCGATGAAAAATTCTTCCCGTCCTGGGCCCTCGTTCGCTGCTGCTTCTCCGTCCGGGACTTCGACATACACAAATCCGTCAGGATTGAGATGCCGGAAGGCTTTCGAAAGCATTGCCACAGGATCCTCGACATGTTCGAGGACCTTGTTGAAGGTAATCACATCAAATATTCCCAACTGATCCGATCCGATCGTCATGAAATCTCCCGTCAGTGCCTGAACACCAACCACCTCCCGCGCATGGACAGCGGCCTGAGGGTCCGGGTCCAATGCCGTGCAACTCCAGCCGACTTCTTTCATGCGATAGGGGAACACTCCCAACCCTGAACCAACATCCAACAGAGTCGGCGTTTTCCCAGCGGGGAAAAAGGCTTCGGCGAAAGTGCGGATACTGACGACGCGCCCAGCGTTGTCGGACTTCTCGGCCGGGAGGGCCAGAATGCGATCGAATGTCTGTCGCATCCGATCGCCGTAGGTTTTTTCGACATAGGCGCCGCTGTAGAGATTGGTGAGATCCATCTTGTGGTCGGAATACCAGTGTCCGCACAAGCGACAGCACGAATAGGCGCGGCAATAAATCTGTGTCCCTAAGTCGAAGCGGGTTTCACCAGCCGGTGGCGCATCGTACTTAAATGCCGGCTCATCGAAGCGTCGGTCGCAGGGACACTTGAGAGTCGGACGTACCATAAACTAGGGTTTGACCTTCTCTGCCAGTTGATCCAGGGCCCGTGTATTGTCGAGCCAGGTGATGACGGCCAGATTCTCCTGTTCGCAGTAGGCGTCAAAGGCCGGTTCGTGTCCCCCTTCGACCAGCAGCACGAAGTAGCGGCCCGTCCCCCGGTTCTTGATGAGCACCGCTCGCAATCCGAACTGTTCGAGCCGCCCGTTCAATGATGGGGTCGCGTAGAACCCCCAGTCCTTCCGCGCCACATCGTATTCGGCCCCCTTCTCGGTCACCAACGTGATCTGTTCGTCCGGAGTCAGCGCGAGGATCCCGCAGTCTTTCATGTCGAACTTCACACTGTTGCCCACGGGAAACCGGCGCGGGGGATCCTTCGGCAGAAACTTCACGTCCACCTCCAGTCCGGAATAAGGAAGTCCGGAATATGCCACGTTCCGTCTTGACGGCGTTTCCATACCTTCTGATTGCGGAAGCGCTCACAGATTTCATCGAAACGAGCGCGGGTCATCCCAGAAAAGACACAGAACTTTTCAATGTCCTTCAAAGGGATCTGATTGCCGCTCTTCCGAATGAGTTGAATCGCCTGCTCGCGCGTCACGCGCCCGTTGCGAATCTCCAGCGACAGATTATCGAATACTCTCGTGAACCCAAACTTGTACCACTTGAGCCAGTGGTGAATGGAGATAAAGTCATCGTCGATATCGGCATAATCGTAGTAGCCCGTGCGGGGGCCGCCCTGGTCCGACTGGAAGCCGTGAGCACGGGCCGTCTTCAGACTCGTTTCCGGATCCCAGGGGAAGTAGTACCCCAGAAATACCGCGTGGACGCCGCAGGCTTCCAATTCGTCGGGATTGGGACCGAAATAGCCCGCCAACTGTTTCGCGGTCAGTCCGTCGCCCACCCAGTCCGCCGCCGTCGTCCCATGGGTGACGCCATAGGTGCGATACCAGCTGCGATCGAGCTTGAACCCCGTGTGGGATTCCTCGGCGCTGCCATACTCGAACGCGGAATTCTCACCCCAGACTACTAACGGGATGTTGAACCGGACGGCAATCGTGAGCGGAATATTGAACAGGGCCAGATGCATAGGAATCGCGGTGCTACCGAATCGTTCGAGCGCCTTGAGCATAAAACGGCTCTCGACTTTTGGACTGATCTGATAGTCGATGTGATCGACTCCCAGTCGAACCAGATTGTCGAGGTTGCGCTGCCCGATGGACGTGCGCGCCGGAGTCTTCCAGGTCACCGCCAGCGGCGTCATTCCATGCTCCAAGCACGTGACGACCTGCCAGGTGCTGTCCTTCCCCCCGCTGACTGGAATGATGCAATCGTACCCACTTGACTGCCCTTTGACCTTCTCGACCAGGGTTCGGAAATCTTGCTGGCGTGCCGTCCAATCAATCTGCGACTTCGTCCCATGTGCAAGGCAGGCATTGCAAACCCCTTCGTCGTCGAGGGTCAGGTTCGGGCGCGTATTGGGCAAGACACACGATTTGCAGTACCGCATCGAGACCTTGTCCGGGGAGGCCTTATCGGAATCGATCCTGGAGGGGACGAGACTCACGCCGCGAATTCCTCCAGAAACATCTTAGTGTTCACGAAGTAAAACAAGAATTTGCTTTCGCTGTTGGGAAGGTCTCGTTTGGCCAACAGCTCGGTGATCTTCTCACGCCGAATCAGATCGAAGACGGGGCTGTCTTCCAATAGCCCAGCGCGGACCGCAGGATCGGCCGTGTTCAGAAAGGCGAGCACCGGCGCATTAAAGCCTGTCTTCTTGCGCTCGTCCACGACGCAATCAGGTGCTAGGCCGCGTACCGCGTCCCGCAGCACGACCTTGTTGAAGCCGTCACGGATCAGATGCGCCGTGGGAATGGAATAGCAGAACTCGAACAACTCTCGATCGAGAAACGGAGAACGGTTTTCAATCGAGAAATACATCGCATTCAGATCGTCCTCATGCAGGATGACGCGCACCGCCTCGTGAAACATCTCGTTGAGCATCCGGTTGCGCAGAAGCGAGGTCGCGTACCGCTCTTCGGTGAAGGGCTCCTGGAAGGGCCTCGTGAGGTATCCGGCAAAGCCATCGTTGTTCAGAAAGATATGGTCCCGGAACTCCGGATTCTCGGTGAAGAGATCCGGGTTGCTGAGGTATGGGTTTCGGATAATCGGTTGGATGTGCCTGCGCCAGGCCTCTAACGTCGCTTGATACTGAGGCGTGCCTTTGATTTCGGCCAAATGCATGAGGTGATGATCGTAGTACCCGGTGACCAACTCGTCCGCGCCGGTCCCGCTGATCGAGATCTTGTACCCATGAGCATGCACCTGCTCCATCAAGAGCCACTGGATGTAATAGGTGATCGTAAAGACCGGCGCGTCATGATACCGGACCAATTCACGCAGGCGATCAAGAAAGCGGTCCGGTGTAATCGGCACAGACGTGTGCCGGATGCCCAGCTCCCGCGCGGACTGCGCGACGATCTCGCGCTCATCGTAGCGCTCGTCCTCGTTGATGATCGTGAAGCCGTGCACGTCATAGTGACAGGCTCTCTTTGCCAGGCTGATGAGCGCATTGGAGTCCACTCCTCCACTCATGAGGAAGGCAAGCGGCACATCGCTGCGGAGCCGTAACTGCAGGGACTGAATCAGTCTGTCTCGCACGCCGGTCACAGCCTCTTCATACGTCATGCTCTCTCGAGGCCTGTAAACAGGAACCCAGTAGCGCATCTCCACTTCTTTCCCGTCGGCATCCACCCGCAACACGCTGGCAGGCTGTACTTCCTCCAGATCCTGGAAAAATCCCGCCTTGGTCTTGTAGATAGACTTGTACCCATTGACGAGATACCGGCAGAGATGCTCCCGGTTCACCGGCAGCCGCCGGCCCATCAGTTCGAACAGGACCTTCGGCTCAGACCCGAAGTACAGCCCTTCTGGCGCGCGCACGACATACAACGGTTTCTCGCCGAAGCGGTCGCGCGACAGCGTGAGGCTGCCGTCATTTTCGTCGTACACCGCCAGTGCCCACATGCCTTCAGCCTGATCGAGCACATCCCAACCTTCGCGATCAATGCCGGTCAGAAATACTTCGGTGTCAGAGCGGGTGCGGAACTGCGCGCCGTCCTCACGCAATCGCTTCCCCAACTCAAGGTAGTTGTAGAGCTCGCCGTTCAACACCATCCACCGTCGGCCGACGTTGAAAGGCTGATTTGACCGCGGGTCCAGATCAATGATCGATAGGCGGGTATGAAGCAACAATGCCTGTCGCCCCGCCGGAGTCGTGAAACGACGCACCCCTGAGGCATCCGGACCTCGGCGCCCCATGAGCTTCAGGGTCGCCTGCACGGTTTCGTCCGAGATGTGTCGCGTGCCGAAGAATCCTGCGATACCGCACATATCAACTTGCAGATCCATGATGGTGAAGCACGTAGCTCGTCGACACAATGCGAAAACCGAGCTTTTCATACAACGACAGGGACACAGTGTTGGCGCTTTGGGTACCGGCGCGCAACGCCTGAGGATGGCCACAGGCCGAGGCGGCGAGGCGGATCATTTCTTCGGCTAACCCCTGTCCACGATGGTCCTTCTCGACCGCAATCAGATCGATCACCAGCACGTTCCCTGGAGCGTTGAGCAACTGGAGAAAGCCGGCCACATGGCCTGCGCATTCTGCCACCACCATGTAGTCGCCCCGTTGCCCACGAAAAAAGTTCCCCACCCACTGTGTCTTGATTTCATCGGCCAGATGTTTCGGGATATCCGGGTCCAGATGGAAACGGGAGTAGTTGAAGCTGCGTCGCGCGATCTCCTCCACCGCCGCCTGGTCCTCTGCGCGTGCAAGACGCGCGCGCCCTGCTTCACCTCCACGCTCCGGCAACTGACGGGTTTCCAGTGTGATTCCGGTGTCTACGACATGAAATCCACCACGTTCCAACAACCGACTGGTACGCACGTGGTGGGTCGGCACCCGTGCGTAGGAGAACCCTGGCTGGTCCGTGATCTGTTGCAAGGTACGCTGCGCCTGAGTCTCGCCGTCTTCCTCAACCGTGCCGCTCACGCGATGCACCGTACGGGACATCACTCCGGTGAGCCACAAATCCTCTACAATTGACAAGCCTCCCGCCGACGTTGTCTTCTGCGCGCCGAACGACGTGCTAGACATACTCCACCGTGACGGGCGCACCCGCGTGTGCGCTGCGCTCGATGGCACAACACACGGATAGACTTGCAAACACATCTTCCTCGCTCACGTCCGCCGGGCCCCGGCCTAGGATGGAATTCACAAAGCTGGCGATGAGATCGCCCTTGTGGACCCCTGGGTACTCGGTCTCGAGCCGTACCGGGGGGACCTGTGGATCACGAGCCGTATAGAGCCACGCACATTCGCGGCCATTGATGAAGGTCGCGTTCGTGCCATAAATCTCAACCGGATGGAAATGCGGCATGACAGAGCCGAAGTTGACCCCAATTTTTCCAACCGCACCGTTCGCGAACCGCACCACTGCGACGACGTTGTCGAAATTCTTGAAGTCCGATCCTGCGCTGGCGATCGCATTCCCTATCGCCGACACCTCGACGATACGGTCGCCTGCGAGCCACATCAACAGGTCCGCCACATGTACTCCGCCACCGTGCACAGCCGAGTAAAAATCGAGCCGGCCACGCCAGCCTTTCGTGATCTTATCCAACCGGCCGTAGTTATAGCCTGCTTCCAGGTGATACAGCCGGCCAAATTCACCGCGTTCGATGCGCCGACGGAGGTCTAAAAACCGGGGTGAACGCCGCAGAATGAGATTGGACGACAGGCGGAGGTTCTTGTGTTTTTCAAGCTGCTTTCGTATGGCGCGCGCCTCATGTTCGTGCACCACGAAGGGTTTCTCCACAAACACGTGCTTGCCATGATCCAGCGCTCGCATAGTCTGTGTGAAATGCACATCGTCGTAGCTGGCGATGCAGATCAGATCGATCGTCGGGTCATCGAGGACCTCGACGTCCTTTTCGACCGCTCGGGCGCCAGGAAAACGAGGCGCAACTTGTGCCAGCTTTTCGGCATCGTGGTCGCAAAGGGCGACAAGCTCACAGTCGGTGTTTGCAGCCAGTGCTTCGGCGTGCTTCTCGCCCACTCCAAGTCCGATGACTCCTACTCGCAACCGACCCATTCGTTCAGCCTCAGGCATCCTTGACGCCGATTCGCGGAATCAACTCTCCCTCGCGAATCGCCACAGTAAGACGCTTACCCACCAAATGCGGCAACTCCGCGGCCGGGAATTCGCTTGCTGGCCGAGCGTACATGAGATCATCGCGTGTCAGCACCGTGTCGGCAGCCAGATTCCGTGCCGCCACTACTCCCTTACGCATCGCGACGCGGATGGCCAGTTCTGACGGCTGGAGCGGCTTTCCTGGTACACCGAGACTTGATGCAACTTTGCGAACACTCAGGATCAGGTCGGCGAGTTCGGGTGGTTCGAGCGACATGGCATGGTCCCTGAACTCACGACCCTCGCGACGATCGGTGACGTGCACCTCGACGATACGCGCGCCGAGCGCCACCGCAGCAAGCACCGCTTCCGTACCGAGCACATGATTGGAGTAACCTGTGACTAGGCCGAATCGTTTGCGCAAAAACGGGATGCTGAGTAGATTGGCTTGCTCGATCGGCGCAGGATAGGCCGACACGCAGTGCAGCAGCGCGATCCGTTCTCGCAGTCCTTCCTCGCCGATTTCTTCGCGGCACCAGGCCAGCGCCTGCTCGATTTCCTCCACCGTGCTGTTGCCGGTTGACAGAATGACGGGTTTCCCCGTAGCCGCCGTGCCGCGGACGATCGGTTCAAAGTTCAGGTCTCCGCTTGCGACCTTGATGACGGGAAACAGTTCTGCAAGCAACGGGATGACATCTTCCGTAATCGCCGCCGAGAAGAGGTGCGCGCCAATTCGCCTCGATACTTCCGCCAGTCGATAATGGGCTGCCCGGTCGAGGCAGAATCTGCGAACCCGGTCCTGCCTGACGGGATCGGTCGACGAAGCGAACCGTTCCGGGGTATAGCTTTGGAGCTTGACGGCATCGGCACCTGCTTCGTGCACCAGCCTAATGAGTTCGGCTGCTGCGTCTACGTTACCCTCGTGGTTAACTCCGATCTCGGCAACAACTAGAACATCTCGGTCGCTATCTTTGCCAAACAACTTCACTGATGACGTCCCCTTAGGCTCAAGTCTATTTACGCGCCGGAGCGAAGAGCTTTGGATACTCATGCGCCAGATCTTTGTACCACTGGATATATCTTACAAACCCCTGTTCCAAGGGATGTTCAGGCTTGTAGCCTAGAAGTCGTTTGGCCTTCTCGATAGACAGAGTGCCACGCTCGGGCATCAGCATATCGCGAGGTTGCATCTTGACCTCCACGTCTGGAAAATTCTCCTGCACGATATTGATCATCTGCTTCAATGTTCGCGCCCCTCCATAGGTTAGATTGAACGTCTGGTTGCGCGCTTCCTTCTTCGACATACAGAGTATCAACCCCTGGATCAGGTCCTGAGCATAGGTGAAATCGAGCGCATCGCTGCCATCACCATTCACGCTTACGGGCAGACCGCGCAGCACGTTCTCGATAAATGCCTGACCTACCCGCCGGCTGACACAACGCTCCCCGTAGAGTGCGGAGGGACGGACGATCGTGTAGGAGAGCCCGAAGACCTGATTGTAGGCGATGACAAGCTTCTCCCCACAGTATTTGAGCGCGCCATAGATTCCGAGAGGCTCGCAGTGGCGATCCTCCGTAACGGCGTCACCGTCGAAGTTCCCGTACACCATCGACGAAGAAAAATAGATGAAATGACGATCCTGTCCTCGTGCGCAGTCCAGCGCGTTCTCCAAGGTCCTCAAGCTGTGGTCGAAGGTACTGTAGGGATCTTTGTTTGCCCGATTCGCATGCGCCACGGCGGCGAGCTGTACGATCGTGTCGGGCTTAATCTCGCTCAAACAGCGAGAGAGCACTTGGTAATCCCGCGCATCCACGACGTGCAGAGGAATGGCTGCTTCTCTGATGAGTCGCAGCCGCTCATTAATAAGATGTAAGTACAGTGTCTTGTTTTGATCGTCGTGGCAATTGGAAAAAGCCCCCAGGTTATTCACTTGCAGGCTGTCAACTGCGTGCACGTCCGCGCCCATCTTAGCCAGCGTGAGCGCCATATTGTGTCCGATGAATCCGGCCCCGCCGATCAGCGCAATCTTTCTTCCTCGCAACTCAATCACTTCCGCCTCCTTCCGGTCAGTTGAACGACTTCAAGATATCCGCCAAGCTCGCCACAATCAGATCGATGTCCGCAGGCTCGAGATGCATGCCCAAGGGAAGCGCCACGGAGTGGTCGCTGAGTTGGGAAGCGTTCGAGAACGTCGAGGGCTCAATGCCGTACTTCTTCTTATAGAACGTCATCCTAGGAACCGGTTGAGGATAGTAGATGCTCGTTCCGATGCCGGCTGCATTGAGCCGCATCACAATCTCATCCCGTTTCGCCGCATAGGGCGATTCGAACTCCACACTGACGCAATAGTGGCTCGATACTGCCTTCGGATTGGTCGAATCGACCAACCGAACACCCTTCATGGCTCCCAACAGCCGTCGATATCGTCCGAACAACTCTGCACGCTTCGCAAAAATGTCCTTCAACCGCCGCACCTGAGAACGCCCCAATGCGGCCTGCATCTCACTCATTCTGTAGTTGAGACCGAGACTCGGCACGTCGTACATCCCGGGGATGGAGCGTTCACTGTGGGTACGGTCTACCCCGAAAGCGCGGAGTCTGCTCACGGCTTGCGCTACGGCTTCATGGCGACTCACAAACATGCCTCCCTCACCTGTTGTCATGTGCTTGACAGGGTAGAAGGAAAAGCATCCCGCATCCCCGAACAGTCCGACGTGTCGACCCTCATATCGGGCTCCAAGGGCGATCGCGCAGTCTTCGACGACTTTCAACCCATGCTGCGTGGCCAGAGCCATGATTGCCGGCATGTCGCACGGGATTCCGGCGAAATGTATGACAGAAATCGCTTTCGTACGTGGTGTGATCGCTGACGCAATCCCCTGTGGCGTGAGGTTGCCTGTCTGAAGATCACAGTCTACAAACACAGGCGTCGCTCCTACCCATTCGACCGCATGCACCGTTGCAGTGTGAGTCTGCGCCGGCACGATGACTTCGTCGCCCGGACCGATCCCGAAATGCAGATATGAGAGATGCAGCGCTGCCATGCAGGAACTCACCGTCACGCAATGCGCCCCTTCACCCATGAATGCCGCAAACTCGCTTTCAAATCCCTTACATTGCGGACCGTGTGTGAGGATATGGCCCTCCAACACCTCTATAACCGCCTTGCGGTCTTCATCGGTGATCCAAGGACGGGCAAACGGAATCTGCCGTGGTGCGTTCATGTGCGATTGCTCTCCATGTTCGTTGCGATCATAAGACGACTCCCGAAGCCAAGACAGGCGGTGAAAGCCGATGGATTTCCTCGACCGGCAGCCCCTCGAGTCGTTGTAGGTCTTCAATGGTATCAACTGCCAAGCTGGCATCGGCAAGATTGGCGTTGCCGGACTCAATGTTCATTATCCGAAACCGGTCGGGATGACAATAGAAAAAAGGCGTGACATGCTCCAGATCTTCGGGAACAACCGCCTCTCTGGCGGCAATCCATAATGCTCCGGCGCTTATGAGCTCGGCATTCTGCCCTCGTGGAAACGTCCTGGGGGAGATTGTCGTGATGAGATCGCCCGTAAACTGCTCGGACCGCCGGACGAAGAGCTGAATAAGCTCAGGCCACAACAGCGGACTATCCCCGTTGATTCGCAGAACCCATTCGCACGGGTGGGGTTGCAGACACAGAAGAAATCGCTGAAGAACGTTATCGAGTGGACCTCGAAACACCTGGATCCCGATCGCCTGAAGATAGTGGACAAGCGGATCATCAGTCGGATGCGTACTTGTAACCACAACCAGATCAGGACGCGGCAGTACCGTTTCAACTGCCCGAACGACATGCCGGATCATAGGCTCCCCACGGAACGGGGCTAGCACTTTTCCCGGATAGCGCCGCGAAGACATGCGCGCTTGAATGAATGCTTTCACTGAAGCTCTCATGCCGGCACCACATCACTCACATCGATCTCGACCGCCGCCGCCTGCTGAATCAGACGGACCCCAATCACTAATCGATGCCGTTTTTCTTTGCGCAAGAGAATCCCGCGAACTCCTTGCAGCGGACCTCGGATCACTTCCACTTGCATGCCTTCGTGCAGATAGGGATGCGAATCGTAGGGCAGCACACTCGTCATTAGCGTGGGGGCAGCCTCAGTTAGCATGTTTGATCATGTCCACGACATATTCCGCAAAGGGAACAGCCGAGGTAAAGGCCGGAGACACGGCGTTGAGGACGTGGGTAGAGCGAGGCCCTGGCTCAATCACAAAATCGTTGAGCAGTTCGGCCGTTCTTATGTCCACCAGCTGGGCACGAATTCCAGGCTCTTTACCCGTGAGCAGATCGCCCGGCTCAAACCCCACCGCCAACCCTTTCGCTTCTCGATAAAATCCAGAGCGCGAAATTTTTGCCAGTTCCCTCCAGGCGATGGATCGAAAATGGTCTCGGTTTCTGCCGAACAGTCTCAGCAAATACTTGATCATGGCCAGTCCATCTGACGCATTGGCCCCGGCCAGACCCCGGTATTGTTCCCGTCCTAGTAATGGAAGCGCTGATGGCCCGACCGTCACTTCCCCCTCAGGCCGGCAGGTGAAGTGCACACCTAAGAACGGATTCCTCAGATCGGGCACAGGATAAATATTCCCGCACACCTGGACCTTCGACTCTGGCCTGAGCCGGTAGAATTGTCCGCGAAACGGCAGGATGCGATAGTGTCGTCCTACGTCGAACTGATGCGCGATCTTGTCTGCAAACAATCCCGCACAGTTCACCAAATGCCCGTAGGCAATACGCCCCTGTGAGGTATTCGCAAGATCTGCTCCTTCGCACGAATGCCAGGCACAGCCCAATTGGAATTCCACTCCCTCTTGTATGGCATCAGCCACGACCGCTGCCATAACCCGTTGCGGATTGACGACTGCCGTATCCTTCACATACAGCGCCTGCTCGACGGTTTTCGCGCATGGTTCGATGTCTTTGAGGGCCTGCGTGTCGATCATGTCCACACGAACGCCGTTCGCGACCGAACGTGCATACAACTCGCGCAGAGCCGGCAGCTCCGCAGAAGTTCGCGCGACGATGACTTTCCCATTATCGTTCAGCGGGATCCCCTTCATCCGGCAATACTCGCGCATCCGCCGGTTGCCTTCGATACACAACCGCGCCTTCAACGTGCCTGCCTTGTAATATACTCCGGCATGGAGTACGCCGCTGTTTCTCCCGCTGGCATGTTGACCGGCAGACGTTTCTTTCTCGATTACTACTACCTTGGCACGGTGCCGACGGCAGAGCTCGCGCGCAATGGACACTCCAATCACCCCTGCGCCTATCACCAAAAAATCGCACTTCGCGACAGCCATTGTTCCTCGAACTTATCTCACACCCTCAATCGTTTGCGACTCTCAGGCGGGTACGTATGTCATTAGCATCGTTTTCTACTGAGCTGCCTGCTGTATGAGATGAACTCTGATGCCGATCCGATAGCGCTTATCCTCGAGCAACAGGATTCTCCATTTGGTTCATCTCGTTTGTTTGATTTCTTTGGTTTCCTTGTTGCGAAGGTATTTGACGAGGCCGGAGATGACTCTGCCCGTTTTGTCGCTTACTTACAGATCCTCTCAAGAAGATCCCTTCTCCAACACGACGAGGATGCGAAAGGCGAGGTATCGGCTCAACATGTTCAGGCGGCGCTCCGCAAGATATGAGCCATCCTGGCCGGTGATGCAAGGATGAGAGGCTTCATGGCGCGCGCATGGGATCGCGGATTGGGAGCACAACGCGAGATGGGCGATCA
>Ga0315275_10000412_pt1 | contig 35015 bp, 31 predicted proteins | sample YL17G03_0_MG_FD_205557 | JGI IMG/M metagenome (GOLD analysis project Ga0315275, IMG submission 205557) | Sediment microbial communities from Yellowstone Lake, YNP, Wyoming, USA - YL17G03_0 | ecosystem: Environmental > Aquatic > Freshwater > Lake > Sediment | place: USA: Wyoming | collected...
CCTTGGATTCGTCAAGCCCCATGCTGACAAAGGCATGCTTGAAGTAGCCGTTTGCGACCCTCCTTATGAGATCAATGTCGCCCCCGAGCTTCTTGTTGATCACTGAATGGTAGTCTGCAAGGAAGATTGACGGCCTTATGCCTGCCTCTATGAAGTCCCTTATCTTCAAGGCCGTTGCCAGGCCCGCAAGATGGAGGAATCCGGATATCTCAAAGCCTATGTAATGCCTTATTTCCTTCTTGTTGTTGAACATCTCGGTTAATCTTTCCACTGTGACGACTTCTTCAGTTGGCCTTTTCATGACAAGCCTTATTCTGCTTTCAGTATCCATGGAAATAGATGAGATATAAGCTTTATAACCCTAATGGGGTTCCTGAAGGAAAAAACCAGGGCTGGCTCAGGCGGCTATTCCTGTGGCTCAGGCCCCTTTTGTGGATTGTCCGGCTCCATCTTCAGGGACGCTTCGTCAACTGTCTCCTTCTTTTTCCTCCTTTTCCAGAGGATGTAGAGGATTGCAAGGATTAGGAGTATCAGCAGTATCGGAAGGTATTGGACTGAAAAGACCAGCTGCTCCCCTTCTGTTACAGGGGGCTGCGGCTTCGGCTCTTCCGCAGGCTCCTTCTTTATTTCAAACTTGATCATGAAGTCAGTCTTGTCCTCTGAATATCCGCTCTTTGAGGCAGTTGCGTTGTAGCTTCCGCTTTGCACGTTGTTGAGGGTCAATGTCCCGTCATTGCCTGTGAAATAGAGGATGCTGCTTCCTGAAACGTCTATCTTCGCGTCTGATACAGGGGTGTTGTTGTAGTCCTGGACCAGGATCTTGACGTTTGCGGTTCCGTCATTATTATATATTGTCTCAAGAAGTGTTATCTTGAGCGTGATTATCTGCCCCTCCCCTGCGCCAGGCTCCTCACCTGGCTTTGGAACCTCCTTTTCCTGGCAGGAAACTGTGAAGTCTATGGTTGAGCTTTCATATCCGTCCTTTGAGATGGATGCGGAATAGTCCCCTTTCTCAAAGCCTGTGAAGGTTGCCTGCCCATTTGATCCTGTTGTCTCGGATTGGCCTGAGATTTCAACCAATACTCCCGACAATGGCTCGCTCTCGAAATCCCTGGCACTTATTATTATTGTTCCGGTTCCGTCGCTTTGGCATCTTATCGAGTCAAGGAATGCATCCAGCGGAAGAGGCTCAACAGGCATTTCTGTCGGAGGCTGGTTGCCTCCTTTCTTTTCGCACGCATCGCCTATTCCATTGTCATTTGTATCTTCCTGATATGGATTGAAAACGGTCAGGCAGTTGTCGCACAGATCGCCAATGCCATCTCCATCCGCATCGGTTTGGTCTCCATAGCCATATCCATAGCCGAATGTCGGGCAGTTGTCGCAGGCGTCCCCTATTCCGTCCCCGTCGCCATCCTCCTGGCCTTCATTGGAAACCAATGGGCAGTTGTCGCAGGCATCGCCGATTCCGTCACCGTCTGTATCCGCTTGGTCCAGATTGTAGACGGTCGGGCAGTTGTCCTCGCTGTCGCACACTCCATCATCGTCCGTGTCTGTGCATTGCTCCTGCGAGCAGGCCGGCCCCTGGTTGCATGACTGCCCAGGAAGGCCTGAGAGTATCGGGAAGCCAGGCGTGTTGCCAGACAAATCGCATTCCGTGCTCCATGCGGGATTGTAGCTCCATGAGAGCATGGGCTGGTTTGAGAGGTTGTAGAAATAATCGTCATTCGGGCTTATGCCGTTTATGTTTACACCGGTGCAGCCTTCAGGGTTTCCTCCAAAAGTGCAGTTCTCCTGCCCTGTCCTGCAAATATCCCAGTATGAACCATATACATTGTTCCAATTATCAGAGTATCCTATCAGGCCCCCCACAGGGCTGCCTCCAGCAACGCTTCCTGAAGCGAAAGAATTGTTGATGACGGAAGATGAATTCAGGCTGCCGGCGATGCCTCCGACATTGTTGCCCGTGCCTGTGACTGCGCCTGAGGAGTATGAATCAGTGACAGAGAGATTATACGCGTGGCCGACAACTCCTCCTACCCTGTCAGTGCCGTTTACGCTGCACGCGGAATATGAATTTATGACATTGGATGAGCTGCTTGAAGTGGAACTCGCGCCTATGAGACCTCCGACTTTATCCGTGCCGTTTACGCTGCCGGAAGCATAGGAATTGTTTATCGCGCATGTGGTGCCCACAATGCCGATGAGGCCGCCTACCTGAGTATTTCCGGTTACGATGCATATTGCATAAGAATTGTCAATGGTAGTTGAGGTAGCCGTGCCGATGAGCCCGCCGACAGAAGAAGATGAACCAGTAACGTTGCCTATGAAATAAGAATTGTTGATAGCGCCACCTCCGCTGCCAATGAATCCCCCGACAGAAGCGGAGCCAGTCACGTTGCCCATAAAAAAGGAATTGGTGATATTGCCTCCCATATAGCCGATGAGCCCTCCGACCTGGTTAAGGCCGATCACATTGCCAATGGAAGACGAACCTGCAATTGTAGTAGAAGGGTCTCCATAACCTATAAAGCCTCCGACATATAAAGACGAGCCGGTCACGTTGCCTATGAAATAAGAATTGTTGATTGTGTCATAACCGGTGTCCTCCCCGCCAGTTATGCCTCCCACCCTTTCCACTCCATTCACATTGCCAGCCATGGTTGAATCGGAAATGTTGTTGTTGAACTTGCTCCTTCCTATTATGCCTCCGGTATAGCGGTATGATCCGGTTATGTTGCCTGAAACAGAGCAATTTGTGATGACATCGGAACCGCCATGGCCTATGATGCCCCCTGCCTCGCCGTTGCCGCCTGTTACGCTGCCGTTGAAATATGAATCATTGATGAGGGAGTTCCATGTGTAGCCGATGAGACCTCCTACAGAAACGGTTTGGCCTGTTATATTTCCCCTAGCAGAGGAATTGATGACTACGCTGTAATCGCCAGTGCCTATCAATCCTCCTATATGGTGAGTGCCTGTCACATTGCCGTTGAAGGAGGAATTGGTGATTGTGCTGTAGCTGGATTGGCTGCTGCCGATTAAGCCTCCAACATAATTGCCTGCGCTGGTTACGCTGCCTATAACATGGGAATTGTCTATTGTGCCGCCTCCGTTGCCGATCAGGCCGCCTATCCCGCCGCTGCCGGTCACGTTACCAACAAAGAAGGAATTTGCAATGATGATGGAAATTCCGTTTCCTACGAAACCGCCGATATTGGTGTATGTGCTGTTTACATTGCCAATGACGGAAGAATTTATGATTGTTATTATTGCTGAACCGCCATAGCCGATGATGCCCCCGCCTGTTCCCAATCCGCCGACTGTAATGTTGCCAATGGCAGAGGAATTGATGATTAGGACAGAATCCTCTTCAGCGCCGCTTGACCGGCCGACTAAACCTCCTGCATATTGAGAGCCGAACAAATTGCCTGAGAAAGAGGAATTGGTGATTGTGGCCTTGGTGTTGGCTCTTCCAATCAGGCCTCCTGTCTGGTCGCTGCCGGATATATTACCTGAGGAAGAGGAATTTATGATTGTTATGTAGGAGCCTTCGCCGATCAGGCCGCTGGTGTATCTGCCTCCGGTCACATTGCCTTTGAAATAGGAATCTGTTATGTAAAACGGGATTGATGTTCCCACGAGGCCTCCGACATCAATGTAGCTGCCATATACTGTTCCTTCTGCGGATGAATTTGAAATCTTGCTTCCTCCTGTGCCAACGATGCCGCCAATGTTTTGTCTGCCGCTAACGCTGCCTTTGAAATGGAAATTGGAGATGTTGCTGTTGCAGGCTCCGGCGAGGCCGCCGACATACATGTAACCAGTCACGTTGCCTTCAAAAATGGAGTTGGAGATGGTGCCATGATAGCTGGCTCCAGCAAGGCCTCCTACCCTTTGCCCTGGACCAATGAGAATTATGTTTCCTGTGGAATTGGAATTGGAGATGTTGCTGAATTCGCTGTAGCCCACTAGGCCGCCAACGCTGTTGTTGCCAGTGACATTTGCATTGACAATGTCAACATTGATTATGGAACCTATGGCAGAAATTGGGTCCCAGGATGCCGCTCCTGGATAAGAATACCATGTTGAACCGCAGACATTTTCGCAGGATGACTGGTCAGCGCAGGTCGGGTTTTCGCAGGCGCCGCACGTGTTTTCGCAGGAATCCTTATCATTGCATGCCGGATCTGAACATGCATATTCCTGGATGTTTCCTTGGGCATAGCCGGCAATGCCTCCGACATTATTCTTGCCAGTAACATTTGGATTGACAAGGCTAACGTTGCTTACAGATGCTCCGGACATATTGCCGAAAAGGCCGACATAATTCTGGGACGGCCTGTTTATGTAAAGACCGGTGATGTTGAATCCTTTGCCGTCAAGAGTTCCTGTAAACGGAACCGGTGCAACAAGTAGATGCCATGAGGACGAACAGATATTATAGCAGTCATCCTCATTAGTGCATCCGCTGTCATCACAATAAGGCGCGATGAATCCTATTGGCATGAATCCCTCAGGCCCTGTGTTTACATCCGAATATCCGTCAGTGCCCTGGTCCAGGTCATTCATCAGGATATAGCTGAAGGAAAGCTCATCGTTCATTGCCTGCAGATTTGTCCAATTTGTTATCTGGCACGGGTCATCAACTGTTCCTGAGCCGAGCATGCCATCGGGGCAGGAGGGAGGACTGGACTGAAGGATCCCAAAGTTGCTGAACGAATTTAGGTTGTTCAATGCCAATGTGTTTGCAACTGTATCAGGACTGTCATTCAGCAGGAGCCATCCTGAAGAATCATTTTTCCAAAGCTCAAGGTTGGATTCACTGTATCCTGTTGATTCTGCATCAGTCCAGCTCCATATTATGGAATCTATTGACGGGGAGCCTGAAATTACTGAGATGTTGACGAATTTCTGCGCGAAGCTGGAATGGTCTGCTGGCAGCGCAGAGGAATTGGAGGACCAATTGATGTAGTATCCCTCTCCTGCGCTTAAAGCGTCAGTGAGGGAAAGGGCAGTGAATTTCTGGCGATTCCCTGCAGGATTGTCGAATATTGCATTTGAGATGTTTATTGTGATTGCGTCATTCGGGGATATGCTGAAGTCAACGCCGTTATTATAGTAGTGGTCGGAAATGATCCTGTTGTCGGAGGAGCTGTCGTTTACCAGGATTCCTGAATTCGTGTTGCTGTATGCGGAGTTGTTTGCAAGGACATTGCCGCTTGCGCCTGAATGGAGGTAGAATCCGTATTGGTTGTTGTATGCGGAATTGTTTTTGAATGTGCCTGTGCTGGCCTCCAGGCCAAAGCCGTTATGGGCGTTTTTATATGCGGCGTTTTCAGTGAATGTGCCGGTGCTGGACCCAACGATAAAACCATCAATGCTGTTGTTGTATACGGTGTTGTTGGCAACAAGCAGATTTGATGTGTAATATGTCTCTATCCCGTTTCCATGATTGTTGTATGCGGTGTTGTTGGCAATCACGCTGCTGTCAGAGCTGAATACTATGTCGAAGCCGTCTCCAGAATTGTTGTATGCTGTATTTGACATGAGATTGGTGCTTAGAGCGGCAGTGAGCAATATTCCGTCATATTGGTTGTTGTAGGCGTTGTTTCCCGTAAGGGTGTTGCTTGCAGTGGACTGTATGCGGAAGCCGTAGAATGAGTTGCCGTATGCCGTGTTGTTGGAAAGGGTGTTGTTTGAGCCGTACAGCACCATAAAGCCAGGGGTAAAGAAGCCGATAACAGAATTGTTTGAGGCAGTGTTGCCTGTAAGGGTGTTGTTTGAGGAATCAACAAGATAGAAACCTGTTAATGCATTGGAGTAAGCGGTGTTGTTGACAAGGTTGTTATTGGAGCTTGAATTGAGAACCAAGCCGTAAATGCTGTTGTGAGCAGTATTGTTAGCCAGGGTGCTGTTGTAGCTTGAGCCGAGATATATTCCGTAATCATAGCTTGATATGTTGCAGTTCTTTACTGTGACATTCTTGAGCGAGCCGTTGAGAAGTATGCCATAGGTCGTCGTGCCGCCGACGTTGTTGGTTATGCTAGACTCGTTGCAGTCGAAAACTAGGTCTGAAGCCGAGATTATGATGCATGCGTTGCCGGCCAACGGAGCAGCGCTGTTCGGGGCTCCGGTCAGGTTTTGAATCAGCGTGAAGCTGCCTGGGATATTGATATTCACGCATGAGGAGATAAAAGGAGTCACTTCGATTCCGATATCATTTGGGCTTGGCTGGTTGGAGGATTCTGCAGAAAGATCCCCTGCGCCGGATGAGTCTGAAGAGCCTGACGATGAGCCAGAATGCCTGGCTTTGGCCTGCTTGTCTGAGGAAATTGATGGCGAGGAGCTTCCTGCGTCAGAGGATCCCCTATCCAGTGAGCTTATATGGTCTCCTGAGGAAATTGCCGAGAATGTGCCCATCCCTGAAACCAGGAGTATTGCACCCAATAGAACGACGCCCAGTATTATATAAATTCCATACAACCTGAATATGCTTTCTATGCTGGATACCATAAACTAATTTAGGGAGAAAGGGTTTAAAAAGAATGTTGGGATCGCCAACGCAAAGCCGAGGGAAAGGATTTTACATTTTGATGAATACAAAAACACAGCCAGGTTTAAAAAGGTTTTCAGCCAAAAGTAAATTGGCGATCAAGGTTTAGGCAGTCCCCACAGGTGCATCCCCCATGCAGATAATGATACAGCTCGGCGTCATATTCATACTCGCACTCGCAGGCCTGTTGGCCGCGATAAGGATGAAGATGCCCCCTGTCATCGGCATTATAATAATAGGGGTTCTGATCGGCCCCAACTTCCTTGGCCTGGTCCAGAGCGATGAAGTGATAGGGACTTTCTCAAGCATAGGCGCAGTTCTGTTATTGTTCATAATAGGGATAGAGTTCAGCCTGAGCAAGATAATAAAGTTCGGGATAAGGGCGCTGATGTTCGCGATATTCAAATTGTCCTTCGTGTTCCTTGCAATATACGCGCTTTCAGGGATTTTCGGACTGAGCATATTCGAATGCGTTCTGCTGGGAATAATATTCTCGTTCTCAAGCACGACGCTTTTTGCGAAGCTTGTGGAAAAATACAAGACAGACTACAAGAGCGACATCCCTTTGCTCTACGCGCTATTGATAATAGAGGACATCATCGCAGTGCTGGCATTGGCGGTGCTTCCCTCTGCAACAGGACTGGGCACTCTTTACCTTGACGATATCATAATCTCCATGGCAAAGTCCCTGGCAATGCTACTGCTGTTCTTCCTGATATTCAGATTGGTTGTCAGGCAGCTGTTTGAATACACTGCATTCCACAGCACCGAGGTCCTGCTTTTCACGTCGCTGTCGGTTTGCGCGGTATTCGTTTTCATGGCGACATTCCTGGGCTTCGAGGCATCGATAGGCGCATTCCTGGCAGGGAGCCTCATGGCATCATTGAAGGAGTTTGAGAGGATAGAGAAGATGATGCTTCCGTTTGGCCTGTTCTTCTCGTCATTCTTCTTCCTTTCCATAGGCATGAGTGTGGACATTTCCAACATGGGCATCATGATGGCCCTGATGGTAGTGGTTTTCCTGGCAATAAGCATGGCCGCGAAGTTCATTTCCGTAGGGGCATTCAGCTACATTTTCGGGTCAAGCATGCAGACCTCCGTGTTCTCCGGGGTCTCGATGATAACCGCAAGCGAATTCTCATTATTAATAGCGAAGAACATGAGCACAGCAGTCAGCTTTGACATCATGAGCCTGACTGCCATAGCGGTTTTCGCAAGCGCGATAGTTTCTGCGATAACCATGGGAAAGATACCCCAGCTGAGCTCCTTCATCGACAAGACAATATCGTTCAAGATAAGGGGGAGGATGAGGAACATCTCGACCTATCTCAACATAGTGACAAGGGAATTCGAGCCAAAGGGGGCATTCTTCAGCCTGTTCGTTGACAGGTCGAAGATAGTCCTGGCCTATGCCGCAGTGCTGTTCATAGCAAACGGGACCATCCTGGTGCTGGACAGCTGGGTGGGGGCCCTTGGTTTCGCGCCCCTGGCTGAGCTTCCCTCAATCACGCTGAAAACCATAATGCAGCTGGTGATCTCCTCTATAATAGTGTTCAAGATGATAGAGTCAATTGAGCACATCCTTGACGGATTCATCAACACGTTCAACAGGATAGACAAGAAGAACATCGAGATGGACAGGAGGATAGCATACACGAGCCTGATTGTGGTTTCGCTGGTAGGGGCTTCAGTGTTCATACCCTTCGTGCTTTCCATGGTGAACCTATCAAGCATGATATTCACGGCAATCCAGCTGATTCTGCTTGCTGCGGCAGCGGTGCTGATAATAGACATCCTGCTGACTGCGAACAAGATGGTGGAAAGGGGAATAGTGAAAAAGATAAGGTATTCAAGAGCCAAAAACAAGAATTTCATACTGGACATCGTGGCCCTGCCCAAGCTCTGACAGATGAGGTTTTATATTTTTCCATTCCTATATATTTCCATGTTATCCGGAAGGCAGATCAAGGAATGCATAATGAATAGGGAGATAATAATAGACCCTTTCGAGGAGAAGTTCCTGGGCCCAGACAGCATAGACATAAGGCTGGGAAACCAGATAATGATAGCCAAGAACATCGCGGACATCATTGACTCTGGAAATCCCGCCAACTTCTGGGAGACCAAGGAGATTACGGATAAGGGATTCATACTCAACCCCAACCAGTTCATTTTGGGAACGATCTACGAGAAGATCGGCATCGGGAAAAACTTCTCATGCCAGATAGAGGGGAGAAGCTCAGTGGGGAGAATGGGGATCATGGTCCACGTGACAGCAGGGATAATCCACGCCGGATGGGGCATAACAAACCCAAGCAGGATAACCCTGGAGATGTATTCCGTGAACCCGAACCCTGTGATATTAAGGCCTGGAATAAAGATAGCCCAGCTCACTTTCGTAAGATTGGATGAGGAGGCGGAAAAGGGGTATGATGAGATGAGCGGAAAATACACTGGGCATGACAATCCCCATCCCCCGAAAGGATTGTAATAGCTTTTTAAAATATTGTAAAAACAAGCTGAATTCAATGGAACTCATCATAGCAGAGAAGCCCAATGCCGCAGCGAAGATAGCCAAGGCTCTGGGAACCCCGGAAATGAAAAGGCTTGGGAGGATAAACTATTACAGGGTGGAGAACAAGGGAAAGGAATATTGCATCGTTTCTGCCGTAGGCCACATCTTCACCCTTGCGGAAAAGAAAAAATCCATAACATACCCTACTTTTGACATAGAATGGAAGCCGAGCTATGCAGTCTCCAAGGCAAGCGCATACACGAAAGATTATGCCAATGTGATAGCGTCCCTTGCAAAGGACACGAAAAAGGTCATCATAGCGTGCGACTACGACATAGAGGGAACCCTCATCGGATACAATGTCGCGAGGTTCATACTCAACAAGGAAAAGAACCTGGAAAGGATGAAGTTCTCCACGCTTACGCCAAATGAGTTAAGGGAGGCGTTCGAGAAAAGGACGGAATTCGACATCAACAACGCCTATGCCGGAGAAGCAAGGCACATGATAGACTGGTATTACGGAATCAACCTCAGCAGGGCCCTCATGGGCGCCATAAAGAAGACCGGCATGTTCAGGATAATGAGCATAGGAAGGGTCCAGGGGCCGACATTGGGGATAGCCAGCGAAAAGGAGCTTGAGATAGAGAAATTCGTCCCTGTCCCATTCTGGGCAATATCCATTTTATTGAAGGAGATTGAGTTTGAGTATTCCGGAGGCAGGATATTCGAGAAGGAGAAGGCAGGAGAAATCTTCAGCAGGATAGGTGACGAGGCGACGATAAAGGAAGTCTCGAAGGATCCCAAGAAGCTCATGCCTCCAGTTCCTTTCGATTTGACAAGCCTGCAGGTCGAGGCCTATGCGCAATTCAGGTTCTCCCCTGCAAAGACATTGCAGTTGTCCCAGTCATTGTATGAGGATTCGCTCATTTCATACCCAAGGACAAGCTCGCAGAAGCTGCCTCCAGCCTTGGGGCTGAAGGAGATAATAGCAAGCATCTCAAAGCACAATGTATGGTATGCGAAAGGGGCGCAGCACCTGATAGAGAACAAAAGGTTCATGCCGAACGAGGGAAAGAAGGAGGATGCCGCGCATCCTGCGATCTATCCCACTGGAATAGAGCCCAAAAGCATAGGCGACAGCGAAAGGAAGCTCTATGAATTGATAGTCGCGAGGTTCCTTTCCGTCTTCGCAGAGCCTGCTTTGGAGGAGATAACCAAGGTAGTTGCAGGCTCCAACACAGTTGAATTCAAGGCGAGCGGAAAGGTCCTGAAAGAAAAAGGATGGATAGAGATATACGGAAAATTCTTCAAGAGCAAGGATGTCATATTGCCAGAATTCAGGAAGGGGGAGAAGCTGAAGATAGAGAAAAAGAACCTGAAGAACGACATGACAAAGCCCCCGAAAAGGTATACTGAAGCCTCTCTTGTCTCGGAACTGGAATCCAGGCATCTTGGGACAAAGGCCACAAGGGCTGCGGTAATCGCGACAATGTTCGAAAGGCAGTATTTCGCCAAGGAGAGCAACTCCATTGACGTCACTGTGTTCGGGATAGCTGTGTACCAGGCGCTCAAGGACAACGCCCCTCATATAATAGACGAGAACATGACCCGGGACCTTGAGGATGACATGGAGCTTATCCAGTTCGGGAAAAAGGACAAGGAAGAGGTTATCAAGAAGGGAAAGGATTATCTTATCAGCATCCTTGACGAATTCAAGGACAAGGAGGCGCAGATAGGGAAAAGCCTTGTCGAGGCCCTAAAGAAGATGGAAGGCGAGACAAGCATCCTTGGTCCTTGCAGCAAATGCGGGGGGAAGCTGAGGACAATCAATTTCAAGGGAAGCAAGTTCGTCGGATGCACAGGATACCCGGCCTGCAGGAATTCGTATCCTTTGCCCAAGGGAGTCATGATAAAGCCAACGGACAAGGTGTGCGACAAGTGCAATGTTCCTATGATAGATATCAGGAAAGGAGGGAGGGGATGGCTCACCATTTGTTTGAATCCGGGATGCCCCACAAGGCAGGACTGGAAGAACAAGAAGGAAAAGGAGGCCGAGGAGAAGGAAGAGGAATCCGAAGAGGAGTCTGAAATAGTAACCAAAGACGAGCAGGACGCGTAATAACTTATTTGAAGCTTCATTATCTTTTTTGATAGGGAGTGTCGTATAGATTCATCTTGCTGGGCTCTGCACTCAAAGCGTTCATCACTGTTCAGAACATCTGGTGTTCATCATCGCCCATGTAAGGAAGGAATGAAAAGCTATTTTAATGCTTCCCATCAATATAAAGGCGATGAGAATAGGGATTGTGGCGCATTCTTTCTACCCGAACAAGGACGGCATAGCCATCCACTGCTACTACCTGGCAAAGGAGCTTGCCAAGCTGGGCGAGGAGGTCCATGTCTTCACGTCAGGGGACCATGACTTGAACGAAAGCATCGAAGGCATAAACGTCCACAGGATATGGTCGTTCAGGCTTCCCATATTCTCCTCATTGCTGATATGCCCAGGCCTGTTCCTGGGCATTGACAGGATAAAGCCCGAGATCATCCATGCCCACGGCTACGGGAACTTCTTTTCCCCGATAGCCGGATTGTATTCCCTGATGACAGGAAGGAGGATGGTCCTCACATTGCACGGTTATCCTGAGCTCCATGGCGCAAGGAGGATATTCCTGATTTTATACAGGAGCATCCTGGCCCCGCTGTTCCTGATCCCCTCAAAAAAGATAATCTCGGTTTCCCAATCAGGGAAGGAAAGGATGGAGAAGGAAAGCAAAAGGGAGATCTTTGTCCTGCCGAACGGGATAGACCTTGAGAGGTTCAAATGCAGGACAGATTACAATGAGAATGAACTGGTAACCTACGTGGGAAGGCTGGACGAGGACAAGGGGGTCATGAGGATAGCCAATGAGCTGGACCCGAAAAGAAAGGTCCTTTTCGCAGGCAAGGACGAGGGCATGAGAAGCAGGATAGAGAAGGCATGCAGGGAAAGGAAAATGGATTTTGAGTTTGCAGAAGTCTCCCCTGACAAGGTCCCTGAAATATACTGCAAAAGCAGGATGGTCCTTTTGCCTTCCAAATACGAGGGGTTTCCGCTGACAATGCTGGAATCCCTGGCTTCGCAAAGGCCCTTCCTCTGCACTGATGTGGGCGAAGTCAAGAGAGTCCTGAAAGAGCTTATGCCGGATTCCTGGCAATACCTGATCATAGAAGGGGACGTAGAGAAGACCATAGCCGATGCAGAGGACAACGAGGACAAGATCGCCAGGGACCTGAGGCAGGTCAGGAAAAGGCTGGAAAAATACGGCTGGAGCAAGATAGCCATCGAGACCCTGGAGATATACAAGAACAAATTATTGTAGGTTCAGGGAATCAATTGGATATGTAATTGTTCCTTATGTAGAAGTAAACGACAACCAGCAGGACCAGGACGATTACGACTATCAGCCCAAGCATGGTCCAGTCATCGCCCTTTTGGGTTGCAGGCGGGTTTGCGTCAGTATCGTTGCCTGAAGTGTTCTCGGTTATCACGGGCGGCTTTCCGCTCACATAGTCAGCTGAAACCTCTGCCTTGTTTCCGTCGTTGTCTGTTGCGACAATCTGAAACGAGAAGCTCCCTGCCTTTGAGACAGTTGCCTTTGCCGAGCTGTATTTCAAAGACGAGGAATAATAGACGTTGTCGACATAGATTCCGGTCTCCCTTATCCCTGAAGGCCTGATTCCATTGTCAGATACAGTGTATGTCACCGAAACCTTCCCGTCCTGCTCAGGAACAATGTTGACGCTGCTGATTTCAGGAGCATGAATGTCATAAAAGATTGTGATGTTCGTTTCCTTCTCAGGGTTTATCTGCCTGAACGTTTCCCTTCCTGAGGCGGTTATCTTGATGGAAGCTGGATTGTCGATCAGCCTCAGCCTTACGGCATCTGTTGCGTTTATCGGATCATTGGTTCCCACTTGGACAATGAAATTGATGGGTTTCCCCAAATCATCCAGCACTGAAACGTTCACGTCATATGACCTGAATACCGCGTTTATGAAATTTGGGGTTGAGCTGTCGACATTGAGGGAAAGCCCCTGCCTGTGGCCGTTGAAGATCATGTATCCCGGAGTGGAGCCATAGGGAAGGAAAATGCTCAGCGTGTTGTTCAGCTGGAATTCCATTGAGGGATACAGCGTCAGAGTCCCTGAGATCGGGCTTCCTGAGCTGTCGACCATGCTGACAAGCACCCTTTTCCCGGGGATATTGATTATGTATTTGCCATAGAAAGTCCCGAGGTTGAAAGTATAGTTCTTGGTGAAATTGAGGTAATTGACATGAAAGACAAGCTTGCAGTCCAGATAGTTGGAGTTTGGAACGTCGTTCTTTATCTTGAATGTCGCCATTCCGTTGCTGTCGGTGAGGACAGCATCCGTGGTGACATATTCCGGCTGCCCTGGGAAAAAATACTCGTCCCTCTTCTGGTATGTCAGGGATACGTTGACTCCTGGGGCGTTTATGCTGTTGTTATCAATGACCTGTATCGGGACATCAAGGTAAAACCCTGCCTTGCATTCGCTCCATGCGAACAGGAGGGATTGGAAAATGGCAAAGCACGCGAAAATCAAAACTATCTTGTTTATCATACAAACACCACTATATGCTTAATTATAATAAGATATAAAAACATTTCATTGTAAACCTATCCTATATGAGCGGCGCCAGTGGAGTTGGGAAGATCACCAGTTTAGAGGATTCGAAGAAATATTACGAAATTGGAATCGATTATCTGGACAAGGACAACTACGACAAGGCACTGGAAAACTTCAACATGGCGATACTGCTCAATCCCCTGTTCTCGGAGGCATATTTCAGCAGGGCATTGACCTATTACAAATTAAAGGAATATGACAAGTCGATAGAGGATTATACCAAGGCAAGCGACTACGACCCGAAAAACCCCACCATATTCAACAACAGGGGGGACTGCTATTACAGGAAGCAGGATTATATGAGCGCGATAAAGGACTATGACAAGGCGGCGATGCTGAATCCCTCATACATGAAGGCATACTATAATAGGGGGCTGTGCTACGCTTCCCTGGAGCAATACGAGAAGGCGATCGAGGATTTCACCAAGGTAATAGAATTGAAGCCTGATTTTGCTGAGGCGTTCCACCTCAGGGGCATTTCAGCTGAATATTCCGGGGATGTTGAGGGCGCGATAAACGACTACAAGAAGGCGCTGGAGCTGAAGCCAACGCTTTCAGAGGCAAAGGCCCACCTTGACGCGGCAAAGTCCAAGCAGGAAAGCGGAGGGGGGGAAGGAGGGGAGGGAAAAACCGGCTCAGACATAAGAATGGTGGAAACCCCCAAGATAAACTTTCTCGATGTGGCCGGAATGGACAAGACAAAGGAGGAGATAAGAAGGTCAATTGTCTATCCGATGATGAATCCGGACCTTGCGAGGGAATACGGAAAGCTTGGGGGAGGGGGAATTATACTTTACGGCCCTCCTGGATGCGGAAAGACATTCATAGTCAAGGCCGCAGCAGGGGAAAGCAAGGCAAATTTCGTGAATGCGAAATTAAGCGATTTATTGGACATGTATGTGGGCAATACTGAAAAGAACATCCACAAGACATTCGAGCTTTCAAGGAAGCATTGCCCATGCCTCCTGTTCTTCGACGAAGTCGAGGCAATAGGCGCAAGGAGGGACCAGCAGGGGGGCCCAGGCGGAAGCCAGAGCCTCAAGATGGCAGTCAACCAGATGCTTTATGAGATGGACGGGGTTGAGACCCATAACGACAATGTTTTGATCCTGGCAGCCACAAACGCCCCTTGGGACGTCGATCCTGCATTGAGGAGGAGCGGAAGGTTCAGCAGGGCATTGTATATCCCTGAGCCTGACCTGAAAAGCAGGATGAGCATACTGAAGCTGCACGCAAAGAAGGTGCCTATAGAGAAGAACATCCCCTGGTTCAGGCTGGGATTGGCAACTGAGGGATATGCCTCTGCGGACATGAAGGCGATCGTTGAAAAGGCGGCTGAGATACCCTGGATGGAGGCCTTCAAGGGAGGAAAGAAGAGGAAGGTGAGGACAGGGGATTTCATAGCCGCGATAAGGGACAAGAAGTCGTCACTGCCTCCGTGGTATGCCCAGGCGAACAACCAGATAGGCAAGCAGAAGGAAGTGACCTATATAGACGGAAAGAAGCACATCAAGGAAACGGAGAGCAAGCTCGGTCCCGAGGAGAGGGAGCAGTTTGACCCCTTGCTCAAGGTAATAAAAAAGAGGAATGCGATCTGGTCAAAGGCGCTGATCTTCATAATGAAGCAGATAGGGCTCTGGCTTCCGATACCTTTCTGAATTTTTTATCCGTAGGTCGAGACAACCGCCATTTTCTCGTTGTTCTCGACAACAGCCTCAATCTTCACGTAATAGGTTCCCTGGGTCAAGGCAGTCCCGTTTATCCTGGCCCTTCCTGAGGCGATCTGGACCATCTGGGTCCCATCATTCATGCTTGCTATAAATTCGGTTATGCACGAGGTTTCGTTGCACAGCTGAGCAGAGCTTATGTTCCTTATTGAAGGCGGAATGTAGATCTTTGCGAAGATCGCTGAAGGCTCAGCCCCGCTGTTTATTATTGAGGAGGATGATGAAAGCTGCGAAAGCGCGGCATTGACCTCCATCGTGTTGATCGTGGTGTATGCGCTGCCTGAGTTTATGTATAGCAGCAGCAGTATGGGTATGAAAACCATCAGTATCAATGCTATTATCATTATCGTTTCAACCGAGACTTGGCCTTTCATCAGATGTATTCACCCTCCTCAAGTATCTCTATTTGCGCCCTAGATTTTTTATTCTTTTGCTTGCTCTGCCACTTTCTCATCAGGTTGGTGAATTCCTTCTCGAGGATGGCGAACCCCTCCGTGAGGTTGTAGGCCTCGGCCTTTATGTTCACAATCTGGGAGTTTATGCCCACCCTCATATGTATCATGTATACTGACTTTCCCCTCTTTACCTTGATCTCGACATGGTCGATGTCGAAGGACTTCCCAAACTTCCCCAAAAGCCTGGAGAACAGCAGCTTCGCGTCCTCGTAATAGAAAAGGTCCTCGCCGTGGAGCCCTGTTATGAAGACGCTGGGCTCCTTTGTTATCATCTTTGAGACAAGCTTCAGCAAATCAATTGAAGGGATCACTCCTATCGGGTTCTTTGAGCTGTTGACCGCTATCGCGTATGAGGTGTTGTGCCTTGCTATTTCAGAGGCCACAAGGGGAAGCATGTCCTCCTTATTGACGAAAACAGACGTTTCCCTCATGAGCTGGCTTATGCCGATGTTGTCCTCCCCGATAACTGACTTCTTGAACTGGGAATCCCTTGAGGTGTTTGTCCTTTCCATCAAAGGCAGGAAATCGAATGTGGAGATCACTCCCTGGACCTTTCCGTTCTCGACGACAACCAGCCTTCTTGCATCCAGCTCCTTGAACAGCTTCTTGACCGTTGCAACAGTTTCCCTGATGTCGATGGTATGGACCGGAGTCGCCATGACGGCAGAGACCGATATGTTGGGTATCATCTTCTTTTCCAAAAGGCTTGTTATAAGTTCTGATCTTGATATCATTCCGTGGACGCTGCCTTTTGCATCAACGACTGCCAATGCCTTGAAATGGCCTGCAAGGAATTTCTTGAGCACCAGCTCGATGTTGTCCATCTCGCCTATCTCTATCTTGGGCGCCTTTATCATCACTGCGCCTGCATGGAGGTCTGAAGGCTGCTTTGTCCTTCTTCCGAAGGCGATGTTCTTGTCGTCGACGATGCCAATATAAATGCCATTTTCCGTAACAACCGCAGGCATGCCTGTCTCGATCATCCTATCTAGAATCTTTGATACGGGTTCCTTAATGTCAATGATTATGGGTTTTTTCACTTCCATGCCAACACCACTAATAGATGGATAAAGAACATTTTTAAACAAACAGCATGGGCTTCCGCTATTGGTTTGTTCTGGATCTGACCGAAAAAATTTTCAAGAAAAATAAACCGGTTGCCAGCGTCCCCCCAAGAACGCTGGCAAGGCGACCAGTTCCCCTAACCAAATAGAGTAATACTATAGGAAACCGAGTTTTTTTAAAGATTTCGTTTTATTGTGTTATGATATGACTGCAAATGTATGAAAAAGACCAATCTTGGCCCATTTGCCCAAATAACACATGTCAATAATCCAATATTTAATGCTTTCGCATGGTAATAATGATTCAGCAAAGGTTGTGAAAATGGCAAAAAGGATAGCGATAATAGACAGGGATTCCTGCACAAGGCAGGAATGCGGATACATATGCGTCAAGGTATGCCCAGTCAACAGGATGAAGGAGGAATGCATAGTGATAAACGAGGAAGACGGCTATCCCAACATAGACGAGGAGAAGTGCATAGGATGCGGGATCTGCGTGAAGAAATGCCCCTGGGAAGCCATAAAGATAATCAACCTCTCAAAGGACCTTGGGACTCCCCTCTTCAGCTACGGGAAGAACATGTTCAGCCTTTACGGCCTTCCGATACCGAAGAAAGGGGAAGTCATAGGCCTCATCGGAAAGAACGGCATAGGAAAGACAACGGCAATAAGGGTATTGTCAAAACAGCTTAAGCCTAACCTGGGCCAGGACAAGGACCTGGAATGGGAAGAGATATACAGGAAATCCTCGAATGACATCAAGAATTACATGGAATCCCTTGCCTCTGAGCAGAGGATATCGATAAAGCCCCAGGACATAGAGAGGATAAGGGAGAAGAACATCAAGGTAAGCAAGCTCACGAAAGCATTGGGGATAGGAGATGAATTGCTTGAGAGGTTCGAGCTTGGGAAGATAAAGGACAGGAAGCTGGGCGAGCTGAGCGGAGGGGAGCTCCAAAAGCTCAGCATAGCCATAGCGACAGGAAAGCAGGCGGACATCTATTACATTGATGAGCTCACAAACTACCTTGACATACGGGACAGGCTGAAAATTTCGGTCATGCTCAAGGAATTCGGGGAGAAAAACACCCTGATAGTCGTTGACCATGATCTGACAGTGATAGACTACCTTGTTGGCTATGTTTACGTTGTTTTCGGGGAGGAAGGCGCCTATGGCGCTATAAGCACATTGAAATCCGCAAGGACAGGCATAAACGAATACCTTGAGGGATTCCTTAAGGCGGAAAACCTGAAGATAAGGAATTTCGAGATAAAGTTCCCGAAGTTCAGCCAGGGCGAGGAGAAAGCAGGCATATTCTTCAAGTATCCCCAGCTGGAGAAGGATTACGGCAATTTCAGGCTCAAGGTCGAATCTGGGGAGGTCAAGGAAAAGGAGGTCATAGGCATTGTCGGAGGAAACGCGCTTGGGAAGACAACGTTCATGAAGATGATGGCAGGCGCCGAAAACCCTGACAATGTTGAGCTTGAGCACAAATTCAAGATAGCCTATAAGAAGCAATACCTTGAGCCGAGCGGGGAGACTGTGGAATCAATATTCTCAAGCGGGGACCAATATGTCATAGAAAGGGCAAAGGCAGTGCTTAGCCTTCCTGGAAACATCATGGACAAGCCTTTGGATGAGCTGAGCGGAGGGCAGCTGCAGAAGGTCAGCATAGCCCATGTGCTTTCCCTGGATGCAGGAATATACCTTCTTGACGAGCCGAGCGCATTCCTTGATGTTGAGCAGAGGATAGCATTCTCCCACCTTATAGCGGATTTCACGGAATACAGGAAAAAGCCGGTCTTCATAATAGACCATGACATCAGCTTGATTGACAGGGTCGCAAACAGGATAATCCTTTTTTCAGGGGAAAAATCAGTTAAAGGCAATGGAAGCGCAATCCTGCATAAACGGGACGGGATGAACACCTTCCTCAAGGAGATGGACATAACCATAAGGAGGGATGTTGACACCTACAGGCCAAGGATAAACAAGCCAGGCAGCGTGCTGGATAGGGAACAGAGGGAAAAGGGGGAATATTACTATACCACTAGCTGACTGAAAGGACTTCCCCCCGGTTTGAAAGCACAACCTCCATCTTTTCGGATCCTGACCTCCATACTACCTGCCAGCCGTTGTTTTCAAGAGAATAGACCGAAGGGACGGGATTTGGCTTGTATTTGGCAAAATCGCTGACCTGTTCTGTTCCTGGCGCATTTACGCTTGCTATTATGGCCTCCTCTTCAAACGCGATTATGCAGTTTCCGTCGCTGCAAAGCGAGCAGTCCTTTGTGACCAGCTCCGGCTTGGAGGGCTCGAACTTCTGCTCAGGGTAAAAATACTGCAGATGGAACCTTTTCGGGCATGTGGAGCTGTAGTTCTCGGTCACCCTTACCTTGACATTGAGATATCTTGATGAGCCTTCTGTTGTCTCTGTTATGTTGACAATGTCGACCCTGTCCGCATCAGGGAACTTCATCCTTGCGTCGTCAAGGATCGCCTGCCTCTCTGTAAGCTTCATGTCTATTTGGCTCCCCTGCTTCGGCATGCTGACATAGGCCAGGAATACGATTGCGAAGAACAGGAGGATTCCGACCAAAATAACCACTGGATTTATCTTCATCTTGACCACTTTAGGATATATCTATATGATTGTTTTTATTCCTTTCTGCGGTAGCCCTTTTCTTTCTGTAAGGGAACCAAGGTCCCCTTGGAGCTTTTCCTAAAAGCTCCAGCAAAAATTACTTGAAGTTCCAAACTTCCTTCGGTGGGGTTGAGCGTCAAGGGGCATGATTAATTAACGAAAAGCCCATTACGAAAGAAAAGCGTCTATGTAAAGGAAATTTTAGGGGCGAGACTTTTCAATGCTTTTTTTCTTTCCGCAGAAGCTTTCTTTTTTCGCAAAAAGGAAAGGGGCTCAGTTGAATCTCCAGTCGGAGCTTAAGTTCAGCAGGTATGAGAAGGTGGACAGCCTGTAGCCCCTCAGGAAGCCTGAAAAGTCCTTGTCATCAGGATTCAGCCTCTCATATGCCTCAAAGTCATGCAATGCCCTGGCGTAGGACCCCTGCATGCGGTAAATGAAGCCCCTGTTGAAATAGGCCTGGCTATAATCGGGGTATAGGCTTATCAGCATTGAAAAGTCCCTGAGCGCCTCCTTGTATGATTGGGTGATCGCGAATGCGGCGCCCCTTGTGAGCAGGTATGAGGGCTTTGGGGGATTATTCAGGGCTATCGAAAAATCCAGGTCCAGGATGGCCCCCTGGAAATCATTTAGCATCATCCTGGAGGTTGCCCTGAAGTAATAAAGGTTGGGATCAAGGGGATCTATCTTCAGGGCTTTTGAGAATTCGTCGCATGCCTTTGTGGGGTCAGACCTGCTTAAATAAGCCATTCCATTGAGAACCAATGACCCTATCTTAGGATTGGCATCTGTCCTGAACTCGATGATGTCATAATTTGAGAATCTGCCTTTGCCTGGAGTTTCCTTCCTTGCATCTGAAAGCCCTGATTTTCTCAGTATCATGATCTATTTACTATGGGATAAACAGTTTAAAAACCATTTTAGAAACATATTTAAACTCTTTTTTAGACAGTTGAGACATGGCTGAATTGATGATCCTTAGGCATGCAGAGAGGAAAAGGATAAGCAACCTGCACGAGGCATTGCACGTGAAGATAACGCATAAGGGAAGGGACGATGCAAGGGCACTTGGAAAAAGGATGTCCAAATTCTTCAATGGCGAAGGGATGGAAGTCATGGCCAGCCAGCTGGACAGGTGCGTTGAAACAGCAAGGTCATTCGCGTCAGGATACGGAAAGGACGCAAAATACATTGGCACGGAGCAGACGGGGAACCTGAGCTATCTTTTCCCAGGCATGTCTGCCTATATGAACCATGACATATGCTGCGAAAGCGCGCTTGCAGATGTCTATGGGGAGATTGTCCTAAGTTGCCCAAGGATGTTTGAGCATGACTATGCCGGAACCATGAGGAAATGGCTCAGCGGGGAATTCAACGGCATCCTGATCTCGCCAATTGAGATTTACGGGGATGTCCAGCACATAGCAAAAAAATCAATGGGAAAAAGGCTTGTGCTTTTTACATCAGATATCCAAATATCAATAATGTGCGCGCTCCAGGGAATGGAGGAGTTTGCAGAAAGAAGGCCCGGATATCTGCATGGGATGCAGACAAGCAATTTTTGGAAGGGAAAATGGAAGATGTTCCGCCCGGATGAGCTGGAAGAAATGAACCAAAGTGGGCTTCCTGGGTAGCAGAATCCTGCATGCTAGAGCCGTTCCCATATCCGCTCCATTCTGTTGGACCTCCAAACAGGAAAATACTGCTTATGGCTGCTCCTTCCGGTCTCACCAGGTTCACGGCATTCTCGCTATTGAAGGACAGAACTTCGACGCTTCAATAGGACAGATGGCATACAAAAAGCCACGCGCCAGGCATTCGGCCCGCCTAAAGGGGATTTGCGGACTGGGACCCCTAGCCCCAACCTAGCCCATTATTGTTATGTAGGAAAGATATTTTAAAGATGCAGGTTGAGAATAAAACATGCTACGAGTAAGCCTAATTGGAGCCGGAGACATAAAATTCCATTATTTTGAGATGCTGAAGATAGATGAAAAGAGTTTTGACAGGCAAATAAACGATATTGCAAGGGCATTGCAGGAATCTAATGTTGAGATAGTCCTTCTTCCTGACAGGGGAGTTTCGCTTGAAGTCGCAATGAGATACAGGGGAATTGGGGGCAAAGGAATATATGGGACAGTTCCTCTTTCAGACAAGGATTTCGGGATAGGGCACTTGAAGCAATATATGGAAATGAATGTTAATGGCAATAGACTATTTGATGAAATAATAGACACTGAGACGTGGTATAAGCAGGACTTAACTCATTGCATTTACGGCGATGTTGTGCTTATGATGGGAAACAGCTTAGGCTCATTGGGAGAATTGGTTTATGGATATTATTTGTACAAGCTGTTTGTAGGCGACAAGCCAGAGCTTAAGATGGATAAGAAAAGGATATCTCCGGAAATCAAAGCAGGGGAAAAAGTTCCATTTTCAGTTATTGTTTATGAGCCGTTCCTAAAGGAAAGGTTGAATTACGAGATAGAATCTTACATAAAAAAACTAAATGGAAAGATATATTATGCTAAATCAGCTGAAGACATCAAGCAAGCGCTCAAGGACATTCTCTCATAGGCCAGCAAAATATTACATTTTAGATATATACCCTATCATGATGCTCAAAATCCAGTATTCTTACATATTTTCTCTGCTCATCTATCTCGTAAATGAGCACAAATGATTTGTCTATATGGACCCGTCTTATGCCGTGCATGTTTCCCCTCAATGGCTTGAAACGATAGGGATCTTCAACTATCTGCTTTACCTTTTTTTCTATCATTTCCATTCTCTTGGACTGTTTTTTGCCTAGTTTTTTGAATTTCAGATCTGCCTGCTTGGACAGTTCAAGAGAATAGCTCATTTTTTCATCCCATACCTTTTTGCAAAGTCATCTACTTTTACGAATTTTCCTTTCTTTATTTTCTCCAGTTTCTTTTCGTATTCCGGCCTTAGGGAAGGTTCCAATACAATAGAACCATATTCCTTGGTCACAAGATTTATCGCCTCGGACTTGTCCTTAAGGCCATACTTTGCTTTCACTATGTTCAGCAGCCTATTCGTTTCATCATCTATATTGATCACTGCCTGAACCATATAGACCCACCCTTCAAAGACAACATATATACATCATATATATGTAGCATATATAAATGTATCCTTTGCCATACTCTATCATCATTATTTTAAATGCTTCCTAATTAACTAAAATCATGGACATGGATGCCTTCGGGATTCTGGAGAGGAACAAGATAAGCGTCGCTCCTTATGCGATAGTAAAAACAAAGGACCAGCTTTTGAAGGCTGCCGATAAGATAGGGTATCCGAATGTCCTGAAGGTCTGGGACAAATCCATAGTCCACAAGACTGATGTCGGAGGGGTCATCATGGACAACCTCTCGAAGGAGATGATCGAGACAGGCTTTGACCACCTGAAATCCAAATTCGGGGACGTTGACATCCTTCTGCAGAAGCAGGTCAAGAGAGGGATTGAACTTTATATCGGCGGAATGAAGGATCCTACCTTCGGCTACATGGTGGTTTTCGGGATAGGCGGGATCTATGTCGAGGTCTTCAAGGACATAAGCGCAAGGATCTGCCCGATAGATGAAAATGATGTCAAGGACATGATCAACGAGCTCAAGGCAAAGAAGATAATCCTCGGCTTCAGGGGCAAGCAGGTCAACGTGGATGAATTGTCATCCTTGATAATCAAGGTCAGCAAAATGATAGAAAAGGAAAAGATATCAGAGCTTGACCTCAACCCTGTGAAAGCTGACGAGAAAGGATGCTATGTCATTGACGCAAGGATAGTGCGCTAAATAGTTTTCTTTACCGTAGACGGCTTTCTTTTTCTAAAAGAAAGGGGCTTTTCTCCATTGCCTCCCTTACCCTTTCCTTCGCGATGTCCATCGCGTATCTCCTAAGGTAGTTGTCCCCGTTGGCCCTTTTCACTATTTCGCTGATGTTGTGGTCTATCTTTTCCTCCACAAGATGGAACATCTGATGGGGGGTCATGTGCTGCAATTCCGCATATGAGCTTATCACTCCCCCTGCATTTACAACGATATCCGGAAACACTGTCCTTCCTATCTCAGTCAATTTCTTCTCAACCTCCAGTGTCATCGGGATGTTTGCCGCCTCAAAAACATATTTTGCCTTTATCTTACTGTAATTACCCTCATTTATGCTGTTGGGCCTCGCTCCAGGAATGATTATGTCGCAGTCCAGCTCGAATATCTTCTCATGCGGCCCTGTCGAATCCGCGCCCTCATAGGCAGTCACTGTCCCCTTCCCGGATTTTGTCCTCATCAATTTTTCATAGTCCAGTCCATCTTTTGAGTAAACGAATCCTTTTGAGTCGGAAACTGCGACGATCTTCGCATCCATGCTTGACAGGAATTTCGCGGCAAATGTTCCCACGTTGCCGAAGCCCTCTATCGCAATCCTTTTTCCCCTGACATCATCCCCAAGCGCCTGGAGCCCGTGCTCAACTGATTCCGCAACGCCGAATCCTGTCGATCCCAGCTCATGAGGCAGTCCGCCCATCGAAGCCGGCTTTCCTGTTGCAGAATCCAATCCCGCCTCCTCTGCGACATATCCCATCTCCTTTTCCGTAGTATACATGTCAGGCCCTGCCACATACAGGGAATTCAATATCGGCTTTATCCTCCTTGCGAATGCCCTGACCAGCTTTTCCTTGTCTACCTTGAAAGGGTCCGCCTTGATCCCTGCCTTCGCGCCCCCAAATGGAAGGCCAGCAATGGCATTCTTCCATGTCATGGCCCTTGCCAATCCAAAGACCTCGTCCTTTGTGATATCAGGGACTATCCTGATCCCGCCTTTCCCGACTCCCCTTGCGGTGTTGTCTATCACCAGATAGGCCTCCAATCCTATTTTAGCGTCTCTGACCTCCACCACATACTCCGGCCCGAATTCGTCTGGTTGCATGGAAGAATGGTTGAAGCAAAACGTATAAAAGATTGGCGGAAGGATTTTTTCACAAATTGTTGTAATAATTACAATAATAATAGGAAGGCTTATAAATTATATTATAAATATTACAATATTGTGGATGCAACTGACGAAGGCATTTTGGAGGAATTGAACAAGGATGCAAAAGTCAGCCTGAAACAAGTGGCAAGACGCCTAAGCATCCCCCTAACCACACTGTATTCCCGGATTGGCAGGCTTGAGCGGGAAGGGATAATCAAGAGATATATGATAGAAGTGGACTGGAAAAGGATAGGCTACGGAATAAAGGCATATGTCCTTGTTTATTTGGACTACCGGAAGCTGAGGGAGAAGAAAAGGTCCCAGAAAGACATCGTTAGGCTGCTCAATGGCCTGCCATTCGTGGAAGAGGCGGACTCGGTTACGGGAGAAGCGGACATAATTATCAAAGTGAGGGCGAAAGACAGCCCTGATTTGGGAAGAGTGCTGATGCAAAATGTGCAGAACATCGAAGGTATCGACAAGACAAGGGCGTTCATTTCAATGGAGGAATAGCGGAAGTTTGTATTCAGTGTTTTTAAACCTTTCCGCACAACCTAGAGGTGATAGAGAATGACCAGTCCCCCCATACAGCTAGACCTACTGAATTTAGAAAAGGAAGAGGAAAGCCTAGCGAAAAAGTCGCAAGTCGAGCACAACGTCCTGATAGAGGACAAGAGCCAAAACAGGACAAGGGCGAAAATCTCGGACAACCAGAAGTATTGCATTTTGACCTCCTTGATCTCAAAAAGGACGCCTTGCCTTGATGTCACTGAAAAGGACATGAGACTGGCTTACATCATGCAGAAAAGTTCCCCCCAAAGCGTGGAGAATGTCCTGAAAAGGAGGATAATGCCATTGCAGATGTATGGGTTTGAATGGGACAGCACCCACTCAAAGAGGCTGAGGAGGAGCCTAAACTCCAACATAAGGCCCTACATGGATTCGCTCTCGCTATACAGCGACAATTCGACAATGGATGTTGTCAGGATAAAAGCCATTGAAACGTTGAACTTCGTTGAGAAGGCTGATGACTTCAAGGACGTCTACATGTATGTGGAGAAAAAGCCCAAGAAGAGGAAGGAGGAGACTGCAGGCATTTCCTCAGCATTCATGAGGTTCTACAAGAACAGCGAGAAATACAGCCTGGGGGTTTTCGTGAAGGCGGTATCCGAAAACCGAAAGATGGAGGGCAATGCCGCTGATTACATCGCAGAGGAGTTCTTGGGCCAGCTGATGTCCAGGATAGGGACTGAAAAGTCCGAGATCAGCAAGGCTATACACAACTTCATGAAGGAATACAACATAAAGGCAAGGGAGTCGTTCAACTCGACAGTGGGAATAGGCGTCGCGCTTGGCGACAGGAACGGGATGCATATGATAGGCACAAGGGACATCGCATTCTACAAGATGGAGAATGAAAGGCTGGTCAGCGTGTTCAGGCCCAATGCGAAGAACATCGGGGAGGATGTCCAGGTGGTAAAGGGAAAGGGAAGATTGATGTATATTGACACCAACGAGATCGAAAAGCCCGACGAGCACCACGCCGACGAAAGCATGCTGATAGTCCTCAACTCGTCAATTCCGCTGGCTGATATGGAGCTGAAGAGGAGGTTCGATTCCACTGACCTGCAGTCCATAGGCAAGGCAATAGTCAGGGAAATAAAATCATCAAGGATGTATGACGACCTTGGCATGCTTGTGTTCTCAAAGTGATCCTATGATAGTGATATTGAGGCTATTCCACAGGGTTCCCAGGGACGAGAGGGCAACGTCCCATGTCGCGCTTGCGGCAAGGGCGTTCGGCGCCAAAGGCATGGTCTATTGCGGGATGAAGGACCCTGGGCTTGAGAAGAGCGTGGAAAGGATGGAAAGGGAATGGGGAGGTAAATTCTTCATTGAGTATACAGAGGATTGGAAAAGGACATTGAGGGAATACAGGAAAAACGATTTTGAGATTGTCCATCTTACGATGTATGGGGAAAGGCTTGGGAAAGATGTGAATATCAGGGATAACGCCCTTGTCGTGGTTGGAAGCGAGCAGGTCCCAATTGAGATGTATAGGTTGGCAGACAGGAACATTTCCGTGACTGCGCAGCCCCATTCCGAGATAGCCGCGCTTGCGGTATTCCTTGACAGGGCAATGGAAGGCAGGGAGCTTTCAGAGGAGTTTGATGTCTCGAATTTTCAGAATGCCAAAAGGAAAATCGTTCCCATGAAGATGGGGAAGAAGGTTGTCAGAGGATAAATTTATTGGATAAGGTTATTGTTTTTTCCTTCAAGATAAGATTTGATGTTGTTCAGCGTAATGTCCCTTAATTCCTGCTGCGCTTCCCTTGTCATCCATCCGAAATGAGGTGTTAGGTAAACATTGTCCAATTTATTGAATCTGCCCCTTATCTCTTCCTGTTCGACAGCCTCAAACCAGGCAAAAATCCTTTTTTGCTTGCAGATTTTATATACGGATTCCAAATCAACCAATTCAGACCTTGCGGAATTAAGCAGAACCGATCCTTTTTTCATCAGTTTAAGTTTGGATGCATTCAGTATGCCCTCGGTTTCCCCATTCAAGCTGCAATGCAGGCTCACAACATCGCTTTGCTTCAGCAGTTCATTGAGTTCCAGGAAGTTTTTATCTGATTTTTTTGATGGGGTGTAATGAACCACTTTCATCCCGAATCCTTCGGCAATCTCCTCTACTCTTGTGCCAATGCGCCCCAAACCGATTATTCCCAGTGTCTTTCCTTTCAGTTCACGGCCCATGAATGTTTCAAATCCCCAATTGCCTTTTTTGACAAAGTTCATTGCATCAAGGGTTCTCCTGGAAATGTTCAGCAATGCGGAAATTGTCAACTCGGCAACTGCTTCAGTTGCATAACCAGGAACGTTTGTCAATGCGATTCCATTCTTTTTCAAAATTCTGGTATTGAAATGCGAGATATCCGTGTGCATCGCACCGATGTATTTCAAACTGGATTTTTCAAACAAGGAATCGTCATAATGATCGAATATACGGGTGACCAGGGCATCAGCACCCTTTATGTCCGATGGTTTTAATCCTCCTGCATACTCTTTTTCTGCAAAGACGATTTCAACAGAATCTGCAAATTCCTTCAGTTTGCCTATGAATTCCTTTTCAAGCGGCGCTGATTTCAGGTCATATAGAATGAGATTTTTAAATTTCATAATCATCAGAGGTTAGTTATCTTGGCCTTGTGCCATATTCCATAAATGGGCTTTCCGCATTTCCCGCAGTTCCCGTCCTTGATGTCAAAATAATTTATGCTGTAGAAATCCCTCCCTACGAGAAGCGCATTGCATTTCGGGCAGAAGGTGTTCTCCCCGTTCTCGACTGGAGTGTTCCCTATGTAGACATAATTAAGCCCGGCCTTTTTCCCTATTTCCCTTGCCCTGATCAATGTTTTGGCAGGGGTTATCTGCTTGTCCATCATCTTGTAGTCAGGATGGAACTGGGTCACGTGCCAAGGTATGTCAGGGCTTATCCCTGCTATGAAATCCGCAATCCCCTTCAGCTGCGCGTCATCGTCGTTCTCCCCGGGAATCACCAAGGTAACTATCTCAAGGTGCTTGTCCCTTTGCCATACCGAATGGATTGTGTCAAGCACGTTGGAAAGCTTGGTTCCGCAGTTCCTTGTGTAAAAGTCCTCCCTGAAGCCCTTGAGGTCTATCTTGTATGCATCGATATGCTTCAAATGATCCAGCGCCTCGTCCGTTTCGTATCCTGAGGAGACAAAGACATTCAGGAGCCCCTTCTCGCTTGCCATTTTCGCAATGTCCTCAGCATACTCCGCCCATATCGTGGGCTCATTGTAGGTGTATGCGATGCCGTCGCATCCGTACTGCAGGGCCAGCTCAACCGCCTTTTCAGGGGCCAATTCTCCAGACCTTTTCCTTATGAGGTCATTGGCAAGTGCAGATGAGAAGTTCGCCTCCTGCTTGGGAAACTGGCTGAGGTCCCAGTTTTGGCAGAATGAGCAGCGGAAATTGCAGCCGTAAGTCCCTATGGAAAAGAATGACGATCCTGGATTGAGGTGGAAAAACGGCTTTTTCTCAATGGGATCGATGTTGACTGCGGCAGGATGCCCGTATACGAATGAATACAGTTTTCCCCCTATGTTGCCCCGTGTCGAGCAGATCCCTGTCTTTCCCTCCGCGATTATGCAATAGTGCTTGCATGCAGTGCATCTCAATGCGTTTCCCTCAAATTTCCTGTAAAGGGACGCTTTTTTCATGCCTTCCGGAGAAAGTGAAACCCTTGCCATGAAAAAATAATCAACAAAGGTATATTTAAATGTTGGACAAGGCCAGAAATCAGTCGGTAAGGATCAATATGCTTCCCTTGGCCCATCCTGTTCCTGAGGAATACCCGTATCCTATTTCCCCCGTGTCTATCTTGAACCTTCTTCCTGAAAGGATCGAGGAGTCTGATGATCCCTCGCCGAGGTATTTCTTTGAGAGAAGGACGTCCGAGCTGTCGAGAATGTCAAAAACCGCGATTGTTTTCGAGGAGTTGTCTATCCTCAGGTCTGAAAGGCAGACCTTCATCCCGTACCCTATCTTGCAGGATCCCTTGTATATTGTGGTGAATGTGGATTCTGCAGGGGATTCCGCAGTATCGTTTACTGTTATCCTTGCCCATGACTTTGATGTGGATATCCCTGCGGCAGTGTCCCCAACATAGATTGCGACGTTGCTGCCGTCTATCTTAACAACCTCATGGCTGTTTGCGCTTATCTTGAGCTCATTGACCCTGGTGTTGTCCGCCCCGATTATCGAAACCATTGCTGGAGATGGGCTTGACTCAAACGTTTCCCTTGAGATGTCTGAAAGGCAGATCTTCGAAGATGAATAGTTTATGCATGAGTCCTTCCTCAAGGCCCTTGCATCCCTTGATGACGAATATGACCCTGAAAGCCTCATCTTTGCGTTTGGGGATGAGACTGAGCTTCCTGGATTGGTTTCACTGACTGAAACCGTTATGCCGTTAAGGACCTTGCTTGCCCCTGGGGCGATCTTGTCCTCTGTTCCTGAAGATCCTCCCATTGTTATCGCGACCATCGCGTAATGCTTGCTGTTCTCGTTGGTGTCTGCAGAGATGTCCTCAAGGCAAACCTTTGCGTTCCCGAACTCCCTGCATTCGTTCACAGACCATTGCAATGAAGGCTCAGGGGCCTTCACTTCCTCAACCGAGGCATTGTCAGGAGTGACTTCCGCAATCGCATTCTCATTGCCTCCGAAATTTATGCATCCGCTGAACAGGACAAACGCTAAAACTGCTGAAATGAATATCGCGCTTATTTTCATTTTCACACCTTATATACGACCATCATGATAGAATATTAAAGCCTATGCCTTGAGGCTGTGGATCGTCTTTTCCAGCCCGTTTTCCAATGAGTATTTTGAATAGAAATTTAATAGCTCCTTTGCCTTTGAGATGTTGGCTAAGCTGTAGTCGACATCCCCTTTCCTATTTTCCATGAAGATCGGCTCTTTGCTGTATCTTGTCTTTTCCCTTATTATGCTGAAAAGCTCAAGGATCGAGGTCGGCTTTCCAGAAGCGATGTTCATCGGCTCTGCAAAATTATTGTTTAGTTTAAGGGATAGAAGGTTGGCATTCACAACATCCTCGACATAGACAAAGTCCCTTATCTGATTTCCGTTTCCGTATATTGTCACTTCCTTGTTTTCCGTCATCCTTGAAATGAAAATGGAGATGACTCCGGAATAGGGGCTTGATGGATCCTGCCTCGGCCCATAGACGTTGAAATACCTCAATGGCACTATCTTCATCCCGTATTCCTCATAGTATATCCTTGCATAAAGCTCGTCAATGAGCTTGCTTTCGGCATACGGGCTTTTCGGGGATATCATGTCATCCTCTGAAACAGGCATGCCGCTTGTCTCGTAGATCGCTGCGGAGCTTGCGAAAACCACCCTTTCAACGTCATGCTTCCTCGCCAATTCTAGGATCCTCACGAAGGACGAGACGTTGTCCTTGTATGTCTTTTCGAAATTCGAGAAGCTCAAAGGCACGGAAACAAGCGCAGCCTCGTGGAAGATCACGCTGATGTCCTTCATGTCCGAGGAGTTTATCTCCGCAATGTCCTTTTTCCTGAAATCTAAACCTTTTTTCACCAGATGGTTGATGTTGCTGAGCTTCCCGTTTGAAAGGTCGTCTATTATTATGGTTTCCTTAGGATCAAGGGCATCCGCAAGATTCGAGCCTATGAATCCCGCTCCGCCGGTTATGAGATACATGGTTGGATTTGGGAAGCATTATTTTTATAGTTAAGCCCGATTTGGCCATGCCGGCGCCCCTTATCCCTTAATGAAATGCACAATCCTGGGCCACAAAACAAAATCTTTTAAACCTCACGCTTCAGATTAGATATCAGATTGGTGATTTGAATGAAAGGAAAAGTGAAGATGTTTAACGATGCGCGTGATTTCGGATTCATCACGGGCGAGGACGGCAAGGACGTGTATGTGCACAAGACTGCAATTGAAGGAGGGGTTGCGCTTGCGCCAGGCGACGCTGTGGAATACGACGTCGAGGCAGGGGAAAGGGGCCCGCGCGCAAAGAACGTAAAGAAAATCTGAAGCATTTTGTTTTTTGCTTTTTTAATTCTTACTTGATTGGCCAGAATACCTTCGGTCTGAATATGGCCTCTTTTTACTCGAATGATTTTTCTTAGAATGAAGAAAAAGAGTCATGCTCCCGCCGGAATAACGGACGTGTTTTTCGCAAAATGCTTTTTTCTTTACCGTAGACGGCTTTCTTTTTTCGCAAAAAAGAAAGGGGCTAATGCGGCTGCCGGGACAGCAGGCGGGTTTTTTTCGCCTGCTGGTTTTTGCGCGCACGCAAAACGGCAACGCACGAAGTGCGGCTGCCGGGATTTGAACCCGGGTCACAAGCTTGGAAGGCTTATATCCTACCGCTAGACTACAGCCGCTTACCTACGTTTTATCTTACACTGGTTTTTTAAATTTAGTCATTTTCCTGTATCCGCTAAAGACTGTGCTGATTCAGGAGCGCTCCGAAAATGCCCTCATCAAAATCAATGATAACGTCTGAAAGGATGCGGCACGCGTTGTCGAAATGGTCGAATTTCCTTTCGCCCAGCCTATATTCGTTCATATCATAGGCAAAATTGCCGATCGCCATTGGAATGCCCTGCCCGATCCATGAATATTTGAAATGAGGATTCAAGACCAGGCTTTCCAACACCCTCAATCCGAGATACGCTCCGTATCCATCTGAATGATAGGAGATTTCCGATGATATTCCCAGTAGATTAGGCTGGAATTTCGGATTGGATGCCATGCTAATAAGAACGTCCCTTGAATCGAAAAGCGCATCCCCTGATGCATGAGTCTCGATGAATTTCAGGGTGTCCTTGAGATTCACGAAAAAATCCAGTGAAATCCATCTTTGGTCCATATTCCTGTTTTCAAGAAGCGCAAGGTAAAAATTGACATAGAACCTTGCCCTTGAATCGGTGTCGCACTCCACTGCAGAAAAGACGTTATGCAGGTTGTCCATGGCCATATCCGGGTCACTTGAGCTTTCCTTTATCCTCTTGATTGACGCCAACAGGAGAAATCCGGACTGCTCCCCAATGCAATGGAGATTTCTTATTGAAGAAACTATCTGCTTGAACCTCTTGTCAGCATAGGATTCGACCATAGGCTCCTTTGATTTGAGGGGATTTGCCCCTGCATCCCCAGCGCTGTTTGAAACTCTTCCTGAATCCAGATTTCGGGCGCTGGTCATGGTTATTTGTTATGATGAAAAGTGTTTAAAAATAGATTGCTTGGTGCGGTTTTAAATGCTTTTACTTTCCTATATTCTAAGTGATAAGATGGAGATCAATGAAATCAACGAAATTGCCGTTGTTGTGGATAATGTCCCCGGAAGCCTTTACAGGATATCCAATGCCATATCATCCTCAGGGCTTAACATCGAGTCAATAAACTCATACGCAAGGGACGCAAAAACTGCGGTTTTCAGGATAATAACTGCAGATCCTGAGACTGCAAAAAAGATGATAGGCAAGGCAGGATTGTCAGTGAGATCATTGGACATAAGCAAGGTCGTTGTCATCAGGATGATGGACAGGCCCGGGGAGCTGACCAAGCTTACTGAAAAACTGTACAAGAACAAGGTTGACATCGAAACCCTTTACATAATAGACAAGGCCAACGGATACACTGAGGTTGTCATAAAGACAGGGATGGACAACGGAAAGCTGATGAAGATAATGAAGGGATGAATATGGGATTTTTGTCATCGTTTATAGAAAAGACGCTTGATGCTGTGAAGACAGGGAAAAAGCTGGACGAAAAGGAAGTCAAGATACTCGAGGACGTGCTTGAGAAAAGGGCCAACACCGTAAGGGTTGCGAGCAAGGCGTTTGCAACCGCGATACTGATATCCTCAAAGGACGGGGAAACCATAAACAGGGAAAGCATAAGGAGGATATCCGTGATATTCGAGACTGTGATAGACGCGGCAATGAAGAACAGCCTCGATGGAAAGCCAGCATTCACAGAGCCATTGAGAAACAAGCTGGTCCAGGTTTTCAATGAAGTTGGATTCAATGGTAAGGTTGTCGCCTCCAAATTCATAGCCAATTTCGACCTCCTGCAAGGAGAGGTCCTGAAGGAGAGCCTTATCAAGGTGGAGAAAAGCGCAACATCCAGGGTGGTTGCCGAAATGCCGGAGCAGGGAATGGCGAAGGAAAAGAAACTTACTGAAAAGGAACCTATCCCGTATGAAAAGGAAACCAACAGAAGGTCGTAACGATGAAAATAAGGCTTACCCCTGAGCTTTCCTACATAATAGGGCTTTGGGTCCATTGCAGGACCGAGAAGGGCATCGGAGTCATAGGCGACGACGAAACCGTATCGAATTTCGCAAAGTCATGCCTTGACCTTGGCATAGCCGTGCCTGGAAAGCTGCTGTACGGGGAAAGCAAGATATTCTTCTACAATTCCGCAATAAGGAAATTCTTTGACAAGATATATGGGGAAAGGACCGCGAGGTTCAAGTACGGGAATGACTATTCCTCCGCATACCTTGCAGGGCTTTTCGACGCATGGGGATGCGTCGAGCGCGGAAGGGTGTGCATAAGGAACCTTGACATATTCGACAAGGGCCTTCTTGACAATCTCAGGATGCTGCCAAAGGATGCCGGGAGGCTGACTGTCATAGGCAAGGACAAGGCATTCCTGAAATTCATCTCCCCCTATGTGAAAAGGAACAAGGCAATCCTGGAGAGTGCCAAGATATGAGATTCTGGCAGCACATGATGATCACGTTCTCATTGCTGTTTCCATTTGTTTACGGAACAGATGCCTTTTACGGGGCGATGGCGTTCGCGGTCTTCGGATCGGTATTCCCTGATGTCGATGCGGTTGAAATAAGGGGAAAAAGGACTCCGCTGGTTGCGATAATGCAGGCTGCGAAGATTGCCCTTTACTACCCGATATCTGCAATATTTTCAATTCTCTTGCTCAGGAACGTTGCCAAGCATAGGGGGTTCGCGCATACCCTGATGGCCGCAGCGATATTCTCAGTCATATTATGCATTGTTCTCCAGCTTGGCGGATTGAACGCTGGAATCGCATTCTTCTTTTTCATAGGATATGTTTTGCATGTAATTGAGGACTGCTTCACGCCTTCCGGAACTGAGCCGTTCCTGCCATTCAGGACAAGGATTTCCGGGAGGATCGATAACGGATCGCCTATGCTTGCGGCAATATCCTTCTGCTTCCTTGCCCCAACATTCCTTTTCCTTGCCTCCTATATTGATATGGGAAACATGAAAAATTTAGAAATAATCATGTTGGCAATTTTTGCGCTGACTCTTAAAATTGGTTAGGCCCTCCTAAGAGGGATTCCCCTTGTCCTTTTCTCCCTTTCCTGCCTTGCCGCCTCCAGCTTTGCCATGCTGATCCTTGAGAGCCTGTCCATCGTTTCCTTTGTCTTTTCCATAAGATCTTTTTTGTCGCATCTTTTGAAGCATTCCAGTGCAAGGCCGTAGTTCTCCTGCTCGAGCGCAAGCAGCCCTCCCCTGTGGAACACATGGTGGGCCTTTCTTCTCCTGTCTGTTTTCTGGAAGCACTTGCCTGCGGCAAAGAACCTCCCTAATGCCAAGAACGTTTCGCCAGCCTTCTCAAACTGCTCGGCCTTCATATAATAGTTGGCCGCAGTCTCATAGAATTTTTTCTCAAAGCATATGTCCGCAATCCTGGAGAACGCCTCCTTTTCAGGGACATTCAGCCTTTTGAACATCTGCTCTGCTACAAAATATTGCCCTGATTCGACAAGGTCCTGGGCGCTGGCCAT
>Ga0315275_10000413_pt1 | contig 35005 bp, 31 predicted proteins | sample YL17G03_0_MG_FD_205557 | JGI IMG/M metagenome (GOLD analysis project Ga0315275, IMG submission 205557) | Sediment microbial communities from Yellowstone Lake, YNP, Wyoming, USA - YL17G03_0 | ecosystem: Environmental > Aquatic > Freshwater > Lake > Sediment | place: USA: Wyoming | collected...
CCTCTCTTCCTTGTGTGGTGTTGTTCATTCCTTAACCTTTAAATATTGTTTATATATTCTCCCCGTTTTACTTGTTCTAATTATGAAATGCTTGCCGTTGATCGACTGCATAACAGGGTAAATATTACCCTTAGCATCCGTAAACGTCTTACCAGTGCTTTGCGCTTTGGCAACAATCATTGTATAATTTCCTTGTGCATCCTGCACCATCTGAGCGCGTGCGGGTGCTGTGTACATTAGTAGTATTAATAGTAGGTATTTCATAGTTATAAGTTGTTAGTTGTTAGTTCTGTTTGGGTTGTTATCTATTTACAAAGAAGTACACAGTTCCGCCCTCATCTGTCGCAGTATTGTAGTCGTGTCTTAAATTACAATTCCATGAGGCTTGCCAATCTATTACAATCCATGACGGCATATCTTTAGGAATTTCTCCGCAGTCTTCCGCTTGTTGTTGTGCGAAATCTTCTTCACTATCTGCCGTTCCCATAAAATTATCTTGTACGTCTGAAAGTTCAATATCGTCAATATTGTAGCCTGTAGCGTCTGCGTACATTTCTATTAGTTTGCGGTCATCCTCATCCATGTTAATATATTCATACAGTTTTTCAAGTTCGTTCGCACTCATACTTTCAGAATAAAATAATTTCGGAAACCCTTCGAAGTCTTGAAACATAAACTCCGGATCTTCTTCATCTGAATGCAGTTCTTTAATGTGGTCCATAAATTCATCGGCGTCGCTGAAGTCTTCAAGGTTTACCCATGCTCCCTCAATACTACCGTTGTTGTACTTTAAATAAGTGCCTACGTATAGGCTTGGTGTTGTTGTTGTGTTTTTCATCTTTATAAGTTGTTTATGCCCTTGGGCGGTTGGTGTTGTTATCTGACTGCAAATATATATGTTAAATTGCACAATGCAAGTAAAAGTTTCAAATATCTTACAAGTGGTTGAATATCAATATGAATATTTTACATTTGCTTGTATATTTATGCGGTTCTTAGATGTTTAGCCGGTTTAACTGGTGCAATGGTCCCAAGTTATAAGGCAATAAAAAAGCCCCTATATATGGGGCTTCGCTTGGTGTGTATGATCGAATAATCTATACTTCTGCTCTCTGCTCTCGAAAGTAGTTGACAAAATTACTTGCTAATTCTCTCCCCTCTTCAGTTAAATTAAAATAATAACCGTTTTTATTTAAAATACCTTTTTTAACGAGTTTTATAGCACTATCATGGTAGGACTCTTGAAAGTGTCCATTGTGCTTAATTTCGTTCAACTGAGCGCTTCCTTTGTAGTAATATGATATTACTATCTTGGTTGCTAACTCCCCAAATTTTAAGAGTTTTAAACTATTTTCTTGAATTAGTTTATGGTTTAAACTAGTTTCAGAATCATCCGTCCTACAATTGTTGTCTATACAACTGTTTTGCTTTGGTCCTTTCTTTGCTCGCTTTGGTTCTCGGGTTGATCCTTCCTTTTTTGCTTTTGTGCTTTCCATCTGCTTTGCTTTGCTTGTAACAATCAACAAACGTCTGTTTGTTTATTGTTACAATGGTTATTTTCTACAAATATACGTTGAATTCCGTTTCGTTTGCAAGTGTTTGCAGTTTCTTGCAATTGTGGGACGTTCTATGAAATTTTTTCGGAGGGGGTCGGGTGCGCTTATTTTGTTTTTTTTTGCGCCGGTGGGGGTGGGGGTGTGAGCGATGAAACCCAACCATCGAACTATCGAATAATATATACCTATTATTTATCAACATGCACTTGTTTTTTAAAAATGTATGTATATTTTTGCACAAAACTAAACAATATATGACAGACAAGCATGTAAGTATTCAAGAAGCAAGTGAGCTTACTGGATACAGTAAGAGTATTATTAGACGATGGTGTAATAGTAATAGTATTGAGTATGTGGTACCAGGTAAAAGGAAGTACTACGTCAGAGTGAATAATGGACACATTGTTTTCAAGCCAAATGTTAATAAGTAATGGTGTATGGCTAAAGATCCTGCGGTATTATTTTACACTTCTGACTTCCTCACTGGAACTGCATTAATGAGCTACGAGGAGAGGGGGCGGTATATTTATTTATTGTGTTTACAGCATCAAATGGGTGGAATTTCCCAAGATCATATGAAGATCATATGTGAATCATATGATGTTGTAAAAAATAAATTTGATTTAGGAAAAGATGGCCTATTTCGGAACAAAAGGATGGAGGAAGAGTCCCTCCGTCGCGCAAAGTATTCAGAATCAAGAAGTAAGAACAAAAAAGGGAAGAATCATATGAAGATCATATGTGAATCATATGAAGATCATATGGAAACTGCAACTGAAACTAGGGTTAGGGAAAAGGGTGTGGGAAAAGGGGAAGGGATTCCTAGGATTTCTGAAGTCGAAGAATTTTTTGTTTCATCCGGATTCAAAATCGAAGTTGCCCAAAAAGCATTTCGGTACTACGACGAGGCAGGGTGGAAGGACAGCAGGGGTGTTCAAGTGCGGAACTGGAAACAAAAAATGGTATCAGTTTGGTTTACAGAAGACGCTAAACAGACTGTACCACAGATAGATAAGGTAAAAGCCAAGGCTGCTGCGGATGACTTTCACAACAGCCGACTTGGACCTGCGGATCGGGTTCATTATCCAAAGGACGATGATCATGTCGATGAATAACATGGCTTGTTTCTCTATTACATCACGCTTGTTAGCATATAATATGCTGTTTAAGGTTAGGTGCTATACATGGGGTTAGTATGTCTTAAAACGCTTAAAATTGAGTTATGGAAAAAGAATTAGAGAACATATTGAAGATCAGGTTTGTAAGTATATTTAGTCCATTGTTCTATATAAGGAGTGAAGTGTGGTCTGATAACAGAGTTTGTCGTATAGACTTCATTATCACCGATATATGTAGTGGAAAAGAGTTTGGAATTGAGTGTAAAACGGTAGGCGGGAAAAAAGGCAGGGATTTAGGTGGAATGATTACGCAATGTGCTCAGTATAGCCGACTTACGTTTGGCGGTGTTAGAATACCAATATTTCTATATCCTCAAATATCAAGTAACTATTTGATTTATAGCGATCAGCAGAAGGTTTTAGATGATGGAATATGGCATAAAGATCGGCACGATTCTGATCATAACCATCATGGTGTCAATAGTTTACTTGCTTATTTTAATATGGGTGAAGTGCGTCCGAAGAAAAGTGGTGATTATCACGACTTTACGTTTAATAACAAGGTAATATTTAAAACTGCTAAAAAATGGGGTTTTAACGAGATAGTTGGCTTACATTCAGATAATTATAACGAATTAATAAAAAGAATAAATACATGGGAAGAACGGTCACGTATTTTCAAGATTATAAAGCCGTAAGTCCGTTCTATTTAACTGTCGATCAGTCGCTTGACAGGATAAAGACGGGGGCGGTAAGGGATAAGATTGAGCAGTTGAGGTCAATCGAGGATTTAAAAAGCGCGAGAATATACAAAACTAAATCACTACCCTGTATACTGTTTTCAGGAAAGTTTTCAACAAGGAAAGATGATGGAATTTTGGAACATTCGGGCTTCTGCATACTGGATTTTGATCATATAAATCCCGTAAAATATAAGCAAGATTTAAGTCGGTTTAAGTGGATTTATGCCATGTTTATTTCTCCAAGTGGGGATGGATTGAAGGTTGTGGCGCGAATTCCGGCTGCTTCGGACAAGCATCGGGAGCACTTCTTGGGTATTCAGAAGGCTCTTTTGGGGTTTGATGGTTTTGATGGGACGAGTATTAATATAAGCAGGGTGTGTTTTGAATCGTGGGATGAGCATATTTATATTAATAAGGATGCTACTGAGTTTGCTCTACCGCCCAAGACTGTAACCAACTGGTCATTACTGAACCGTGCCGTGAAGATGATTTTAGATGCACCGGATGGAGGTAAGCACTCTGAACTGCTAAAGGCGGCAAAGCTCTGTGGTGGATGGGTCGGATCAGGGGTGATGGATGAGTCGGAGGCTCAGTATGAGCTTGAGAAAGCGATAGAGAGTCGGGATATTGATGATATGGCGGGTGCCAAGAAGACAATCAAGGATGGACTTGGTTATGGGAAGGCGCTGCCGATTATGGTTGAATCGCGTTCCAATGGAATCGGTGAGATTTCAAGACCTCAGATCAAGGTAGATAATCATATATCCACTAGATTACAAGAGTCGGAGTATATGGGACAGGTTCGCACGCAGACTTTGCCGATGGGGCTTAGTACTGGGTTTGAGAAGTTTGATCTACATTTTCGGTTTAAGCCATCCAACTTTGTGATTATTAATGGACATGATAACGTAGGAAAGTCAACGTTTATATGGTATATGGCTGTCCTGAGTAACGTACTGCATGGGTGGAAGTGGATAATGTACTGCGCGGAGAACACTGAGGGACAAGTTAGGAAGTCTCTTATGCAGTTTAAGACAGGAAAAGCGGTGCACAACATGAGTGAACAAGAGTATAGTGATGCATTAGATTGGGCTTATGATAATTTTACGTTAATTAAGGTTCAAGAGATGTTGTCTTGGAAGGATCTATTGAAGGTAGGGGTAAGTATAAACTCTAAAAAACATCACCATGGATTCCTTATTGATCCGTACAATGCACTAGATTTAGATTTAAATAGTAGTCCACTCAGCTCCCACGAGTATCATTATATGGTGACAAGTCAGATGAGATCGTTCTGTAAGCATTGGAATACGAGCATTTATTTGAATTGCCATGCCGTAACCGAGGCTCTGAGAAGGACACACAAGGATGGACTGTATATGGGATTCCCTGCTGCGCCAAACAAGGCTGACACAGAAGGAGGTGGTAAGTTTTCCAATCGTGCCGACGAGTTTTTGACTATTCATAGGTATGTTCAGCATCCCACTGAGTTTAATGTGACACAGGTTCATGTACGAAAGGTAAAAGAAACTGAGACAGGCGGTAGACCAACACTTCTGGATGAGCCGATACTATTTAAGATGGAGAAGGGTTATTATGGATTCTTTGATGTTGATGCGTTAGCTAGTCCATTAGTCAGCCGAGTGCATACCACCAAAGAAATGAATCATTGGACGGACGATAGAGGAGATGCTCCGTTCTAAACCTCGGTTGTTGATAATTTTTAATGATTATTATTAAAAGTTAAGTATATTTGTACCTATGGAAAAAGTAGTCAAAAAGATGGTTGGAGTACAGGCATGGGTGGAGGATGTTATCCAAGAAACTATTGCTAGTATGGCACAAAAGGATGATATTAGCATATCTTCGTGGATAAGGCGTGCGATTAAGGAGAAGATTGAAAGAGATTTACCCTCGCGCCCACAATGACATATTACATGAACTCCGATCACATCAAAGCCTGCATGGGGCCACGCTCTAGGAATTACTACTGCGGAGTGCCGGTGTATGAGGTGTTTAGAATATACTACTGTGTAGGTGTGTGCATGTATATTAGAATTGAAATGGATAATGATATGATACTTACTTGGAGTTATAGTTTGAACTGAATCACAACATACGCCAACGACATGAAAACACTAAAACGCCTAACAGTTATCCCTTTGTTCATCATACTAATTATATCAATACCAATATTGTTTATTGTATGGGTAATCACGGGAAAGAATAGTCCAATTGAGATTGCAGATAAGTACACTGATTGGCTAACTAAAATAGATCAATGAAAACCTACGTACTCACCCTATCACAAGTATTCCCTAAGAACCATTCTCGCAAGGGGGAGTCTACGGGATTTGCGACCAACAAGAAGAAGATCCACACCATCCGTGGTAGCTATGCCCTATGGAAGAAACGATTCGAGACTATTGACAGAGGTGAAGGCATGCTTGCCATCCGTCAGTGGAGCGGTAAGCCTTATGTATCACCTCAAGTGGAGGTTGCCAACCTGTTTAGAGAAGACGGCATCGGTATTCAGAAGATCGAGTTTGACCCTGCTGTGCACTCATGTAAGATAGATGGCAGAGAACACTTAGTAGAAGAGTCAGTTGCAGCCAACGATGGACTCTCCTACAAGGACTTCAAGGAATGGTTCAAGGGAGATGATGACTTTGAGCCAATGGTTGTTATACATTTTACGAAGTTTAGGTATTAATATGAATGTACTGAGCCTCTTCGATGGAATGTCGTGCTGTCAGATTGCACTTGAAAGAGTAGGCATCAAGGTCTCGAAGTACTACGCATCTGAGATTGATAAGTATGCTATACAGGTAACACAAGCGAATTATCCGGATACCATACAACTTGGAAGCGTGGTCGATATAGACTGTTCTAAGCTAGAACACATTGATTTGTTGGCAGGTGGAAGTCCGTGTCAGAGCTTCAGTTTTGCAGGTAAACGAAAAGGAATGAGCACAAAATGTGAGACAGAAATATTAACACTAGATCACTATTTAGACCTTAAACACGAAGGATATGAATTCGAAGGGCAGAGTTATTTGTTTTGGGAGTACATGAGGGTGCTTAAAGAGGTCAAGCCAAAGTATTTCTTGCTTGAAAACGTGATGATGGGCGAGAAGTGGGAGAGGGTATTAAGCAAGGCTATTGGAGTGAATCCGATTGAGATAAACTCAGCATTAGTATCGGCCAGAGTCGCAAACGGCTCTATTGGACCAATATTGGTATGGAGCCTCGTGGATTATTTGGCGATTTAGAGAGTGTAATTAAAAAGCCCAAAGACAAAGGAATACTGCTGAGAGATGTGCTGGAGACAGATGTGGATGAGAAGTATTATTTGAGTGATAAGATGCTGAAGGTAATCAACCAACACGGAGCAATAAATACAGTTGAAAATACTAAATCGAATTGCATTTTAACATCGTATCATAAAATGGGTGGGCGCGATCAGCAATACGTCAAAGATTTCAAGGGCTTAGATGTAAATAAAAAAGGCAGAACCCTAATAAGGAATGGCGGCAAGCAGACGCAAAGCGACAAACACAACTATGACCTAATCATCGTCGCCTCACGAGGACGAAACCCAGAGAACCCATCAGACCGAACAACAGGTGCTAACCTAGAGCAGAGGTTAGAACCTAGAACCGACGGTAAGACTAATACGTTAACAAGCGTGCAGAAGGATAATATGGTGATGCAACTCAACCCATCGAAAGAAAGTAATGGTCAACAACCCTATCAACAGAATAGAGTGTATTCACCTGATGGTATTAGTCCTGCTTTGAATACTGATGGGAGAACTCACGCTGTGAAAGTTAAAGCTCTTAACGAAAACCAACAAAAGAAATTCAATCCAAACATAAATGCTGACAAAGCAAACACATTAACACTTGCACAAGGTAGAGCAGGAAGTAGTGAAGAATATATGGATGCAGTTTTAAAGATTGCAAAACTAACATCATGTATCCGTCGCCTCACAGAGAAAGAATGTTGCCGCTTGCAAACAGTAGATGACAATTATTTCATCAAGGATGGGAAGCCTATCATATCTTCAACTCAGCAATACCGTTGCCTTGGTAACGGCTGGACCGTCGATGTGGTAGCATATATATTCTCATTTATCAATCATCCATAAGCGCAGGCCACCACTCCGACATAAACTCTCTGATTCCCGTGTTAGGAGCAAATGAAGGATAGAGCTGTTTGAAATCAGAGTAAGCTCTGTAGTAAGATGTATTAGATATAGCACCCATAAAGGCTAGGTAATAAAGAGCCATTGAAGGACCACGCGAGAGACCCTGATCACAGTGAATCAGAGTAGGATTCATGGGATTGATCCAACCAGGCACTACATCGAACTGCTCAAGGTGGAAGTACTTCTTATTTGAAGCATCAACCATATTAAGCACTAGATGTCTAGGTTTTAGTTTTGGTATATTAGTACACGAAACAATATCCATGTTACAGTGTAATAGGTCTTGCTTAGAACCTACATAGAGATTGTGTTGGACTAGGGTGCTCATGCAAGTTTAAGTTCATGCTCACCCCAAACTTTATTCCCTACGGTGTAGAAGTAGCCATAGTTAGTCAGGTCAATTTGGGTGATTCTGCCCACGCCTTCGGGAGTGCGTACCATAGCTTGCTTACGAAACTTAGGGAAGGTGAAGGTGTTCGTTACCGGCATAATAGATACAGGTTAAACACTATTCCAATAACGCATATTGCAAATATAACGTAGAGGAATATTTTGAGTGGGTCTTTATTTAGTTTCATACAGTTCACGAACTCTGTCGAAGTCTTGTTTGAAGGTGTCAAATGTTTTAGCAATTATGTAGTGTGCGCCTGTTTGGGTGAGCTTCGACTGACGCAAGACTTGATCTTCACTCTGCGCGTCGCGTCCGATCTTCACTTCAACTGCCACCTTCACCCCGATCTTCATAGTCGATACGTACACCGGCATAGTAATATCAATATCTTCAACACCTTTAGTAGAGCCTGATGTTCGGTACTTACCTGTGGTCTTGTCAAAAATACCCATCACATTAATACGAGCCGTAGCACACCCAAGGGAAGAGCAGTAAGTAATGATAGCATCTGTGAGAGAATTTGCAGGGGATTGTTTCTTTTTCTTGCCACCTAAGAAATACTTCTCAGCAGCAAGTTGTTGTTCAAGTGGCAGGTGGGCGTAACGCTCTCTTATATCCATATCTTAACCATTAAATATAAGAATAGAAGAGCAATAAGTATAAACTCAAGGAAGTTGGGTTCACGGTAGGGTCTGTGCATTGTTGCCACGATGCGAAAATAATAATTTTTTTGTAATTATCGTTATAAGTACTATATTTGCAACGTAGGTATCAAGGTAAGGAAGCACCCGCGATAGCCTCTGCGGGTGAGGGATAAGTCGAAGGGTAGCCTGGCTAAACGAAGCAAAACCTACAGAGTGTATTCGCCTTCGGTTTCCGTGCTTACACCCTTCCGAGGTTGAAAATCTAAAAGGGGGAAGGCTACCAATGAGGCTATAATATGAACACATAATGCCCATCTACGCAGGAACAGTAAAGATCAAAAAGAGAGACAACACCGCTCACGTAACGGTGGAAAACATTGTTGTCTCTGGTGATGACCTTAAGCGAAACCCTGAGAATTTAAAGAGAGCACTACGTTATATGAAACCTTATAATAATACTCCGCGCACCTCTGAAGAGTTAAACAGATGGGTAATCGTAGAGGTGATAATAATTAAACAGCTTAGTCCATAATGATCTACACTATTAAAAAAGGTGCCCACTCCTGCTCTCCACTAAAGATTAAACTCTGTGCCCCCATACCGATGTTCGGAACGTTTGTTCTAACACCTGAGATGTGGTATGACACGGCAGTTGAAGGCACTCATATTAATAAGCTCGTTGGTCTTTCAACCGATATTTTTAATGATAACTCACTTCGTCTTGGTTGGAGACCATCAGAAGACGGTTTAAAGTTTGATATTTATGTTTACATTCATTTAGGTGGATCGTGGGTACGTTCTCCAAAGCTAAAAGATGATATAGTGCTCACCGTTCACGCCTCTGTAGAGTACTCATGGAGTATTTATCCTTCGTATGATAACGATGAAGACATTAACATTGCTCGTTTTGTAGTAGGAGGAAGCGCAATTGATAGAGCGTATGATGTGAATATGGGATCAGGTTGGTTTAGACAGTTCTATTATGGTGGTAAGCCCGTAGCGACAAAGACAATGACTGCTAATATTTATGTGGAAGGATATGTATAGGATACTTTGCGTAGTAAACAACACAAGCGACGCCATGGCGTACTATCGAAGCTCGCTTCCGATGGTGAGAATGTCGCAGGAGTACACCAACATCGAAGTTGATTTTATATCTCCTAGTATGAACCCTAAGTGGGATCTGTTATCAAGGTACAATGTTTGTTTTTCTCAGCGTCCAGACTCGGACAAGCACGTAGATTTCTTATCTAAGTGTAAGATGCACAAGTTAAAGATATGGATGGATTTTGACGATGCGTTTTGGCATGTCACTCCCGATAGTCCTGCCTTCGGATATTACGGAAGCGATAAGGCAACCAAGGCAATCAAGGAATGTATTGATCTAGCTGATCGCATCACTGTAAGTACTGTTGCCCTGTCAGAATCTATTAAGACAATGTTTAATAGAGACAGTGATGTAATAAAGAACGCGATTGATATTGCAGGGATGCAGTATCTATCTCCACTAAAGAAGCAGTCCAACAACATCACTTGGCGTGGAAGTCATACGCATCAGAAGGATTTATTGCAGTCTCAAGCAGACATCATCGAGGTAGATAGTAGACACGATCTACGTTGGACGTTTATGGGCTACAACCCATGGATGATTTCAGAGAAGTTAAAAAACGCTGTGCATATTGATTATTTTGATGAGATCACAGTCTATTTAGAAACACTTCGAAGGATGGATGGCAATATAATGATTGTTCCACTGGTTGAGAACCCGTTTAACAGATGCAAAAGTAACATTGCAGGATTAGAGTCTATTGTCTGCGGGATGCTACCTGTAGTACCTGCTTGGTGGAGTGATTTAGATGTGCTTGGGGCGGGTTCGTTTGTAGAGAACTTGGAGAAGCTAATCGGAATGGATGAGAAGACTAAGAACATGTTCCACAGAGAACTGTTAACACACGTAAGAGATCAGTATAGTTTAGTTAATGCTAACGCGCTTCGGTATGAGGTGCTCCAAGACCTATGAAGACCATCGTACACACACTAGGGTATAACATACCTGATCTTATTGAGGAGGCAACTGTATCTCTTAAAAGAAAAAACAAAAACTTTGATTACACTCATGTCATTGCTGATTTAGGGTATCCGTTAAAGAATGGTAGGGATCATTGGCATATAATTCCAGCAGACACTAATATAGAAGAGGCGTACAATCTACACCTAAACCACAAGATTGCTCTTGGTCTTGAATCCGACTTAGTAAAATTTAACAACCACGGAGTGAGTGGTAACTGGACTACGATTGCGAATCTGTATGGAATCGGAGATGGAGATGTACTCATTGGTGCTGATCCTGATGAGCGTCCTATGGATGAGAATTGGGTGAAGGCAATAGCCGAGGTCATGGATGCCGATAAGAACATTGCTATTGTATCGCTTGCTCTACCTGAACTTTTAGCCCTAGAAGGCTTCTTTGAAAATTATTTCATAGGAGAGCGAATTCTTAATGGTCATAGAGTATGGTATGGTAAATTTATGTGTCAATGGGCGTTAATTGGAATATCAGGAAGATTTATCGCTAAGGCAGGTAGAGTTCCATCACCTGAGATAGCACCTATCTATGGTTGGATTGAAACAGCGTGTTTAGAATTTATGAATCACTTTGGTATGGATTGGGTAATGTTACCCGATTATAGAGTACAGCATATAGCGTCCTCACCACTAGCACAAGAGTGGAAGAACGAAGTAGTGACTGCCGATGCGATGAACGCAGGGCAGGTGGACTTTAAAACATGGTTAAAGTCAAGATGAACATACTAATTACAGGCGGTTGCGGCTTCGTAGCGGGGCGCATTGCAGAACTTCTCTTGGTAGAGCATCATGTTACTGTAATAGATAACATGCGGTACTGGAAGGACAAGAGAGTAGTGCCAAAGGGCATCAATCACTTTAACGGAGATGTAGATAAGTTTGTTTCAGTTATGGACTATGATTTAGTTATTCATGGCGCTACCGTAAATATTATCCACGCGATGACCGATCCAAGAGCGTGCGTGGATACGAATTGGAATCAGACCATTGACTTTTTTGACATGGTTCCTCAGCATATCCCTATTCTATATCTAAGTACCTCTTCCGTATACGGTAACGGAGTACAGATACCTACCTCGGAAGAGTGCAGAATGGCGCCAAGTAACGTGTACGCCATGACAAAACTTATGGCAGAGGAGTATTTATTAAAGAATCATCCTAACTGCGTTATAGCAAGACTAAGTAATGTCTATGGTCCGCGCCAACGTCCAGAGAATCCATATTCAGGAGTGATGGTTAAGATGCTTGAGAGTTCAATTACTGGTAAGAAATTTACTATGATTGGGGATGGTAGGCAGACAAGAGATTTTACATACGTTGACGATGTATGCTCGGCTATGATGGCACTATTTGAGAAAGGAAAACGAGGCGAAGTCTACAACGTAGGCACAGGTATTGAAACGAGCATTAAAGATTTATCCAACAATCTTCCCGAAGGTGTTGATATAGTGTCAATTGAGCCTAGACCAATTGACACCGTAAACAGAAGGTGTTTGTCAATTGATAAGATCAAGATGCACACAGGTTGGGAGCCAAAGGTTAGGTTATCCGATGGCATTGCTCGAAGCACTGTTTGGCTAATGGGGGAAGGGTATTTCCTTCAAGGTTAATAATAAATATTTTCATATATCTGGAAAAATATAAGAATCTTAATATACTTTTGTTTAAAATAAACTTAAACACACCCCATGGCACGATCTCTCGTTCTTCAAGAAGCACAAATTAACGGAGTAACAAATCCATCAACCAAGAGCGTTATGCTAATGTCACAGCGTATCTTAGGTTTGAGTCAAACACTAATGACTTATAACGGAACGCTAATTAATGCGACTTCGATTAAGTACATGTTTGGTGATGGTTCTAAGCCTGACCAGATCATGGTTACGCAGGCGGCATCAGATATTCGTGCGTCGGTAAACACGGCAAACACATCAAACAATATTGACATTCTTGCTCTTACTCGCAAGAACGCTAATGGCACCACAACTGCGATTAACGTTAATGTGTCTGATATTGTGAGAGCGTATGCTCACCCTGACTCTACGTTTGATGCGTTAGTAATCACAGAAAACGCTACCCGCGATCAGACAGAAAACGTCCAGGCAGACGAAATGGTGCAAGGCATCGTTACGAGCTTGAATTCGTAAACATAAATAATCACTATGATAGATTTCGCAAACATTACCGTAACTAATGTAGGGAATGAGCAGTTGCCTGTACAGGCACAGATGGAAGAAATTAACATCGCTCCCCCTACGGCAGTAGTATCAGAGACAATAATAGAAACTCCTGCACTAGTAGAGCCTATTGTCGAAACACCAGTAACACCTGTAGTCGCACCAACGAGCAGCGAATTCAATCCCAAAGAGGTCTTTGGAGAGGAATACGACAGCATTGACAAGATTAAGGAGGCGCTGACAAAGACAAAAGAGCTACAAGGAAAGGTATTACAATATGATAAACCGTCTTTAAAAGATCCATACGTGGCATCTTTAACCGAGTGGTTAGATCAAGGAAAGAGTAAGGAGCACCATGACCTATATTACAACAGCGATCCTTCAAAGCTCAGTGCAGCAGACAAGGTAGCATTACAACTTCAGGTAGAAAGCGGGCTGTCGCTCGAAAAAGCCGTGAAGCTAGTAAACCACAAGTATAAATTAGGTGAAGAGTATGATGAGGAAGATCCAGAGGTGGATATAGCCCGTACCATGCTAGAAATGGATGCCAATACTGCTACTAAAGTAATAGAGCAGATCCGAGCCAAGGCAATAGCGCCAATAGCCTCCTTTGATTATAACGCTCAAGTAAGGACTTGGGAGCCTCATATTGTAAGTGCCGTGGATAACTTCAAGGAGATTGAAATCTCTAGCGATTTAAAGTACCCTGTGCCTGCCTCAGCGCTTGCAGAAGCCAAGGCGCACATCCAAGGCGTTCTCTCCTCTGACGGAGTAGAGATGGACGTTAAAGATCCTAAGCAGCGAGAAATTGTTCAAGGAATAGCAAGGGATTTTATTAAAGCTAGACAGACAGAAGATATTCTAAAGTATGCACGTACTGAGTGGGAGAAAAAACAAATAAGGGAAAAGTCGAACATCCCTGCATCAGATACTACTCCACCTGTGGTTCAGAAACCTGGACCTAGCGATTGGATGAAGACTATGCCAAAGCTCGACATGTAACTAACTACTAAACTACTAAAACATCATGGCAGACGTAACAGGCGCCATCACGGGGTTCCCCTCGGATAAGCTAATGTCATCATTCAACAACTGGAAACCAGAAGTTGCAACAGACTACTACCGTATATTCGGAGATCAAGGTATGTCTACATTTAAAAATATGCGTGCTCTAGGCATGACTATGGAAGTCGCTCAAGACACCCGTACAACCTACTCAGAAGAGAAGATTCACCAAACTATTCACGTAGGTGTTGGTGGAATCGCGACTGTATCTGCTCCTGCGGGAACATACACTTTCGTTCTTTCAGTAGCTGCGGGAGCTAATGACTTTTTAGCATCAGCAAGCACATCACCATACACATCGGCTACGTACTACAATCCAGTACAAGCAAATGATCGTATTATGTTCCAAGGAGTTTCTGATCGCGTTATCGCTACGGTAACAGGTGTAACAGGAACACATCCAACAGTAACGGTAGCTATTAAATTAGCTGACCTTACTCAGACTTTCACTACTGCAAGCTACCCAGCAGGAACAGAACTTTCAATCATCGGCAACGCATGGGCTGAAGGAACTGATCAACCTGATGGATTAGTGAACAAGCCGTATGTTGACACTGAGTACGCTCAGATCATCAAGACTTCGTTCCAGATCACAGGTACTCAGATGGTGAATCAACTATGGGTACAGAAGTACTCTTCAGGTGAGGAAATCATCGGATACCGTACTATCGGTATGAAGAATGCTGAATATCAGCATGAACTTAGCATGGGTATGTCACTATTGTTTGAGCGTCCAACAACCAACTCAACATTTGTGGGATCAAACATTGAGCCGAACAAGACAACTGAAGGATACATTACATACTGGAAACGTCGTGGTCTAACGATCAACTACGCACCAGGATCGTTTGGTATCAATATGTTTGATCTTATCGACGCTCAGGCTGATAAGAACTTTGGACCAACGTACTACCAGTTCGGTATGGGACGTAACCTTTACAACGAGAAGGACAACTCACTTAAGCAATACTTCCAAAATACTATGCAAGCATACCAAGACCCTCAAACGGTTTCGGATTTGTTTGGTAATAACGCGGGACTAGCTCAAACGGTTCGTTTCACGCTCTTCACTAAAGGACGCAGAACATACTGTTTCACGCCAATCGAAGAGTTTAACAACCCAACGGTAACGGATCTTCCAGGGTACAACACACCAGGCTTAGGCTTTGTGGTACCTATCGGAAAGCAACGTGACACCAAGAGCGGACTTAATCTTCCATACATGGGAGTAGGATACCGTGCTATGGGTGGTTACAACCGTATGGCTGAGGTATGGGCTGTGAACGGAGCAGGCAATGGTCTGAAAGTGATCACTCAAGATATTGCGAAGATCAACCACCGTAGTCACCTAATGGCATGTCACGTTGGAGGAAATCAAGCAATCGTTCTTGAGCAAGCATAAAAATTAAGTAATTCTAACCTGAAGGGGCGGTGGTAACGCTGCCCCTTTATAATAATCGCAAAAAATGTTATTAATTGACGGAAAAAAGTACGAGCTTAACGATGATGAGCTCAGAGAACATGGTGTTCGACGTGTATGGCACGTAGAACCCAAACCCTACGATAGAGTGAACGACAAGCACGGTATTTCGGAGGGGGTAGGATTTCCCAATACCTATATTAAAAGATCGGGACAGAATTTTGGTAAGGAAACTAGAGTTACTTACTATACCCACGAAGAGCATGATGAGACACGCAAGAGGACAAACTACTATGTAGATAATACAGGTAGCACCATCATCATTGGAAACAAGGGAATTCTTCGCACGCAGAACGCTGAACTAAATTACTTCTTGTTTTACAGTCCACACAACGGATCTAATCCTGCGCGTGCTGACGTACTAAACAACCCGTACCCAGATAAGAAAGTTTATTTCTTTATGTACAATCCATCTGTGTCTAATAAGTCTTCAGCAGACCGTCTTAAAGCCAAGACCGATTTATGGAAAGTTATCTCACTTGAGAGCGACAAGAGATGGTCGGACAATGAGATCATTCTTGCCTGCAAGACTATTAATGCTTCGGCAGATCGCCCTATACCAACAGTACTGACAGAGTACACTGAGTACATGGAAGAAGAAGGAGTACCTGCACTTCGAAATGGGCTTGCTGACCTAGCAGATCGTGAACCACTATGGCTAAAGAGCACTATGATTACTAATCGGAGATCAATGCTTAGTAGACTTGTGCATCAGTGTCTTGACAACAAGGAGTTAACAGGCTTTGCCTTTAACACATCAGAGCGCAAGTACACTATTACAAACGAGAAAGGCAAGGAAGACATCTTCCTAGAAGTACCCGACAAGAAGGATTCTGACAAGTATTTGTTAGATACGCTATTCACTAACCATAAGATGACTGAAAAGTTATACAAGCTCTTGGAAAAGGTGAGTGCTGAGTAATATCTTTACATCACCTTCTCAGAGGTTTCCATTGCCCCGAAAGATTTCTAGCCATAATCTTCGGGGCTTTTTATTTTGAAGGAGTACGATTTTCTATCAATTTGTAATGTAATTTTACCCATAAGAAAATTTAAGATGGCACTCACTTCGGTATCGACAAGGACAACACTAAACAACGCCAATCAACAGATCGTTGTGGAGGATATTACTGACTATGCAGCGCAAGGCGTTCCTTTAGATGGAACGTGGCCCATAGGTGGTAGACTTAGAATCACATTAACAAGCGCATCAGGAACATCAACGGTGTATGATAATCTAGCAGGTGTAAATGCTGATATTGATCCTAACGTTGGACCAACTAATAATATTCCTATTTCTCTTCCACTAGACAGCAACGGCAATATTAGACAAGGCACGTATGTGGTAGTCTATGTGATGACAGGTCAAGATTCGGTAGGCAACGAAATTAATCTTAGCGTATCCAATACGTATGATTATGACATGACGCTTCCAGAGGTGTGTTTGAGTGTTAGCATAAACTGCGTTTCAAGTATTGTAACAAGTTATGATGAGACTGATTATGGCGCTTATTCTACTACAATAGCTAGAGTGCATACGCTGTATCCTCCACCTACCTCTCCTATGGCAATAGTAACGGGCACAACAGCCGTTTTAAATGCAGGTCCTAATATTTATGATAGCACATGGACGCAAGGGGTAGTTACTACAGTGACGTACACGTTTGCCGATGGACTTCTAGCGGTGTTATTACTAGAAGGAAGCAGAGAGTTTGGTGTAACGTGTGATGTAGGTCTTGGAAGAATATTTTGCTGTTTAGAAAAACTACAGAAGAGATATGATAGCGCATTGACGCAGAATCCGATTAGGGCTGCTGTTATGTTTGAAGATACGATTGAGCCTACCAACCAAGCGATGCTTATGTATAAGTCAGCACTCGATGCAGGGGCAAGCACTTCGGCTGCTTATTGGTATGCTCAGATTATTGCACGCTCAGGATGTGGTGAAGACTGCGGATGTTCGTCAGATGGACCGCAACAGATATATCCTGCCTTTGCCTCTGTTGGACAGTTCGTGGTTGATTCTCCTGATAATAGTATTGCAGTTATTCCAACGGTAGTAGGAGATATTACAACCTTTCATATTCAAGTAAGTGCAGCGATTCAAGCGTTAATTTCAAATTTGTTTAGTACCACGGTAACGACTACTACGCCCACGTATTTAGATATTGTTCTTACAGGGGTAGGAAGTAATCGTAATTATGAGGTTAACTTCATTCCTACGGCTGTATCAGGAGCAAATAATATGTGCGTGAAACGGTTTGTGATAGACCCTAACTTATCTACAGGACCTCATTATCTTGAGTTTACTCAAAACGACATAGTAAATCAAGGAACTGCTATTAATAATGTGGGAAGTCAAATTATTAGATTGGGAGGGAGTAATCCTAATGTGTCAACAGATGTAGCTGTTTTTTATCTTTATGATATTTTAATTAACCCACTTGGAGTATATTCTGCTCAAGCGTGTGTTATGAGTAGTAATAGCGCCTTTATTCCAACAAACACTAAGAATATAGAGGCAGAAATAATGTATATTAGTGCAGGGTCATCTCTTACTATGATCCGATTATATAACCCGCAAACAGGACAGCCATACACTCTTGGTGATCTGAAGACAGGAACATTTGACAAAATTTACATATCATTTAACTTAATAGCATAATGGCACAAGGAATCCAAGACTTAGGAACCGTAGGATATTTATATAAGACTGCTCCCAATGGAACAACAATAATCACCACAGAGAGAAACACTGTTGATGGTGTTCGTGCCATGCAACAACAAGGCACAGCTAACGCTCCGGTAGTGGCTGCACGCTCTGCGGTAGGCACAATCACTGTAACCTCAGTAGCATCAGCAGGAAGTATTACCAATATTGATATTGCTGCGGTGAATCAGATCGGAGCAAACATTGTAGTAACTAGTGCTACTGCTTCTGTAGTGGCGACTCAGATCGCTACTGCTATTAATGCGTTCACGCCTGCATCGGGAGACAATTATACAGCGCAAGCAGTAGGAGCTATTGTGAGCGTGTTCTCTTCTGCATCGAATGGATCAGCAGCAAATGGACTTACTATCACGGTATCCGTTACTGATATTACTATTGTAACAACAACAACAGCGTTTACCAACGGATCAAGTCAGATCGGAGTATATGATACCACGTTTGGTTATCGTTTTTATATTAATGCTGACTACAACGGTGATGCCGTACCAACATCACTTACTAACGCAGTCGATATTACCGAATATATGACCGTCAGAGGTCTTCAGAGTGGTATAATGACCGTAAGTGCCACTGTAGCGACTGATCGCATTACAGGGCTTAGTAGAAGCTGTGCAATCACGCAGATTATTGTGGATACTGAAAGTTCGGCTGCGTCAGATGTACTAGCCTTCATTCAGACCGAAGGGTTTGTTGAAGGAGACTCTATTCGTTTGCGTGCTTTAGATTCAGGACGAATCACTACGCTTGAAGACGCTACGGTGACGACTTCACCAATTGGAACTAAGAACATCTATTTAACGGATGCGCAATCGTATGCTTTGGCAGGTTTAGTGTCTATCGCGCTTCAGCTTCGCAATGATCCCACGCTTGGACTGTGTTGGATTGAGACGTCAAGGAGTATTGCAAATAGCGTGACAAGTTTAACAAAATCAGCGTTTAATAATCTGCTTAGTGCAAGAGCGTTAGTGCCAGGAACAATATATCTCATCACTGATATTGGAGATGCAGGCACGTATGTGTTGGCAATGAATACTGATTCATATAATGCAACAGGGACACTTGCAAGGAGAATTCCCTATAACTATGCTTCTTGTTGGAGAGCGGATATGACAGCGCCAACAATTAACTTGCGTTATCGTTATTATCAAAATGTATATCAAAGTGTGACAGGTGCAATTGGTACTGCTCCGGATACAGATACTGTAAATTGGCTACTTATTGCTAAGTCAAATGTTACTGATTACGTTACCGAATACCATGAGGTAGGAGTTGATACTACGACAGGTTATTCTATTATGTGGGAAAGAGATTTAGCGAACAATTTTGTGTCGCAGTCTCCTGCGCACAGAGCTACGAGCACTGTTGATGCATTTAATGTTTTTGCATGGCAACCACTAGCAGCTGGACTTGTTTATGGAAACATGACAATTGATAGTGTTTTTGATTGCGCTAATACTGATGGATCGGTTTATAACAATACAGCAATAAACAATTCCAATTTTGCAGGAAATAGACTTCAATCTGGAAGTAGTGTTAGTTACAATTTATTAAATAATGGTAGCATTACAAACAATTATGTTAACTTTATTAGTAAAAACATTGTTCATAAAGGAGGATTAATTCTTGATAATGGAGGTGTTGGTGCTTATTTTTATATTATTTTAAATTGTACGGTTCAAGGTGGATTAGGATACAATGTTTCTGCGTCTGCAGGAAATAAACAAATTTCAAATTGTACTGTTGAAGGACAAATGCAGTATAATACATTTTATACTGATTCTTCAATTACTAATGTGTATGTTGAAAATGGTTCCACTTGTTCTAGTGGAACTTATCGCGGTACACTACTTAATGCAACTGTTAGAAATGCATCTTTTTTAACTATTACACAAGCCGTGGCAGGATCTGTATCACGTTATTTAACGTTAGAAACAAGCACAGTTAATATTACATATACTTCGAATTTTACTTTGTCTAGTTTTTATTTTAAGGCGTGTTCTATTCAATGGACGATGAATGCTAATTCATTGATTGGTGATTTAGTCAATTTTTCATCGACTTTTACTGGTTCAATTAATGCTTCACAAATATCTAATTTTACTACTTCAGGAACGCCTACGTTTGTTTTCAATAATGATGTTGTGGTTGGGAACGAGTCAAGTACAATGGCTGTCACATTAGATTTAGATACAGCTATATTTGCAGCAAATATTTTGACAATTCCTTCGGATGGACAATTGGCTGGTGTGTTTAATGTAACTGGAACAGGGGCAAAAGATATTCAGCAAGTAGCAAATCTTCCTTTATTTAAAGAAGTAAGGTTTACAAACATCTCACTTGGGGCAGCGGCTGTAACATTTACTAAAGTTGTTCCCGCATCATGGTCTGTAAATAATATTGTTGGCGCTGCTAATTTTGTTTTAGAACAGGACGCATCGGGAGCAAGTGATATGTTGGTTATGTCAAAACTTAGAGGAGTTCAAAATACAATCATCCAAACAGTTAAACTAGCTTAAATGATAAACATCAACGAGGTTAAGCAGTATGCTGAGTTCTTAGCAAAGAAGTGGCAGAGCGGGGCTATACTATCGCCCGATCAGTTTAATCTTGTTATACCTAATGTGGTGCGTAATATCGTGCGTAAGTACTATGGTCTGCCTGAGCAGTATGCTCCGGGTATGCCTATGCCTGCCATTAGCGCGGATGAAACACAGCTCGTGAGAGATTACCTAAGTAAACTTAAACCTATTGTGGCGATGACTATAAATGATCAGGGTGTAGCAACACTACCTGATGATTACATTCATAAGTCTACTGCAACCTACCTATACTCGACAACAAGTGCAGTGAATCAAATTCTCTTGAGTGCACAAGCGCCTGAGTGCAATGATTGTGATGATGAAGGATCAACCATTCAAGGTGCTATACCCTCTAAGAATATTACAACAGATACACCAAAGCCTGTTCGGTTCTTATCAGATGAGCAGTTCGACTGGGCGGTGGCAAGTTATATTCGTAAGCCTACAAAGGAATATCCTATTGCTAAGATGATCGCAGATGGAATACAATTCGCGCCAAGTAATCTAGGTACAGTTTCATTCACGTACTACCGTTACCCTGTAAACCCTGTATGGGGCTATACTACGGCAGGTGGATTTAATACATACAATGCGCTTACAAGCACAAACATTGAACTGCCTGAGATATGTGCAGAAGAAGTGGTATTTACCACACTTCAACGACTAGGAATATCAATCAGAGAACCAATGCTTATAAATTGGGCTGACCAACAAAGACAAAAAGGTACGTAATGCTTACTAAAAGACAGATTGCAGAGGCGATAATCATTCAGAAGATGGGTGGAAATCCATCAGTGACTTCTCCTATTGACGAGAGAGATGTGTTCGCTATGGCTGATATGGTCTGTGCAGAGCTTATCACTCAAGACATCCAACTTCAATTAAGAAGTAGTGGTAGTTTTGAAATTGATAGCGACTGGGTAAGACAATTTACCAACGTGCCTGTTCAGTATGACAAGACTTTAGAGCAAACCTATATTGACCTCCCTGCATCACGCATATCACTTAATAGCGATGTTGATCTTCAATACGTTGGATGGCAAGCAGGTGGGGTGAAGTTTCCACAAGAAACGCAAAGCGCCCAATATTCATGGTCATTACTTGAAGCAGGCAATACAGGTGCTAATAATTATGCTTACTATCCTATTGGAAATAGAGTATATTTTAGAACTTTGCCAAAGCGGTATGTGGGCAAAAGATTAATGGTGAGAATGGTTGCAGGCATTGACGGTTACGGACCAGATGATGCGCTTCCAGTGCCATCAGGATTCGCAGCCGTGCTAATGGAGAGGTTAGGAAATATGTTCCAAGTACAGATTTCTACTAAGGCAAAGAATAATAACGACAGTAATTCTAACGTGCGTACATGAAAAATCTAGCATATTGTGTTTCCATGGTTCAAGTAGACAGGCAAGATTTTTCTCCTAAGAATTATCAGCGCTATCTTCAGTACGCCATAAATATTTACAAAGAGTACATCTCTATGGGAATTAATCCTAGTGTAGAGGTTATGTATGCAAATATTGATAGTATCGGATGCGTTGATATGCCTATTGATTACGAGTACTACACAAAGGTCGGTCTTCTGATTAACGGCACCTGTTATACGTTGACACGGAACGACAATATGCCTCTTAACAGAAGAACCGATACGTGTGGTGATGAGATAGACGACACCTTAGTTTCTGCTACAGCAACAAACCTTGCCATTATTAACGGGTATTATTTTGCTGCTCATTATAGATCAGGTAATTACGTAGGAGAGATGTACGGATTAGGAGGTGGATATAATCAGGCGGGATACTTTAGAGAGGATAACAAGCTCCGAAGATTTCAGTTCACTGAAGTTCCACTAACCGAAGTTGTGATTGAATACGTAAGTAATGGCGCTAACGAAGGATCTCTGTTAGATGATTTAGCAGTAAACGTAATTAGGTTTGGTGTGCACGATCAGATGACACTTTTTAGCGCAGTAAACCAAGCAGAGAAGTCTCGTATGGAAGGAAGATTTAATCAAGCAGTACTTGATTATAGCGTAAATAAAACCATACCAACTGTAGGAGAATATTTAGATAGTCAATACCGTGGATATAAGTCATCTCCTAAACGATAGACTATGTATCAAGGACCACAAGACACAAGAATATTAACAGGAGTGATGGATCAGGATAGCGCTCTTTGGGCTATTGCCCCACAGAATTATCGCTATGCACTGAATCTGATTAATATTTACAATCAGCAAAGAGGTAGTCATACTAATATTGTATCTAACGTAGAGGTTATTAACTCTGATCTAAAGACAGGTATTAATAAGTGCGTTGGAACATTTGAAGATATTAAAGGTGGAAGCGTCATTTTTGCTGTCTATAACTCACTAGGTTATCATGGATGGTTTAGGTACTATCAAAATAAAGCAGGGTATCCCAATGGCGCGGTGGAAACAATTTATCAGGTGCGTTCACCTAGTTCGTATACTGAGTATGAGCCTAATCCTCTTGACTTTAATCCTGATTACCTTATTACTGGAATCAATCTTGTTGATGATCTTCTGTTTTGGACGGACAAGCACTCGTCTCCTAAGATGATGAATATTGCTCGCGCTAACCTAACAGGCAAGAAGCGGGTGTTTAATATTTATTTTAACGATCAAGTGTTTGGTATTGTTCCGACAGGTATTGGCAATGGGCTGTCTTTATACAAGGCGGGGGTTGCTGCACCAGTGGCTATCTTGTCTTGGACACAGCCTGCAACAGTAACTACGTATGCTCAAGCAGTAGCGAACATGCTTGCATCAGCAGGAGGTAGCGTGTTTGCTTTAAGTGCTCAGTTAGAAGATAAAGGAAATTATGTGCAGGCTACAATAATATCTGTTGGCGACTACTACCTAGACTGGACTAATAATCATACTACTTACTCAGGTGTTGTGGTAGCAGAGAATTTCTATCCTGATATTACCTCCACTACTGTATCGTATGCTCCAATGAAGGATGATCTCATTGAGAGGATTAAGTATCCACCCAGATGTCAGCCGAGTGGGGTGTTTAATAGTTCTTTGGGAGTCGGGTTTTCTTACGTTGTTCCTGATTATTATCAATCTAATCAAGCAGCTGGAGGATCATATATAACACAGTATGTTCAGTTTGGAACACAGTCTATTATTTCTGATCCTAGCGGTGTAGTAACGCCAGGCGCAAATAAGATCACATATCTTGGACTTCCAACAAATTCATATTCATATATTACAAATTCGTCATTAAACATTAAGGTAGTAAAAATAACTTTTATTTTTACTGTTGTTACAACTGGATGGATGTTTAATAATTTATTTAGACTTTATGTAGGACCTCAGACTGGACCAACGGCAGCAAATAGCACACTGTTGTTTAATTCATTAAATGTTATTAATTCAAATGGCACTTTTGGGTTAATAGTATCAGGAACATACTCTATTCCACCAGGACAATCGGCTTGCGTGTGGGGACTATCTTCACTCTTTCCAAATAACTCCTCTGTATATATTACAGGCTCAATCACGGGAGAATTATATATAGCAGGATTAGGTGATGGGTTGTCTAGTCAGTATCCATCTTTCAGATCAAAATACATCTATGATGACAATCAAAATAGTGTGTATGGAGCAATAAGTAATACACTAGTATCAAATAAAACATCTAACAATTATGTCGATCTTGATTTTACCGACCCTCGCCTAGAATCAACGGAACTAGTAAGTGATATTAAGAACGTAGTGTTAGCAGTTAGTTTAGATAGCGGAGTGACATGGAATGATTTTGCTACGCTTGATCCGTATGAATATGTAGGAGTCGGAAGACAGAAATACAGATATATAGGCATAGAGGTGTTGCTTGCTGTACCTGAGTCAGAGGCGATACTCCCTTTTCATGATGTACCACTACTAAGTAAGTCTCAAGAGTTTATTGATGACAGAATATGGGATGGAGAGATTGTAAGAGGGTATGACAAAGTATATTTAAAATTAAATATTCAGATAGATTTTGAAGCATTAACCCAAGGGGAGTTCTACTCTTTATCTATTGAGAATGTAGCTGGGAGTATTTCACGTTGGAGAAGAGGATGGACAGGGTTTATTGGAGTAGTTTATTATGACGATGCAGACAGAAGAACAGCCGTATGCGTTGACATTGAAAACTCTCGTGTTTCTATTCCTTCTTATACAGGATATGTTAACGAGTCAACACTGGCAAAAGGACTTAATCCTGCGTATTTAACTGCTTCGATTAAGTCTGCACCGCCTGCATGGGCAAAGAAATATCAGTTTGTTCGTTCGCAAGATTTATCACAGCAGGCATATTTAGTGTGGTGCGCTGATGAGATAGCTTATGTGAATAACGACGACTCTCAAGTGAGTGCTACTCCAACTCCGCAAACTAAATACATTCGTATTAGTATAGACAACATCGCCTACTACAATGATGATGTCAACAAAGGCGCTAAAATAGGATTCACATTTGTTAATGGAGATAGAGTTAGATTTATCCAATCTTCGCTTGGTGTATTTTTCCAAGATAACAATTATGCGATTGCTATAGTAGTAAATACGTTTGTGTACATTGTTTACGATGGTTCAATTCAACCTTTAGATGGATGTATGATTGAATTTTATACTCCACGATTAGAGTCAGAGAATCTATTATATTTTGAATTTGGAGAGTGTTATGACATTGAGCCGGTAGTACAGAATGGAATTGATATTGTTCGACATAAAGGCGAAACTCAAGATCAGGTGTTTCCACCATCTCCACTAACGACAGTAACTCCTGCTATTACTGTTCTAAAGACAGGGGATGTTTGGTACAGAGCAAGGAACTTGTATTATAATACAATAACCACTCCTATTCCAATACTTAGGTTAATCTCTTCCTCCACGCCATCGGATTTCACCGATGTGGATTACGATAATAATAGTAGACCAAACTTAGCAGACTTGCCAGGTAGAACCTATCAAGACACAGGACTAAACTTCTCCGATCGGTACATATCAGGAACACTTCTTAATGGTCTTGCGGTAGTGCAGCCTGCTAACTACAAACAGTTCTCTACCGTTTATGGTGGTATGGATAAAATGATTGTTGTAAACAATGATATACTCAAGTTGTTTTTCCGTAACGGCTACCAATTATCTATCTACGTGAATCAGGGTGTAATCCGTCAGACTCAAGGAGGACAGAACATTATCTCTGTTATAAATGAGGTGGCTAATAACTCCCATCTAATAGAACGTTCACTTGGTACAATTAACGCTGAGAGCGTGGTACTAAATGATGAAGGTGATGTGTTTGGATATGATGGAACAGAGGGCGTATGTTGGATGTCACCAAGCAACGGTCTTGTAGATGTTTCAGATACAGGTATGAGTATCACTTGGAGAAATTATGGTCTTTCTAGGCTTGCTCTTGGCGGCACTTCTCAGACTCCTTCGGTGTTTGATTTAAGCAATCAACAGTACATTATTACGCTCAACGCGATGCTACCGCACGCAGAGGTGATGCCAAAGGCAATTATTAAGCTACCAAACATTGCAGACAATGATGCACTGCTTGGAACTAACGTAACGATAACCGTTATGCCTAATAATCAAGTTATTTATAATGCGTTTACTAATGTAACTTCATGGCAAACTTTACTTCCTCCTGCCTTTACAGGATTTGCAACAAATCTACTTTCAGATGGAAGCGTAGAGATTATAGCACCTAATGTTGTAGGGTACGCGCAGAGCAGTATCCTTATTACAGTAACTTATAATTCTTCTTCGGCTACATACACCTTCCCATTTGAAGGAGGACAACCTGCAAGCGAAGGCGATGCCTTCCCTGCCGTTACGCTATCTTACAACAAAGAAAGACGAGGGTGGATCAACTACTACTCTTTCACGCCTGAGATGTATGGTAGACTGCGTAACCAAGTGGTTTCGTTTGTGGATGGTAAGCTATTCACACATGCTAACGGAGTAGGGTATAACAACTTCTATGGAGTGCAATACTCATCCCTAATCAGATATATTCTAAATAACGATTACCCTAAAGTAAAAGTTCCACTATCTTTGTGGTACAGAGGGCTTGGAGTCTGGGGTGCAATACTTCGCAACCTATCCTCGGCAAGTTATCCGTGGGGACAAGAAACACAGATGACACCTGCCCACTTTCTGCTTGAAGAAGATGGATATTATGCTCCTGTGATGAAAAATAAACTCGATCCGCGCTATCCAAGTACAGATCAAGCGTGGGTAAACGGAGAGGATATTCGAGGGGATGCAACCGAAATTGAATTATACAATGATGAAAACACTCAAGTTAGGCTTGATTCATCAAAAACAATTTATCTTTATAGCGAAAATTCATGAGCGCAGCAGCAGTATCAGCCATATTAGGAGCCGTACCCGCCCTTTATGAGATAGGAACAGGGGTTAGTCAGGGCATTAAAGCTAGGAAACTAGGTAAGAAAAAGCGTCCTGTTTATAATATTCCAGGAGAAATCACTGACAACGCTGCTCTTGCCAAGAGATCATATAATGCGGCTTCGATGTACGGTATGCCAGGTCAAGGACGTATCGAGAACAAGCTCATGGGATCACAAGCGCAGGCACAAGAGGGTATTCTTCAGTCTCAGCAAAACCCATCGGCAGCACTACTTGGACTTACTGCTTTAAATCAGAATACAAATAATGCTGTGGCTGACTTAGGAGTTGATGCCGCTCAGTTCCGTCAAGGAAACATGAATCAACAACAGCAGGTATTTATGAGTGCTAATCAAGCGCTAGCGCAGTACCGAGATAAGGCATTTGAACAAAACTATATGGAGCCGTATAAGAATGCGATGAACGCTGCTTCGGCACTTAGAGCGGGTTCTATTAGTAATATTTATGGAGGGCTTAGTTCGGGAGCGAATGTGGCAGGACAGTATATTAATAAGGGGAGTAAGACACCATCAACAGCAACTCCACCGATTTCGGGTAATAGAATTGCGACAGGAGAGGCTACTGCGATGGCTAACGCTTCACAAAATACTTTGGTGGGAGCGCTCAAGAACATGGATATTTCCAATATGACAGAAGATGAAATCGCTCAAATGCTTGCTCAATACGGTGTAAAATAAATGCAAAATCCAGAATCATACGTCGCACAAGGCAAGGATAACACGGGTGCGGCTATTCAGTTAAAGCCGTTTGACACATCTACGATATTTAAGGCATACGACTATCAACCTAAGAAGCCTTTGCTTGATAGTTTGGGGAAGGATATTGCAACTCCATCGGGAGCAGTGCATCCCAATGATAGGAAGTATGTTACTGAACTGAAGAATAAGTGGATTGATAAAACATCTCGCTTGCAAGCAGAAAGTGCACGAAACAAGGCAGATGTAACTCCTGAGCAGAGACAAGAGGCTGATATTTTAAAGATGGAGACCATTGATATGACTTCACTTTTGCAAAAGCAGTATGCAGCAGCGCTAGAAATAGAGAAGAAAGCGAAGGCAGATCCATATTCATATCCAGGTTGGCAAGAAAAGATTAATAAATATTTTGCATTGCCACCACTTGAGCGCGGTCTTGCACCTAACATAGAGAAAGCTCCTGCTGTAAACTTAAATAAATTCTTTGGAGATTTAGGAACAGCAGAAAAGTCGGGAGGAGGCACTAAAAAGAAAGCAGACGGCAGTTCTACTACTAGTTCTTACACAGAATTTGATCCTGTTATTGCCAAGCGGAATTTTGATGAACTTGTAGTTCCTGTTTTAAATAGTGGCACTCCTGACGCAAATAGAGTTGTAGCCTCATTAGAAAAAGACGTTAGAAAATTAGCAGAGCTTCAGAAGCTAGATTACACCAATTTAAGCGATGTAGATAAAATGTCTTTAGTATTAGATGTAGCGGAAGATTATTACATGGCTGCACAGCAAGGCAAAATCAAGCAGAAAAATAGTAAATCCACAACTGAAGCTAGTCTTGATAAAGTTGCTGAGGTGAAAGCTGCGGGTGGTGCGGGTGACGCCTCAGCCAACCAACCGTTTCAACCTGTAGCGGGATATGCCTACAAGCCAATGGGTAGCAACGGTAAGATAATACCAACAGCACCAGACGCAGAGAGTGGAAAACCAGAGCTCGTTAATATAGTTCAAATTCCGATCAAAGGAAGACTTGGAGGTAAGAATGATAATTTTGCTAATGTCAACAAGCCAATTAAATTAAAAATACCTGGTAGTAACGATTACGCTATTGGTACAGTAGAGATTATTACAAAGTATAGCGATACCAATGGCAAATGGAATGATGAGTTTTGGGCTACTATTGTAGACAATAAAGGCGTAGCTACTGAGGTTTTGTTGGACGCAGAGAACATGCGTACATTTAAAACAGAATACCGTAGTGATCCTGAAGAGATTTTAACCAAGCAGTATCCTAAATGGCAAGAGAAAGCTGAAGCGGTAGTTATAGAAGAGCCTGAGAAAAGCCCTTCTTGGAATATTTGGACTGAAGATCAGCGTATTGCATACAAAAGGGCTTATACTAGGAAGATGGGAGCTACACCTAAGAAGGCCACTTCCCCCACCACCGATCCTGACGAAGAATTTAAACGTAAATAATGGGAAAGAAGCGAACTTTTAAGATAGGGGAAGAAGTTTACGATGTCCCTGAAGATAAAGCAGAAGGATTTCTTTCTCGCAAGCCTGATGCTATCGAGGTATCTTCTTTTATTGTAGATAAGGACACGTTCGATGTTCCTTTAGATAAGGTTGAAGGATTCTTGTCACGTAAGCCTAATGCCAAGCCTTTAGGCGAACCAGTAGTTGCACTCGCTCAGTCGCAGGAGATACCTTCTGTTACGTTGGACTCAACTGAGGTAGCTGAAGGGACTGCCAATGCTCCTAAGCCACCAACAGGACCACTTAAGCCAAACACTGGTGGCTTTCAGATTGGCGAACAATGGCAAGGCGACGCAGGTAAGATACCTTCGCTCACCAAACAAACGAAGGATGTATTTGTAAAGAACTTTTTAGAACTTCCAGACAACTTAAAGCTCGATGCTCGAAATAGCGGTGTGTTTGTAAACACGTTTGCTAAGAAAATGAATCTCTCTCCTAGAGAGCTAAGACAAGTGGCAAACGAGACTGTAAAGACCGAAGTGCAGTTAAAGCAATTAAAGACTATCTACGATCAGAATCCTGACGACACAGACACTCTTTACAAGCTCGCTGAACTACACAACAACTTAGGTCAACACGATCTCGCATACGAAGCCTATGCAGCACTAGAAGGCAAGTTAAAGAAGCAGGGTGAGCTCGAAGCATCTGATCCGAACAATCCTAATAAGCGCCCCGACTACGTTGAGCAAAGACAACTACCTGCCGTTGCAGGAATGGCTTATACACAAGAACTGCTAGGAAACAAAGCAGAGGCTCAGAGGTTGAAGGGGATCTCAGAGAGTAGAGGGTACAAAGGTCAAGAGTTTTCAAGCGTAGGTGCAGGTGAGGCGCTACAGCCGGGTGGTGGAATGACGTATGATGACCAAGGACAAATGGTGCCCGTAGGCTCTCCTACTCCCGAATCAGAATACTTAAATGGTATTGCTCAGGCGATAGAGAACTTTACTTTGTTCGGTCCCGCTAATGAGATGACTGAGCATGGAGTGGGTAAGGTGGCGAAGAACCTTCCAGGAGCGTTCTCTAATTACGGAACTCCAGGCAAGTTCTCTGATGCTGTTGGAGTATTTACAGGCGTGGTTGAATCGTTGATGGGCGTAGCGGGAATGACTACACCTGCGGGAGCATTATTTGCTATGCCACTAGTACAGGCGCAGAACATCGCTCCTGAAGCAGCTAAGTGGATGATGCCTTTAGGTGTAGTTCTAAATGAATATTATCGTCAGCAGGGTGAAAAGATGCCTGAGTTGATGGAGAATGTAACTGTACTTGCAGACTTAGGGCTACTTGGATTTTTAACTCATGCCGGAGTAGAAGGCGCTAAAGGGTTAAAGGCAGAGCGAGACTTAAAAAAAATATTTGAAAATCTACCTCCTAAAGCAGTTGAACAGTTAGCCAAAGTAGGAGAGAAGCGCATTGAGATGGCGCAAGGTGATCCAAAAGTTTACGGAGAGCAAATGGCACTTCGTCTTGATGAATTAAAACCACAAGTTGAACAAATCAAGGTTGAAGCCGAGGCAGCCAAGCCTGTCGAACCCTACAATCCACCACCACACCCTAACAGTCTACGTACAGTAGAGGAAGGATCGTCTATTGTAATAGATGGAGAGGAAGGAATTTATGAAATAGGAGACGATGGAACACATTATATAAACATTGATGGCAAGTCCAAACAGATTAAGGTAGCCGACAAGTTCAATCCAACTGAAACATTAAAAGAACTTGGCATTGAAGTACTTGCCGAGATCACGCCCGAACAGGTAGCGAGAGCTACTGCTGATGCTGAACAAGTAGGTAGAGTTACTGTTAACGGCAAGGAGTACTTTGTATCGCTTGACAGAGTAGGTAATGAAAACCCAACAGGAGACTTCGTACTTGAAGTGAAGCCTGACGGGACGATGATAAATAGATTTGATTCGCATCCTGATCCTACGTTTGCAAAGGAGAGGAAACTCAAGGTTATAAATGAGTTCCTGGATAGCAAGGGACTGCCTAAGCGCAGTAAGATTACAGAGGTCAAGGGCTCCGATCCACTCCCTAAGACAGAGGTTGAACCTGTGATGGAGCAGGACATCCCCTCCGACCTACAAGAGAACGGTATCGAGGTAGTATCTATGCTTGAAGCAGAGAGACTACACAGCGACGGATATAGAATGTTTGGAATGCACGAACAAGGTGAAGTCCCACATGAAATATTTGATGTGAATGAACTTAGAAACTATTCTGAGGATCAACTTATTGCTTATGAACCCTCCGAAACGGAGATAAAACCAATAGAAAATGAAAAAGCCAACCAAGAAGGGCGGAAAGAAGGGTTATTAGACACCCCTGCGCTAGAACAACCTCTCGCCCCTGTGGCTGAGAAGCCTACCCCCAAAGAGCCCGTAAGCCCTGCGGTGGAGGTGGTGGAGACACCGCCTGTAGTTGAAGCACCATTGAAGAATGTAGAGAGTACTGCGAAGGCGTTGGAGGGGCAAGATTTAAAAGAAATAATTGGGGACAAAGTATTTAGGGGACAACAAAAAGGACAAGTTGGTAGATGGTTCTCTGCATCAAAAGAATTTGCACAATCATTAGCCAACTCAATAAGAGGTAAGGGAAAATCAGACGGAGAAGTAATCGAACATACCGTAATTGGGAATGTTTTCAATTTCCCTCATTTGGTTACTGATTATGCTAAAATATCCGATAAGCTTGGAGAACTATTTGGGGTAACTCAAAAAGAAATACGGGACGCAATAGCGACTACGGATATTCCTTTATCTAAATCCAACGAAGTAAGAATACATTTATTACTTGAAAATAAAGGATTTCAAGAACTGTTATCTAATAAAGGCATTGATTACATAAAAGCAAAAGAAAATTTAACTAAAGATAAATCAGTTGATACATTCTTAAAATTAAATGATAAAAAGCAAGAACAATTAGTTGCAGAATCCTACCACAAAGCTAAAGCAGATGGCAGCAATCCTAAGTTAGTAAAGGCTGTTGAAGACTTATTACAGCAAAAGAAAGAAATTCTTCCCCCCAATGAGCCCGTAAGCCCTGCGGTGGAGGTGCAAATTGAAGACTTTGGAGTTCCTAAGAGCGATGTAGGTGCAGTAAAAAGTTTACTTGACAATGTATTTGCAGGACTGAAGAAAGCAGGTCTTACTGCTTTTAAAACACTCGACGAATGGATTGGAATTGGTAAGGGGCAGGCGAAGGAATACTCTCTAAAAATCAATGGCAAGGAAGTTAAAGTAAAGAATACAGGAGTCGATGTTGTTAATGGATTTTACTCTCCGCTTGAAAAGATAATTTTAGAAATTAAGTTTGATAAGCTACCTGCAAAACAATGGATTGAAAAGTTTGCAAAAGGCGAGGAGGCTAAGTGGACAGGACTTACTGAATGGTTAAGTCAGCAACAAGGTTCAGTATCTAAAGCAGATATACAACAATACCTAAAAGATAATAGGATTAGTGTTGTGGAAGTGGTGAAGGATAGTGGAATTTTAGAAGAAGAAATTGACACTCTTTTAGCTGATGAAGTAGGGCAAGATATGACAAGGGAAGAAGCGAGAGAGTTTCTTGAAAACGATGACAGACCAGATGACACCAAATTCTCACAATACCAAACCGAAGGAGAAAAGAGTAACTACAAAGAGGTGTTGGTTACGATGCCACAGAAAGAAATTAAAGGTGAATCATATCATGTTGTCAGAGATAAATATTTAAAACCAGCACTACGCAGAATTGGGCTTGAAAATAGCGAAAATGCACTCAGAAGAATGAAGGTTTATGATGAACAGGGCAGGGCAAAAGAATTTGAGAGCGATAGTGATTTTCCATTGGCTATTGAAGCATTAAACAGACTAAAAAGCGCAGGAGAGCAAGAAGCCTTGAATAAGTACTATGATGGGTTTAAGGTCAATTCGCTAATAGACGACCAGCGAAAAAATACTTTTAAATCCTCCCACTTTGACGAACCCAACATACTTGTTCATTTAAGAATGAACACAAGAACAGATGCACAAGGTAATAAGGTATTGTTCTTGGAGGAAGTACAAAGCGATTGGGGGCAGAAAGGGAAAAAAGAAGGATTCAAAGAACCATCTTTTGAGTGGGATTCACAATTAGGAAAAGATGCTGTTGTTGTATTAAAGAAAATGAATGAAACGGCAGGGTTTAACGATTGGAAAGGGTTGGCTACGGCAATGGCTAAAAGCAATGACATTCTTAATGATTTTCAGGTTCCTTATGACAATAAAGATTTAATGCTTAAATGGCATAAAGCAGTTAATCAAGAAAGTAAAGTCCCACAAGCACCATTCGTAACCGACACAAACGCATGGACTAAATTAGGATTTAAAGTAGCCCTTAAAGAAGCAGTTAAACAAGGGGCTGATAAGATTGCATGGACTACGGGTGAGCAGCAAAATGAAAGGTATGATTTGAGTAAGAGTGTTGATAATATTGAGGTAAGTAACGAGGGGGAAGGTATAGGATATAAAGTTGTTGGCAAAAAAGGCGGTAATGTGGCTATGACGCAATTTGCTACCGCACAGCAATTACCAGATGTAATAGGCAAGGAGTTAGCACAGAAAATTATTGAATCTAAAATACCGTATCAAAAAACAAAGATATTTAGTGGAGTAGATTTGCAAGTAGGCGGCAAAGGCATGAAAGGCTTTTACGGTTCACCAACAGAAGGAAGTTTAGGCATAGTAGGTAATGTAGCTAAGAGTTTGTTTAAGCAAGAACCGAAAACGGTAAAAATAATGGATAAGGAAACTCCAAGTATTTTTAATCGTTACAATGAAAAGAAAAAAGAACTTGCTGAAAAAGAAAAAAGAGTTGATGAATTATACAATGAAATAAATAATTCAAAGGTTGATTTGCCAAAACAAGCAAGAGAATATAATTTACTTGTTGACGAAGTTCAAGATTTACGAAAAGAAATTAAGGACATTGAAAGAACCTCACCCAGTGCTTTAAAACAAGCAACGTCAACTTCCACCCAACATTCCATAGACATAACACCCGAACTAAAAGCAAGTGTAGAAGGTGGGCAACCGTTATTTAAGAATGCAGAAGCCCAATACAGAATAGAAAATGGCAAAAACATAGTAGAGGCAATAAAAGACTTCAATGGCAGCCCAAGAGCCACAGTAGCCCTTACGCATGAGATAATGCACCCAACAGTAGTAGCAATTATTGATGGGGCAAAAGAAGGGAATGAAGTAGGTGCAAAGCATACTAAAACTATTGTTGATGAATTTAACAAAGCTAACCCAAACAGCAAAGTAACAGTTGAGCAATTAATTGAAGGTAACGATGCTTTTAAAGAAGGGACGACAAGCGATACATACAGAGCAGTTCAAGAATTTATTGCAGACTCTTGGGAGAAGTATCACAGAGAGGGTGGTAAAGGATTTAGCGAAGCGTTCCAAAAAGTATTGGAGCAAATAACGCAAGCCTTCACTGAAGTTTACAAGACACTAAAAGGTAAAGAACTTACTCCTGAGCTTCGCAAGATGTTCGATGAGATTCTAGGTAAGGAGCCTG
>Ga0315275_10000414_pt1 | contig 34994 bp, 27 predicted proteins | sample YL17G03_0_MG_FD_205557 | JGI IMG/M metagenome (GOLD analysis project Ga0315275, IMG submission 205557) | Sediment microbial communities from Yellowstone Lake, YNP, Wyoming, USA - YL17G03_0 | ecosystem: Environmental > Aquatic > Freshwater > Lake > Sediment | place: USA: Wyoming | collected...
ACGGGCATTGGCGGGTATAAGCCTGGCTGCACGGCAGGAATTAAAGGATGATGCGATTGTCGTCAGTGTTGTATACCCGTATATTACCCTGACCAACTTTGAGAAAAACACGATACGGGAATCTCCGGACGATGAGGAGGGACAGCAGGATGCCAGCGGTCCATACCCCCGGATTCCGCAGAATATGCTGCACACAAAATTCTTGCGGGGATCACCAGTGGCGAAGTGGAGATCTTTGCCCACGACTGGATGAAAAACCCGCGCAATTCCTGATCCTGTACCTGCACCTTTCATTATCCTGAAAAATATCCGGCATAAAAGTGCAAGGCGGTTGAAACGGATCTGGTCAATAAAAATATTTTTTTAGTGGAGCCAGACAAGAGCTCTATTTCATTAATACATCTTTTCCCTTTTCGTATTCTTCCAGTGTTATCTCCCCTCTCGCAAAACGTTCTTTCAGGATATCCAATGGCATGTTCTTCGTTTCAATGGGCATCCTGACTTCCCGGATGATACCATACAGGATTGCTAGGAGGAATCCCACCATCGGGAGGATCACCAGAATGAACCAGAGGGGTGCACTCATTTTTTGTTCTTGTGCATCTTTATACACGAAATAGGCAATCACCAGCTGGACTAACCAGGTGATGATCATAAACCCGAGTCCAAAGAATGGATGCATCGGGTACGCAGAATACATAAAACCAGGAGGCATAATCTCCTGTTGTTTTCCTAAGACGATATTCTTTGGTTTAGTACATATCTGAAAAAAATAGTCTTCTTCACCTGACGAGTGTTTCTCTATCCGCAAAGTACTAATCCGTAGATGAATTAAACGGGATAAAAAAAGGATTTAATCAAAATACTCAACTTGTATACACAAAATTTTAAAAAAAACGAATGAAATTATTTTCCATACAACTTTTGAACGCCCGTTATATCGGAAGATTCCAGGGTTCTTATCGGACCTTCGGGATACGCAAAAACATGCATACCCTGTGCAACGAAAAATCGAACGAAAAAGGAAAGGCGGTGCGGGTGCAAGACTCAGTTTTCACACAAAGATATTAATACGTGAATCGGGGGTATGCTAGATCATGGATATATTGGGTTCTGTTGTCGGTATCATTCTCGCAATTGTGGTGGCAATTATTATCTATTTCCTCCTTAAAAAGTTCGTAGCTCTGGTTATCAATGCTATCGTAGGGATCATACTCCTCTTTCTTTTAAACCTGTTTCATGTTATGGGACTATTTGGAGCTCCCGATCTCCCGATCGACTGGATCACTATTCTGGTCTCCGCAATTGGTGGATTGGTGGGCGTGATCATTGTGGTAATCCTGCATCTGGCGGGGGTTGTGCTATAGTTTTAACAGTCCAGCCGAACTTCACGTTTATGATTCATACGGTCACGTTACCGGGATCTCCCTGTCATAATTTTTCCGTTTTCTGATTCCAATAAATATGAAGTGATTGGATTAGAAATTGGGCCTTACGGATTAGAAGTGGAAAGTCATTCTCCAAAGGATAATAAAAAAATTTCTTTTACCGCAGCTGGTATTACGATTTCACCTTAAATAATTCATGAATATACTATAAATTGGAACTGTCTCTCTCAGGGAATTATTCCATGCATCATTTCTTCTTATTCAATTTTGATCCGGCCCCCGTGTTCCGCAGTTTTAACACCAGAAACGGCTTTCTGGGCACCGGTTTTTACTGTCTCTGGTAATTTCTGTGCTTTCACGCCCGGATGTTGCAACTGGTCATGTGAAATAGCGACATCGCTGAGCATTTTGCTGGAAGCTTTATCGGATACTTTCTGTGCTTTCTCGGTGTTTCCCTCAAAGGAGCCCGCTACAACAGGAACGTGATTATCGCTACTACAACGAAGATTATCACGAGCCATTTTGCGATTTCCATTGAGAAACCGGCTATCCCCCGTGCACCCAGTATGAAGGCAACCAGAGCGAGTATAAGGAAAACTACTGCAAGATAGATGAGATCAGCCATTGTTCACCTCCCTTCTACTTCTTCTTCAATTTTGATACGGCCTCGTGCGCCGCAATTTTGGCATCAGCAACAGCTTTATGGACACCGATTTTTACATCATCTGATCCTTTCTGAGCTTCCTTTCCACCACCTTTGGCTATCTTGTGGGCGGCGACCGATGCATCATCATACACGGCATGTGCTGCCACCTTGGCGTCGTCGATGGCTTTGCTGGCCTTTACTTTCAGATTATCAGCCATTACACTTTCAACTCCTCTCTCCGGTATGATTTTATTAAGAAATTATCATGATATATAATAATTTTTTAATACTCATACCAGAACAAGATTACATAGCAAGGCTGTTTTAAAAACCTTACCTCGTGATGCAAAATCTGAAACACCGCGGAATTTCCGTAATTAAGTATACCGAAATATCGTACACAGATTTACTTCTCATCATCGGAAGTTCTACCGGAAATAAATCTCCAATTCATCCTGTAACTTTCAGGATTGCATTTAGCTGCCTTCCATCCCCCCACTTCAGCTGCAGTTTCAGGCAGGTGTGTAGACATTTCCTGGGGAGATACTTTATACATCACATTGTGAAAAAGCATTGAATCTCGACAAGAGACGTAAAATTTGAGTGAAATTGAGGTCGAATCATGGACATGATTCCTCATGTCATTAAAGAGGTGGAGTTTTACCCAGATTGTTCACTTTCCCACCCATATAAACGCAAAGGATGAGGGATTATCAGGGATTTTTTGTGTGATACATGTGCCAGATCCTGCAGGCACCTTCATGGCTGACCATGCAGGGACCGACAGGAGATCTCGGGCTGCAGATTTTTGCAAAGAGCCTGCAGTCAGATGGCTGGGCGATCCCCCTGAGAACTTTGTCGCAGATACAGGCAGAATGTTTGGTGATATGCCGGAACACAATACCGAACTTTTTCTGCGCATCGTAGTGCTCAAACTCCTTTTTGAGCCTCAGGCCTGACCGCGGGATCACCGGAAAACCACGCCATTCGACATCAAATGGCTCAAACACCTCATACATCACTTTTTTAGCCTTGATATTACCTTCGCGGCTGACCGCACGGGGATAGGCATTGTCAACCCTGTGCGTACCTTCACGCACCTGCCGCACCAGCATCAGGAGACCAAGCAGGATATCTTCTGCTTCAAACCCGCCCACGACCTGGGGCACCGGAAACTGTTCATATTCTTCATACCCCGTGACCGTGCAGACATGCCCGGGGAGCATGAACCCGTCCAGTTTTGCCTCACCCTGCTCAAGCAGCCATTTCATCGCCGGGGGAACAATGCGGTGGCAGGAGAGTATGGAGAAATTTTCAGGAGGTTTCGCACGTATGGTTGCAGCGACTGTTGGTGCCGTGGTCTCAAACCCGACCGATATGAACACGACCTCTTTCTCGGTTTTCCGGGCGATTTCCACGGCCTTGTGGACACCCTGTACCACCCGCACATCTCCCCCGCACGATTCCAGCGATCCTCTGGATCCCGGAACACGCAGGAGATCGCCATAGGTAGCGATGATGCAATCCTTCCCGGCAAGATCCAGCGCGGCGTCGATCTCCCCCTGGGGCGTGATACAGACAGGACATCCGGGACCCATGACAATTTTCAGCCGTTCCGGAAGCAGGCTCCGTAATCCGGTACGGGCTATCGCTGCCTCATGGGTACCACAAATATGCATGAAGGTAAAATCCCGATCCACCATTTCATGGAGTTTATCTGCAATTTCTTGTCCGGTCGCCATATAATCTCAAACCTATTTACTGGGAAATGACATAAGAGTACGTATGGTTCTTGCAGCAGGACTCGAAATCAATTACATCCTTGCAGCCTTCACGCTGCTCCTGGGAATCCTGATCGCTTTCATTGCACGGGCGCTCGTCCGCTGGCTGGAATCAAGAGCCGGCGAGACCGAAACCTATTGGGACGACATCCTCATCGCTTCGTTCGGCACACCGGTCCAGGTAGCAATCATGGTATTCTTCCTGTATTTTGCCGTCACCTGGTTCGGCATCCTCCCGGAGAGTATGAAGTGGATCCTCAATCCTGGCTATGTGACCTCCTTCTACATCATCATCAGTGCATGGATCCTCTCCACGTTCCTTCACAGCATCATCCATATCTATGGGCGGCGGTATGCCCAACGGTCAGATACCGACCTCGATGACCGCCTTGTCGAACTGTTTGAACTGGTCATACGGTACGTCATCTGGTTTGTCGCTATCATGGCCATCCTCAAGGTTTTCGAAATCGATATCACCCCGTTCCTTGCCGGTGCGGGTATCGCTGGTATCGCCGTGGCGCTGGCAGCACAGGACCTCATCTCCAACTTCTTTGGCGGGGCTATCATCACCGTTGACAAGCCCTTCAAGGTCGGTGACCGGATCAAGGTGGAAGATTACTATGGGGATGTTATCTCGGTCGGCACCCGGAGTACGCGTATCAAGACACTCGATTACCAGATCGTGACGATACCCAACAACAAGCTGACCACCAATATCATCATCAATTATTCCGAACCCGACCAGAAACTGCGGATCACCATCCCGGTCTCCGTTGCCTACGGCAGCGATCCAGGACGGGTCAAGGAGATACTCCTTGAGATTGCACAGGACGCAATAAAAAATACCGGATATCTCCTTGAAGACCCCGCTCCCACGGTCTTTTTTATGGAATTTGCTGATTCCAGCCTCAACTTCATTCTCCGCGTCTGGGCGCAGAAGTACAACCTCCCGGACGAGGTGAAGGACACGATCAACTGCAGGATTGCCGAGCGGTTTGCACAGGAAGGTATCGAGATCCCCTTCCCGCAGATAGACGTTCACATGATGAAGTAACAATCCCGCTCTTCCTTTTTTACGGTTATTGCGTATGTTTATCACGCTTGAGACACGACCACTCATCCATGTTTGCCGTCTCCACGTTCTGCCTGCACAGCGTTCCCCTTATTGCAGCCCTTGACCGGCTCACGGCAATAACTGATCACATCGAGATTATGGACGAGGGCTTTCACTACCTTGACAGTGCAGACCCTCTTAAGAATTACTCCGCACGGTACACTATCCACGCTCCCTGCAGGGGGACCAATATCGCAAGCCTTCTTGAACCAATACGAAAGGCCAGCGTTGAAGTGGCAGCCCGGTGTTTTGCAATCGCCGCTGAAGTGAATGCCGGTGTTGTGGTGCATCCGGGATATTTTGCCTGGGCAGAAGAACGTTCAAAGGCTGAACAGCAGCTGACAAAATCATTATCGGATCTTTCCTGTCTTGCCGGAGAATATTCAGTCCGCTACTTTGTCGAAAATATGGGTAACTGGGACTATTTCTTTTTAAAAACTCCGGACGAGCTTCGCCTCATCGGTGACACCTCTTTTGCACTGGATGTGGGTCATGCACACCAGAACCACTGTCTTGCAGAGTTTCTCCGCTTCCCTGCCGCTCATTATCACCTTCATGACAACGAGGGAAAAGAAGATTCTCATCTTGCCTGCGGGAAGGGTTCTATAGATTTTGAACCTGTTATGAAAGTGATACAAAAAAGCAGCATCATACCGGTTATTGAAGTTGCATCATTTGAGGGGGTGATCGAAAGTATCCGGAGGCTCAGTATGCTGTAACCCATCATACCTCCAGGCCCGTGCCAATGACATGGTAATGAATCTGAACTATTCTTAAAGTTCCGCAATGTTTTATAGGGAGTACTCACAACGTAGTTAGGCAATCTGCCCCAGTGGTTGAGTGGCATCGCACATCTTTCTCACGTAAGGATGCTCCCCTCTGACCGTGTCCCTGGTGCGGTGCAACGCCTTAATAATGCCTGTGTGACACAGCCCGGCAGTGTGCCTCTTGGTAAGGACGACATAAAAAAGACTGCCTCCTAACACATAGACAGATGAAAGAAAAGCAAGTGCCTACGTGACACAGCCTGGCAGTGTGCTTCCTTGGTAAGGAAGAAGTCCCGAGTTCAAATCTCGGCGTAGGCTTATCGTTTCGAATTTTCCGTTTGCCAGACCCTTTCGTCCATGAACAGGACGATTTGCCAACAGAAACGCACGGCCGGGTTCGCAATTGACCGAATTGCAGTTTCACCCCACTCTTGCCACGAGCCATTAAAGGATACGGCAAAATCCATGGTGATGATCACACACTGGTATTGTAGAAAAAATTCGGTAGTTGATTGGATTAGTAAGGGAATTGATTTCGATCCGGCTTTAGTGCCATGCCGCAAAGCTGAATGTGAAGAGTGGCGCGATGCTTTCTACGCACACATGAGCATGGCTGGACGATAATTCACTCAGAACACGAATATTGCCAATATCTGAATTAAATTTTTAACGGTGTTTTTTGTTATGGGTTTTCTGGATATTACGGCAATTTTTCGGAGTCATCATTGTTTAAGATAACACCCCTTTTGACAGACCCCGATCCGCCGCAAGTTGGGCAATCACAAAAAATATCAAAGCCAACAAGATAATGAACTTCCCCGCTTCTGCATCCTTGATTTGGACATGGTACCAGTTCATACATGTTTTTTTTCTTTTTTATTTAATTATAAATAAAGTTTGTGTTTTAAATTGGAATAAGAATTTTTGAAACATTCATTTTTTATCATTATATTTGAGATATTTTTGAATTTTAATAAGAAATGATAAATTAAAAAAATCCAACAGAATCCCGATATGAACGTCACAGGGTACACGCTCCATACCCAGCTCAGGAAAATTAATCCAGGACTGGACCATTCTCATTTTTTATTGTGGGTATGATGCTTTTTTTATAGAATACTATCAAATGAGGAATTAATAATTTTCTGAAATAAAGGTGAATTATGGATATTGGCAAGATTATTGATGATTCGTTTACCTACGCAAAAGAAGGTCTTGTTGGAAAATGGGAGACATGGATACTCCTGATAATCAGCTGTATTATCTTTCCATTATTTATGGGCTATATGATGCGGATTTATCGTGGCGAGAACCCATCGCCTGCAGTGGATAACTGGGGGAATCTCTTTATTGACGGGATCAAACTCCTCGTTGTTGGCTTGATTTATGCTATACCAGTCCTCATTCTCGGGGTGGTGCTTATAGGGAGTACTGGTCTGGCATTGTTTTTATCAATAAAACTCCCCCATGTGGATCCCGCTGCGATAATTGGTCTTCTGGCAGCAATTCTCTTCGGCGCGATTATTCTTGTTATCGTTATCGTGATCATCGGGTTGATCCTCGCAACAGCAGGTGTACGTTTTGCCCGGACCGGTAGTTTCGGGGAAGCGTTCAACTTCAGTGCAATCTTCAACCATATTGGCAGGATCGGCTGGGTGATGTACATAACTGCATTGCTCATGATGGTGATAATCGTCGGTCTCATAAAGATAATCTGTCTTAGTGTACCTTTCATCGGTATTCTTCTGTTACTCATCGTGGCTCCTTTCACCGGTATCTTCTCGGCACGGTATCTCACCCTGCTCTATGATACTGCCGTACCAGAATAATTTTTTACCGTCTGCCCGATAACAATGTCCCCTATATACATACAGGGGAGTGTCAACCCGGTCCAGGCTGATGAAAACCAACTATTGTTAAAAAAAAGTCCTGGAACTTCCTTCCCGTTTCCCTTCGTTATTGTCTGAACAGGACACCAATAATTCAATTGCACGGAAGTACCAGCAAACAGAGAATGTTAAAACGGAACTGGTGAGGTTCACAAACGTTCTCCAATGATTCACAGGTAAGATCATCCCAATGAAAAGGTTCCGGAAAATGAAAACAGATGCTCATTTTGTATAAAAATAGTATTGATAAATACGGGGTTTACATATATATATACCAAAAAGGGTATATGCCGCCCTATTAAACCGTACAATCAAACGGTCAGTGCGGAAATACCGGAATACCGATAGTTACTGTGAGGTAAGAAATTCATGAATAAGCGTGATGCTGAGGCATTGTTGCGGCAGGGTATCGAACTCTATGACCTTGGCAGGTATCAGGAAGCCATTGTCATGTTTGACCGTGCGCTTGCCCTCTTTCCCGATCTTTCAAAAGCCTATTATTTTAAAGGCATTGCCCTGTATGATCTTGGCAGGTATGAGGATGCCATCGATGCTTATGATCATGCAGTTGCTATTGAACCCTTAGACACGAATGCCTGGTACAACAAAGCAGCGACCCTTGCACAGATGGGGAGGAATGAAGAATCTCTTGAAGCATGCGATCATTTACTGACGATCAAATGGGATAATGCCGAGGCGTGGATCCTTAAAGGCATTGCTTTCTACGAACTGGGGCGCTATAAAGACGCCATCAGTGCATACGATCATGCGCTGACAGTTGATCCCCGACACGCAAAAGTCTATTATAATAAAGGAATTGCACTTGCCGATCTCAACATGCACGCTGAAGCAATTCTGGCGTATGATAAAGCCATCGAAATCGTACCAAATTATGCAAAGGCATTCTACAATAAAGGTATTTCCCTCTATGACATCGGAAAATATGATGAAGCCCTGACTGCATTCAACCAGGCGTTCGAGATAGATTCCACTGATATATGGGTTTGGTATTACCGTAGTTTCATCTATGCAAAACAGGAACGGTTTGAAGAAGCTGCTGCCTCGGCTGATAAATTCCTCGGGCAGGAGCCGGGACATGCCGATATATGGGCAATCAAAGGAATTTCACTCTTCAGAACCGGAAGATATGATGAGGCTGTAGCTGCACTCGACCGATCCCTTGACATAAACCCGGCACTGACCGATGCCTGGCTTTATAAAGGACTCGCCAATAACACGACACAGAATTACAGCGATGCAGTCACTGCATTCAATAAAGCCATCGGGCTCAGCTCCGGAAATATCCCTGCATATTACAATCGTGGCATTGCATATTCTCATCTCCATAAATACCGGGATGCAATCCTGGATTTTGATCGTACTCTCTCGTTCGAGCCGGAAAATTCCGATGCGCTGTACCTTAAAGGAGTTGCGTGCATCAGGCTGAGCCGGTATGAGGAGGCATTGGCCTCGTTTTCCCAGACCCTGCTCAAAAAAAGGGAACACCCGCCCTCATTTTATTACCGGGGCATCGCTCTGACCAAGCTTGGCAGACATAAAGAAGCGATTGAATCGTTCGAACAGGCGCTTCGTCTGGATCCCGGGTGCACCCAGGCAGCATTCCAGGAGGGAATGGTATATGCCAGCCTTGGCAGGTATACTGAGGCTGTTTCTGCATACGACCAGGCATTAAAGATAAACCCGATCTTTGCAGATGCATCCTTCCATAAGGGTTTTGCACTCGCAAAGCTGGGAAATACAGATGAGGCAATACAGGAATTTGACAGGACTATTAAACAGGACCCGGAAAATGCACAGGCATATCACCAGAAGGGACTCCTGCTTGCCAGACTCGAAAAATATCCTGATGCGATAGACTCTTACAACAAAAGCATCGGGATCAAACCTGCCTATGCCCAGGCATTCTATGATAAAGGTCTCGCCCTTGCCAGGCTTGAGAAGTTCGAGATGGCAATTGGTGCATACGAACACGCCATTGCCATCAACCCCAATTACGTCAATGCGTACTATAACCTTGGACTTGCACTCATACAGCTGGGGAGATCTGAAGATGCCGTGTACGCCTATGATCAGGCTCTTGAAATTGATCCGGCGAATACGCTGGTTCTCTATCAACGCGGAGCTGCTTTCATGCAGACCGGACACTATGCTGAATCAATAGCAGATTTTGACAGCGTAATCGAACAAGTCCCCCAGAACACCGGTGCATGGTTCAACAAGGGGTTAGCTTTTTTTCATCTTTCACGGTACCAGGAGGCACTGGTGGCATTTAATGAGGCAATCGAACAGAACCCGGCGCTTATTGAGGGATGGCTCCAGAAAGGGGCAACTCTTGGCAAACTGGGGATGCCCGACGAAGCTATTGCGTCATTTGATAAGGTGCTCATACTAAATCCCAGACATCCTGAGGCAGCAGTCCGTAAAGGAATTATCCTTATTACGCTTTGCCGATATGAAGATGCCATATCAATTCTCAACCGGGCCCTGGAAGAACAACCGGGCAATGATCGGGCATGGTGCTCCAAGGGTATTGCCCTCTCTTCTATCGAGCGTTTTGAAGAAGCTGTCCGGTCTTTTGACAAGGCACTGGAGATCAACCCCCGGTGTACGCGTGCACTCTATGAAAAAGCCAATGCCTTCTCCAACCTCGGAAAACAGTCAGAAGCGGTAGATCTCTACGATCAGGCATTGGAATTTGAACCTGACCACCCGAAGATTATCTATCTGAAAGGAGTTGCCCTCTTTCGCCAGGGACGTTTTGATGAAGCAATTGACACGTTTGAACATGCCCTTGCCCATGAACCGGAAAATGCTTCCGGATATTATTATCTTGGTCTGGCATATGCCGGTTCAGAGCGGTATTTCGAGGCGGTAACTGCATTCGATCATTGTCTTGCCACAGATCCCTCAAATTCCCCTGCCCACCATTTTAAGGGAATTGCCCTTGTCGAGTTGGATCACTACGATGACGCCCTTACAGAATTCAACCGGGCTGTTGCGCTCGATCCTGAAGATGCACCTTCGTATTATTATTCAGGAATCGTGCACCTGCAGTTAAAACACTATGAAGAAGCGGTCGCAGCATTTGATCAATCGATCATACTTGACCCGAAAAGGAAAGAAGCTCTGATCCAAAAAGGAATTGCTCTCGTTAAATCAGGAAGAAATGAGGAGGCAATTGGAGTTTTTTCCAGCTCTTTAGAGGAATGCCCCGGGGATGCCCTGCTCTGGTGTTACCAGGGTACCGCTCTTGCAGCACTGGGACAGCCTGAGAAAGCACTTCAGTCATTCGATAAGACAATCGAGATCAATAACCGCTGCATCCCCGCATTTTACGGGAAGGGGAAAGCATTGTCCCGCATGGGGAGGCACAAGAATGCTGTTGAAGCGTATGACAGGGCGCTTGAACTGGACCCCGATGATCCAAAAATCAGTTACCAGAAGGGAATTTCCCACATTCAGCTGAAGCAGTACGACGATGCAATCAGGTCGTTTGAAGATACCCTTGCACTCCAGCCGGATTTTACTGATGCCCATTATGCCACGGGACTGGCGCTGGTCCAGCAAAAAAAGTATACAGCGGCACTGAATGTTTTTGATCATGCGATTGAAATTGATCCGGAATATATTCCTGCACTGTATCTTAAGGGAAAGACGCTCCTGCACCTCAAAAAATATTCCAATGCAATCGACGCTTTTAATCGTGTCCTTGAAATTTCCCCGCATAATCCGGATGCATTATACGGAAAAGGTATCGCATTTTTACACCTTTTACGGTACCAGGATGCTCTCGATGCGTTTGAAGAAGCGCTCGGACATGATCCATCACGTCCCGGATTATGGCTTAAAAAAGGTATAACACTGGCGAATCTCGATATGCAAAAAGAGGCGATTGCAGCTTTTGATCAGGCACTCGCGTCAGACCCGGAACTCACTGAAGCAACGGTGCGAAAAAGTATCGAACTTATCAGACTTCGCAATTACGAAGATGCTGTTCTGATTCTCACACGTTCAGTCGAAGAACAACCACGCAATATCTGGTCCTGGTGTTACCTGGGTATAGGACTGTCGGCTCTTGAACGATTTGAAGAAGCAGTTCGTGCATTTGATAAAACCCTGGAAATCAACCGCCGTTGTTCCCGTGCATTGTTTGAGAAAGGAAATGCGCTGATACATCTGGGCAAACCCTTGGAAGCTGTCGTATCCTATGACCAGGCACTGGAATTATCCCCAAAAGATCCAAAAATTTTATACCAGAAAGGGATCGCTCTTACACAGCGCGAAAGATATGATGATGCTATCAAAGCGTTTGAGAAGTCCCTTGCCGCAGAACCTGAAAATGCATTGGGTTTTTACTTCCTGGGCGTCGCTTTTACCGGGAGGGAGCGATATAGCGACGCGATAAAAGCATTCGACAGGGCACTTTTACTCGATCCTTCAAATGCATCCACCCATCATTTCAAAGGAGTCGCTCTCATCCAGCGTGAACGCTACAGTGATGCTGTAAAATCCTTCGAGACAGCCCTTTCCCTGGACGCATCAGATGCATCAAATTATTATTATCTGGGGCTTTCCTACCTGCAGTTAAAGCGATACGAAGATGCTATACATGCAAGTAAAAAAGCGACAGAGATTGATCCGGCGCTTACCGAAAGTTACATGTACCAGGGTATCGCCAGCGCTGAATTGTCCCGGTACGAAGAAGCTATTCCTTTACTGGACCAGAGCCTGGCAGCAAACCCATCGCTTATCGAAGCACTCATCTGTCGTGCAAAGGCGCTGATAAAACTCGGGCGGTACGCAGAAGCTATCGAAACTCATGACAGGATCCTCTCGCTCAATCCGACTATCATCGAAATCTGGATGCAGAAGGGGGATGCCCTTTTCTCTCTTGAGAAAAAGCAGGATGCCATCCTTGCGTATTCAAAAGCGCTTGAGATCAATGCAAATTTCGCCGAAGGTTGGGTAAAAAAAGGCAACGCCCTCTACGATCTCCATAAAATTCAGGATGCCGTGTTCGCTTACTCCCGGGCCCTTGATATCAACCCTGCTCTTTGTGACATCTGGATGAAAAGGGGTGATGCCCTGAACGAACTCGGGCGAACTGAAGATGCTGTTGCATCATTTGCCAAATCCTTAAAAATTGATCCCCATCAGGTGGAAGGATGGGTCAGGAACGGTAAAGCCCTCTACGACCTTGGGCGATACCAGGATGCAATTGATGCTTTTGACAATGCCATTGCCTTAAACCAGAGATGTATTGAGGCATTCCACTACAAAGGACTTGCGCTGGAGAAGGTGAACAGGATCGACGAATCGATCCATGCATACGAAATACTCCTTGAAATAGACCCGGGGAATTATGACGCACAATATCATAAGGGACTTGCATTAGCAAAACTGGGAGATCACCGCGATGCGATCGCGGCATTCGAAAAGACCATCGGCATCCTGCCTTCTTTTGCACCTGCATGGTACAACAAAGGGAGGTCCTTAAACCAAAGCGGAAAATTTGCCGATGCAATTTTTGCATTTAACCGTGCACTGGAAATTGAACCTTCTTTCACTGAAGTTTATTTTCACCTTGGATTTGCGCTCTTAAAGCTGGAAAAATATGCTGAAGCTATTGAATCTTTCGATAAGAATCTTGAGAAAGATACAGGCAATGCACCGGGGCACTATAACCGGGGTCTTGCACTTTCCAGGCTTGGGAGATTTACAGAAGCGCTTGAGTCTTTTGATAAATCTCTTATTTATGATCCTGACAACGCCCTTGATTTTTATCACAAGGGCAGGGCATACATGAGTCTGAACCGTTACAGCGAGGCAATATTTGCTTTTGAAAAGACGCTTCAGTTAAAACCCAAATATACCGAGGCACGGATGCGGAAGGGCATTGCCCTGTACAATCTTAAAAAATTCAAGGAAGCTATAAAGGATTTCAACAAGATCATTTCCGATAATCCCAAAAATTACCATGCCTATTACCAGAAAGGAAGAGCTCTTTTTGATTCTGGAAATACGTCCGAGGCAATTTATGCTTATGACAGGGCGCTTGAGCAGGAACCGGATTTTGCCGAGGCTCATTTCCATAAGGGTTTTGCCTTGTTGGAATTATCTCAGTCCGAGGAGGCAATTCGGGAATTTGATCGTGCTCTTGAAACAGACCCCCAACTTGGACCCGCACACTACAACCGTGGCGTTGCCCTGACGAAGATGGGCAGGTTCGGCGAAGCGGTTACCGCATTCGACACGACACTTTCTCTTCTCCCGTCATATGCCCCCGGATTTTTCCAGAAAGGACTGGCCTTGTACGGTACCGGCAGGTATGAGGATGCTGTAGCCGCATTTGACCGGACACTTGAACTGGATCCACATTCGGCTGAAGCAGCACTCAGAAAAGGTGTCGCACTCCTTGATCTGGGTCGCGGTGAAGAATCACTTGCTGCCTGCGAAAAGGCACTGGAGCTCCAACCGGACTTTATTGAAGCACTCTACCAAAAAGGAAAAGCCCTTGCTCGTCTTGAACGCTATGACCCGGCAATTGCTGCTTTCGAGCGGACTATAGAACTCGATCCAGGGAATGCACAGGCCTGTTATGACAGGGGTCTGGCATTGGTACACGTCGGCAGGTATCCTGAAGCAGTTGCTTCATTTGATCGTCTGTTGGAATTAATACCCAATTTCGCACCAGCTTTTTTCCATAAAGGTATAGCGCTTGAAAATGTCGGCATGTATGACGAAGCTGTACTGGCCTTCAATATTACCCTGGAGATTACCCCGGATGATCCCCAGGCGCTCTATCAGAAGGGAATTGCCCTTGCACATCTGGAAGATTATGAACAGGCGCTTGTTGCCTTCAAAGCTGCCAGCATAATCGATCCGGAAAATGCAGATGTGTTTTACAAGTGTGGTTTATCCCATGCGGCCCTGGGACATCATCGTGAAGCAGCGGATGCATTTACCCGTGCCCTCGCGATAAATCCCGGTTATACGGATGCAATGTACCATAAAGGACTTGCACTTGCCGAACTTGGTGAATTCAACGATGCAATCCAGGCCCTTTCCCGTGCAATTGAAGTTAACCCAAAGATCGCCAATGCATGGCTGATCAAAGGATTCTGTCTTTTCGCTGTCGATCGATTTGAGGAAGCTGTCCTTGCCTATACAACCTCACTGGAAATTGACCCGGACAACCCTCATACCTGGTTCTATAAAGGCAGGGCACACATCAGCCTTGACGAGTTTGATGATGCGGTTACTGCATTTGATCGGGCGCTGGTCCTTGAACCGGAATTTGGTGAGGCATTTTATTACAAGGGAATTGCACTTGCCAGAGCCCGGAAAGTATCTGAGGCTGCTGCGGCTTTTGAACAGGCAAACCGTCTGATGCCTGATTTTGCCGATGCATATCTCCAGATGGGGAAAGCACTTGCATCGCTCGGACGCAACCCGGAAGCAGCTGATGCGTTCCGGAGTGCACTCATTACCTGTCCCGATGATCTGACAGCATTGTACGGCCTTGCCCGGGCAACGGACCGCCAGGGATTGTCGGAAGAAGCAATTACCGTATATACCCGGATTAACCAGGTGGATCCCTCATGCGAGCGGGTGTTCTTTTATAAAGGCGCCGCACTTATGCGCCTGCAGCAATATTCTGATGCCATCGAGGCATTCAGCCGTGCCGTCTCCCTTAACCCGTCCCATACAGAGGCCTGGAAGGAGATGGGAAGATCTTTTTTCATCCTTAAAAAATATGACCGGGCAATAGAAGCTTTTGATGCAGTTCTCGAACTCAAACCTGACTCGGTAGAGATCCTTTTTGAGAAAGGACTTTCTTATTCCCAGTTGGGGAAACCGGAATCTGCCCTGGCGGCATTTAACTCCTGTATTGAGATCGGTCTGGATAACTCCCGCATATTTGCTGAAAGGGGGCTGGCGCTCTTCCAACTCGACAGGTATGAGGACGCAATAGCATCATTTGATCACGCGCTTGAAATTGATACAACTGACCTCAACTCACATCTGGTAAAGGCAGAGATTCTCGAAAAGATCAACCGTCATGAAGAAGCGATCACAGAGTTCGATTCCACACTCCTTCTTGATCCGGAGAATGCACGGGCGTACCGGGGAAGAGGTGTCGCTCTTGTAAAACTTGCACGCTACGAAGACGCAGTAATTGCACTGGATCGGGCACTGGAGAATGATACAGCAAATTCTGATCTCCTTGCATGCAAGGGGTATTCACTCTATATGCTGAACCGGTATAAGGAAGCGGTTGAATCATTCGGGAAATCGTTAAAACGTAAACCCCAGAACATTTTCGCCCTGTTTCACCGCGGGAAGGCCCTGCTGCATCTCCAGCGGTGGGAGGAAGCGGTATCAACGTTTGACAGGGTGATTACCCTTGACAAACAATACACCGCCGCATGGTATTACCGTGGAACCGGTTATGCACACATGTCACTGTATGACGATGCACTTGAATCGTTCGACAGAACATTATCGCTTGATGATTCATGTGCAGTCGCATGGTATAATAAAGCAGATGTTCTCGGTAAACTAAAACGGTTTGATGAATCGATCCCTGCCTTTGATCGTGCCCTTGAACTGAGCCCGGAAATGCAGGATGCAGCGTATAAGAAGGGGGTTACACTCGAAACCCTCGGACGACATGAAGAGGCAGTTGCTGCATTTGATCTGGCTCTCACCATCGGACCTGATACCGGTGCGGTCCACTACCACCGCGGCCTCGCTCTCATGGCAGCCGGGCGCGAAAAGGATGCCCTGATTTCCCTGAACCGTTCAATCGAACTTACCCCACGGGATGATGCCATCTGGTTAGCACGAGGGAAGGCGCTTTTTAAGCTTAATTATTTCAATGATGCGGTTCTGGCATTTGATAAAACACTGGAATTAAATCCCTCCATTGCTGAAGCAGCATACGGTAGGGGGCTGGCACTCTCCGCACTCGGGAACTACGATGAAGCCATCGTTGCATATGAAAGAGCGCTTGCCATGGATGCTGCTTATACAGATGCAGCATATAACAAAGGTCTTGCACTCTTCCGCACAGGAAGGTATAAAGATGCTGTAAAAGCGTTTGATTATACCCTTGAAAATGTTCCGGAGCATGCTCATGCGCATTACCATAAAGGACTGGTGCTGAAGGCCATGGCGAAATACGAAAAGGCAATCCGCTCATTCAGTCAGGCCTTCACGTTCGACAGCTCCCTGTCAGATGCGATATACCAGTCCGGTCTCTCGTTTGTCAGCCTTGGAAAAAACGAAAAAGCACTTGATGCATTCGATACTATGCTGGAAAGGGAGCCCAATAATGCTCCTGCGCTCTATCAGCGTGCATTAGTCCTGGCAAAACTTCTTCGGTTCGATGAGGCACTTGGGGCAGTTGAGTCCTCCCTTAATTCTGAAAGCTCTATCGCGGACGTCTGGCTGCTCAAAGGGAGCGTCCTCTTTGAAATGGGGCGGTTTGGTGAGGCGCTCGAATCTTTCGAGAGGACGGCTGCCCTTGCACCGGATAACAATACTGCATGGTACCGGAAAGGGAAAACGTATATCGAACTTGGAAGCCCCGAAGACGCGATTACCTGCTTTGAACGTGTACTCGCAAACGACCAGGCGTGTGCCCCGGCATGGCTGAGAAAAGGAAGTACTCTTCTTTCGCTCAGCCGGTATGAACCGGCACTGGATGCCCTGACTCGAGCCCTGGAGATTAAACCCGGGTCAGCCTATGGATGGTATGATCGGGCGATTGCCCTTCTGGAACTCGGCAGATATGAAGAGGCCGTCTTGTCATATGACAGAGTGCTTGCCATAAATCCCAGATACGCAAATGCCTGGTATGACAAGGGTGTAGCTCTCTCAAAACTCGGTAAAGATGTGCAGGCTGTTGAAGCGTTTGAGCAGGCGACGACCATTGATCCGGGGTTCGTCAATGCCTTCTATGACAAGGGACTCGCTCTTGCCCGGCTCTCCAGAGATCAGGACGCAATAGCTTCATTTGACCGGCTAATCTCGGTTGACCCGTCACATGCATCTGCATATTACCACAAGGGACTCTCCCTCAGAGACCTGAACCGCCCTGAAGAGGCACTCCTGGCATTTGATGCAGCCATCGACCTCGATGCCGGGAGGTACGAGACCTGGTTTAGCAAGGGTGTCATCCTGTCATCTCTCCACAGATACGATGATGCGCTTGGGGCAGTTGAGTCCTCCCTCAACCTTGAAAACTCTATCGCGGACGTCTGGCTGCTCAAAGGGAGCGTCCTCTTTGAAATGGGACGGTTTGGTGAGGCACTCGAATCTTTCGAGAGGACTGCTGCCCTTGCACCGGACAATAATGCCGCATGGTACCGGAAGGGGAAAACATATATCGAACTCCAAAACCCGGAAGACGCAATTACCTGCTTTGAACGTGTACTCGCAAACGACCAGGCGTGTGCCCCGGCATGGCTGAGAAAAGGGAGCACGCTTCTTTCGCTCAGCCGGTACGAACCGGCACTGGATGCCCTCACCCGTGCCCTGGAGATTAAACCCGGTTCAGCCTATGGATGGTATGATCGGGCAATTGCGCTCCTGGAACTCGGCAGATATGAAGAGGCAGTTCAGTCATATGACAGAGTGCTTGCCATAAATCCCAGATACGCGAATGCCTGGTATGACAAGGGTGTAGTGCTCTCAAAACTCGGCAAAGATCTGCAGGCTCTTGAAGCGTTTGAGCAGGCGACGACCATTGATCCGAGGTTCGTCAATGCCTTCTATGACAAAGGACTCGCTCTTGCCCGGCTCTCCAGAGATCAGGACGCAATAGCATCATTTGACCGGGCAATCTCGGTTGACCCGTCACACGCACCAGCATATTACCACAAGGGACTCTCACTCAGAAACCTGAACCACCCTGAAGAGGCACTCCTGGCATTTGATACTGCCCTCAACCTCGATGCCGGAAGGTTCGAGACCTGGTTTAACAAAGGGTTAATCCTTTCATCTCTCCAGAGATTTGAAGAAGCAAAAACTGCCTTTGAGCGGGCAATCGCGCTTGATAATAATGCATTTGCTGCACATTATAACAAGGGACGTGCACTTGTAAACCTGAAACGCCCTGAAGAAGCGATCTCTGCATTCTCGCAAGCGCTTGCGATAGATGATCAGAACAGGAACGGGCACTTTGAACAGGGACTCGCGTATGAGATGCTTGGCAGATATGAGGAAGCTGAATCCTCTTTTTCAAGAACCCTTTCCCTCGATCCTGATTTTGCTGAGGGCCACTTCCACAAGGGGCTCTCACTTGAAAATCTCAAAAAGTATGAAGACGCGATCGGCGCATTCGATGAGGTGCTTTCCCGTGCTGATGACTATTCCGCAGCATGGTTCCATAAAGGCCTCGCCCTTGAACATCTGGGCAAAGATGAGGATGCTGTTGATGTATTTGAAAAAGCACGTCAGAACGATCCGCAGAATATCACGTTGCTCTGCTCTGAAGGATGCGCACTCTTCCGGCTCGCACGTTACAAGGAAGCATTGCATATTTTTGATCTTGCCCTGTCTCTGGATCCTGACAATGGGCAGCTCCTGGCCGAGAAGGGCCGGGTTCTTGCAACTATGATGAGGCATGAGGAGGCTCAGGAAATTTTCGCACATGCTTCGTCTCTACTCCCGGACCAGTATGAACCGTATTATTTACGCGGATTATCTCTGACCCTGCTCAAGAGATACGATGAGGCGGGGCATGCTTATGACGCAGCACTTCAAATCAAGGGCGCGGATCCGGAAATATGGTATGAGAAAGGCATAGTACTTGCAAGCCTTGGTCGTTCTGAAGAAGCAATCGATGCATTTGATAACAGTATAAAATACAGGCCGGATAATCCCCTGGCTTTTCTTGAGCGTGGCAGGGCTTTTACCGCTCTCAGTAAGTTCCCGGAAGCCATCGATTCCTTTGACAGGGTGATTAAGTTGTCACCGGAAAATGCCAGTGCCTTATGTGCAAAAGGTATTGCGTTGTTCCATCTCGGAAAATTTGAAGATGTAGTCAGGGTACTGGAAAAAGTACTCGCCATTGAACCCGATAACACGGAAGCGCTCTCTTTTTATGCATCGGCGTTTGCCGAACTGGGGAGATATGCTGAAGCTGCAGAAGTATTCCGGCGACTTCTTCTCATAATTCCTGACGATGCACAGATCTGGTTTGAGCAGGGGATCGTCGTTGCAAAACTCGGAATGCATGACAGGGCGATCTCCGCATTTGAGAATGCACTCGCCATAAAACCGGATTATTTTGCAGCGTACTACAATAAGGCACGGTCATTCGACATCCTGGGCCAGACAGATGACGCTATTATTGTCTATGATCAGGCTCTCAGGCTCGATCCGAAAAATAGTCATGCCCTGTACGATAAAGGTGCCGCACTTGCACGGATCGGCAGGTTCGATGAAGCTGTCAAATCGTTTGACCGGGCACTCGAGACCGATATCTCCTTTGGTGAAGCCTGGTACAACAAAGGAAAGGCACATGCATCACTTGGCATGTTCCGTGAAGCGGTGAAAGCCTTTGACAAGGCAATCAGCATCGAGAAAAATTATGCTGAGGTCTACTTCCACAAAGGATGTGCGCTTGCAAACCTGGGCCGGCATGAAGATGCCATTATTGCGTTCAATAAAAACATCGACCTTGATGCAGGAAATGCACAGGCTTACTATCAAAAAGGATTATCCCTTGTAGCAACCGGGCGGCAGAACGATGCAATCGAGGCATTTGACCGGGTTTTGCAGATTATACCCGGATCCGTTGAAACATGGTTGCATCGCGGTATGGCTCTGGCAGATCTGGGCAGATATAACGATGCGATCGAGGCATATGTGAAGACCCTTGAGATTGACCCTGCCAATGCCGACGCCTGGTACCTGAAAGGCACCGCACTCTTCGCACTGGCTGGTTACGAAGATGCAATTGATGCATTCAGGAAGGCGCTGGAAATACGCCCGGATTTCGTGTCAGCATTCTATTACAAAGGGAGGGTACTCTTTGAACTGGAGATGGATAACGAAGCAGTACTATCTTACGAAAATGCCCTCGCATCTGAGCCGAAACATATCGAAGCCCTCTACCATAAGGGAATTGCTCTTATCCGGCTCACACGGTTCGAAGATGCGATCGCGTCATTTGACCTGGCGTTACGTCTCCGTCCCATGGCTGCATTTGTCTGGACGGGAAAGGGAATTGCCCTTTCAGCTCTCGGGCGGGATCAGGAGGCAATCATCTGTTATAACAAGGCACTGGGTATTGACGCAAAAGACGCACGGGCATATTATTATTCGGGAATTTCCCTTTCCCGCCTCGGCAGGTATCATGAAGCAATCAAAAACTTCGAATCTGCCCTGGTCCGGAGCCCGAAATGCGTCAGGGCGTTCTATCAGAAAGGGCAGGCACTCATGAGTCTTGCGATGTATCATGAAGCGATAAGTGCATTCGATCGTGCCATTGAAAAGGATGATACGTTTCCCGATGCATGGCTCAGCAGAGGAATTGCTGAGGCAAATCTTGGCAGATACGATAAAGCTCTCGAGTGCTATGATCATGCAGTTTCAAAAGATGTGTCTTCCGCTTCGCCTTACCTGTACCGGGGAATCGCGTTAATTCGCCTGGAAAGGTACGATGAAGCACACAAAGCACTTGATCAGGCACTTGTTCTTCGAAAAGACTACCCGGAAGCCTTCTATTATAAGGGTATCACGTATCTCCAGCGTGAGCGGTATAATGAGGCAATACCTGCATTTGATAAGGCCCTTGATTTAAATGAGCGGTATGCTGAGGCATACCATTACAAGGGAATTGCTTTTGGCCGCATCAAAGAGTATGCTGCATCGATCGCTGCGTTTGACGCAGCGCTCAGAATTAACCCGGAATACCAGGATGCTCTTTACGAACGAGGGCGGGCACTCATGCATAGCGGTAACAATGAAGAGGCAATTGCATCATTCGATCGTGCACTCTCTTTCAGTCCCGGATTCGCAGATGCGGTCTATGAGAAAGGCAGGGCTCTTTTCATCCTTGGAAGTCTTGATGCTGCGATCTCCGCATTTGAACAGGCATGGGAGATGAATCCCACCTGTCATCAGGCATTTTTCTGGAAGGGCAGGGCATATTTTGAGATGGGTAATTTTGATGCTGCGATCACGGCATTCGAGCATGCTCTTGAAAACGACCATGGAACTGCTGACCTGTATTACTATCAGGGTATGGCTTACGCTGCACTTGACCAGCACAGGGAAGCAATACAATCATTTGACTGCTCTCTTGAGATCTGTCATAGTGCGGCGACGCTATCCCATAAAGGTGTCTCACTCGCTGAACTTGGCATGTCGAGAGATGCACTGGAGACTTTTGATAAAGCTCTGGAGCAGGACGGGGATCTTGCGGAGGCATGGATGGGAAAAGGCAATGTGCTCTACGATCTGGGGAAACACATAGAAGCTCTTGCCGCGTATGAAAGAAGCCTCGAACTGGATCCTGCAAATGCCGTTGCCTGGACACGTCACGGAATGGCGCTTGCGGCCCAGTTCCAGAGCGAGGCTGCAATCGAATCGTATAAACAGGCAATAGCTGTCGACCCCTCGTTTTCCATAGCCTATTTCACCAAAGGAAGTGCACTTATTGCGCTCGGACGATATAAGGAAGCTGTGGAATCGTTCAGCACGATGATAACAATCCAGCCGGATTTTGTGGATGCATGGATCTACCAGGGACGGGCGTTACAGGAGCAGGGGAAGTATCAGGAAGCTCTCACGTCTTTCAAACATGCACTTGAAATCGATCCCGGGCGTAAAGAAGTCTGGGAGGATATTGGAAGAGTGCTCGATACAATCGGTAAACACGAAGAGGCAAAAATATGTTATAAGAAAGCGGGTTAAAAATTACACTTTTTTTGGATTTGCTATTAAAATCGTGCTATTCCAAATATGAGAGATAAATTAGTATATCTGTATCCTATTTTATGATGAACCCCGCCGCCCCCGACGGGGCGCCCCCGCGGCGGATCAGTAACAATAAAAATTCTATAAAAAACCCTTCCTGAGCCGCCGTGCCTCGGAGAGGCCCTGAGGCGGGTGATCAGGATAGTAGGATTATGATGGCAGACAGGAACAAAGTATTTGCACCCGAGCCATAAAAAATCGCGATATTCTGAAATGATAAGAAAATGGCAGCTCTTAATACCAAATGAGGGATGAACGCCGCCGCGGCGGATCAGTCACCTAATCTAGTGAATTTTCTAAAATTTTTAATAAAAAACTTCCTTGACCCGCCGTGCCTCGGAGAGGCCCTGAGGCGGGTGACCTCTTAAGGTACTCAGAATTTTATGAAAAATCAGCTCTGTTGAAATCCTCATAGAACATTAAACACTCTTTGGTTTTTGAGAAAACGATCGATGGAAAAATGATACATTTTAATTTGATTTTTTTTATTTGCTTGTCGCACCAGGTCCAGGATAATACTCTTTGCCGGTTACCTGAGAATGTCATGAAGGTAAAACCTGTACTGGCCGAGTTTTCCCTCAAAATTTGATGCCCCGATATACAGTATCCCGCCCGTTTCCGTGGCTGCCATTATGCCTGCCTTCATGGCAGCCCTGACATGTAAGTCATCGATCCCGTTTAATACGATCTCGTACACTGATCCTACCCCTTCAGGTACCTTCGAATCACCGATTTTTCCTTTCAGGGTCGGGCACCAGGCATGATTGGTGCTTGCCGCCATAGGAAACTGGTAATTTTTACTACCCACCTTTGAGCCGCTGGCGGCAATTCCTCCGGCAAAACTGGTAATGACACCTTTTAATCCCGCGACAGCATCTGCTGCGGATTCTATCCCGGAAAGTGCTGATGCCTGATCCTTTCCCATGACAAGAAAATTGCCCCCTGCTATTCCCTTCAGCGTCCCGAATCGTTCCTCACCGATATAGTTGCCCTCCATGATGGGGATCTTCCAGCATTTCCTGCCACTGACCATGCAACGCTCCTCATACGTATCCCCGAAATAATGCATCCGTATGAAGAAACGGGATCCGGCTTTGGGAAATCCATCAAAAGCAGACGCTGTAGGAGCGGGAAGGATACACTGGGAAATACGGGATGCAACATTTGATTTCATATTCTTCTTTTCTGCACATATCAGGATGGAAACGCCGATCCTGCCATCAGGTGTCTCTTTTTTTTTGAGATACCCTTCGATCCCGGCTTCGCAGGGACAGCCGATCTTTGATGTCGCAAATCCTGTCGCTTCAACGGCAGCTTTATATGCCCATTGCCGTGTTGCTGCGGTGATAATGACCCGTGAAAGCCAGACCGGGAATGCCTCTGCATAGGTATCAATAATCTCTGTACCGTTGATCTCCGTGATATCATCCCCCATCAGGATACACAATACCTTCCTCGGTTATGATACAATCCATGGGTATATCATTCTCATCGACGGGAAGATTTTCACATTCCTGGCAGGAGAATGCGATCCCGATCTTTCGCAATTTTTTGTTTTTTGCAAGGAAGCGGTCATAATAACCGGCACCATACCCGATTCTCCGCCCGGTCCGGTCAAACCCAAGCATAGGGAGGATGATCGTGTCCACGTCATTACCTGTCGCCGGGATTTCATTCCCGATAGGTTCCGGAACGCCAAACGTGCTCGGCACGAGAGAAGAGGGATCCTTTAAATAGGAGAGCCGGAGACTGAAGTCTTCTTTCACAATAATGGGCACGACAATCGGATTTCCACGTCCAAGAAGGGCGTTGATGAGGTTAGCTGTATTCACCTCTTTTTCCTTTGAGGTGTATACCATAACTGTCTCGCCATCCGTAATCTGTTCCAAAAGATGGCAGCAGATCCTCCTGCTTTTTTCCAGCCTGTCTTTCGGTGTCATCGAGTCTTTGCGCTGGCGCAGGATCTGCCGTATACTGCTTTTCAGCTCCCTCATTTGCAGTAGTATATCCCGGGGATACTTATTATTTTTCAGATGCGTTGCACTGCTCAGTTTTATCGCAACGCAGGATCGATGTACCTCAGTACAGAGTGTATCTGACAGAGTCCGAATATTAACGGGTCAGGACGAGGATGCGACGGGTGAGACTTTTATGGACACGGTACTCATGTTGCTGGAGAATGGTCATATGTTGTCGCGCAATGCCAGAGATATCCCGGTGAGTGACAACAACAGCCCTGCATCCGGTTTTAAGGACGCGACGTATCTCTTCCAGCGCGTCAGCATACAGGTTGTCCAGGGTATCTGTTTTTTTGATACAGACGGACTGGCCGTAGGGAAAATCCGTCACCACTGCATCGATGGACAGACCGGCAAACGGGAGATGCGTGGCATCAGCGAGCAGGACATCTGACCGGGTTACGTTCTGCCTGCTTCCATCTGCCATTAAGGGGTCAAAATCACTTCCTACCGAAAACGTACCGAGCATTTCTGCTTCGATCAGGATACCACCTGTTCCACAGAAGGGATCAAGGAGTATCTCCCCTTCGTACACGCAGGCCAGATTAATGAGTGTCCGGGCTATTCTTGGCATCATCACGCCCGGGTGGAAAAAGTCCCGTTTCCCGGGATTGCGGGCATCAAAGGCCCCGCGATCGATCCTGGAGAGCACTTTGCCAAAGTAGCAGCGGTCCTCAGAAAGTATAGCACGGTATTCTGTCTCCGGGTTCTCAAGTGAAACGGGACCGGTGATCATGGTACCGATCAACCGCTCGAACTCCGTCTGTGAACAGGGATTTCTCTCGGCGCAGCCCCCGTGAACTCTTTTGGCACGCCCTGCAAATGACTGACGGGTTTCAATGGCAAGATCTTTGAGCAGTTTTGCAAAAGAATCGATAGCAGGCTCACACTCGCCGAGATATTCTGACACAACATGGGTCATCGCAAGCCGGGCTGCCGACTCCGGTACGGGCGATTCCACAACTGCGACCTGAAGGCGTTGATCGAGGACTTTACCGATACAGTCAAGTTCGGCAAAGGGGAGTGTCGGGTTTTCACCGGACAGCTCAAAAAGCAGCCTCATCCTGATCTCATTTGTCACCGGCCTTCAAATAGGTGTGTAAGGGCAGCATGATACACCAAAGAACCTGAACTCTCCCTCGCCCTTCAATGGAATAATTATATTTCCATTAAATCAAAGTTCCCCATATATCGCCATAGTGCCCTGAGGGGTGAGGTTTTCCTGTTTATGAGGACCCGGAACCCCCATTCTTCGGGATTCATTGATTTGGCCCGGGACGCGAATTATTCCTTTATGAGAGTGAGCCTTAAAAAAGAATGATTGAAGGTAATGTCCCGTTTATTTTTTACCCTTCTTCTTGCCACCCATTATCCCGGAGAAGAACCCCCCTGCACCCCCGCTTTTGCCTTCGAGTTCGGCGAGTTTCTGGTAAAGTTCTTTCTGCTCTGTGGAGAGGGATTTTGGTGTGACAATTTTAATCCTTACAAGCAGATCCCCGGGCTTCCCACGGCGCTTCACACCTTCAGCGGTGATCTTCAACGCAGTGTTGAACTGGATACCTGCGGGGACTTTCAGGTCAATATGCCGTTTATCTATCGTTTCGATCTCGACGGATGTCCCAAGCACTGCCTGGGCAGGACTGATTTCGATGGTCGTTTCAAGATTATCACCGTTCCGGGTAAAACGCTCGTGGGTCTGGACATACACTTCGATGAACAGGTCACCATTGGATGCCCCGAAATCTCCTGCTTCACCATACCCCTCCATCCGGAGCCGCATACCATTGTCGATTCCTGCGGGTATATGCACGGAAACTTTCCTTTTCACCCGTGAATGACCCGACCCCCGGCATTCCCTGCAGACTTTTTCCGGTATTTTGCCTTTTCCATTGCACTGACTGCAGGTCGTCATCCGGACGAACTGGCCGAACGCTGAATGTGCGGCCTGACGCATCTGTCCTGTTCCACCACAGCGGGGACAGGTATTCAGTCTTTTTGTTTCGCTTCCCGAACCGTTGCATGCCTCACACGGTTCAGTGTGCATCACTTCGATATCGCGATCTACTCCGGACACTGCATCTTCCAGCCTGATCTGGATGCGCATAAGCAGATCGGCGCCGGGCTGGGGGCCTGAACGCCGCTGTCCACCGCCAAAGAAATCAAAAATATCACCAAAACCGGAAAAGTCGGCAGAGAATCCTCCCCCGAACCCGCCTCCGCCGGTATATGAGCCCTTTGACGCATTGGTATATGTTTCGTGACCCATGTTGTCGTACTGTGTTTTCTTCTGTTCATCGGAAAGCACACTATACGCCTCGTTGATCTCTTTGAATTTCTCTTCTGCACCCGGATCCTTGCATACATCGGGATGGAATTTCCGTGCAAGGTTGCGGTATGCCTTCTTTATCTCTTTATCGTCAGCACTACGGGGTATGCCAAGGACGTCGTAGTAATCTCCCGCACCCATGTATGCTCACTCTTCTTTTACATTATAATCGGCATTAACGACATTATCATCAGATTGTTTATCCTGCCCGGGTGAAGCAGTCGCCCCTGCCTGCTGTTGTGATGCCTGTTCTGCCTGCATTTTCTGATAGAGTTTTGTGGTGGCCGAGTAGACGGATTCTGTCAGCTCCTCCATTGTCTTCTTTATGGACTCCAGGTTGTCTTCGGCCAGCGCTTTCTTTACCGCAGCAATGCCTTCCTCAACGTTAAGCTTGTCTGCAGATTCAAGCTTGTCACCGCTTTCTTTCAGCATCTTTTCTGCAGTGAATATTGCAGTATCAGCCTGGTTATGCAGTTCAATTTCGTCACGTTTTTTCTTGTCGTCAGCCTCGAACTGTTTGGCTGCATCCATCATCTTTTTGATATCTTCTTCAGAGAGTTTCTTATCTCCCTTAATCGAGATTGCCTGCTGGTTGCCTGACCCCAGATCCTTTGCCGATACGTGAATAATCCCGTTTGAATCGATGTCAAAGGTGACGTCAATCTGGGGTATACCGCGGGGCGCAGGAGGTATCCCGGTCAGCTGGAATTTGCCCAGTGTAAAGTTATCTTTTGCGAGGGCTCGTTCACCCTGCACAACATGGATCTCAACACTCGTCTGGCCATCGGCGGCGGTTGAGAATATCTGGCTCTTGCGTGTCGGAATCGTGGTGTTGCGTTCGATTAATTTGGTTGCAATACCGCCCAGTGTCTCGATACCGAGCGTAAGCGGGGTTACATCGAGCAGGACTATGTCTTTTGTTTCACCAGTGAGTACTGCACCCTGGATTCCCGCCCCGAGAGCAACGCACTCGTCAGGATTGATACCTTTGTCAGGTTCCTTCCCAAGGATCTTTTTTACGGTATCCTGCACGAGGGGAACCCGGATAGAACCCCCGACAAGAAGAACGTGATCGATGTCTTTTGGCTCGAGCTTTGCATCACTCAATGCCTGTTTAACCGGTCCCACCGTGGATTCCACAAGATCCCCGATAAGTTGTTCGAGTTTTGAACGGGTGAGATCAATGTTGAGGAATTTCGGGCCGTTTGAATCGGTCGTTATATAAGGAAGGTTGATATTGGTGGACTGGCGTTGTGAGAGTTCGATTTTTGCATTTTCTGACGCATCACGGAGTCTTTGCATCGCGTACGGATCATTGCGAAGATCAACACCCTCCTTTTTCCTGAACTCCTCGACAAGGTAGTCCGTAATGCGTTTGTCAAAGTCATCCCCGCCAAGGTGGTTGTTGCCGGCAGTTGATTTCACTTCAAAGACACCGTCACCGAGAGTCAGAATTGAAACATCGAATGTACCGCCACCGAGATCATAAACAAGCACGGTTGCATCCTGCTCTTTATCGATACCATAGGCAAGTGCACTTGCGGTCGGTTCATTGATGATCCGCAGGACTTCAAGACCGGCAATCATTCCTGCATCCTTGGTTGCCTGTCGTTGTGCATCATTAAAATAGGCCGGCACCGTGATGACCGCTTTTGAAATTTTCTCACCAAGATATGCTTCGGCATCGATCTTCAGTTTCTGGAGGATCATCGCCGAGATTTCCTGGGGCGAGTAACTCTTATCATCGATTTTGATTTTTTCCGTTGTTCCCATTTTTCTCTTGATTGACTGGATAGTCCGCTGGGGATTTGTTACGGCCTGGCGTTTGGCAAGACTCCCGACGAGACGTTCTCCCTCTTTTGTGAATGCTACAATCGATGCGGTTGTCCTCCCTCCTTCCGCGTTTGGGATCACAATTGGCTTTCCTGCCTCCATGATCGACATGCAGGAAAAGGTTGTTCCCAGATCAATTCCCAGAACCTTCTCTTGTACCATTTTTTTATACCTCTTGATCTTTCTGATTTCCTTTTGATACTGCCACTTTTGCAAATCTGATTACTTTATCGTTCAGACGATACCCGCGGGCTGCCACGTCTATGACCGTACCTGCCGGTTCGTCAGATGGAATATGAGCGATTGCTTCATGCTCTGCGGGATTAAATTGTTTTTTAAGTGCATCTACAGGAGTAATACCATTGCGCAGCAACCGGGCATCAAGAAGGTGCTGGATCTGATGCACTCCTTCACGCAGATGAGTGTCGTCAGATTTTATTGCCCGTTCAAAGTTATCCAGCACTTCAAGAATGTCAACCGCAAACCGTTCGTTCGCAAGCGAAACGAAGATCTCCTTTTCGCGTACTGAACGTTTTCTAAAATTTTCAAAGTCTGCAGCAAGACGCAGGAACCGGTCATGTAATTCAGCATATGCTCTCTTCTGTTCTTCCAGCTCACCTGCACACGATGGACATTCCGTCAGGTAATTTTCTTCCATACCAGAATCTGGTGCCCTGTCTTGTCCTGTACTGCTTTCTGCGTCGTCCATAGTACATCCCGTTCGATGTTCCCTTTATCTATTGTATTGTGGTTCTATATAAATTTTTATATCATATTAATTCAAATACCTGTGAATTGCACTCATTTTTAAAAATTGGGTGCGAATATCTGTTAAATCCGATTTTTAAGCGAAATTTTATGATTTTATGGCAAGATTCACGTGCATACGTAAAAATTGGCTTTTAAGGATTCTTTTTTTTTTCAAAGGATGAAAAACATCACGCATACGGTAAAAATCGGGTAATGTTTACGCTCATATACCTTCCTCGTCATTTACATGATAACAGAACATTATTTTATCAAAGGGTGTCCTGTGATGGGATGTCCTGCCTGGAAGGATTGCTCCCCTTTGCAGGAAGAACAGGTTGTATAATTCCGTTAAAAACGGCACGGAGAACGCATAATCAGGAGCATTTTCGTGACGTGAATAATTTTTCATTGATAATCGTTTCTTTGTGTCTGAAAAACTCTGACCATCTGCGGCGATCTTCATGAATTCAGGTCTGGATGTCCGGTTGATGGGTACTTCTCATACGACCCGGAAAGGGTATAAATTTTAACAAAGGCAGTAACCTGCATACATTTTTCTCTCCTGTTATGCATACACTTCACCATGAAGTGGGCACTGCTCTCGGTCTGGGACAAGACCGGTATCGTCGAGCTCGCACAGGAACTTACGACGCAAAAATACAGTATCATGAGTTCAGGCGGAACCGGAAAGACGCTTGCAGAAGCCGGTATTAAATTCACCGAGGTTTCCAGTTACACCGGTTTTCCCGAGATGATGGATGGAAGGGTTAAAACTCTGCATCCGAAAGTGCATGGGGGACTTCTGGGGAGAAGGCAGATCGATGATCTGGTAATGGCAAAGCACGGTATTAACCGGATCGATCTTCTCGTAGTGAACCTGTACCCGTTTGAAGAGATGACAGGGCGGCACATGAGTCTTGACTCATTAATAGAATTCATCGATGTCGGTGGACCTGCGATGATCAGGGCAGCAGCAAAAAATTTCAAAAATGTCACGGTTGTTATTGACCCGGTGGATTATCCGGCGTTGATCACGGCAATTCAGAGCGGTGAAATTTCTCTCCGGCAGCGCCTCGCTTTTGCAAAAAAAGCCTTTGCCAGAACAGCTGCCTACGATGGTGCTATCAGCAACTACCTGTTCCGTCTCGATGATCCATTTCCCGAAACGTTTACGGTCCAGTTCAATCGTGGCAGAAGACTGCGTTATGGAGAAAATCCCCACCAGGAGGCTGCGGTTTACGGAAATGCCGGTATTGCCGGAGCGGAACCCATTCAGGGCAGGCAGATGTCCTATAACAATTATCTTGATGTAAACGCAGGTGTGGCGCTTCTCCGGGAGTTCGAAGATACTGCCGCCGTCATTATAAAACATAATAATCCCTGCGGTGTTGCTCTTGGTACCGATGTATCAGAAGCCTATATCGCCGCCCGTGAAGTGGATCCTGTTTCTGCTTATGGATCTGTTGTATGCCTCAACCGCGAAATCAATGAAAGCGTTGCAGAGGAGATCGCCAGGACATTTGTTGAAGTCCTCGTTGCTCCGTCATTTTCGGAAGAAGCTCTTGGTATTATCACAAAAAGGGAGAACATGCGGGTGCTGGTACAACCGGAAAAATCCGTGACTGATGAAATCCGGTCGATTGATGGGGGAGTACTTGTTCAGAGAACACCACCCTATCAGGAGCACTGGGAAGTGATTACCGATCGCGATCCAACACCTGATGAGTTGCGGGCGATCCAGCTTGCCTGGAAGGTATGCAAGCACGCCAAAAGCAATACGATTATCTTTGCCGATCAGAAGCGTACACTCGGGATCGGTGCCGGTCAGATGAGCCGGGTGGATGCCGCGAAGATTGCAGTCGGGAAATCCCGTTCATCGCTGAAAGGATCTGCTGTCGCTTCAGATGCGTTTCTGCCCTTTGCAGACACCCTTGAAGTTGCGGCTGAGGCAGGAGCTACTGCACTTATACAACCAGGCGGATCCATCCGCGACAAAGAAGTGATCGATGCCGCAAACCGTCTTCATATGGCAATGATTTTTACCGGCGTGCGATACTTCAGGCATTGAAAACTATTCAATTTTCTCACGTTTCAGCCAGAAAATACCAGATACGGTGAACATATTCTACCGGGATCAGCGGGGTAGTCCGCTCCAAAAACCTGATACCGGGACTGATAAAAAGTGGTCGGGAAGGGATGAAATCCAGCAACCGGCCAGAAATCACTGGACAGTGACTTTATCAAGCCGTTTCGATCGATACCGGTTTTTTATCTTGTCGGTAAAAAACGTCCCGGTCGACTGGGCACTTAAAAGATTTGCAAAGATTTGGGAAGGAACATTCTGATATTGATAAATCAGCCCGGAATGAAACTCAATCTCCAGATTCTTTAAATTATTATCGTAACCTACACTTTTCAGGTTACAGGATTGAACGGGTTGTCTTTCCATGATATCACCATAACTAATAGGTGCTGTCAACAGATAATAGTTGGTAATAATATAATTCAGTAAATTATTCAAAGCAGGATACTTCAGGAGCGGTCGTAAACTTCATGATCATGAAATAACTATCCTCACCATCGGACGCATTAACTATATTTGAAAATTCCGCAATCGGTAGCAGGCACGTGAATTCCAACAGACTGATACCTGAACTTTCTACGACGTTTGAAGAGTATATTTTTTCTCTGACCCTCGTATCATCATATGGATACCTGTAAAACTGCACGATCGAAGCCTCCAGGAAAAGGATAGTAATTTAGTATCTGCGCAATCGTCGGTGTAAATACCTGCCCCATCTGGCTGACACCTGCCCGGATGAAGGTTCTGATACGTCGCGGTTGCTCTGGGGTTTAGAGCGCGTCATAGATCACCGGAAGAATAATTTTAAAGAGAATATAGCTTCCGCACAAGAGCCAGATCAAATTTGCAAATGGAGATATCGAATGTGATATCCCTTGTAAGAGAGGTTGAGTAGTTAAAGAATTGAAAATATTTAGGGCATATTGTAAGGCCTGGATTTGTTCTTGAAATTGCCACCACGCCGTTAATATTTGATGAAAAGAGTGAATCATTTCAAAAGGCACTTTAACATATAACCAGATCTCTCTCGCAATTGATCTGAAGATATAACAAGCAAGCGCAGTAATGCTTGAAAGTAGAATACTCCAAATGGTTTTTCGAGACATGATAGTTTATAATTGTCACAAAAGTAGATAAATATTATCGAATATTATACTTTTTGGATAAAGAAGTGTCCTTATTGTATAGTGAAAATGGTTCTGATAAGTTCGCATTTGATCGCAAGTGGTCGCGGTGGTTAAGCGCCGAAAGCCAGCAAAACCAATAATGACGAATCCACAATAGTAACCTTCCCTTTAGTATGAATCAAAGAGTGCGATAACCACAATAGAGATGACAAATATTACCGATATGACAACGGTCAAACCATACGGGGTCATAAATGCCTCTGTTAGAGAGTATATGGCATTCGGATTCTTATTTATGCTTTGAGGAAGTGAAGAATAAAAAAAACTATAAATTGTTTGTAAAAAAAGAATCAACAAAATATATCCAAATGATAAGAAAAATATTTTTCTTGTTTTCTTTGACATATAGATATCTTCTTGATTTCCAGAAAATTAAAGTTAGTCGAACATATCAGCTAATTCATCTTTGCAGGAGTCTATGGTTTCTTCTGCCAATAGTGTAGCTTTTTCAATCTCAGAATAACTTTTTTGTTCGAGTTCCAAGCTATCTAAAATTCGATTGAAAAGATGATCGTATGATTCACCCTGCATTTTTTGTGAATTGAGGCGGTTGAGGGTTGTTTTCTGAACCTCCACGGATAAATTGGGATATTTTTCTGTCATTTATTCCACTTCTTTTCCTTCTCGTACACCGATGAGGCGTTTGAGGTCGAATAAAAAAAAGATTCCGATTTAATACTTAGATAAAATACAAGGACAATTGATCTATGAGCGGATAAGGACCAAAAACAAAATAGATGCAATGCGCTGGTGCCTTGCCAGACTTTATTATTTTATGAGAAGAGTAATTGCTCAAGGAAGATCCGGACAGAGCCAGAACCACCTTTTATGGATCTTCCCCCTTCTAAAAGGATATCTGAAAAATTATGAATGAATCAGTCTTATATTTCCGTATAGACAATTTACTGATAAAATTTGACGGACTTTATTGGTACTGGTCACCGAGAGAGAACGACTGGATTTTAGACCAAAACCTAGCGATAGAGCATTGTAATAATAGGAATTTTATTCGCATCCCAGAAGAAGAAGTAAAAGAATATCTCTAAAATTCTCTTATTAACCCCGCAAAATTGAAGGATTGGTCGAACAGATCACATTTAAATTGCTCTATCAACAGGGTGTAGAGATTAAAAACGTAATTTTCATGTCGCAACACCCTCCAAGACTTTATTATTTCATTAATTACAGACAATGAATTACCTAAAGAGGTGGATATTCGAACGATGAAAAGATTATTGTTCTTGATTTTAATTTTGATAGTTGGTTTATTGGTGTATTTTACATACTTTACCGCTAACACCAGGCAAGAATATGAAGCCATTTTACTACCTTTTGTAATTTATTTATTTTTTGCATTCATTTTCTACCTGATCATAAAAAGAGGGTATGATTTCATGAAATCCCGTTAAAGAACAAGAAAATAAATTTTTTAACCTCATGCAAAAGTCCCGTGATGCAACAGTCTGATTATTTTTCAATCAAGTCCCTCCATCGCAACAGAACCCGGATGAATTAATTCTAAATATCTTCCAGACTAACATTAAGTAAAGATGGACGATGCTGCTGAGGTTTCACGGCTGCTCGATATCCTCGGGAACAGGAACCGAAGGAGAATCATCGAACTGTTACGTCAGAAACCCTGTTTTGTCACCGAGATCTCTGAGACACTGATGCTTTCGCCAAAAGCAGTTATCGATCATCTCCAGATGATGGAGCGGGAAGCAATCCTGTCCTGCCAGACTGATGACAGGCGCCGGAAATACTATTATCTTTCAAATGACATTCTCGTCGATGTCAGTCTCAAACGGACGCAGGTGCTCGCCCATGAAGCTGACAACGGTGATGAGACTGAACAGATCAAAAACTCGGTCAGGATGTTCGGGCAGATGATCAAAGCTCATGATATGATTCTTTCCAATCTCGAACAGATCAACCATGATATCGAAATAAAAATCAATGACCTTGCCCGAAACCATAAGGATTTATTCACAAGCGATCGAGAGATTACTGTAATAATCGCTCTTTCCCATGACTCACTTACCCTCGAGGAACTGGAACAGGTCACCGACCTCCCCCACAAGGATCTTGGTGAAATACTGAAACGGTTCGAGCGTAAGGGAATAATCGGACGGACAAAAGACCTGTATACACTCCGAGGCATACATGCAGAATAATCCAAACAGTCCTTATGACGATG
>Ga0315275_10000415_pt1 | contig 34993 bp, 37 predicted proteins | sample YL17G03_0_MG_FD_205557 | JGI IMG/M metagenome (GOLD analysis project Ga0315275, IMG submission 205557) | Sediment microbial communities from Yellowstone Lake, YNP, Wyoming, USA - YL17G03_0 | ecosystem: Environmental > Aquatic > Freshwater > Lake > Sediment | place: USA: Wyoming | collected...
CGAGGGCCTAGTCCAGGTTTTCGTTGATCTACCACTGGAGTAGTAAAAAGTTAAAATCTTGGCTGTATTTTGTAGGGTTGTAGAATAATCTTTATAGACAGAAGTACACGCGCAACAAGTCAAAGTGTTTCCGGTTGTATCTTGTCGCAACGCGATAATATTATCATAATCAGAAATCACTTCACTTTTTATAGAAGTCGGGTTGGGACCACACCAATACTTCAAATCTGGGAGAAAAACCTCGCCGCCATTATCAACCTTCCAACTAGCTGAACTGCCCAATGGAATCGGATCAAATATTATAAAAGTACTCGTTCCATTGCTCTTGCTTGTGGCGCTAGTATTGCCATAATACATATAAATCGTTGCCGTGGATTTGGCTGGAATCAAAGGAACTTTCACCCAGATTTTAGTCGAAGTAGTATTACAACTAGATTCTATCCAATAGCTTAATTCTGTGGTTCCATTAGAATCTATAAATCTTATATCTCCACAATCAGAGCGCATCTTTCCCGAAGAAATTAAGCTTACCGTATCTAAGGTTACCTGAATTTGATAATCGATTAGAACGTCGCTATTGGCTCTATTATCAATCGTTATTAGATTGTTGTACTCCCAGCCAGCTAACCAAGTAGAACTAGCTTGAACTTTTTGGGTAGACAGCAGTAATAGAGCTCCAAATATAATTTGAAACGAAAATAAAAATATAAGCCTAGAATAGTTTTTGGGTTTGAAAGTTTTTAAAAAAAAAAAAAATCTTCATTTATTTGTTTTAATTAATAATATTAACTAATTTCGACTTGTTTAAATATTAATCTTATTAAGGTGTATCTTTCCTCATTCTACCAAAAAACCGCTCTCAGCCATAGTTTACGAGCGAGGTCTAATTGGCGATTTTGTTGGCTCCCCCGACTGAACGATGTTAAAACCTGGTTTAACCTTAAAACTTAAAAATGAAGAGTATTATATTTCTTAATCGGTGACTCTTGTCTCAAATATATTACCGAACTGCTTGTCTTTTTTTATACTTTTTAAAGAGACCCTGAAGTTCATCTTTCACCGTATTAATTGCCTTATAAATATTTTCTTCCCTTGCCTCAGATCTAATAATTTCCCCTGGGACTTTAATGTTTGCTTCCGCGTAATAAATTTTTCCTTTTTTGTGATGGCGGGCCTCAATAGCTACTTCAACAAAGGCCTCAACCGGGGTATTAATATGGGAAATAAATTTATCCAAAGTACCAATCTTTTCTTCAATTACTCTTTTTAACTCCAGGGTTAAATCAAAATTTGTCGCTTTAATAGTAACTTTCATTAGATTAATATTATTTTACCAAAAAACCGCCCGATTGGCGATTTTGAAGCAAGAATATTTTTCATTTAAATTTTAAAATACTTCCCAACCCATAAATCGTTAATCAACACATAATATATATTTAATTATTTCCGGGAAAGCGTTTGCAAAAAAATCAACATGAATAGATTTAAAATCTTTTTTTGCTCTCAATCCGCTTTCAAGCAATGCAATAAAATGAATACCTGCTTCCTTGGCGCTTACGCCATCCGATATTGAGTCACCGATATATACTGTTTCTTGAGGTTTGACATTAAAATCGGTAAAGCTTTGATTAAAAACTTTCGGGTCTGGTTTCAGGTATTTTGAATTATCGGCATGATAAATTTTTTCTATCCATTTGTTTAAATGATGATTTTTATCAAGTAAATGTTCAACCTCATGAAAGGTACGAGAAGTTAAAATAACTAAATGTTTTCCGTTATTTTTTAGCGTTTTAAGTGTTTTTATGTTTTTATCGCTAACTACATCAACCTTCCCATCTTTCACAAATGAAGGGAGTATTTTCTTGTGCATTTCCATAAATTTATCTGGATTAATACCGGGAATCCTTTCTGAGATTGCTTTTTTAACGGGCTTTCCCCAGTTTTTTTGATGAGCTGCTCTCTTCATCGGCGGATACCCCATCTTTTTTGCTATACAATTTTCAATTTTAAAAAAAGCTTCTTCGGTTAAAGAAAGCGTATCATCAAAATCAATTATTACTAATTTAATCATATTTTTCATTCTACCAAAAAACCGCCTCCGCCAGAAGGCGGATTGAGAAAGCGGCGAGGCGGCAGGTCGTCTACGCTATCAGATTAGAACCTGTCTAATAAAATAAAACTCGCACCATTAAGATGCGAGCATCTTTTTTATTCATCACAGAAAGGACATTTATCAGTAGATATGTTTGCACCACAGATAGAACATATTTCTTTACCTGGTAGCCCTCCCTCTGGTTCCCATTTATCGCCAATCCGAGTTAGGTCTTTTTGTGCTTCAATATAGAAAGCTTTGGGATTACGGGTGCAATACTGACACAACCAAGGCCATTCATTGATTCACTTTTCTTTGAGGTCTGTCGTTTTATTACTCTGAGAGGAGAGCTCATCTAGTCGATTCTTTATGGCAACTAGAAGACCATAAAAAATCCAAACCACCACTACTCCCAAAGCAACAAGAATGAAGACATACTTTTCAATTAAGGCAGTCTCTTCGAAGAGACCCTTTGGTGAGACAAAAACCGCTAGAATGAAAAGAGCAGTAAAACCCCCCACAACAAAAGCTCCAATGGCTTCTGCTAATTTTTTGAGAAAACCTTTCATCGATTCACCTCCTTTCGTAATCTGCCAGTATTATAATACATAAATTATAAATCTGTCAATGTCAGATATCTACCAAAAAACCGCCCAAAACAATAGGCGGAAAATCGTGGCTCGCTCTAACGGATGATTTTAGAACTTTAAGATGGGAGGAAGTGTTTAAGGGGCCCAAGATAGTACTGGAACAAATTAAAGAATTAATAAGTTAAGGTTAAACCTTATTGCAAATAAAAAGTCCGTTGTGTAAGAGTTTCCTCTCACCAACGGACTTATGCGATACTTTGTGCTATAAAATTTCTTTCTTAAGATAAGCTCTTGGGGGTTACTGATAAGACCGTGGGGGTCTGCGCCAACAGCAGGTATTACTGCTACAAGCTCCCACCCGTCATTTCCAAGACTGGAAAGCTTCTTCTCCTCTTCTTCTGGACTAACAATATGTCCGTGTCCACCACTCTTTTCTTCAAGAGCAACAACCTTGTATTCCCATTTTTGCACAGTTAACCTCCTTTCTAAAAAGATTGTGTCAGAAATTATAAAAAAATCAAGTCCTCTACCAAAAAACCGCCTAAATAAATAGGCGGAAATCGGGGCTCCCCCGACTGGACGCTTGCCCGTCCGAAGCTAAGAGCGAAGGAGGATCTCGGTCGGAACTATCCCCATTTTTCTAAAGGTTTTTCTGCAACCATTTAGGCAGCCTTTAAAAATTTCTTCGTATGCTTTAATTTTAGAAAAACCACAGCCAAGATCAAGCCAAACTTATCCCTCGCTATTTTCCCAAATCAAGAACCTCATCGATCCTGATCTGCCCGACGAATTCAGGCATGTGGCTGACCAAAACCATAGCGCCCTCATATTTATTCAAAGCGTCAGCAATGACCGGCAAATGACGGAAGTTGATATGATTAGTCGGCTCATCCAAAATAAGCAAGCCGGGCTTTTGGAGCACGAGCCTGGTTAAAGACACCAAACCTTTTTGGCCTTCGGACAAACTGCCGATTTTCGAATAAATCAAGCCGCCGGTGATTAAAAACCCAGACGCCAGAGAACGGATACTCTCTTCAGACAAATCCTCGGCCACTAAGCTGAGAGACCGGTAGACCGTGTCGTCAAAGTTAAGAGTAGAGAAATCCTGACGGTAATATCCCACCACCACGCCCGGAGCGATTTTGGCGCCCTTGGCTTTGCCCGAAACCAAAGATTCAAGCAAAGTGGTTTTACCAATGCCATTGGGCCCGACTAAAAGCAAGTGCTCTTTTTTCCTTAAAGAAATCTTGGCTTCTTTTTTTACAAACTTGTGTTTCTCCATAACCGAGAAAGAAGTGATATTTAAAATTTCCCCGCCAATATTCTGCTGGCAAGGAATAGTAAAAGGTCTGATGGTCTTATCCTCCTTTCTGACGTCAACCTTGGCTTCTTCCATCTCTTCGACTTCGTCCCGCATCTTCTTAGCTACCAGCCTCATCTTGCCTCCTTTTTGGGCAAAATAGTTTACCTTTTCTTTGTTCTCTAAAATTCTCTTGGCCAACTGCGCATTTTTCCTGTTTTCCCTTTCGATTCTGGCCACAATTTTAACCAGTAAATCAAAATAATTGCCCTTGTATTGCTCAACCTTGCGGGTGAAAACATCTAAATACAAAACGCCGTGGGTAAAAGCATTCAGGAAATCAGCGTCGTGGGAAATAACAATGCAGGTTTTCTGATAATCAATCAGAAATTGCGTCAAATGGCTGATCCCCTCCTTATCCAGATTATTAGTCGGCTCGTCTAAAAGCAACAAATCAGGGTTTTGGATAATAGCTGAAGCCAAAAGCAGCCTGGCTTGCTGGCCGCCAGAAAACGATTTAATCAACCTGTCGTAGCCAGCCGCCAGATTGACCACATCCAAAACTTCGTCAATCTTAGGATCAATATCATAGATCTTTTCTTTAAAGCAGTTCTGGAAGAATTCCCTCAAGGTGAGATGGAGCTGATCCCGGGAAATGATTTGTTTGGCTGCGGCCACAGTCAGCCCGGTGCCGAGGTGGATGGCACCCGAATCAGGTTCCAAGACGCCGGTGATGAGATGGAAAATAGTGCTTTTGCCCGCGCCGTTCTGGCCCATTAAAGTAATCTTGGATCCCCGCCTCACAGAAAAACTGACCTCATTTAAAATGGGTTTGCTGTGGCCGTGGCTGAAAGAAACTTCGTCAAATCTTAAAATGACTTCTTGATTATTCATATGAATTTAACCTCTTGAAAATACCACAAAACAAGCTTTGATAAAAGCAAAAATAAATTGAGTTTTTTTAATTAATAGTTCACTCAGTTCCCAAAGTAATCTTGCCGCACTTTTCTTCCATGGCTTCTTGGTTGGAAATTTCTTCCCTCGCCATAATTTTATTTTGAGCGAAGCGAGAAACAAAGTTCTCGCCCAAAGCGAGGTTCTTATTTTTTACCCTGATCCACGCCGAATGGTCTCAATTAATTCTTCTACTTTTTTCCGTCGATAACGATTAGGGCATGGAAATCTTGATATAATCGAAAATCTTTTTTTAAATTTTCTTCAAATAATTTTTGCAAAAATGGATAAGATAAATTATCAGCCAGGCCTCGTTTTTTCACCAAGCGCCGAGTATACTCATCAATGACAAAAATTGGTTTATCCAAAGCATACAGTAAAATACTATCTGCGGTTTCCGGTCCAATGCCTTTTAATTTTAATAATTCTTCTCTTAATGCTTTGAGTTCCGTCTTTCTTATTTTCTCCAAACCACCATTATTTTTAACAACGAACTTGGCCAAATTAAAGAGATATTGAGACTTAGTTTGATAAAATCCCGATGGCTTGATTAAAGGTGCTAATTTTTTTGCGCTCAATCGATAAATATTATTCAGCGAATTTATTTTTACTCTTTTTAAATTATTTATTGCCAGCTCAACATTCCTCCAATTGGTTCTCTGCGTTAAAATCGCTCCGATTATCACCTCTTCTCTTTCTCTTTCAGTTTTTGGCCTTTTGCACCAAAGTTTCCACTGGCCTTTAGGCATCCCGTATTTCCTTTTTAACTCTTTGTATAATTTTTCAAAAATATTCATTCTTAATTTGAGTTCAACTTCGGGCTAAATTTTAGTTATTTCTACTTTCACAATATCCCCTATTTATGAAAACTTCAAGGAAACAAAAAACCGCCCTTCTGGCGAGGCGACGCCTCATACTGCTGGAAAGTCTATAGATACTCCTCTGCGCACATATCTGCCCCTTGAATTTGAAGAAGTATTGTCTATCTAAATAAAAAACCGCCCAAATAAATAGGCGGAATTCTCGGCTCTAAAACCAAGGAACTAAATATTGCTTATTGTTCTAGTTTTATTCCAACCTTTTCAGCTATTTGATGAATCCACTTCTCCAGTTTATCAACTTTATGAGCCAGCATAACCATCTCTTGGAAATAAGTGTCGGCTTTCTTAGCATATGAGTCAACCGAAGTCTGAAGATTGGAAAAATCTTTTTTCAATTCTTCGATATCCTGCTTGGTAGCAACTTCATCTCTCGTGGCAAAAACCTCAATAAGTTTCTGTATATCTTTATCGTCAAGCATATTTTTTATTTAATTTCTTGTTTGTTTCTAAAAACTTATTTTTCTTTAAAAATTTCAGAATGGACGAACCGCATTTTTCACATAGTTCTGCCTTTGGGAAAAATCCAATTCCAGCCGTTATCGCCTCACCTTTGATATTCTTTTTACATAAATCGCATTTCGTAATCCTCATGCAATTCTATTATATATTCTTGAAAAATAGTGTCAAATTTCGCTCCCCCGGCTGGACGCTTGCCCGTCCGTAGCTTTTAGCGAAGGAGGGATGCGAAGCCCCGTAGTCACTGAGCTCGTCGAAGTGTACTACTTGGGGTTAGAGCCTGGCTGAATCGTTATCAGATTCAGATACTTGACATTGTTCTTTGATTTTGCTAATCTTAAAATAGAATCACTACGAAAAAGCACTTCTTTGGGTTCCGTCCCTAAGCGGTGCTTTTTCATTTATGCTCCAGTATACTCCAATCTTTTTCTAAGATTATCCATAAACCAAATCTTTTCTCTTGCGGCTTTTTGTAAAAGCACGGAACAATTCTCTTTATTGGGACTTAAAACTATTTCCAATTTATCGTTTCTGTAAAGGTAATCTACTAACGAATAAAAATCACCGTCGCTCGTAACAATAACTGCTTTAGAATATTCGTTATAATCAACCATTGATTGTAAAACCAAGTCTGCGTCTACATTACCCTTTGGTTCTCCTTTATCGTCTTTCATTACCGGCTTAAAAATAAGTAAATATCCGTATTTCTGCAAAGAACTGTATAAATTTTTATTCTCTGGTAAATAACCTATAAAAAGATATGCCGTTTTCACGGAATATTTTTCTTTTAAATAAATCCTCAACTTTCTAAAATCTAATTTCCAACCAAAATCTCGAACACCTAAATTTACATTCTGGCTATCAATAAAAGCATAATTATTTAATTCTTTTTGCATATATTCTATTCTACCAAAAAACCGCCCAATTGGGCAGCTTAGCTGTCCTGATTGGCGATTTTTAACTTAGAATATTTCTTTATTTTTTAATTCCGATAAAGATTTCAATAAGAATTCAGGATTTTCATCTTTAAGTCTCTCTTTCGTATGATAACCTTGACAAACGCCTCCAGAATGAACCCCTGCTTCTTTGGCAGCTCTAATATCATAAATTGTATCCCCTATGTATAAAGCAAGCTCTGGCTTTATATCTAATTCACTACAAATATTTTGCAGCCCTTTAGCTTTATCTTTTAAATCTCCATAAATTAAGTCAAAGAACGATGTTAAATTATAGTGGCCAGCCTCTTTTCTAAGATTATCGGTGGGATGACTGCTTAATACAGCAAGCCTTTTTCCTTTTTCTTTAAGGTATTTAAAAACATTGTGGACATCTGGATAAATCCTCGGAACTATTCCAGATTCAATTTCTTCATCAAAATATTTTTTATAAAGATTAAATAATTCGTCTGGATTTTCGTGGACTCCGTGATTCGCTAACAATTCTATTGGCGTCATTGTAGTTCTTGGTAACCATTCTTCAAAAGATATAGTTGGTTTATTATAATCTCTCAGGATTTTCATATTTGCTTCGTAAACGGGCCTTCTATCATCGCTAATTACTCCGCTCCAATCAAAAATTAGTAATTTAATATTCATATTTTAATGGTACCAAAAAACCGCCCAAATAAATAGGCGGAAAATCGTGGCTCCCCCGCTGAGCGGGGGTTAGCCACGCTTAGCGTGGCTCCGCGGATAAGATTCGAACCGATGGTTTAACCCCCCATTCGTTAGTGTTGAGATGCTTTATCGCTTTGGGTTCTCGTTCATAGATTGTCCGGCTCATTTTTTCCCACCCAAAAACCGCTCCCTTCGGGCGGTTTTTGGGGTTATTTAAAAACCTCAATTTTATTATCTAATCATCGTCTTCCGTTTCCAAGGGTTTGATTCTAATCAGTAATGCCTGTATTTTAGATAAGGTTTTATCCCAAATTCCCCTGACCATTACCTTCGTGCCAACCTTTAAATTGGAAAAGCTTTTCAGGTTTTTTCCCTGATAGATTTTTGTATTCGAATCGGTGTTGACCAGAAGCGAACTAGTTCCGTTTCTTTTAGCCTCTATGGTAAAGGAACCCGTAGACGAAGCAATATTCAGAATATTTCCCGTGAAAACCGCATGAAGCTTCTGTATCGAAACGTTGCGGACGATTTTCGCGTGAACCAAGAAATAATCTGCCGTATCGAGGGTCCCGTAGACTTTTATAATATCCCCTACCGAAAACTCCGATAAATCAATTGCCGATTTCCCCCAGTATTGTCTGACAACGTTGGTGTCTGTGGCGATCTGAACTTTATAGTCCTGGCCGAATACCTTTACTTTTATCAGGTTGTTAGTCGTAGTCCCAGAAATCTCAGTTATTTTCGCCCCCGTGAGCCGGACTATGTTCCCGGTCGATGTTTCGTCGATTTGAACCTTCTGCTTCAAATCGGATTTCAAAACGTTGGCTGTATTGGGTTTTATATCTCCATCATTACTGTTATCATTTTTGGCTTGCACTACCCCCACCGATACCAAAGCTGCAAGAATCGCCAAGCCCAGCAAAAATTTTTTCATGTTTATTTTTATTAATTTATTATTTTAAAATTTGTTCAATCTCGACCTTTGTTATTATCGGAAGAGTATTCGATTTCTTCCACTTTTCTTTCATTTAAGTTGACCTTCACGACCCATTTTTTTCCATTCAGTATATATTGAACCCTGGCTTTTTGTTCGCCGTTTTTTTCCGAAGAAGTTGCTTCAATAACATCGTTTTTTTCTATCAATCGGATTTTTTTCGGCAGAGACGACTGGATTTTTTCAATTATCGCTTCCTTGGGAACTATCTGACCAACAACTTCCTCACTATTTGCTATTTCTTTTGCCAATTCCTTTTCTTCTTCGGCCAAGGGCGAAATCTCATCGCTATTAATTGAATTTATTTTCACCACTTTCCTTTCCCTAAGATTCACTTCAATTACTGCTCCTTCAATATCTTCTGTCGCACCTTTTTCCGTTTTCTGAATTTTAATCACAGGATTTTTTTCCGCTAGTGGTACCGTTTCTGCAAGAGAATTCAATAAAACGTAAGCTTTATCATCTTTTACTTTCACTTCGCCCAAAACCATATTTTTTTCTTCCATTAATTTTTTAATTTCGGGGTCACTTTTGGCTATGCTTAAAGCTTTGGCTTCCGTTAATTTCGGCTGGATTACAATAAATCCTGCAATTATTAATACGGCAAAAGCCGGAATGGCAAAAACCAAAGATTTGCGAATAACATCAAAAAAGCTTAGTTTTTTAAAATAATCAGAACTAAGCAAAACCATTCTAAGCCATGCTTTATGACTTTTAATTTCGAGCTCGGGAAGTTCCGTATTCTCTAATTTTTTAATTAAATCTTCTTTGTTCATCTCTGTCTAATTATTACAACGCTTTTTTTTGAAAAGGTTGCATCGTTTGTTACTCCATTATTTTCCTTAGATCTTCCAGGGCACGGTGAATCTGGGATTTAATCGTTCCTTCGGGCTTGCCGACAATTTCACAGATTTCGGAAATTTTTTTCTTTTCAAAAAAACGCAGAGTTATAACGGTTTGATAAATCGGGGATAATTTTTGGATATTTTGATGAAGCTTTTTAAATTCTTCCTTATTTTTTAATTCTTTTTCTGCCATTTCAAAATCATTATTGGCAGTATCCAGCGATGGAATATTGGGTATTTTGTCGATGCTTATCCGAATAATACTCCCTCTTTTGCGATAAAAACTATTTACTTCATTGGTGGCTATCCTATAAAGCCAGGCGGAAAAAGATATATTTTGCCAATGGAATTCCCCTAACCCCTTTAGAGCCTTAAAGAAAGTCTGGGAAGCTAAATCCTGCGCCTCCTCAATATCGGACGTCCTTCTTAAAATATAATTAAAAATCGGCTTGTAGAATTCATCGTAAAGCTCACCGAAAACTTCCGGATTCTTCTTCGCTTCTTCAACTATTTTTTTCTCCCCTGAAAGATCCATATATTAGATGCAGTTTCTTATTATCATAACGCAAGAAAAGAAAAAAGGTTGCATTTGGGTTTCAATTCCAGATTAATATCAAATAAAAAATGCCCTTTTGGGGCATCCGACAACGGCCTTAAGATAAATGTTGTAGAAAAATATCGAGTTAAGATTGAAATTTAACTACGTATTCAAAGCCGCAGGTGCAGGGAGCATTTTTACAGACGTGGCAATTATTGGAAAACATAATTGATAATTCTTTTGCCACATTAACCCCTAATGTGTTGAAAACGCCTATCAAACAAGAAAATAAATCAGCAGCTTCTAATGGAATTTTGTCGAAATCCGCTTCTTTATGCCCTCCCCGAAAAGTTAAAATTGCCTCGGCAAATTCACCTAATTCTTCTGCCAGATGAATACCTGAATGTTCTATGGTTCGGTTTTGGGACGGATATATTTTCCCGAACATATTCTGAAAGTCCTCAAACGTTTTCGGCCGTTTACTTTCCTGGACAGCAGCTTTTTGTCTTTTTTCTATCTTTCTTTCCTTACAGTAACAAGGGCATTGACCGCAATAAGAACAGAAATAAGGAAATCTTTTCCAAATCTCATCCTCTATGTTTATGCAAAATTGATTCATCATAGATATAAGCCAACTGAAAGAAATTAATAAATTGTTTTTTATCTTCTCATTGTCTTTCTTCCTGATACCCTTAAGTCCTCTCATTACAAAACGTTCCACGTTGGCAAGCATATCCCAGGTGTCAAAATACCTGTCATTGGTTAAACCATAAACTTCTTTAACGAAATTCTGATATTCTTTTATTGTGGTGTTTTGTTTAACAGAGGCCATACTTATGAATAAGATTTTTTAACTGCCGATTCTTCTTTCTCTTTTTGAATAATCTTTAACTATCTTTTCGAATTCTTTAGAACTGAAATCTGGAAAAAGAGTATCAGTAAAATAAAGCTGGGAATAAGCAGTATCCCACATCATAAAGCCGGCTGAAAGATGAGGGTCTCCTCCGCAACCGGTCCTGATAACAAGGTCAACCTGAGGCAAATCTTTTGTCCAGAGATTTTCTTTGATTAAATTTTGGTTAATTTTTATTGTTTTATTCGGATTATTAAGTCTCGCAATTTTCTGAATGCAATCCATCATTTCATCTGTTCCATTGTAAGCTAAAAGAAAAGTAAAAAAATATTTATTATAATTTTTAGTAGCTTCTATTGCTTCTTCGATTGCTCTTTGAGTCTCTTTGGGCAGGATTTCTCTCCAACGACCAAAAACGTTAACCCTCACCTTATTCTGATGAATTCTTTTATCGTTTATTATCCTTTTAAATTGCTCAGTGTATACCTTGAACAAAAAATTAACCTCAATTTTTGCTCTTTTGGTTAAATTATCCCAGGAGCCGCCCCAAAAAGTTAAATAAGGAATTTTTAATTCCAGTGCTTTATTCAAAACTTTTTCAAAATGATTGACTCCTTCCCGATGACCAATCCACGGCTTAAACCCCTTTTTTCTTGCCCATCTTCTATTACCATCGGGAATAATAGCTACATGTTTAGGGATGTTTTCTAATTTTTTAGACATTTTATTAAACCAGGAAGTCCCCTTCTATTTTTACGACTTTCGGAAAAATCCAAGGTGTTTTGAAACCTAAAAAACAGACTATTTTCGTGGCTATTTTTGAGAAAATAATTTTTGGTAAAAAAAACTTTTTCATTATATTTTTATATTTTAAAAAATCTGGGAAATTTTTCAAGAGCAAATTTGAAGCCAGCAATCCCCAGATTACCCCTCCCCCACTCCAGGGTTTAGTAAGACCCGCAGCATCTCCACAAATGGTAATTGAAGGATCCGGAGAAAGTATTAAGCCCTGGGGAACTAAAGCCGAATTTATCCTTTCCAAAGGTCGCTGAGACTTTGTCTCATCTCCCACCTCGTCCCGCTTCGCAGGGCTCGGTGAAAGATTATTTCCCCTTAGAAATTCTTCAAAAATTATTCTTGCTTTTTGCGGCTTTTCGATTATTCCGTATTCAGTTTCATTTCCCCTCGGGATTTTCCATAAAAAACCGGAAATAGTCGGCCAAGTTTCTACATGGCGGCGGTCAGAGGAATTTTTCTCCTTAACAAATCCTTGAATACCCAAACGGAACTGAGGCTCTTTTAATCCTAAATTTTTTCTGACCCGAGACATTGCCCCATCGCAACCGATAATTCTATCAAATCCTTCCGGCAAAGAATTTGCCGAATGGTTTAAAATAATTTTTGCCCCTGCCTTTTCGGCTAAATCAGCTACCAGATTATCTAATTCAACATGGCTCATCACAAAAAATGGTTTAGAAAATTGAATTTTTAACGTTCCTTTTGGAAAATGTATTAAACAATATTCTATTTTATTCTGAATTAATTTTTGGCTCTCGGGAATAAAATCTAAAATTCTTTCCGAAAAAAGCCCCGAACAGGCTTCTTTTCCAATTTTTTCTTTTTTTTCAAAAACAATTACCTCCTCTCCTTTTTCAGCTAATTTCCAAGCCAAATATAATCCGCAAATCCCCGCTCCAATAATGGCTATTTTCATATACCGAGTCCCGCTTACAGCGGAGTGAAGGTGAAGACGAAGGACCCTTCGTCGACCATTTCAATTCTTATTGGCTCTTTCTCCAGTTGTTTAGCTGTAATGAAGCCGGCAGCAAAAGAAAGCAAAGAAATTAAAATGACGCCAATTAACAAAATTATATCATCCAAATGCTGGTCGATGAAAGCCCTTGCTTTAATCTTTACCTTCGTCCAGCTTTGCTGGACTCGGTCTTTGACGAATTCTTTAATTTTTGTTATCATGGTATTACCATTATGGCAAAGACTAAGGCTACTGGGGCAGGAAAATCAGGAAGGGACTCCCTGCCAAAATATTTAGGAATTAAGCTCACTGATGGCGAACGGGCAAAACCCGGCCAGATTTTGGTTCGTCAGCGAGGGACAAAATTTATTGCCGGAAAGAACGTCAAACGAGGGGGCGACGATACTTTATACGCTTTAAAAGAAGGTGTTGTCCGTTTTGTTAAAAAAAGGAAAAGAACTTTTAATAATTCTCAAAGGGTTGCAAAAATAGTTAACGTCGAGCCTTAATAGAAACTCTAACAAATTCTCTAAATAAAGGGTGAGGCCTTAAAGGCCTCGATTTAAATTCGGGATGAAACTGAGTGGCAATAAAAAATGGGTGATTGGGAAATTCAACTATTTCCACAAGGTCTTTTTCGGGATTAATACCAGCCATAACCAGTCCCTTTTGCTCCAAATCTTTTCGAAACTCATTGTTAAGTTCGTATCTGTGGCGATGTCTTTCTTGAACCAGAATATCGCCTTTTTTATTTTGTCTGCCCCAACGAGATTTCAAATAAGCAGAATGTGAAATTGTTCCCTTTTTAACCAAACAGGGATAAACACCCAATCTCATTGTTCCGCCATATTTTTTCTCTTTCAAAAGGAATTTTTGTTCTGGTATTACATCAATAATTGGGTATTTGCAATGTTTCACGATTTCGGTAGTGTTGGCATCTTTCATTTTGCAAACATTTCTGGCAAACTCAACTACGGCTAACTGCATTCCAAAACAAAGCCCCAGATAGGGAATTTTTTTCTGACGGCAGAACTCAATTGCTTTTATTTTTCCCTCCACTCCCCGAGAACCAAATCCGCCGGGTACAATTATACCATCATAATTTCTTAGCTCTTTTAACATCCGGGGAGATTTTTCGTATTTTTCAGCCGACAACCAGTAAATTTCAGGTTTCCTTTTAAAAAACCAAGAGGCATGTTTTATTGCCTCAATGATTGAAATATAGGAATCCATTAAAGTAAAATCACCGGTTTCGAAGTATTTTCCAACCATCCCAATTTTAACCTTCTTTTTAGCTGTTTTTATTGTCTTTACTAAATCTTTCCAATCTATTAAATTGGGCTTTCTGGCTCTCAGGCCAAATTTTTTCAGAATCCGATTGCCAAGATTTTCTTTTTCAAAATTAATTGGAACTTCGTAAATCGATTCGATGTCAGGAGCAGAAATAACGTCTTCTTTCTGGACATTACAGAATATTGAAATCTTTCTTTTTCTCGCCTCATCCAAAGGCACTCTGGCCCGTCCCAGAATAATATCGGGTTGAATTCCGGCTTCATTCAATGATTTTACTGCGGTCTGGGTGGGTTTAGTCTTCATCTCTCCGATCGTCTCCGGAATTGGCAAATAACTGACCAGAATAAAAAGAACGTTTTCCGGCTCTTTTAGGCGCATCATTCTGGCTGCTTCCAAAAAAAGCATATTTTGATATTCTCCGACGGTTCCTCCGATTTCAATCAAAATAAAATCGGCTTTATTCTTTTTAGCCGCTTTTTTTATTCGAGATATCGCCTCGTTGGGAATGTCGGGAACGACTTCAACACACCTGCCGCCGTATTCCAAATTTCTTTCCCGATTTATGACTGCCTGATAAACCCTGCCAGTGGTAATATAATTTTCCGTATAGAGATTTTCGTCTAAAAATCTTTCGTAATTTCCGACGTCCTGGTCACATTCCACTCCGTCATCGGTTACAAAAACTTCCCCATGCTCTACGGGATTCATGGTACCAGCATCAACATTGACATAAGGATCGATTTTAACGGCGGTCACCTTAAATCCCTTACTTTTCAAAATCTTTCCAATTGATGCCGTTGCCACTCCCTTGCCGATTCCGGACATCACGCCACCCGCAACAAAGATATACTTTGGCATATAAGATTAGCTTGTTATTAGTGAACTATTTTTCTTCAGTTACTGAGTCCCGCCCAGCGGGACGGAGTAGGAGATGAGACTAAATTTTAGTCTCAACGACTACTATAACTTTTATTTCGGCTTCTAAATTGTGCTCGAATTTAATTTTTACCGGGTATTCACCCAATTCTTTAATCGGTTCTGGCAATTCAATTTGATTTTTTTTAATTTCTAAACCAAGCTCTTTCAGTTTTTCAGAAATTTTTTGGGCAGTTATTGATTCAAAAAGCTGGTCTCGCTCTTTACCAATTTTAACCGGAATTATAATCTCCTGACCATCGAAAGTCGAAGCTACTTCCTGGGTTTTCTTTAATTCTTTTTCAGATTTTTTTTCCTCTATTTCCCTCTGAGTCTCCAGCCAAATTACCGCTTCTTTTGTTGCGGGTTTCGCCGAACCATTGGGAATCAAAAAATTTCTGGCATAACCATTTTTTACCTCTTTAATCTCGTATTTCTTTCCCACCTTATCGACGTCTTTTAGAAGTATAATTCGCATTGTTTTATATTATTATATTCTATTAAAGATTTTGGATAATTTCAATTGCTTTATCTAACTGGGGATCCTTCTCCTCTTCATAATCTTTTTCGGTCATTTCCACTTTTATATCTGGTTCCAATCCCACATTAGCAATAAGTTCTCCTTTGGGGGTTAACCATCTTGCCACTGTAATTTTCAAGCTGGTGTTTTCTTCTCCCCTTAAGTTTTGCAGCTCCTGAACCGAACCTTTGCCAAAGGACTTTTCTCCAATTAATAATATACCACGATTATCGCGTAGAGCGCCAGCTAAAATTTCCGATGCCGAAGCTGAACCAGCATTGATTAAAATCACGGTTGGATAGGAAAAAAATCTGCCGTTTCCCTGGGACCTGTATTCTTTTCTTTCTTTCCCTTCGCCGAAATCCTCAATGACTACAATATCTCCCCGCTTCAAAAACCAACCAGCTATATTCTGAGATATTTCTAAATAACCACCGGGATTGTTTCTGAGGTCTAAAATTATTTTTTCAGCCTGACTATTCAAAATTTCAATTGCTGCCTGAGCAAAATCAGGTTTGGCATTTTCTGAAAACATGTAAAGTTTTATGTAAGCGACTGATTCTCCTTCGGAAGTAGTTTTGAGCTCCCATTTTAAAGAAGGGATTTCAATAATGTCTCTAATTATTTTAATTTCTTTTGTTTCTCCCCATTCCTCCCGATAAATGGTTAAGGTTACTTCGGTGCCCTTTGGTCCTTTAATGCGACTGACAGCTTCATCAAGAGTTAAGTCGGCAGTAATAGTATCGTTAATTTTCATAATTTTATCACCGGCTCGGAGTCCGGCTCTTTGAGCTGGCGTTCCTTCAAAAGGAGATACCACCTGAAGCTGTCCTTTTCTAATGTCAATTTCTATTCCTATTCCTTCAAATTTACCTTTAACCTCTTCCATAAAATTTTTGGTTTCTTCTGGGTTTAAAAAGACGGTATATGGGTCCTCCAACGATTTTACCATTCCTGAAATGGCCCCGTAAATCATTTTTTGAATATCAAATTTATCCTTGTCTACGAACTTCTCTTGAAGTAAATGGTAAGCTTCCCAGAAAAGTGAAAAATTAATTTCCTGCGGCTGGCAGAATTCGCAAACTACCTGCGATTTACCATAATAAAAACCAAAACCAGCACCACCTAAAAATACGACAACCAGGAAAATTGAAATTAAAACTTTTTTAAATTGCATATTTAATATTTTACCAAATTTTGACTCTTATGCCAAATTTATAAAAACTGAGTCGGCTTGAAGGATCAACTCAGTTCTAAGGTACTCTTTGTGCCCCTGCCGCGATTTGAACGCGGAACCATCACCTTAAAAGGGTGTTGCTCTACCAAATTGAGCTACAGGGGCAAATTTTAATACGGGGCCATTGAGTTTATAATCCTTCTTCTTTTAATTGTTCCAATAATTCTTTTTGTTTTTTGGTTAATTTCTTTGGCGTTTTTACAACCAACTCTACATATAAGTCTCCTCTTCCGTAACCTGAAAAGTGAGGAATTCCTTTCCCGGAAATTCTCAAAATCTTCCCCGATTCAGTTCCCGAAGGAACCGCCAAGAGTATTTTTTGGGGACGCTCAGTATCCTTTCCTTCAAGAGTAGTCATCTCAATTTCATCTCCCAAGGATGCTTGAGTAAAAGAAATCGGAACTGAAACATATAAATCATCCCCTTTTCTTTGAAAACTTGGATGTTTTTTGACAGAAATCCGGGCATATAAATCTCCGGACTTTCCTCCCTTTTTCCCCGCTTCACCTTTGCCATCAATTTTTATTATCTGATTTGTATCTACTCCGGCTGGTATCCAAAATTTAATATTTTCTTCACCTTTTATCCTTCCTTCTCCTTTACAGACATTACATATCTTTTCTGGCCGATATCCTTCACCGCCACACTCAGGACACGTTGTATATTGGGTGAAAGAGCCAAAAAATGTCCTTTGAATTCTTTGAACCTGGCCGGTACCACGGCAGGAAAAACATTCTTTTACTTTCGTTCCCGGTTCAGCTCCAGTACCCTGACAACGAGAACAACTGATGTATTTTTGTAAGGTTATTATTTTTTCTTTTCCTCTTAAAGTGTCTTCCATAGGAATCTCAACATCAATTTCAATGTCTCTTCCTTTTTTAAAATCTTTTTTTCGCGAGGGTGTCCCGAAACCAAACATCTCTTCCATTATGTCGCCCAAATCACCGAAATCAAATTCAAAGTCAGCATTGGGCTTTCCCCAAGCCCATTGAAAATCAAAACCTGGTTCAGCTCCCGTAGCTCCACCTTCAAAAACCTGGCCGAATCTATCGTATTGAGCTCTTTTTTCCTTGTCCGACAAAATCTGATAAGCCTCATTTATTTCTTTGAACTTTTTCTCATCGCCACCTTTATCAGGATGATGCTTGTGAGCCAATTTATAGAAGGCCTTTTTAATATCTTCAGGTGAAGCACTGCGGGAAACGCCTAAAATTTGATAGTAATCCTTTGCCATAATTATTTTTCTTTATATTTTCCTTCCTCGGGCTGCGGTCCTTCTTCCGGCGGTTTTTGACCGCCTGCTGCTTTGTACATTTCGGCCCCAACCTTCTGAATTATTTGTGATAATTCCTGTGTTTTATTTTTTATGTCCTCTATATTATCACTATCTTTTACTTTCTTCAATGCTTCAATCTTTTCTTCAATTTCTTTCTTTATTTCAGCAGACACTTTATCTCCGGCTTCTCTCAGAGCTTTTTCGCTGGTATAAATTAAATTGTCCACCAAGTTTCTGGCCTCAATTAATTCTCGTTTTTTCAAGTCTTCTTCGGCGTGTAATTCAGCTTCTTTTTTCATTTTTTCAACATCTTCTTTTGACAAGCCAATTGAACCTTCAAGTTTAATCGACTGCGATTTGCCGGTCGCTTTATCCTTTGCCGTTACGGTCAAAATTCCATTAGCATCGATATCAAAGGCAACCTCAATTTGGGGAAGCCCTCTGGGAGATGGCGGAATCCCGTCCAAAATAAATCTTCCGATGGACCTGTTATCAAGCGCCATCGGTCTTTCTCCCTGTAAAATATTAATTTCTACTGATGGCTGATTGTCGGCAGCGGTTGAAAAAATCTGAGTTTTGGCAGTGGGAATGGTTGTATTTTTGGAAATCATCGGGGTATTTATTCCACCTAAAGTTTCTATTCCCAAAGAAAGCGGTAAGACATCCAGGAGCAAGACGCTTTTAATTTCGCCTTCTGGCGCTCTTCCTTCTTTCTGCGCTCGCAAAATCTCAGCTTCAATAGCTGCTCCCATTGCCACCACTTCTTCGGGATTAATCGATTTATTGGGCTCTTTGCCAAATAAATTTTTGACCGCTTCTCTGACAGCCGGGATTAAAGTAGTTCCACCAACTAAAACAATTTCATTAACTTCAGATTTGGAAAGTTTTGACTCCTCCAGGGTTTTTTTCGTTCTCTCAATGGACCTCTCAATCAAATCTCTGCCTAAATTCTCGAATTGAGCTCTTGATAATTTATAAAGAAGATGTTTTGGCCCGGTGGTATCAGCAGAAATAAAAGGAAGGTTTATCTCTGTTTCCAATACAGAAGATAGTTCAATTTTGGCTTTTTCAGCCGCTTCTCTTATTCTTTGCAGAGCCAGAGGGTCTTTTGGCAAATCAATTCCCTGCTCTTTTTTAAACTGCTCTACCACCCAATTAATTATTCTCTGGTCAAAATCTCTTCCGCCCAAATGAGCCTCTCCTCCGGTTGCCACCACTTCAACGGTATCGGGAGCGAGGTTCAAAATTGTAACATCAAAAGTTCCACCGCCAAAATCATAAACAACAACCTTTTCTGCTTTTTTCTTGCCAAATCCGTAAGCCAAAGCGGCAGCCGTAGGTTCATTAATAATTCTCGAGACATTGAAGCCGGCAATTTCTCCGGCCGTTTTAGTCGCTTTTCTTTGCGAATCATCGAAATTAGCCGGACAGGTAATGACCACATCACTAATTTTTTCTCCCAATTTTTCTTCGGCATCTAATTTTACTTTTTGCAGTATCTGGGCCGAAACCTCAATGGGGGTTAACCATTTATCACCCAATTTCACTTCCACCCCGCCATCTGATTTTTCTCTCGTTTCGTAAGATGAAAGTTTTAATTCTTTTTGAACTTCGGGGTCAGAATACCTTCTTCCGATAAATCTTTTTACTGAATGAATGGTATTTTTGGGATTGGTAATTGCCTGTCTTTCGGCTAAAATTCCGACTAATCTTTCGCCATTTTTTGCCAAAGCGACAATTGAGGGTATTAAAATTGAACCCTCTCGACTTTCAATGCATTTTGGCTCGCCTTGAATAATGGAAGCCATCTTTGAAATTGACGTACCTAAATCGATACCTAAAATTTTACTCATAGTTTTGTTAATTAAAAATTAATTATTTCTACGACTTTTTTATTTTTTAAATTTTATTTATTTTTCTACTTTAAATCCTATTCCTTCCTCAGGCATTTCCGGTGTTTTAGCTTCTTCAATTTTGCCAAACTTTTCTTCGTATTTCCTCACATTTTCTTGAAGAGCCTTAATCATTCTTTTTACATGTCCCGGACTCATAATTACCCGGGAGGCCAACATTCCTTCTGGGGGCGCAGTTAAGAAAAAATCTAAGATAAATTCTTCTTTCGTATGGAGAATCTGCATCATATTTGAATAAGCTCCCTTCAAATCCTCGTCTTTTGCTTTAATTTTAATTTCTTGTTGCATTGCTTGTTGCATTGTTTTATTACATTTGTTTATATTCCTAACGACCTTTTATTTTGAAATTTTTACTTTCGCGGGTCTTAATAGCCGGCCGTTTGATTTATATCCTTTTTGGATTTCCTCGACAATTATTCCTGATTTTATTCCTTTGTCCGTCGGTGAGGCGGGTTCAACTTCTTCTACGCTTTCGTGAAATTTTGGGTCAAATTTTTCTCCTATTGATTTTATCTCTTCTACGCCTAAGCTTTTCAGGAAGTCCTGAAATTGGATTTTTATCTGTATAAAACCTTGAATAATCTTTTCAACCCTTTCTTTCTCCTGCCCGCTTAAGTTTTCTGAAAGAAAATTTTGGCGGGCTATTACCTCAAAATTATCCATAAGAGGTAAAATTTCAAAAATAAATTCCTCTTTGGCATAATTTATTAACTGACCGATTCTCTCCATCTCTTCTTTTTTATAATTCAAAAAATCCGCCCTTTCTCTTTGCCAGCCAGAAAGATATTCAGCCGCTTTCTTTTCGCATTCCTCTAATTGTTTTTTAAATTCTTCTTGGCTCGCCGTAGCTTTTTTATCCGCCGTAACTTCAGCGGAGGTGGGAGCGACGGAGGGTTCTTCTTTTTTTTCTTCTATTTTTTGTTGTTCTTTCTTTTCCTCTTTCATACTTTAAAAATTATCCAATAATTTTGTGTTCGAAGAGCTATTGCTCTTCTCTCGCCTCAGCTAAAGCTTCGGCCAAAGAAGTAATTAAACTTATATTTTTATCATAAGCCATTCTTTTCGGCCCCAAAATTGATATAACGCCCTCCTCGCCATTCGGCAAACGATAACGGAAAGAAATTACGGCAAAATCTTTTGCTTTTGGCAAATGATTTTCCTTGCCTATATATATATTAATATTATAATTATCTTTTAACTCACCAATATGATTTTCAAAAGTTTTTAAAAAATTAGTAAAATTTATAAGAAAGTCTCTTTCTTCAAATTCCGGCTCTTTCAAAACTTCTTCCCAACCCTCTGTCCAAAAAAGATTTTCTTTTTCTAAATAACTTAAAGTCAAAGCTCGCGTTTCTTCAGCTACGTGTCTGGTCAGAGACTGAATAAATTTAAAAGTATCTTCAACTTCACTTTCAAACCAATCCTCGACTCCTGATTCTTTGGGCTCTTTTTCTAATAACTCGTCTACAAAAAGTCTGTAACCTTTGTCAGTTGGAATTCTGCCGGCTGAAGTATGGGGCTGCAAAAGGAAACCCTTATCGGTCAGTTTTTGCATTTCAATTCTGATAGTCGCCGGCGAAATAATAAAATCATATTTTTTTTCAAGCAGTTGAGAGCTCACCGGCTGGGCGGAATTAACGTATTCTTTTACTATCACATCTAAAATTTTCTCCTGTCTTTCGGTTAATTTTGTATCCATATTTTGGCTACCTTATTATTTTAGCATACCCAAATTAGCAGTCAAGGACTTGGAGTGATAATGAAGGCTTGGAAGGGATAATGGGTGTGAATTTCTCTTTCCCCTTTATTTTGTTAAAATAGAATAATGTCTCAAACCTTAAAGAACAAAAAGCTCTTATTTTTAATAATCATTTTGGCCGTGGCTGCCTTTTTTAGATTGTGGCAAATCACTCGCCTGCCCGGAGGCCTTTTCCCAGACGAGGCGGCAAACGGCCTAGATATAGTAAATTATATTTTTCAAGGCCATCACAGTCCATTTTTTGAACGGGGTCTAGGCAGAGAAGCTCTTTTTTTCTATTTACAGGCAATAAGTGTTGCTTTATTCGGAATTGGCGTTTGGCAGCTCCATCTTGTTTCGGCCTTAATCGGAATCTTAACCGTTGCTGCCGCCTGGTTTTTAGCCAAAAATTTATTTAATGAAAGAGTGGCTTTTTTTACCAGTTTTTTCATGGCCACCTCTACCTGGCATACTATCCTTTCCCGGACTGGCTTTAGGGCAATTTTAGTTCCACTTTTAGCTACTTTGTTTTTTTATTTTGCCTATTTAACTTTTAAGGAAGATTATGAAAAAAAGCGTGGATTATTTGCAATTTTAGCTGGACTCAGTCTTGGCTTAGGATTCTATACTTATATTTCTTTCCGAGCAATGTTTTTGATTGTCGGCCTTTTATTTATTATCATTGTTTTGGTTCACCGAGGAATTTTTAAAAAATTCTGGCGAGAAATGATTATCGGCCTAGTCTCAATGCTTTTAATTATGACTCCTTTGATTATTTATTTTATTAATCATCCTGATTCTTTTGTCGGTCGAGCTGGCTATACGTCTATTTTTAATCCAGATTTAAATCAAGGTGATATTTTGGGAACCTTTTTAAGTGTTTTAAAGAAAACTTTTTTAATGTTTTTTACTGAAGGGGATTTGAATTGGCGTCATAATGTTTCCGGTTTTAGCATGTTAAATCCATTAGTTGGTGCCATTTTTGCCCTCGGTTTTCTTTATTCCCTTTTGATTATCTTTCGAAGATTCATTAAGATAAAAGTTTCTCGAGAAAAATCGTCGGAAGATTATTTTAAATATTTGTTTTTAGTCGTCTGGTTCTTAGGCATGCTGGGACCCGAACTTATGTCGGCCCAGGCAATTCCTCACGGACTCAGAGCCATCGGGGCAATGCCGGCGGTATTTTTCTTCTCGGCAATCACTCTCGATTTTTTCTGGCAAAAAACTGTTTTAAGATTTGGTAATAAGGCTATTTTGGGCGTCATTTTAGGAATAATTTTGGGTATGAGTTTGATTTACGACGGTTACTTGTATTTTGGAGTCAGCGCTCATTCACCCGATTTTTATTATGCCTATCGGTCTGATTTAACAGTCGCTAGCAATTATCTGAATGAACGCAATCTCAAAGAAAAAACTTATTTAGTCTTAGACGACTATTCAGTTCAGACCCCCGAATTTCTAACCGCAAAATATAATCAGCCCTATATCTTGCTTAATCCGGAAAAAAGTTATGAGGTTTCACCGCAACCCGGCGATCAGATTATTTTTACCCAATCAACGATTTTCGACACCATAAAATTTGAAGAATACCATCCTGAAACCAGATTAATAAAGCGGGAGTTTAACAAATTTGGCGAAGAAATTATGAGAATTTATGAATACTAATATGAACAGCAAAAAAATCCTGTTAATATTGGCTATGGTTATTGCAGTAATCACCTTATGCGAAATGTACTACTTAACCGCTGTTTCTTTATGGCATGATGAATCTTTTTCTGCCTTATTGGTAAAGTATAATTTTTCTGAAATGATGGAACGGATAAAAGCAGATGTCCACCCGCCCCTTTATTATATCTTTTTGAAAGGATGGGTTGCTCCTTTCGGAAACTCGCTTCTTTCTTTAAGAATGTTCAGCGTCTTCTTTAGTATTTTGGCGATTTTAAGCGTCTATTTTTTTATAAAAGAAGCTTTCAAAAATAGGAATTTGGCTCTTTTTTCCTCCCTGCTATATACCTTAAGCTATTTTCAGGTTCAATACGCCATGGAAGCCAGAATGTATTCTTTGGGAACTTTTTTGGTAATAACTTCCAGTTATTTTTTTCTAAAAGCCATAGAAAACAAAAAATGGATATGGTGGTTTTTTTACGCACTTTTTGTCAGTTTGGGTATTTACACCCATTATTTTGTTGCTTTTTGGGTTATTGCTCAGGGAATTTATCTTGTTTTTATTCTCTATAGAGAATTTGGATTAAAAATTATTAATTTGATAAGAGACAAAAATTTCAGGTTTGCCCTTATTTCCTACTTTTTGGTCTTTATTTCTTATATTCCCTGGCTGCCCACCCTCTTTAAACAATTCACTCAAGTTCAGGAAAGTTATTGGATTCCGCCAATGAATATCTGGTCTATTCCTAATACTTTTTCCAAAATGACAATTGGCGTAACGCTTGATCCGGCAAAAATGCGGTATTTTTTAATTTTTTTGGTGGTAATGGTCTTTTTAGCTATTTTTTTCTTTTTAAAGAGAAGGCAAGAAAAAGAAAAATGGCTGATTTTTCTCTTATTGATTTTTCCATTTTTACTAACCGCTGTTCTTTCCTATAAAAGATCAATATACATTGACCGCTATTTCATTTTCGGTTTCCCCTCATATTTGATTTTTATAGCCAGCGCAATTTTGTTAATCAAAAATAAACCGGTGAAAAATTTTTTCATAGCGATTACTCTTCTGGGAGCCTCTCTTACTTTTCCTATCAACTGGGTAACCTTAAACGCAGATAAAAAACCGGGGATGGCGGCAGCAGCAAGATATATTAATCAAGAAGTAAAATCAAATGAAAAAATATTTGTTGGCTCTTCTCTAATCTATTTTACCTTTAAATATTATAATCAAACTCCTGTTTATCCTAAACTTTATGCGCCGGGTTATATGCCCCACTTTTCTGGTACCGCCCTCCTCTCTAAAGAAGATATTATTGTTGATTTTAATCAAGAGACAAAAAAAGACGATGTCGTCTGGATGATTAATACTACGGGCTTTGGAAATTACCAACCAAACGTTCCCAATAATTGGCTCCGGCAGGAAGAAAAAGGCTTCCAGGAAGTCCAAAATTATCAGGGATGGATAGTTGTTATCAAATACAAGGTAGAGTAAGGCGAGCTACTGGTTATAATTCTCTGGAAAAATGTAAACTCTTTCAAATCTCAAATCAATATATCCTATATTCCTCCTCTTTTCGGGAGGAATTCTATTTTCTAAAATTGCGTCAAGTTTTGTTAATTGCCAATCCAAATCTCCCCTGGGATTAAAATAAATCTCCCAACCCTCAAGAGTTTTAATGTTTAACCTTTGCTCAGACGCTATTATCACCTCTTCCAAGGGAATTTTAAAATCTCCTTTTAATTTAGATTCAATTTCTAAAATTGAGGTTAGAATATCATTCTCTACCACCTTACTTCCTAAGTTAAAACCTTGACTCAAAGTCAGGTTTTTAATCTTTAAATATTCATCGCCATTGGGAAAAGTTTCCTCAAAAATTACTCCTTCTTTATCAATTAAAAAATATTTATCGGAATAAATAAAAATAGCTGCTGGTTTTCTTTCTTCTATCTTAACCAACAATTTATCGGGAAATTTTATTTCAGTATCAATACTGGCAATTTGAGGAAAAAATTGCAAAATTTCCTGATTTATTTTATTTGAATTGCAGAGAAAAATATAGTTTCCCTCGTGGGATAATACCCATTGAATTCTGCCTTGAAGGTTTTCTGTCAAAACTTTTTGATTCCCGCTAATTTGAATTTCTTTTATCTGAAAAAACGGAGTAAAAAACACAAAATAAAGCAATCCGCCAATGATAATTAAAATCAAAATTGTCAGCCAAAAGAATCGATTGCGTAAAATCGACTTTTTCTTTTTTAACCGGTATGGTTTATGATAAATTTTCATCTTTAAAGCCCTCTTCTAGTTTTTCTTGCTTTTTCAAAAAGATAAGTCAGCCAATATTTTTTAGAAAGTGGGAAATCTTGAGCCCTTACATAGTCAAAAGCTTTGCCTCCGAACCCCATTTTGAATAAAGTTGGACCTGCCCAAGGATGCCGGGGATTATTTTCCGGATTGACATATCCCCAAAAATCAAATAAATTACACCCTCTCTTTTTTGCCTCCCTTATCGCCGCCCAAGGAAGTAAATAAGGAATTGAAAATTTTTGGTATTTTAAGCTGGAGGCGGCCTGGTGATAAAATCCTATTCCTGACCAAAAAACAACTAAAGCGGCAGCTACGAGTTCTCCCTTGTGTTTTCCGAAAAACCACAAAATTTCTTTATCTTTCGAAAAAACTTCAAATTCATTCTTTATGTATTCGAAAGAAAAAGGCACGAATCTCTGTCTTTTGGCAACTTCAATATTAAGTTTTTGATAAATTTTTACATCATCTAAAATTTCGCTTTCTTTAATTGAAACATCAGATTGTTTCAATGCCTGACGAACCAAATAGCGGGTGGTCTTTCGCATATTTTTAAAAAGTTCCTCTTCAGGAAGCGTTATGTCAAGTTTCCAGGTAGCCTCATAAGCATTAGCATGCATGGGTGCTTCTTTTAATCCCAGACCTTTTAAAATGTTCTGGTTTTCCTGATTACGCTCCCATAAGGGATTCATTCGAATAAAAATCGCTCCCTCCTCTTCTCCTATTTTTTTTAATTCTTCTAACAAAGTATTAAAGGCTTGTTTCTTGTCGCTTGTCTCTTGTTGTTTTATAACTGGTCCGTGCTGGATTAAAAGAAAGGTTCCTCTTCTCGCTTTTATTTTAGATATTAAAGCTGTTCCGATTAATTTTTCTCCGTCAAAAATTCCCAATCGCCAGATTTTATTTCCCATCTTAATTTGAAACTCTCCCCAGTTCCAGGATTGCAAAAAAGTTTTATCTCTGCCACCTAAAAGAAAATTCTCCCATATTAATTTTTCTGTTATTTCTTTAACTTCCATATGATTTTAGGAAATCAGCAATTTTTTTTGCCCCTTTGTCCGAAATATTTATGTGCGTTGGTAAATTGAGCGTCTCTCTGGCTAATTTTTCAGCCTTGGGACAACTGCCTATTTTGTATTGCATTTTATCCAATTTTGTATCAGAGGGAGCAATCGGACATTCATACCAGTCCCCTATTAAAAGATTATTCTTCCGGGCTTTTCTGATAATCTCGTGAGCTCTGGGATGTTTTATGGTAAATCTCAGATAAATTTGTTCTTTTTCCGCTGGTAATTCAAATGAAGTATTTTTCAGTTCTTTGTGATAAAATTTTGCAATTTCTTTTCTATGATTATTAAATCTTTCTAATTTTTTAAACTGATTTAAGGCTAAAATTGCCAGAGCATCGGGAAGCCGTTTGGGAAAATAATCTGGTTTTCCGCCAAATTTTTCTCTCTGTTGAACAGCCTTTGAAAGAATTCGAAGCTTTTGAAATAAAACTAATAAATATTTCCCAAAAATTCTATAAGTCGGTAAAATCAGCCAGTTCATTAAAATTGGATGCAGCAATTGTTGTTTTATCCAAAAATAAGACGGAAAATCTACTTTCTCCTGGAATTCTTTTATTTTTTGTGCCAAACTGTCGTCGTTTGTGACGACCATTCCGCCATAAACTGAAGAGATTACTTTATCACGAGAAAAACTAAAAAATGAAACTTTTCCTAATGTCCCCACCTTTCTATTTTTATATTCCGCCCCTAAGGAATGAGCGCAATCTTCAATTAAAATTAGACTGTTTTCATGGCAAACTTCTAAAACTTCATCCATATCAGCCGGCAAACCGAAGGTGTGTTGAACTATTACTGCTCTGCTCCTCTCGGTAATTTTCCGTTTTAGGTCTTCAACATCAATATTAAAAGTCGTTTCATTACAATCAACATAAACAGGTTTTAAACCCGACCATATTATTGGATTTGCTGCCGCATTACAGGTGAAGGCTTGTAAAAGGACTTCATCCTCCTTCGCTAAAGCTACGGAGAACAAGATCGCCATCAGTGCCGACCTGCCGCTGTTAAAAGATATGGCATATTTTACTTCCAAATATTTTTTAAATTCCTCTTCCAAGTCCGCGACTTGCCCTGAGCTTGTCGAAGGGTTCTTCCATTTCCAAGGTTGAAAAATCAATTTTAAAGCCAGCCATATATCGTCAGGCTCGGTATTGGGAGATAATGATATAGAAATTGGTTTGAAATATTGACAGATTCTCATAATAGTTTAATCTAGAAAAGAAAGGAGGACTTCAAAAATGAAGATAGAATTACAGGGTATACCAGGTTCTGGCAACATTGGGCAAATAGAATTTATTTCTGAACATCCTGATGCTCCTAAAAGAAACTCTGCCGATGACGACGTTTTTGCAATTTTAGTCAAATTGGAATCAATAGTCGTCAACGGCGAAAGGTTTTTTAACTACACCAATCCGATGGAACGAGTTACAGGATGGGGCGTACGGTTCGTGAAAGATAGGTAGCTTCTAAATTCAGTCTGTATTGCTAGAGTTTTAAGGACCACTCAGTCAAATTAAAGAGTGGTCTTTTTCTTAAATTAACAAACTACTGAAGTAATAAACTAATCAACTGACTCGGCACTCTACTTTCTAAAAGTACGACGTCTCCTTCTTTACAAAAGTTTTTTATTTTTTCAAAAATTTCTTTTGGGTTTTCTAAAAATAAAACTTTTTCTCCCACTTGGCTCGCCAAAGCTTTAGCGGAGGCGGCCCCTTCTTTTATTTCTTTAAATCTTTCTTTTGTTGTTATTATAGATAGGTCGCACACTTCGCCAATTTTTTGACCGATTCTTTTATGAACCTCAATCGTCGCTTTGCCTAATTCAATCAGACAGGGCATAACAACTACTAGTTTACCCTGAGCTTGTCGAAGGGTTTTTAAATACTCCAAATGAGCTATCACCCCATCTGGATTTGCTGAATAGGTAGCATCAATAACTTTTAATCCGTTTATTCCTTTTTTAAACTGAATTCCGGCGAATTTGTTTTCAATTTTCTCCAAAGCCTTGCTTATTTCTCCATCCGTCATTCCTAATTCTCGGGCCACCATTTTTGCTCCTTCAATATTTTCCAAACCAGATAATTCAACATTTTCTCCATAAAGAAATTTCTTAATTTTGGCCTGCCCCGTACCGAACTTGTTCTGGTGCGGGGTTTTTTGGTAAAGCTCTACGCAATATCTATTTCTGGCATTAAAGAAAGCTGTACCATCAGCAGGTAAATTTTCAATCAATTCAAACTTTGCCCTTATAATATTATCCAGTGAACCAAAAAGGGCTAAGTGCTGTTCACTAATTCCGGTTAAAATTCCAATTTTAGGTTTTGTAATGTCGCAAAGAAGTTTTATTTCTCCTTGACAATAAGCTCCCATTTCAACAATGAAAATTTGATGCTCGGGTTTTAAATTATTTAAAACACACTGTGATACTCCCATTTCAGTATTTTGGTGTTCTTTTGTTTTTAAAACGTTAAATTTTTCAGATAAAATCGCATATAAAAATTCTTTGGTTGAAGTTTTGCCATAGCTTCCGGTTATGCCAATTACTAATAAATTTTTAAATTGTTCGCGCTTCCTTATTGCTCTTTTAATAATTTGGTTTCTTCCTAAAATTGCTAAGGGTTGAAAAAGCAAAACAATGGATGAAATAATTATTGGGGTAAATAAATCGAAAGCGACAATACTTATTACTAAATTTAAGTCTTCGTGGAAAATAAAATAGAGAAAAATAGCTAAGATCAATCCTATAAAAGATAAGAGAAAAATAATTTTTTTAGTAAAAACTGGTGTTTTTATTCTTCTTTGAAAAAAATCTTTAAGAATTTTTAGATCTTCTATTGAATAAATAACCAATAGCCCAAAGAGAGAGATAAAAGCTTCGAGAGTAAGATCATCTGCAACTAAATACCAATAAATAAATATAAAAAGAAAAAGAAGTTTTAATAAACAAATTTTATTTAATAAAAGTTGCCTTCCTTTTTCTGTTCGAAAATGATCTAAAAATCGGGGAATTCGATATTCTTTTAGCTGCCAGAGATAAAGCCAAAATAAAACAGCTTTAGTTTCACGAATAAACCAAAGAAAACTTAAAGTAATAATGAGCATATTTTTATTTACTTAAAAAGTCCGTTATTATTTCAGCTAATTTTTCTGGGGCCTCCAGATGAGGACTATGACCGATTTCGGGAAGAAGTTTTATTTCTGAATTTTCAATTTTTTCTTTAAAAATGTAAGCATATCTCACCGGAACCAGTTTGTCATCATCCCCCCAGACTATTAAGGTTTTAACTTTTATTTGAGAAAGTTCGGTTAAAAGGTCTTCTTCAAGAACTTTTTTGATCGTCTCTTTCATCGTACTATTAGCTTTTACATAATCCTTGTGGCGTAAAAAAATATAAAAAAAATTCTGCGCCCCGTCTCTAAATCTTGCCAGATGTTTTGGGGTAAAAATGGCATTTCCAATTCTAGCCGTCCAATAGATTAATCTGGTCTTAAACCCGGGTTTTGGTTTAATTCCGGCTGAATCGCAAAGAATTAAGCTTTTTATTTTCTCCGGATATTGAGTAGCAAATTTAATTGCAATTCTTCCGCCAAAAGAATGAGCTACCAAATAAAATCTTTCTATTTTCAGATAATTTATGAAGTCTATCATCCATTTTGTGTAATCGGACAGACTCCAGGGTTCTAACGGCGTAATGCTTTTTCCAAAACCGGGAAAATCAGGGACAATTACATTATAGCCCTGATTAGCTAAAATATCCTGGACATCAATCCATGAATCCGAAGAACCTCCCCAGCCGTGTAAAACCAAAATCGCAGGACCTTCTCCTGCAATTTTATAGTTTACTTTAAGATTATTAATTAAAACTTCTTCCTCTCTCATTTTATTATTTTAAATGACAAGTATTTTTGCAAAGCTTCGGGTACCAAAATACTACCATCCTTTTGCTGGTAATTTTCAATGATGGCAATTAAAATTCGGCCAATAGCAAAGACGGTTCCATTCAAGGTGTGAACGAAGTTTAATTTACCTGATTTATCACGATAACGGATATTTAATCTTCTCGCCTGAAAATCAGTGCAAGTTGAAGTAGAGTGCGTTTCTCGATATTGATTTTGACCCGGCATCCAAGCCTCAATATCATACTTAGCAGCCTGAGGTAGGGCGATTTCTGCAGTACACATGTGAAGCACCCTATAAGGAATTTTTAAAAGGTGCATTAGTCTTTCTTCTATGGATAATAGAAATTGATGCTCTTCTTTTGATTTCTCTGGATGACAAAAGCTAAACATTTCTACTTTATCGAATTGATGAACTCTCATAATTCCTTTGGTATCTTTTCCATAAGCACCGGCTTCTCTCCTGAAACAAGTAGAAAAACCGGCATATCTTCGTGGTAAATCTTTCTCTTGGAAAACCTCGTTGGCGTGCATCACTCCTATGGATTGCTCGGAGGTACCCACCAAATAAAGATCGTCTTTTGGTAAATAATAAGCATCTTCTTTATCAGTCTGTTCAAAATATCCCATGCCTCTTGCTACTTCTAATTTAAGCATGACCGGCGGTATTATTGGGATAAACCTCTCTTTAGTTAAAACATCAAATGCCAAGTTTATCAAAGCAAACTCAAGTAAAACTGTTTCTCTTTTAATATACCCAAAACGAGTTCCAGAAACTTTGGCTGCTCTTTGAATATCAATTAAGTCTAATCTTTCAGCAATTTCCATATAATCTCGCGGCTTAAAATCGAATTTTGGTTTTTGTCCCACTTCTTTCAAAACCACATTTTCCTTTTCATCTTTACCTATGGGTACATCTTCTTGGGGTAAATTGGGAATTTGAAGCATCAGTTTATTAAATTCTTCGTCCAATTCTTTTGAAGTTTTATTTAATCTATCGCTATTTTTGTCTATTTCTTTCATTTGAAGAATGATTTTTCGTTTTTCTTTTTCATCTTTTATTTCGGGAATTTTCTTCGAGGCTTTGTTTTTCTGAGCCTGAATGTTTTCAAGGGCCTGCAAGGTCTCGCGGCGTTTTTTATCCACCTCCAAAAGCCGGTCTATATCAACCTTAATTCCTTTATTTTTAGAACCTTCTTTTACGATTTTTGGATTTTGACGGATAAGTTTGATATCAAGCATGTTTTTTTCTAAGCTTTTTATAGATAATAAATAAGCTAAAAATTCCAAGTGCTAAGAAAACGTAATTTAGAGGCCAATATAATGTTGGACCTACAAAAAACGGACTGTAATGGGAAGGCCAGAATGGAAAAACATCGTAATGAACTATAGAATCTGAAAAAACGTGTAAAATCCAGGCAAAAAAGGAAGAAAAAAATATTATTTTGAAAGAAAAGGGTTGGGAGATTCCAATTTTCAAAGAAATTAGATTCAGCTTTTCTCGAAAAATCCAGAGAAAAAAACTTAAAATCAAACTTCCCAAAATTGCTCCTAAAATTGAATGTAAAAAACCGTGGTGTGGACAGTTATAACACCTGCCTATCAGAAGTAAAATTAAGGGTTCGGCGTCCATCACCACGCTTCCCAACAGAACCGCCCATAAATTAAAAAATCTAAAAGTTAAAACTCCTAAAAGCAATCCTGGTCCTAAATGAAATGGTGTCAACATTTATTTTTGTTTCACCTCGCTTAGCGGGGTCTCATTGCCGGAAATAAAATTATTTCCCGCAAGGAATAAGAATCGGTAAGCAAGGACACTAACCTATCAATTCCCATGCCAAAGCCGGCAGCCGGAGGCATACCATATTCCAGGGCTTCTATAAAATCTTCATCAATTCTCTGAGCTTCTTCAAATCCTTCTTTAAAAAGTTTTTCCTGTTCTTCAAACCTCTTTTTTTGCTCAATTGGGTCGTTAAGTTCGGAAAAAGCATTGACTAATTCCCAGCCAGCGGTAACTAATTGGAAATTAGCTGATTTCGAAATATCTTTTTCTAGAGCTTTTGCCAATGGCTTGAACTCTGAAGGATGATGGATGATAAAAGTTGGGTTCCAAATCTTTGGCCGACAAAATTTTTTGTAAATTTCATCTGCTACCTCTGCTTTTCCGGATCCCGATGGAATCTCAACCCCAAGTTCTTTTGCCTTTTTTTTAAGCGTCTCAGCGTTTAGCTCTTCCAAGTTAATTTTTGTGTATTTCCGCAAAATTTGTGAGAATTCAAGTTTTGGCCAAGGTGTTTTAAAATCAATTTCTCTACCATTGTATTTTATTTTCAAAGCTCCCAGAACATTCTTCAGTAGATTTTCAAAAAGTTTCTCGGTAAACTTCATCATTTCTTTATAATCAATGTAGGCGATATAAAATTCAAGCATTGTAAAATCAGGATTATGCTGCCTGTCAATTCCTTCATTTCGAAAACATTTCCCAATTTCATAAACTTTTTCAAAACCACCTACCAAAAGCCGTTTTAAATAAAGTTCGGGGGCAACTCTTAGATATAAATCAACATCTAAAGCGTTAAGATGGGTTTTAAAAGGTCTGGCCGTGGCTCCGCCGTAAATTGGCTGTAAAATTGGTGTTTCAACCTCAATAAACTCTTCTTTTTCCAAAAAATTCCTTATTTCTTTTATAATTCTTGAACGAAGCTCAAATTTCCTTTTGACCTCGGGATTAAAGATTAAATCTAAATATCTTTTTCTGAATCTTTCTTCAACGTCCTTTAGCCCGTGCCATTTTTCAGGCAGAGGTAAAAGAGATTTGGCTAGCGTTTTAAAATCTGCGGCATCTATTGTCTTTTCCCCTTTTTTGGTTTTAAATAAAATTCCCCTAATTTCAACAAAGTCTCCTATATCAAAATTATCTAAAAAAAATTTATAGCCCTTTTCCCCTATTCTGTCTTTTCTAAAATAGGCCTGGATATTACCAGAACCATCATCAATATTCAAAAAGGTAGAACCGCCGTGCTCTCTCAGGGCCTTAATTCGACCTACTAAAATTATTTCTTTTTTAAAGCGGGATAAGGAATTAAAATCTTTTAAAGCCTCTTCAATTTTATGAGTCCTCTTTGTTTTTTCCGGATAAGCCAGAATGCCGGCCGTTCTAATCGCCTCCAACTTTTTTAATCTAATTTTTTTTAATTCATTTATAGCTGCCATAGCGAAATTTATATTTAATTTTAACTTATTTTTTGCTTTCGGTCAAAATCTTATTATTCTTCCAATGGCTGTTCCCCAAAATACCATTCTAATACTGGTCTGGCCACTCTCGCGGCAGCGGGCTGCATCCCCTCTACGTCTTCTATCATTATAGTTAAGACTATTTGAGGATCATCATAAGGAGCAAAGACCGTTATCCAATTGTGGTAAATTTCTTCTTTTGAGGTCTCAGCTGTTCCGGTTTTGGCGGCAGCCTTTACCATCAAATTTCCCAGAATCGCCGAAGAACCGTAAAAAACGGCTCCTCGCATTCCTTCTCGGACAATTTGAAGATTCTTGGGGTCAATGAAATTTTCTCTAATGATTTCGGGCTTTATCTCTTTAATAACATTTTTGTCGCTATCTACAATTTTTTGGACAACCTGGGGCTTCAAAAGTTTTCCTCCATTGGCAATAGCCGCAAAGGCAGCGGCTACTTGTAAAGGTGAAACTGAAAGATCTCCCTGTCCAATGGAAAGATGGTAAGTATCACCATCCCACCAATTTTCGCCTTTTATGTCTTTTTTCCAGGAAGGATCGGGCAATAATCCCTTTGCCTCACCCGGAAGATCAATTCCGGTCTTTTGACCCCAGCCAAAAAGCGAAAGGTAATTTTTAATTCTGGTTGGCCCTAAACCCTCTTGTTCTCCGTATCCTCCCCCAATCGTGTAAAAATAAACATTGCAAGATTCGGCAATGGCTTTTCTTAAATCCACCCAGCCATGGACCGTCCAGTCAAGGTATTTATAAGTAACTTCGGAATTATATTGATGTGGGACTTCAATATAGCCCGGGTCATAAATTTTCTTTTCCGGGCTGATAATTTTTTCTTCCAGAGCCGCTGAGGCAATCAGGGGTTTAATTGTTGAACCTGTTGGAAAGGTTCCGGAAATCACTTGATTAAAAAGAGGACTGAGAGGATTCTCCAAGAGATTTTTAATGATTTGGGGGTTGGAACCTCCTTGAAATAGATTGTTATCAAAACTGGGCAGAGAAACCAGAGCCAGCACTCCTCCAGTTTTTGGGTCCAGAGCCACCGCTACTCC
>Ga0315275_10000417_pt1 | contig 34865 bp, 29 predicted proteins | sample YL17G03_0_MG_FD_205557 | JGI IMG/M metagenome (GOLD analysis project Ga0315275, IMG submission 205557) | Sediment microbial communities from Yellowstone Lake, YNP, Wyoming, USA - YL17G03_0 | ecosystem: Environmental > Aquatic > Freshwater > Lake > Sediment | place: USA: Wyoming | collected...
AAGCGTCGCCGGTGCGCTGTGCCGACCGCGACGCTTCGGAGCGCATGGTGCAGGCCATCGACGCCGCCCGCGAGGCCGGCGACACCCTGGGCGGTGTGTTCGAGATGTGGGGCACCGGCGTGCCCATCGGCCTGGGCAGCCACGTCCACTGGGACCGCAAACTCGACGGCCGCCTGGCCCAGGCGGTGATGAGCATCCACGCCGTGAAGGGCGTGGAGATCGGCGGCGGCTTCGCCCTGGCCGGCCTGCCCGGCTCCCAGGCCCACGACATCATCCTGCCCGCCGACCAGTGGGGCGAGCATCCCTGGCGGCGGGCCACGAACCGCGCCGGCGGCCTCGAGGGCGGCATCACCAACGGCGAGCCCGTCATCGTGCGGGCGGCCCTCAAGCCCATCTCCACCCTCGCCAAGCCGCTGCCCTCGGCCGACCTGCTTACCGGCGAGGCCATCCAGGCCCACTACGAGCGCAGCGACATCTGCGTCGTGCCCGCGGCGGGGGTCATCGGCGAGGCCATGGTGGCCATCGTCCTGGCGGAAGCGATGCTGGAGAAGTTCGGCGGCGACCACATCGACGAGACAGAGCACAACTGGGCCACCTATCTCTCCACGATCGGGCCAAGGGGGAAGCAGTGATGGCTGCACGCACCAACGGTGTCATCGACGTCTGGGCCCAACCGGGCTTCCCCGCGCTGATCCACATGCCCGAGATGGAGTCCCTGCGCAGGTGGGCCAAGATGACCGCGCCGCCGGAGGGCATACCCATCGAGCTCACTCTGGCCGAGATGGACGCGACCGGGGTGGAGAAGGCTTTCCTGCGGGCCTGGATGCGACCGGAGGGAGTCATCATCTCCAACGACGATATCGCTGCCCTCGTTCGGAAGTACCCCGACCGCTTCCTGGGGATGGCCACGGTCGACCCCCGCAGGCCGATGGCCGCCGTCCGCGAGCTCGAGCGCGCCGTCAAGGAACTTGGGCTGAGGGCGCTGCACATGCTGCCCTGGATCTGGAATCTCCCCCCCAACGACAGGCTGTACTACCCGCTGTTCGTGAAGTGTATCGAGCTGGGGATCCCCTTTTGCTGCCAGGTGGGGCACACCGGGCCCCTGTTCCCGTCGGAGCCGGGGCGGCCGATACCCTACATCGATGAGGTGGCCCTGGCCTTTCCCGAGCTCACTATCGTGGGCGGGCACATCGGCTACCCCTGGACGGACGAGATGATTGGCCTGGCCGTCAAGTACCCCAACGTCTACATCGACACGTCGGCTCATCTCCCCAAGTACTATCCGCCTGAGCTGGTTAGATTCATGAACAGTCGCGGCCAGGACAAGGTACTGTTCGCCACCAATTACCCCATGCTGTTCTTCACCCCCTGCCTGTCTCAGATCGAAGGGCTGGGACTCAAGCCGGAGGTCGAAGAGAAGTTCCTGCGCCTCAACGCCATGCGGGTGTTCGGGCTGTAGGTGATGAACCGCCCCCGGCGAATCATCCTCACCGGCTTCTCGGGCACGGGCAAGACGAAGGTGGCCCGCCTGCTGGCGGATCGCCTCGGCTGGCAGGCCGTCGATACCGACGACCTCATCATCCAGCGGGCCGCCAAGCCCATACCCGACATCTTCGCTCAAGACGGCGAGGAGCACTTTCGCCGCATCGAGCGCGATGCGCTGACAGACGTCTGTCACCGGCCGCGCATCGTCATCGGCATCGGCGGAGGGGCTAATGTTAGCGGCGAGAACAGGCGGATCATGGCCGACGGCGGCTTCGTCGTTTGCCTGGAGGCCCGCCCGGAGACCATCCTCCAGCGCCTGCGGCCGCAGCTCAAACGTGACCCCAAAGCCCGCCCCATGCTGGCCGGCCCCGACCCGCTGGCCCGCATCCGCGAGTTGAAGGCCCTCCGCGCCCCCTTCTACGCCCTGGCCGACTACACCGTTCACACCGACGGCCTCTCGCCGGAGCAGGTGGCGGAAGAGGTGCTGCGCGCCTGGCGCCGGCTCTCGGCCGCCGCCCTGGCAGCCGAAGGCCGACTCGCCGCCTTCACCGCCGATCCCGCAGTCGCCGCCGCCGCACCCTATCGCCCGTCCTCCGATGCAACGTGCGTCGTGCGTGCGGCCAGCGCCTCTTACCCCGTGTTCGTGTCCTGGGGCGCCCTGCCTGACCTGGGCCGCCGCCTGACCCAGGCCGGCCTCGGCGGGCGCGCCTTCCTCATCGCCGACGCCAACGTCCACGAGCGTTGGGGCGCTGCCGCCGAGGAGGCGCTAAGCTCGGCCGGATTCGGCGTCGCCGTCTACCTCGTCCCTGCCGGCGAGCCCAGCAAGACCCTGGAGACCGCCGCCGCAATCTACGACTGGCTGGTGGCCCAGCGGGCCGAGCGCGGCGAGGCTATCGTCGCCCTGGGCGGCGGCATGGTCTGCGACCTGGCGGGCTTCGTGGCCGCCACCTTCGCCCGCGGCCTGCCCCTGGTGCACATTCCTACGAGCCTGCTGGCCATGGTCGACGCCGCCGTCGGCGGCAAGGTGGCGGTGGACCATCCCCAGGCCAAGAACCTTATCGGCGCCTTCTACCAGCCGCGCCTGGTCCTGGCCGACGTCTCCGTCCTCCAGACCCTGCCCCCGCGCGAGCTCACCGCCGGCTGGGCCGAGGTCATCAAGCACGCCCTGATCATGGACGAAGAACTCCTGCGCCTGCTGGAGGACAACGCCGAAGCGGCCCTACGCCTGGACCCCGAGGTGGCCGAGCGGGTTATCGGGCGGAGTGTGGCCCTGAAGTCGGCGGTGGTGAGTGAGGACGAGCGGGAGGAGACGGGCCGCCGCACGATCTTGAACTACGGCCACACCATCGGCCACGGGCTCGAGACGGCCGCCGGCTATGCCGGCCTCCTCCACGGCGAGGCGGTGGCCGTGGGGATGAGCGGCGCCGCTCGCATCGCCGTGCGCCTAGGGATGCTGCCGCTCGCAGTAGCCCAGCGCCAGGACACCCTCCTCGCCCGCTTCGGCCTGCCCCTCTGCGCGCCGGGCGTCGACGTCCAGAAGGCGCTGGCGGCCATGGCCCTCGACAAGAAGGCGCAGGGCGGCGCCGTCCGCTGGGTCCTCCTGGAAGACGTCGGCCGGACGGTCATCCGCCGCGACGTGCCGCCGTCACTGATCGAGGAAGTGGTGGCGGATCTGACCACCGTCCGGCCGTGAGCGAGCCCGAGAGCCCCTCGACATCCGCCGGAAGCGGACCCGCCTCAGGCGGGAGCTCAGAGCCGACCGTCGAGGCCTCCCTGCGCGTCGTGGTGCGCGGGCGAGTGCAGGGGGTGGGCTACCGCGACTTCGTCTACATGCGGGCCCGCTTCCTGGGCCTGCGCGGCTACGTGCGCAACCTGCCTGACATGTGCTCGGTGGAGGTGGTGGCCGAAGGCGACCGAGCCGGCCTGGAGCAACTGCTGGACTACCTGCGCGAAGGCTCGCGCGGCGCCCGCGTCGACGGCCTCGACGTCACCTGGGGCGAGCCCACCCGCCGCCACACGACCTTCGGCGTGGCGTACTAGGGGGACCGCTGGTCAGCCCTTCGAGGGGTACACGCCGAGCGTGCTATCGTAGTCAGGATCCGGGCCAACTTCCGCCATCGTGAGGGCCACGGCATCGCGCATTGTGTGCCCTTCGATGAGCAGGTGCTGGAGCAGATGCTCGGTTGCCTTGTCGGTGTGCTTAGCCGAGACGCGTCCGCTCCAGCCCACGACGACCTTCGCACCCTTGCGAATGAAGGCCTGAGCGGTCGTTTCGGACTTGAGCCCGTCGCAGCCCATGAGGATGACTGTCGTGCCGTGGAACTCACCCCACATGCCCGAGGTGATGAACTCGGGGCTCACTCCGAAGACGCTCGCGCTCCCCCGATAATAGGTGGCCGGACCCAAGAGCCCAGCGTCCTCCGCTTCGGCGTACTTCGTCTCACTGTATGGCTCGCCGGTGAAGAGGCCGACGTAGTCGGTGACCTCGCCCCAGACCGCGGCGACGCCCGAATGGACCCTCAGGATGACCAAGTCATAGTCACGCAGGGCAAGGCCGCTGTAGAACTCGACCGTGACTTCGTCGCCTTCGAAGTCGTCCACGAGATATCCGGCTTGCTCCAGCACGCTCCTCGCCTCCTCGGCGAAGGCCGGGTTGGGCTGGGTGAGGCTAAGCTGGTCGACAATGACTGCGGTCTTGGGCCCGCGGGAAGAGCCGTCGGACCACGACAAGCCCCAGAACACGAGCGCGCCGACGGCGGCGGCCGCGATGACGACGCCTACCGCCAGCGCAGCGGCAATCCTGCCGCGGCCGGGCAGTGCTGTCGCCCTGTTGGGCCTCCTGCGGCGGCGCATGGTGCGTTACCTGACCCAGCGCCTCCTGGCGTACCAGGCGCTCGCTGCGATAGCGATTGCTGCTCCGGCGGCGATCCCGCTGAGAGCGCCGTACGGAGGAACGGCCGAATCAGACTGCTGAGCGGAAGGAGCGGACGCGTCGGACTGGAATTCTATGGTGCCGCCGACGGCGGGCGCCGGGGAGCGGGAACCCAGAATGTCGCGGTCCGTCCCGATGGTGCCGCCCAGGTTCTCATTCGACTCCCAGACCGTTAGCCAATTCCCTGCGCCGTCGGTCGCCACTCGGGGGAAGGCGTCATGTCCCGAGTCGTTGGCGGCGTTGGTGTTGAGAGTACCGACCGCGGTCCAGGTGGCCCCGTTGTCGGTGGAGCGGGACACCAGGACATCTCCGTCTGTCCCGATGGTGCCGCCCAGGCTATCCTCGGAGTCCCAGACCGCCACCCAGTTGCCAGCGCCGTCGGTCGCGACATTCGGGGTATAGTCCGGCCCCGAGTCGCTGGCGGCGTTGCTGTTGAGGGCGGCGGGAGCCATCCAGGTGACCCCGTTGTCGGTGGAGCGGGCCACCAGAATGTCGGGGTCTGTCCCGATGGTGCCGCCCAGGTTCTCATTCGACTGCCAGACCGCCACCCAGTTGCCAGCGCCGTCGGTCGCCAACTCAGGGGCATAGTCCCACCCCGAGTCGCTGGCGGCGTTGCTATTGAGGGCGGCGGGGGCAGTCCAGGTGGCCCCATTATTTGTGGAGCGGGACACCACGATGTCGTAGTCCCACCCGAAGGTGCCGTAGGAATGCCAGGCGGCCAGCCACTTGCCAGCGCCGTCGGTCGTCACTTGAGGGGCTAAGTCCTCCCCCGAGTCGCTGGCGGCGTTGGTGTTGAGCGCAACGGGCGCGGTCCAGGTGGCGCCGTTGTCGGTGGAGCGGGACACCAGGATGTCGTAGTCCGTCCCGATGGTGCCGCCCAGGCTGTCACCAGACTGCCAGACCGCCACCCAGTTACTAGCGCCGTCGGTCGTCACTTCAGGCGAGACGTCATACCCCGAGTCGGTGGCGGCGTTGGTGTTGAGAGTAGCGGCCGCGGTCCAGGTGGCCCCATAATCCGTCGAGCGAGAGACCAGGATATCTCCGTCCGTCCCGATGGTGCCGCCCAAATCATCCTCGGACCACCAGACCGCCACCCAGTTGCCGGCGCCGTCGGTCGTTACCTGAGGACTCCAGTCGTTCCCTGAATCCGTGGCGGCGTTGCTGTTCAGGGCGGCGGGAGCCGTCCAGGTGACCCCGTTGTCGGCGGAGCGGGCCGCCAGGATATCCCAGTCCGTCCCGTGGTTGGGGTCATCCGCGTAGTCCCAGACCGCCACCCAGTTGCCAGCGCCGTCGGTCGTCACGTGAGGGGCACCATCAGCCCCCGAGTCGCTGGCGGCGTTGCTGTTCAGGGCGGCAGGGACTGTCCAGGTATCACCAGGAGAGGCCGCAGCGCCGAGGCTTATCAGGAATACGACAGAAGTGGCAATAACCGCCACGGGAAGCAGAACCAGTGCGAGTCGCTTCATGGCGCCTACCTCCCCCACCGCCTCCTGGCGTACCAGGCGAGCGGGGGCCCAGAGAAACAACAACCGGCAGCACTCGGGGCTGCCGGTTCCCCTGGGCGCGTCCATCGGCGCACCTCGCCCCGCCCCTCACCGCCGCACCCGGTCTCAGAGCTCGAGCATCATACGCTGCTTACCGTATTATGCATGTTCGAGCGAAAATGTCAAGTAAGGTGAGAGCGTGAGAGGAATACTGGCGCCCGCTGTTAAGGCGCCAGTACGAGCCGCGACCCAGCCTACCCCGCGCCCCACTCCTCGCCGTGGCTCCAGTCCAGCATCATCACCGTGATCTCCTCGCCCGCCTCCACCACCTCCACCCCCTCGGGGATCACGGTCAGGGCGTTGGCCGCCACCATCGACGAGAGGATGCCCGACCCCTGGGGCCCGGTGAGCGAGGCGTAGTAGCGGCCGTCCTCCTCGGTGACCACACAGCGGGCGAAGAAGCGGCGCGGGTCGCCCCGGTTGACAATGCGCTCCCTGGCCACCGCGCGGACGGTTGGGCGCCGCCAGTTCGTCTTGCCCATCATCTTCATGATGGCCGGCCGCACGAACAGCTCGAAGGAGACCATCGAGCTCACGGGGTTGCCCGGCAGGCCCACGTGCGGCACACAGCGCTCGCCGGCGTGGAAGCAGCCGAAGGCCAGGGGCTTGCCCGGCTTCATGGCCACCGTCCAGAAGGCGATCTCGCCCTCCCGGGCCAGCACGTCCTTCACCACATCGTAGTCGCCGCGCGACACGCCGGCCGAGGTGAGGAGCATGTCGGCCTCCAGCCCCCGCCGGATCTTGGCCGTCAGGTCCTCCACCGTATCGCGGGCGATGCCCAGCAGCATAGGCACCGCGCCCTCGCGCTGGATAAGGGAGGCCAGGCTGTGGGCGTTGCTATCGTAGATGCGACCCGTGGGCAGAGGCTGGCCCACGGTCACCAGTTCGTCGCCCGTGGAGAGCACCGCCACCGTCGGCCGCCGGACGACGCGCGCCGCCGCCCGGCCCAGCGACGCCAGCGCCCCGATCTCCGCCGGCCGCAGGACGGCCCCCCGCCGCAGCACCATCTCCCCCGGCCGGATGTCCTCGCCGGCACGACGGATGTTGGCTCCGCGTCGGGCCTCCTTGAGGACGCGCACCGTCTCCTGGAGACGACGCGCCTCGCTGGGCGCTCGGTGGGCCGCCTCATCCGTCTCCTCGAAGGGGACGATCGCGTCGGCTCCCGACGGGACGGGCGCGCCGGTCATGATGCGCACCGCCTGGCCCGGCCCGACCTGCCCTTCGAAGAGATAGCCCGCCGCCAACTCGCCCACGACCTCCAGCCCCACCGGCGACGACGGCGAGGCGCCGGCGGTGCTGGCCGCCTGCACGGCGTAGCCGTCCATGGCGGTGTTGTCCAGAGGCGGGATGCTGAAGGGGGAGACCACGTCCTCGGCCAGCACCTGGCCCAAAGCCTGGAGGATGGGCTTCTCCTCCGGCTCCAGCACGCTGACGTACCCCAGGATGCGTTCCAGCGCTTCGTCGACGCTGATCATGGCAACCACCGCCTCTCAACAGCCGCGGGGATGGCGAAACGGGCAAACAGATGCTCATGGCATCTGCTTACCCGTTCCCTACCTGCTGACAGGTGCTATTCTAGCACCCGCCCTGATGCGTCACCAGGGCGGCGGCCAAACGACGCTAGCTCAATCGGACGACGAGACAGGTGGTGGTGCGTTGGACGCCGTCAACCTGCTGGATGCCGTCGGTGATGGCAGTCCCCAGATGATCCAGGTCGTCGGCCTCCAGGAGAGCGATGACGTCGTAGGGGCCGGTGACTGCATCGACGGTCACGATCCGGGCGTTGGGGAAGCCAATCCCGGAGATGCCCTCCGCCACCGGCTTGGCTTTGCCCACCGCCGCCTCGATGAGGATGTATGCTCGTGTCGACATAGCCTGACTCCTTTCTCCAGCGATCACCGGCGTTGCCTGCAAATCATATCGCGGCCACGAAGCTTGTCAAGACTGGCCCACAAGTTCCAAGCCTTCTTTCATGGGTCGCCGTTGACCGTAAACGAGCCGCTGATAGTATAATAGCCACCGCCGACCCCGGAGAGCTTATGGACCTTCCCCTACTGCATGAGCTAGACGACATTCAGGCCAAGGCCCGCGCCGATCTGGCCGCCGCCAGCGACGAGGCCGCCCTGGAGAGCTGGCGAGTCGCCCATCTGGGCCGCCGCAGCCACTTGAATCTGATCCTCCGTGGCCTGGCCTCCCTCTCCCTGGACGAGCGGCGCCCGGTTGGCGCCGCCGCCAATCGCCTGCGCCAGGAACTGGAGGAGGCCCTCGCGCAACGCCAGGCCGCCCTGCACGAGGAGGCGGTGACCACCACCATCGAGACGGGCCGCCTGGACGTTACCCTACGCGGCCGGCCCATCGCCACCGGGCGCCTGCACCCCGTCACCCAGACCCTGCGGCATGTCCTCGGCGCCTTCGAGACCATGGGTTTCCAGGTAGTCGAAGGGCCCGAGGTCGAGTGGGACTATTACAACTTCGAGGCCGTGCGCATCCCCAAGGACCACCCGGCCCGCGACATGTGGGACACCCTCTGGGTCGACTACCGGAAGGACGGCGAGTACCCCATGCTGCTGCGCACCCACACCTCGCCCATGCAGATCCGGGTGATGGAGCAGACCCAGCCGCCGGTGCGCATCGTCTCGCCAGGGAAGTGTTATCGCCACGAGGCCACCGACCCCACCCACGAGTGGATGCTGACCCAAGTGGAGGGCCTGGCGGTGGACGAACGCATCTCCATGGCCGATCTGAAGGGGACGCTGTTCGAGTTCGCCAAGCGCATCTTCGGGCCGGAGCGGCGGGTGCGCTTCCGCTGTGACTACTTCCCCTTCGTCGAGCCCGGGGCCGACATGTCCATCGACTGCTTCCTCTGCGGCGGGCAGGGCTGTCGCTCCTGCGCGAACTCCGGCTGGCTGGAGATCATGGGGGCCGGCATGGTGCACCCAGAGGTCTTGGCGAAAGTAGGCTATGACGCCGAGCGCTACACAGGTTTCGCCTTCGGCCTCGGCGTGGAGCGTATCGCCATGCTCCGTCACGGCATCGAGGACATCCGCCTGTTCTACGCGAACGATCTCCGTTTCCTAGAGCAGTTCTGAGGTATACCCGTGAAAGTACCCCTCAAGTGGCTGCGCGACTTCGTTGACATAACCCTGCCGCCCCAGGAGCTGGCCCACCGTCTCACCATGGCCGGGAGCGAAGTGAGCGAAATCGTCGCCACCTCTCGCGATTGGGACAAGATCAGCGTCGCCCAGGTGGTGGACGTCTCGCCTCACCCTAACGCCGACCGTCTCCACCTAGCCACCGTCGACCTGAGCGGCGAACACATCACGGTCGTCTGTGGCGCCCCCAACGTCGCCGCCGGTCAGAAGGTGGCCTTCGCACGCCTGGGCGCCGAGCTCATCGACGGCCACAGCAGCCAGCCTGCTATTCTGAAGGCGGCCCGCATCCGCGGCGTGGAATCGGCGGGCATGGTCTGCTCCGAGAAGGAACTGGGCCTTTCCGATTACCACGAGGGGATCCTCGTCCTGCCCGAAGACGCCCCCATAGGGACACCTCTGGCCGATTACCTGGGCGACATCGTGCTCGACCTGGACATCACGCCCAACCGACCCGACTGCCTGTCGATGCTGGGCATCGCCCGAGAGGTGGCAGCCCTCACCGGCCAGACCGTCCGCGAGCCACCGCTGGCCTACCCCGAGGAGGGCCGGCCGGCCAAGGAGCGCGCGAAGATCGAGATCGCCGACCGCGACCTCTGCCCTCGCTACTGCGCCACCCTCATCGACGGCGTGCGCATCGGTCCCTCGCCGCCGTGGCTGCAGGAACGGCTGCTGGCGGCGGGCCTGCGGCCCATCAGCAACGTGGTGGACGCCACCAACTACGTGATGCTGGAGGTGGGCCAGCCCCTGCACGCCTTCGACTTCTCTCGCATCGGCGGGCGGAGGATTATCGTACGACGGACGTGGCCGGGCGAGACCATCACCACCCTGGACGGCTCCGCGCGACCCCTGGCGCCGGACATGCTGGTCATCGCTGACGCCGAGGAGGCGGTGGCGGTGGCCGGCGTCATGGGCGGCGCCGCCAGCGAGGTGAACGAGGGGACGACCACCATCCTCCTGGAGGCGGCCAACTTCAATTCGGCCAGCCTCCGCCGTACCAGCGCCGCCCTGAAGCTACGCACTGACGCTTCCCTGCGCTTCGAGAAGGGCCTCAGCCCCGAGCTGGCGATGGTGGGCGTCCGCCGGGCGACGCGGCTCATCCTGGAGTTGGCCGGTGGCCGGGCAGCGCCGGGTGTCATCGACGTCTATCCCGGGAAGCAGCGGGTGACGCGCATCACCGCCACCCAAGAGCGCCTGCGCAAGATACTGGGGGTGCAGCTCCCCGTCTCACACGTCCGCCAAACCCTTATCTCCCTCGGCTTCGGCTGCCGTTGGCTGCCGCCCGACCGCTACGTCGTGCGGGTGCCCTACTGGCGGACGGATGTCCGCATCCCCGACGACGTGGCCGAAGAGCTAGCCCGCGTTATCGGCTACGACGAACTGCCCACCACTACTCTGGCCGGCGTCATCCCCCCGGCCACACCCCAACCAGCCCGCCAACTACGCGAGCGGGTTCGCGACATGCTCGCCGCCGCCGGCATGCAGGAGGTCATCACCTACTCCCTCACAGATCGGGAGAGCCTGGCCAATGTCCTCTCGCCCGAGAACCTGGCGGCTCACCCCCCTCTGCGCGTGGCGAACCCCATGAGCCGCGAGCAGGAGTACCTGCGCACCACCCTGCGCGCGTCGTTGCTGGAAACGCTGGCCGCCAACCTCCGCCATCGCCAGGGCGGCATGGTTGCGCTGTTCGAGACGGCCCGGCTCTACTTGTCGCGCCCGGACGACCTGCCACTGGAGGTAGAGTGCCTGGCCGGCGTGGTCAGCGGCGCCCGCCCCGATCGCTGGGGCCGCCCCGGCGAGGGCGTCGATTTCTTCGGCACCAAGGCCTACTTGGACTTCCTCTTCGACCGCCTGAGCCTGACCCCTACCTACGAGGACGCCGAGGACTTCGCGCTCTTGCCCGGCCGCTCGGCCGAAGTGCGCCTGGAAGGCCAGCGCCTGGCTCTGGTGGGGCAAGTGCACCCGCGGGTAGCCGCCGCCTTCGACATCGAGCAGGACGTCTTCCTGTTCGAGCTGGACTTGGAGGCCCTGCTCCCCCACACCGGCAAGCCCCGCCGTTACCAGCCGCTGTCCCGCTTCCCGGCGGTGGAGGAAGACATAGCCATCGTCGTGGACGAGGGCGTGCCCGCCGCCCAGGTGCAGGCCATCATCGAAAGCTCTTCCCTGGTGCAGCGCGCTGTCCTGTTCGACGTGTACACGGGGCCACCGGTGCCGGCAGGCAAGAAGTCGCTGGCTTACTCGATGGCGTATCAGTCCTTCGAGAACACCCTCACCGACGCCGAGGTGCAGCGCGAACGGCGGCGCATTCTGGAGCGCCTATCGCGGCAGGTAGGGGCAGAACTCAGGGGCTAGACCCCGGAAGACCAGGTTCCGCTGGCCCTGGCCAGCGGAAGAATCATCCTGAACAGATCATCAAACCCTGCCCTTGAGCATGAAGAAGGCCCGAAGGGTATCCTTCGGGCCTCGCAGGTTCTGTCGCGGGACTCAGGCGCTAGCCGGCCGTCAAGCCAGTCTTGGCGGCGTCCACCAGGCGGACGAAGGCAGCGTGATCGCGGATGGCCAGATCGGCCAGCACCTTACGGTCGATATCTACCCCCGCCTTGTGCAGGCCGTCGATGAAACGATTGTAGGAGAGCCCATGCAACCGGACGGCGGCGTTGATGCGAGCGATCCACAGTCGCCGGAACTGCCCTTTGCGGTCCCGCCGGTGCTCATAGGTGTAGTAGAGACCGTGGAGGAGCGACTCACGGGCTCGCTTGAACAGGCGATTTCGGACGCCACGGTGGCCCCTGGTCTGGGCGATGACCGCCTTATGTCTTCGCCGCTTGACGGTGCCTCGCTTGATCCTGCTCAAGACTCGTCTCCCTCCAGGGAATGGTCCGAGGACTACCTGGTGCCGTAGGGAAGCAGCCGACGCATGCGCCGTCGGTAGCTGTGGTGCACGGGCATCGTGGTATCGAAATCGCCCTTCACCGCCCGCCGCTTCTTGCGCCGGGCATTGTTGACGTGAGACTTGCGCCGCATCACGCGGCCGGTCCCGCTGAGGTGGAAGCGATCCTTGGCGCCGGAATGAGTTTTCAGCTTAAGTTTGGGCAACCTGCTGCTCCCCCGCGACCTGAGTGGGCTTGGGCATCTTCTTGTTGGTGGGCGCCAGGATGATGGTCAGAAAGCGCCCTTCCATGTTGGCCCCCCTGTCCACGGCCGACAGTTCCTTCAGGTGTTCCAGCACGCGCTCCAGGACCGCCCTCCCTGTCTCCGGGTGAGCCATCTCGCGGCCGCGGAACATCACCGTCACTTTCACTCGGTCGCCTTCCCGCAGAAAGCGCTCCGCCAGGCGCACCTTGCGCTCCATATCGTGCCCACTGATGTGAGGCCGCATGCGCACCTCGTGCACCATGAGCCCCTTCTGGTGCTTGCGGCCTTCGCGCTCCTTCTTGGCCTGCTGGTATCTCCATGTGCCGAAGTCCAGCAAGCGGCAGACAGGAGGAGACCCGTGGGGATCGACCTCTACCAGATCGAGGTCGCGTTCCTTAGCGGCGGCCAGGGCTTGGGCGATGAGCAACACGCCCAGGTTCTCGCCCCCGTCCCCGATTACCCGAACCTCTTTTGCCCTGATCCGCTCGTTTATACGAAACTCGCGAACTATACCGGCGTCCTCGCGAAACGAACTCTCTATATACCGTCGCTAGTAGGCTAGACTATACCACACATGTCAACGCCCTTCAATCCTCCACCAGAAGGAGAAGGGCGCTGCCCTGTTCCACCCGCTGCCCCTGCGAGACGTACACCTCCTGAACCCGCCCCGAGCGCAGGGCCCGCAGTTCGTTGCTCATCTTCATAGCCTCGATGACCATGAGCACCTGCCCGGCCTGAACCGCATCGCCGCGCGAAACATACACTTCCTGCAGCAGGCCGGTCATCGGCGAGAGCAGAACCCAGCCGCCGGCCTCGCCCGGCCTCTCGTGCAGCCCTGTGGGAGCCGGCAGCGGAGCAGACGTGGCTGGCCGCCCCGGCCGTTCCCGCAGGACAGTGTAGCGCGATGACCCGATCACGATATCGAGGCCACCGCTGCGCTCTTCGGCGAAGAACTCGTGCGGGCGGTCGTCCACGATGAGGGAGAATAGGGCCGAGCCCCCTATCTGCTCCAGGCTTATGGAGTGCCACTTGTCGTTGATGCGGACGCGAACGCCCTTCCGGTCTTCCTCAACCTCCACTTCGGTAAGGGAGTCGCCCAGGCGCATCAGGTATCTTTCCGCCATGCCGTCCTTCCCCAGGAGCCGTTAGGCCGGCCCTGAGAACGCCACGCACTGGGGTTGCACGGCGCCGCCGGCGGCGCTGCCTTCGGAGCCTCTCGCCGGCGGTGGTAGGTCAGGGCTGCGGCAGCCACCAGTGCGATCTTCTCGTCCTTGAGGGGGTCGTGCCGATCGAGGCGGAAGTGCTTCTCCACGAAGGCCGTGTCCAGGCGGCCGGCCATGAAGTGCGGGTTGTTCATGACCTGAAGATGGAAGGGGATGTTGGTGCTTATTCCCACGATCTTCAGCTCCAGGAGGGCACGCCGCATGCGCTGGATGGCCTCCTGCCGATTGCGTCCCCACGTGCAGAGCTTGGCGATGAGAGGGTCGTAGTAGTACGGAATATCTACGCCGTTATAGAGAGCGCTGTCCACGCGCACCCCGGGGCCGCCGGGCTCGCTGACGAAGCTGACCTTGCCCGTCGAAGGCAGGAAGTCGTTGAAAGGGTCCTCGGCGGCGATGCGGCACTCGATGGCCCAGCCGCGGACGCGGATGTGCCCTTGTCGATAAGGTAAGGGCTCTCCGGCGGCCACCAAGATCTGATCAGCTACCAGGTCCACGCCTGTTACTAGCTCCGTCACCGGGTGCTCCACCTGAAGCCGGGTGTTCATCTCCAGGAAACTGGCGTGGCCCTCCTCGTCCAGCAGGAACTCCACCGTCCCCACGTTGGTGTAGTTGGCCGCCTGCACAGCGACACGGGCCTTCTCCATCAGACGCAGGCGGAGGCCAGCGTCGACGGCCGTGGACGGCGCCTCCTCGATCATCTTCTGGTAGCGACGCTGAATTGAGCACTCTCTCTCCCCCAGCGTCACTACCGTTCCGTGGTGATCGGCGATGACCTGTACCTCCACATGGCGCACCGGCTCCAGGAACTTCTCCAGATAGAGAGCGCCGTAGCCGAAGGCGGCCCCCGCCTCGCGGCTGGCGGCCTCGAGGGCGGTGTGCAGCTCGTCGGCGCGGTAGACGGCGCGAATGCCCTTGCCGCCACCGCCACCCGCGGCCTTCACCAGGATCGGGAAGCCCATGCGGGTGGCGGCCAGGTGCGCCGTGTCCACCGAGGACAGTTCGTCGGTGCCGGGCACAACCGGTATACCCGCCTCTTGCATCAAGCGGCGGGCCTGGATCTTGTCGCCCAGCAGGCGTATCGATTCGGGCGTGGGCCCGACAAAGGTGATTCCTTTGTCGCGACAGGCCTGGGCGAAGTCAGCGTTCTCGGCCAGGAAGCCGTATCCGGGGTGAAGGGCGTCCACCTTCGCCTTCTTGGCGATCCGCAGGATCTTGGCCGCGTTGAGGTAGCTGTCCCTGGCCGGCGCCGCCCCCAGGAGGTAGGCCTCGTCGGCGTAGCGCACGTGCAGGGAGTCGCGGTCCACGTCCGAGTAGACGGCCACGCCGGTGATGCCCAACTCGCGGCAGGCCCGGAGCACCCTCAGGGCGATCTCGCCCCGGTTGGCGACGAGGAGCTTCTTGAACACTACACGATCCTAAGAATCTCCATAGATGGATCGAATGGCAGCTACAGTATAGCAACAATTGACCTGCCCTGAGCGCCGCCGGCGAGGTGCACGCAGCCAACGCTACCTCCGCTCACGCACCTCGTCCACGGCCCGCAGCAGGAACTCCTCGATGTGCAGGGGCCCCAGGTCCTCGCCGCTGCGGAGGCGCACCGCCACCGCCTTGGCCGCCTCCTCCTTGTCGCCCACAACCAGCATGTAGGGCACCTTCTGAAGCTGAGCGTCGCGGATCTTGGCCTGCATTCGCTCCGAGCGCTCGTCCACCTCCACCCGCAGGCCGGCCGCCCTCAGCTCCCCAGCGACCCACCCGGCGTACTCGACGTGGCGGTCGGATATGGGGATGACTACGGCCTGCACCGGCGCCAGCCAGAGGGGGAAGGCGCCGGCGTAGTGCTCCAGCAGCACGCCCAGAAAGCGCTCCATAGAGCCTAACAGCGCGCGATGCACCATGTATGGCCGGTGTTCGCGGCCGTCCTGACCGATGAAGGCCAGATCGAACCGCTCCGGCAGGTTGAAGTCGAACTGGATGGTCGTGAGCTGCCAGGCGCGGCCGATGGCGTCGCGGACGTGGATATCGATCTTGGGGCCGTAGAAGACGCCGCCCCCTTCGTCCACTTCGTAGGGGAGGCTTCTGGACTGCACCGCCTCGCGCAGGGCCTCGATGGCCCGGTCCCACTGCTCGAGATCGCCCACGTACTTCTCGGGACGGGTGGACAGATACACCTGGTAGTCCTGGAAGCCGAACAGGCGCAGGAAGTAGATGCCGAAGTCCACCGCCCGCACGATCTCGTCCTCCAGTTGGTCCGGTCGGCAGAAGATATGGGCATCGTCCTGGGTGAAGCCGCGTACCCGCATCAGGCCGTGGAGGACACCCGAGCGCTCGTAGCGGTAGACGGTGCCCAGCTCGGCCAGGCGCAGGGGCAGCTCGCGATAGCTGCGCACCGACGAGCGGTAGATCTGGATGTGGAAGGGGCAGTTCATGGGCTTGACGAAATACTCCTGCCCCTCGGCGTCCATGGCCGGGAACATGTTCTCCCGGTAGAAGTCCAGGTGACCGCTGGTCTCCCAGAGAGCAGCCTTGCCCACGTGCGGCGTGTAGACCAGCTCGTAGCCGGCCTTGAGGTGCTCCTGCCGCCAAACGTCCTCGCTGATGGTGCGCACCCGGCCGCCTTTGGGATGCCAGTAGACCAAGCCTGGGCCGTACTCCTCGTGGAAGGAGAACAGGTCCAGCTCGCGGCCCAGACGCCGGTGGTCGCGGCGCTGCGCCTCCTCCAGGCGGCGGAGGTGGTCGGCCAGTTCCTCCTCCGTCTCGAACAGGGCGCCGTAGATGCGCTGGAGCATGGGCCGACGCTCGTCGCCTCGCCAGTAGGCGCCGGCCACGCTAGTGAGCTTGAACGCCCGCACCTGGCCGGTGCTGGCGGCGTGGGGGCCTGCGCACATGTCCACGAACCCGCCGTGGCGGAAGGTGCTCACTTCCTCGTCCGGCAGTTCGTCGATGAGCTCCAACTTGTAGGGCTGCTGGGCGAACAGGCGCCGCGCCTCGTCCTTGCTCACGAGAGTCTGCGCGAACGGGTCGTCGCGGGCGATGCTCTCCCGCATCCGCTCCTCGATCACCTGGAGGTCGTCCATTGTCAGCGGGCGGGGCAGGTCGAAGTCGTAGTAGAAGCCGGTGTCGATGGGCGGGCCGATGGCCAGCTTGGCGCCGGGGAACATGGCCAGCACCGCCTCGGCCATGACGTGCGAAGCCGAGTGGCGCAGGCGCTCCAGGCGCTCCTCCTTGGGCAGATCGTCTAGGTTCACGGCCATCACGACCTCCTGCTTACTATAAGACGCAACCCCTCGTCCCGTGGGACGAGGGGCCGTTCGTGGTTCCACCCACCTTCTCCCCCGACGCGTCGGGGGACTCCTTGGGCCGCTAACGGGTGCCTCCGGGGCCGGCTACTTGCCCGCAGGGGCTTCGCCGGCCGGCTCCTAGGAGGTTTTCGCGGCGGTAGCGGGCGGGCGTCTCTCAGCCCAGGGCGCCCTCTCTGCGGCCGTACCGCCGCTACTCGTCCTAGTCGTCGCCTTTTCGATATTCGCAAAGTGGTGGGCGGTACTGGATTCGAACCAGTGGCCTCCCCGATTTCATCGGGGCGCTCTAACCCACCGGGCCATTTTCAAGAGTGGTGGGCGATAGAGGACTTGAACCTCTGACCTCAGCGATGTCAACGCTGCGCTCTAACCAACTGAGCTAATCGCCCGCGCCCAGGATGGTATCAGAATCTGCGAGGCCGCGTCAAGATTGGAGAGCTTTGCCTTCCCAGAGCAGCGAACACATCTCGTGGGCGAGCTTGATCTGCGAAGCGAATTACTAGAAGATGATAGCGGTGGCGCCGTGGCCGGACAGACCGACCGCTTGTTGCCACTCGTTTCTATCGCGTGCTATAGTTGCGGCGACCCAGGGGCCGCTAGCTCAATCGGAAGAGCAGCTGACTCTTAATCAGCGGGTTCGGGGTTCGAGTCCCTGGCGGCCCACCAGGGGGAAGTGTCGGAATTGGCAGACGAGCATGACTTAGGATCATGTGCCGGAAGGCGTGGGGGTTCGAGTCCCCCCTTCCCCACCATTCGAACCGGCGAATCTGAGGAGGGCGCATGGCGGCTCCCCTGCTCCAGGTAAAAGACCTGAAGACCTTCTTCTTCACCGACGACGGCGTGGTGAAGGCGGTAGACACCGTCACCTACGACGTCCAGGCGGGAGAGATCATGGGCCTGGTGGGAGAGAGCGGCTGCGGCAAGACGGTCAGCGCCCTCTCCATACTGCGACTGATCCCCAACCCGCCGGGCAGGATCATCTCCGGCGAGATCTTTTTCGAGGGCGAAGACCTGCTCAAGGCCGACGAGGAAGAGATCCGCAGTATCCGCGGCCACCGCATCGCCATGATCTTCCAGGAGCCCATGACCTCCCTCAACCCCGTCCTCACCATCGGCCGCCAGATCACCGAGAGCCTGGAGTTGCACCTGAAGATGGACCGCGCCGCCGCCACCCGCCGCGCCATCGAGCTGATGGAGATGGTGGGCATCCCCGAGGCCAAGACCCGCATCCACGACTACCCGCACCAGTTCTCGGGCGGCATGCGCCAGCGGGTGATGATCGCCATGGCCCTCTCCTGTAACCCTAAGCTCCTCCTGGCCGATGAGCCTACCACCGCCCTGGACGTGACCATTCAGGCCCAGATCCTGGAACTGCTCACCAATCTGACCCGCGAGCTGGGGACGGCGGTCATCATCATTACCCATAACCTTGGGGTCGTGGCCCGCTACGCCGACCGGGTCTACGTGATGTACGCCGGCAAGATCGTGGAGACGGCCCCCGCCCGCGAGCTGTACGGCAACCCCCGCCACCCCTACACCCTCGGCCTGCTGAAGTCGGTTCCTCGCCTGGACCAGGTGCGCAAAGACCGACTGGAGCCCATCGAAGGCTTCCCGCCAGACCTGATCCACATGCCCGAGGGCTGCTACTTCCGGCCCCGCTGCAAGTTTGCCGTAGCCCGTTGTCAGCAGGAGTCACCGCCACTCCAAGTGGTGTCCAGCGTCCACCAGTCTGCCTGCTGGGAGTGGCCACGCGTGGTCGCGGGTGCCAAGTCGGTGACCCCGGCCTGAGGGAGCCGTCTATGGCTACGCAAGATATCACCGCCAGCAGCACCGGTCGCCTCAACAACGTCCTTCTGGACGTGCGCGACCTCAAGATGTACTTCCCGGTAACCACCGGCATCATCTTTCAGCGCAAGCTCGCCGACATCAAGGCCGTCGACAGTGTCTCCTTCTTCATCCGCCGGGGCGAGACCCTGGGCCTGGTGGGAGAGAGCGGTTGCGGCAAGACCACCGTCGGTCGCTGTGTGCTGATGCTCTATCAGCCCACAGCCGGCGACATCGTCTTCGAGGGCCAGCATCTCACCAAGATGAGGGGCCGCGACATCCGCCGCATGCGCCGCCGCATGCAGGTCATTTTCCAGGACCCCTACGCTTCCCTGAACCCGCGCATGACCGTGGGGAGCATCATCGGCGAGCCCATCGTCATCCACAACCTGGCCCCCAACCGCCGCGAGCGCAAGGAGAAGGTGCAGGAGCTGATGCGGATTGTGGGGCTCAACCCCTACTACGCCAACCGCTACCCCCACGAGTTCAGCGGCGGCCAGCGCCAGCGCATCGGCATCGCCCGCGCCCTGGCCGTGGAGCCCACCTTCATCGTCTGCGACGAGCCCATCTCGGCCCTGGACGTCTCCATCCAGGCCCAGATCATCAACCTGCTGGAGGAGCTCCAGCGGGAGTTCCGCCTGACCTACCTGTTCATCGCCCACGACCTGTCGGTGGTGCGCCACATCAGCGATCGAGTAGTGGTGATGTACCTGGGCAAGCTGATGGAGCTAGCCGACCGCATCGAGCTGTACGAGAAGCCCCTCCATCCCTACACCAAGGCCCTGCTCTCGGCCATCCCTATCCCCGATCCGGTCGTCGAGGCCAACCGAGAGCGCATCATCCTGGTGGGCGACGTGCCCAGCCCTATGCACCCGCCGCCGGGCTGCGTGTTCCAAACCCGCTGCCCCATCGCCAGCGACGCCCATGGCTGTCGCACCGTCATCCCGGAGTGGCGCAACGCGGGGGTCGGTGGCAAGGAGCACTGGGTCGCCTGCCACCGCGTGTAGGGGCGGTCTGCGAACCTGCGGGATAAATCCCGCAGCACTAGCTCTTGGTCCCTCAGCCGCGGGTTTCAACCCGCGGGATGGTTCTCCACCAAGCCCATCTCGCGCTCTAGTTCGTCCAGCAGGTGGTGATACCGCTCGTGGACGCCGGGGCCCATGCGCTCGGACTCGATCTGCTCGAACCGTCGCTCTAGCTCCGTCTGGTCCGCCGGACTCAGGACGCGGTCGGCGATCGGGAAGAGAACGTTGTCCTCCTTCATGATGTGCCCTCGCAGCAGGTCGACGTAGCCGCGGGCGTTCTCGGCGATGGTGAGGGCGGCCGATCGGCCGTCCGCCTCGTAGGCGTCGATGGCGCCGGCGATGGCCCCCACGAAGGCGCGGCCCTCGTCGTGCTCGAAGAGCATCACCCCCAGCGGGCCGCCCTGGCGGGGCACGCCTCGCGCCTCCATGCGGGGGAAGAGGTTCTCCTCCTCCTTGGCGTGGTGGCAGCGGTCGGCGAAGTTGCGGACGAAGTCCACGCCCTGGCGGAACACGTCGGGTCGCACCCGCTCGCCCTGCTCCAGTCGATGGGCGACCGCCTCCAGGACGGCCAGCATCCGCTCGATGGCCCGGTGCTCCGTGCGAAGCTCGTCAGTGACAGACATGCGTCACCTCCTCTAGCTATCGATCTCGACGATAGCAGGCAGGCGAGCGCGAAGTCTGCGCCTTTTGTCTCTTTTTCGCGCTAGTTGATTCTTACGAACACTGGATTCGACCAGGCAAACTGGGAGTTGCCGGAATCATCCTTAGACGTGACCTCAACACGGTAGTAACCGTCCTCGGTCACGGTCTCGTCCTCCAGGGTCACGTCGTAAGCACCCTTGTTCGCCTCGATCGTCTGCCAGACCTGGCCGTCTCTTATGACCCTCACCTCGGCCACGGTGAAGCCCGCCGTCTCGGCCTTCACGCTCAGCCTCAGCTTGACCGACCCACCGGTAGCGATATCGACGGTGTCTCCCATGAGCCCGCCGTTGACATCAAAACCGAGCGATGGCCCGGTGCTGACGAAGCTGCGACCCGCCATAATTGCGCCGTAGAGTTCGTCTGCGCTCAGGCCCTTGACGTAGACGCCGGTCTTTGCGCTCCCCACTGCCGAGTCGGGCCCGCCCGCATTGTGGGCATCGGTGCCGGCCACGGCGAACATGGGACGGCTGGCAGCGCCGCTCACATAGGCCAGCAAGAGGTCATCCCACGACTGGAGTGGGGCTTCGGGCGAGCCCAGCCACTGTCCGACGTACAAAGGAGCAATCTCCGCCGTTAGGCGATGGATGACCTCCCTGAGGGGCAACTCCTCCGCACCATCGGCCTTGAACGGAACAGGAACCGCGAGGTCTCTCTCCCCATAGATGGCGATGTTGTTGAACATCACCCCCAGTTCCCGGGCCTCTGACTCGGAGTAGCCCATGGCTACCGCCGCCTTGGCAACGTCACTGACGTTACTCTGATTCCAGATCTCGATGAGGTCCGCTCCGTACACGAGCTGCGTGGAACCGGCGGGGTGGGCATGCACCGCTATCCCGCCCTGGGAGTGGATCCATTCCACCCACTTGGTGAGGAACTCCGGGTTCGTCGGGCCCGTCCCGGACGTGTTGGGCGCGGACGGGTACTGGCGTGAGATACAGACCTCGTCCTTCACATAGAGAGAGGGAGCATTGTAAGCGAGAAAGTGATCGCGCATGGGCGGTGCAGTCGCGCTCTCCCAACCCGTGTTCTCAAAGGCGGGAAGCACAAGAAAGGACGCATCGGAAGCGGCCGCGGCCTCAGCGACCAACGACTCCCATTCCTCCACCGTCATGTCTTCGCAATGGTCGGTGATGATCACCGCGCTGAGGCCGCGGGCAAGGGCTGTCTCCTTGATGTCGGCCACGGACCCGGTTCCGTCAGAGCGACTTGTGTGCACGTGCCCATCGTAGTAGATGAGGGACAGCTCGGGCTCTGAAGGAGTCTCCTCACCGCAGCTCAGGAGACCGAGAACGGATAAGGCGAAGACACCCAGCAAGACGATGGCAAGAACACTTGTAGGTCTTCTAGGGGCGTTCATGTTCCCCTCCTGCTTCAACGAGAATATGTAGGGCAGGTCAAATGCCTCCCGCGGCTCGCTGTTTTCAGCCAAACCAGGGACCGCCCCCACTTTACAGGCCCTATGCGCCTTGTCAACCCTTCGTGGTCAACTCCCAGCTCTCGTTGAAGCCGCTTCGACCGCCGTGCTACGATACGCCTGCCATGGAACAGGCCCGCATCCGCAACTTCTGCATCATCGCCCACATCGACCACGGCAAGTCCACCCTCGCCGACCGCATGCTGGAGATCACCGGCACCATCCCGGCTCGGGAGATGGCCGACCAGGTCCTCGACCAGATGGACCTGGAGCGCGAGCGGGGCATCACCATCAAGGCTACCGCCGTCCGCATGCTCTATCGCGCCCTGAACGGGCAGGAGTACGAGATCAACCTCATCGACACCCCCGGCCACGTCGACTTCACCTACGAGGTCTCCCGCTCCCTGAACGCCGCCGAGGGCGCCATCCTGGTAGTGGACGCATCGCAGGGCATCCAGGCCCAGACCCTGGCCAACGTCTACATGGCCCTCGAGCACGACCTGACGATCATCCCCGTGGTCAACAAGATCGACCTGCCCAACGCCGAGCCCGCGCGCGTGGCCCGCGAGATGTCCTCCACCCTGGGGTTCGCCGAGGACGACGTGCTCTTCGCCTCAGCCAAGGAGGGCACCGGCGTCCGCGAACTGTTGGAGGCGGTCGTGGCCCGCGTCCCGCCGCCGCGCGGCCAGCCCGAGGCGCCCCTGCGCGCCCTCATCTTCGACTCCAAGTACGACTCCTACAAGGGCGTCATCGCCTACGTGCGGGTGGTGGACGGCGAGCTGTCGCCGCGACGGTCCCTGCGCCTCATGTCCACCCACCGGTCGCTGGAGCCGCTGGAGGTGGGCGTCTTCCGGCCGGCCTTGGCCCCGACGGACGGCCTCGCCACCGGCGAGGTGGGCTACGTGGCCACCGGCCTCAAGACGGTGCGCGACTGCCGGGTCGGCGATACCATCACCATAGACGAGGCGGCCGCCAGCGAGCCGCTGCCCGGCTACCGGCCGGCCAAGCCCATGGTCTTCGCCGGCCTCTATCCCGCCAACGCCGAGGAGTTCGCCCTCCTGCGCGACGCCCTGGAGAAGCTGCGCCTCAACGACGCATCCCTCCACTGGGAGCCGGAGTCCAGCGTGGCGCTGGGGCCCGGCTTCCGCTGCGGCTTCCTGGGCCTCCTCCACCTGGACATCGTCCAGGAGCGCCTGGAACGCGAGTACGACCTCGATATCCTGATGACGGCGCCCAGCGTGGAGTATCGCGTGCTCAAGGCGGATGGCGAGGAGATGCTGGTGGACAATCCGGCCCAACTCCCGCGGCCGGAGGAGGTGCTGGAGGTCTTCGAGCCGTGGATGAACGTCAGCGTCATCTCGCCCGACCGCTACATCGGGCCGCTGATGGAGCTGGTGACGGGGCGCCGCGGCGAGTTCCGGCGGATGGAGTACCTGGAGCACGGCGCCGTGGAGGGCCACACCGGCCGGCGGGTGCTGCTGGAGTACCGCATGCCCCTATCGGAGATGCTGCTGGACTTCTACGACCAGCTCAAGGCCCACACCCAGGGCTACGCCAGCATGGACTACAGCTTCGCCCACGATGCGGCGGCGAAGATGGTGAAGCTGGAGATCCTGGTGAACAACCAGCCGGTGGACGCCCTCTCGGCCATCGTCCACACGGAGAAGGCCCAGCGCCAGGGGCGGGCGCTGGTGGAGCGCCTGCGCCGCCTCATCCCCCGCCAGATGTTCGAGGTGCCGATCCAGGCGGCCATCGGCGGGCGGGTCATCGCCCGCGAGACCATCAAGCCGATCCGGAAGAACGTGATCGCGAAGTGCTACGGCGGCGACGTGACGCGCAAGATGAAGCTGCTGGAGAAGCAGAAGGCGGGCAAGAAGCGCATGAAGCGCGTGGGCAACGTGGACATCCCCCAGGAAGCGTTTATGGCGATCTTGAAATTGGAGAGGTAGGGCACCCGCCGTGCTATCCTAGTCCCCGCCATGCCTGAGTCGCTCCTGTGGTGGGCTGCCGTACAGCTTGTCGGCGTCGCTGTCACGCCCATCGCCCTAGCGCTCTTCCGCTGGCTCCCCGACCGGGGCTACGTCTTCAGCAAATCGCTGGGCCTGCTTCTGGTGGCCTACGTCTTCTGGGTTGGCGGCCTCACCGGTATCCTCCCCAACGAGCGCTTCTCGATCCTGGGCATCGTCCTCGCCCTTGCGGTCGTATCGGCCGTCGTCACCTGGCGCACCCGCGCCGAGCTCGACGCCTACCTCCGCCGCCAGTGGCGATACATCCTCTTCGCCGAGGTGCTCTTCGCTGTCACCTTCGCCACCGCGGCCGTCCTCCGCTCCTACGTCCCCGACATCGCCAGCGGCGAGAAGCCCATGAACTTCGCCTTCCTCAACGCACTCCTGCGCGCCGATTCCTTCCCGCCCCAGGACCCCTGGCTCTCCGGCCACACCCTCAGCTACTACTACTTCGGCCACCTGATGGTCGCCTCCCTCACCAAGGTCACCGGCGTCGAGCCGGGCATCGCTTTCAACCTGGGCGGCGTCCTCCTGGTCGCCCTGGCCGTGGTCAACGTCTTCGCGGTGGTCTACAACCTGGTTCTGGGCAAAGGGCGTGTCGGGCGGGCGCTGGTCTTCGGCCTGGTCGCAGTGGCGTTGCTGGCCGTCCTCAGCAACCTGGAGGGCCTGTTCGAGCTGCTGGCCGCCCACGGTGTCGGCTCCAAGGGCTTCTACGGCCATCTGGGCATCTCGGGGCTGGACGGCCCTCGCTCGACCGACGCCTGGTATCCCACCGAGCCCTACTGGTGGTGGCGGGTGACCCGCATCGCCAGCACCTGGGACCAGCGCGAGTTCCCGTTCATCGGCTTCCTGGGCGGCGACATCCACCCCCACGTGAGCGCCCTGCCCTTCGGCCTCCTGGTGCTGGGGCTCGCCCTCAACCTCCTGCGCTCGCCGGCGGAGCTGAGCCACCGCTTCTGGCTGCGGAGCCCCTGGTGGCTGGCCGTCATGGCCCTCGCTATCGGTGCGCTGGGGTTTATCAACTCTTGGGACCTGCCCACGTTCTTCGCCGTCGTCCTCTGCGCAGTGCTGGCCCAGAACTTCCTGCGCGAAGGGAGGCTGAACGCCGCCGTGCTCCTCCGCTCGACGACCTTCCTGGCGCCGCTGGCCATCCTGGCCGCGGCTATGTTCCTCCCGTTCTACACCGGCTTTCACCCGGTGGGCGCGGGCATCCAGCCACTGGAGACGGCCAATCGTAACTTCCCACCCATCGAGGCCCTGACGACGCGGCCGCACCACTTCCTCTACACCTGGGCGCCCCTGCTGGCGGTGGTGGTCTCCTTCGCCGTGGTCGCCTGCGGCCGCTGGGGCCACCCGCGAGCCGTCCTGCTGGCGGCGCTCCTGCCCGGCTTGACGCCAGTGGCTCTGTGGGCCCTGCTGATCCTGGCGCGCCGGGGTCCGGTCGGCTTCGGCGACGAGCTGGCCACTCGCGGCGCGAGCTGGATCACGGCGGCGATGCTAATCGCGCTGCTGGCGCTCACCGCCGTCGCCCTGGCCCGACACCTCGTCCAGCGCCGCCAGGGGGAGGACGCCGGCGACACCACCTTCGCCCTTCTAGCAGCCGGCGTGGGGCTCATGTTGATCCTGGGCATCGAGTTCTTCTGGGCTCAGGACCCGGTGAGGCTTCGCACCAACACCATGTTCCGGCTGGGTTTCCAGGCCTGGGTGCTGCTGGCCGTGGCCGCGGCCTTCGGCCTGCACTACGTGACGGCTCGCTGGCAGCCGGCCCTCCTCTGGCAGTGGGCGGGCCGCTGGGCCTGGGCCGCCGCCATCGCCGTCGTGCTGGCGGTGGGACTGATCTATCCGGTGACCGTCACCTTCTATCGCACCGACGACTTCCAGGGGCACCAGTCGCTGAACGTTCTCGTCCTCGTGAGCTATTTCGACCGCAACGAGTACGACGCCACCATCTGGCTGCGGGACAATGTCCAGGGGACGCCGGTGGTGCTGGAGGCCATCGGCGAGTCCTACAGCTCCGACGCCCGAATCTCATCGCGCACCGGCCTGCCCACGGTCCTGGGCTGGCCCGACCACGAGTACCGCTGGCGGGGCTCGTGGGAGCCCCAGGACGACCGCCGCGAGGACGTGGAACTGGCCTACAAGACGACATCGATCACGGAGGCGGCGGCGGTGCTCGACAAGTACGACGTGCGCTACGTCTACGTCGGCGGCGCCGAACGCGACGCCTACGGCGAGGAAGGGATGGCCAAGTTCGCCGAACTGGGCGAGGTCGTCTATCAGAACCCTAAGGTAACCATCTATCGAATCGGCGACTGCGACGCCGTGCTATGCTAGGCGCCGTCATGCCCGAGCCGGTGGCGTGGTGGCTGATCCTCGAGGTGATGGGCGCCATCGCCTTCCCCATCGCCTTCGTCCTCTTTTCCGCCCTGCCCGATAGGGGCTACGCCTTCGCCAAAGTCTTCGGGCTGCTCTTCGTGGGCTACGGCCTGTGGATGGGCGGTTTCGCCGTGTCGCTACCCAACAGCCGGGCCTCCATCTTCGGGCTGATGGCGCTGGTGCTGGTGGTCAGCCTGGCGCTGGCTGTCCTGCGCCGGCGCGAGATGGGACGCTGGCTGGCCGACAACTGGCGCTACGTCCTCGTCGCCGAGGCCGTCTTCGTCACGGCCTTCGCCTTCTTCGGCCTGCTGCGCGCCTACATGCACGACATCAACTACGGCGAGAAGCCGCAGAACCTGGCCTTCCTGAACGCCGTCCTCCGCAGCGATAGCCTTCCGGCCTACGACCCCTGGTACTCCGGCCACGACTTGAGCTACTACTACCTGGGCCACCTGACGGTGGCGGTCCTGGCCCGCCTAGCCCACACGCCCGCCAGCATCGCCTTCAACCTGGGCTCGGCCACCATCGGCGCACTGACGGCGATAGCCGTGTTCGGCATCGGCTACAACCTGGTGGCCGGCGGCGGGCGCTTCGGGCGGGGAGTAGCGGTGGGCGTAGTGGCCGTCGTGCTGCTGCTCGCAGTGTCCAACCTGGAGGGCCTGTTCGAACTGCTGGCCGCCCACGGCGTGGGCAACCAGGCCTTCTACGATTGGTGGCAGATCCACGGACTGGACGGCCCCCGCTCCACCGACAAGTGGTATCCCACCGAGTTCTGGTGGTGGGGCCGGGCCGCCTTCGTGGCCGACACCACCGACGGGCGGGAGTTCCCGTTCACCAGCTTCCTCTTCGGCGACATCCACGCCCACACGGCCGCCTTGCCCTTCGCGCTGCTGGCCGTGGGCCTCGCCTTGAACGTCGCCCGCTCGCCCGAGGCGTTGGATTGGCGCGCCTGGCGCCAGCGGCCGGGCCTGCTGCTGCTGGCGGCGCTGGCCCTGGGCAGCCTGGCCTTCGTCAACGCCGTCGACCTGCCCACCTACGCGACGCTCGTTGCCCTGGCGGCCTTCGTGGCCGCCTACGCCGGCCGGGGCCGCCCCGCCCTCAGCGCCGCCGCCCGTGCCCTCACCTACGTGGCACCGCTGGGAGTCGTCGCCGTCCTGCTCTACCTGCCGTTCTACCTGGATTTCCACCCGGTGGGCGAAGGCATCCAGCCCCTGGAGGCCGCGACCCGCGCTGGTTGGGCTACCCTGCGTGGCACGGTCACCCGGCCCACCCACTTCCTCATCCTCTGGGGGCCGCCCGTCTGGCTGGCCTGCACCATGGCCGGCGTGGCCCTGGCCGCGCTCGGCCGCCGAGCCATCTCGCGAACGGCCGTGGGCTGGGCCTGCCTGGCCTGGGCCGTCCCGGTGGGCCTCTGGGCGATGATGGTCGCCATCCGGCGGGCGCCCTGGGGGCTCGGCGAGGAGATAGCCACCCGCGGCTACGCCTGGATCACCGCCGCGTTCCTGGCAGCGCTCGTCGGCGCGCTGGCCCTGGCCCTGGGCCGCCACCTGCGCGCCACCCGCGACGACGACAAGCCTGACATCGGCCTTCTCTTCGCCCTGACAGCAACGGGTCTGGGCGTCCTTCTCCTCCTGGGCATGGAGTTCTACTGGATGCAGGACCCTCTGGGCTTCCGCCAGAACACCACGCTCAGGCTGGGATACCAGGCGTGGCTGCTCCTGAGCGTGGGCGGCGCCTTCGCTCTGTACTACCTGCTGTCGCGCTGGCGACCGACGAGCCTCGCGTCCGCGCTCGGGAGCGCCGGTTGGGCCGCGGGAAGCATCATTGTGCTGGGGGCAGCCCTCATCTTCCCCGTGGCCGGGACGTTCTACATCAGCAGCGACTTCCAGAACTCGCGCGTGCTGGACGGCCTGGCATTCGAGAGCCTCCAGAACCCCGATGAGTACGGCGGCGCCCGCTGGCTTCAGGAGAACGTCGAGGGCGCGCCCGTGGTCCTGGAGGGCGTGGGCGACGACTACACGTGGGCGGCCCGCGTGTCCACCCGCACCGGCCTCCCCACAGTGCTGGGCTGGCCCAACCACGAGTACCGCCTTCAGGGCACCTGGACGCCCCTGACCGAGCGGCAGAAGGACGTGGAGACGGCCTACAACACGATCTCACTGACGGAAGCGAGGGCCATCCTGAACAAGTACGACGTGCAGTACGTCTACGTGGGCGACTTCGAGCGGGAGGCCTACAGCGAGGCGGGGCTCGCCAAGTTCGTCGGGCTGGGCAAGGTCGTGTTCCGCCAGGACAAGGTGACAATCTATGAGGTGCTGCGCGAGGAAGCGGCCGCTAGTGAGCGATGATCTCTTCGCCGCCGTCCACGCCGATGATGTTGCCCGTCATCCAAGCCGTCCGCTCGTCGGAGAGAGCGGCGATGACGCGGGCCACGTCTTCGGTGGTGGTGGTGCGGCCGCTGGGGTTACGCTGTCCGGCAATGGCCAGCATCTCCAGAGCGCCGGGGATCTTGCGCAACGCCGGCGTATCGGTGATGCCGGCGCGAATGGCGTTGACAGCGATCCCCCGCGAGGCGGCCTCGACCGCCAGGTGACGGACGTGGTACTCCAACGCTGCCTTGGCGCAGCCCACAGGACCGTACTCCGGCCAGATACGAGTGGAGCCGGAGCTGGTCATGGCATAGACCCTGCTCCCTGACCCCAAGAGCCCCCGGTAGACCATCTCCTGCACCCAGTAGACCAGGCTGTGGGCCATCACGTCGAGGGTCATCTCCATCTGGGCCTGGCTCACCGCCTGCTTGGGCTCAGCCGGGACATAGGAGCGCAGCGTGCCGAACGCGAGCGAGTGGAGCATCACCCGCACCGTTGCCGGCGGTTTCCCGGCCTTTAGCCGCTCCTCCATCGCGTCCAGGATCTGGGCCCGCTTCTTGGCGTCGGCGGCGTTCATGTTGAAGAACACGGCCTCGCGGCCCAGTTCTTGGATCTGAGCCACCACTCGCTGGGCGTTGGGCAGAGTCGATCGCAGGTCGAGATGCACGCCGAATATGTGCATGCCGTTGCGGGCCAGCTCCAGGGCGGTGGCCGCCCCCATGCCGCTGGAGGCGCCCAGGATCAGCGCCCAGCGATCGCGCAGGCCCTTATCGTCCACCATTCCTCACGCCTCCTCGCCAGCCAGCGGCCCGGGGCGAACGCCCTCGCGGGCCAGCAGCTCTCGCAGATAGCGCACCACCTCCGGCGCCAGATCCGGCCGGCGCAAGGCCAGCGCGAGGTTCGCTTTCAGGAAACCGATGGGCCGGCCGACGTCGAACCGCTCACCGGTGAAGCGGCAGGCGTAGAGCGGTTCCACCTGTAGGAGCAGACCGAGGCTGTCCGTGAGTTGGATCTCGCCGTTGGCGCCCGGCGGCGTGCGCTCGATGACCGGGAAGATGGCCGGCGTCAGCACCAGGCGGCCCACTGTCCCCAAGTCCGATTTGGCCTCGGCGGCTGGCGGCTTTTCGACGATGCCCAGCACCTGATAGACCCGCTCCTCCAGTTCCTTGGGCTCGATGACGCCGTAGTGGGGCAGTTCCTCCCGCGGCAGGCGCTCGACGCCGACCACGCTGCCGTTGTAGCGATCGTGGACATCGATGAGCTGGCCGATGGCCGGCACGTCGCTCTCAATGATGTCATCGGGGAAGAAGACAGCGAAGGGCTCGTCGCCGATGACCTGCCGCGCCCGCATCACGGCATCGCCGATACCCCGCCGCTCCTTCTGCCGCACGAAGACGATGTCGGCCACCTCGGCCAGCCGGCGCATCTCCTCCGCCTGCTGAGAGCGACCCTTCTCCTCCAGAAACACCTCCAAGTCCGTCAGGCGGTCGAAATGGTCCTCCACCGCCCGCTTGTTGACGGCGGTGACCATGATGATCTGCTCCAGGCCGGCCCGCACCGCCTCCTCCACCACGTACTGGATGGCCGGCTTGTCCACCAGCGGCAGCATCTCCTTGGGGATGGCCTTGGTGGCCGGCAGGAAGCGTGTACCGTAGCCTGCGGCCAGAATGACCGCCTTGCGAACGCGCATGGAACGCCCCTTCGTCAGACTGAGGGCCATTCTACAATAGGCCCTCACGGCCTTCAAGCTCACTTAGGCAGGGCTGAAGCCCTGCAGCTACGACCGCATTTTGCTGTCTGACTCGTAGCTGCGGACCTCATGATCACTAGGAAAATGGTGGCGTGGGACATTGCCACCTGGCGTAGGGGCGCCCCTCGGCGCGCCCTTGGGGAGAGGGTGGGGCAAGCCCACTGAACAAGTCCACCTCGCGCCCTGCTCGTTTGTCGGCAAGGTTAGACCCAGGGCAAGGGAGTACCGGCGTGGATAACTCACGTGGATAACCACCTTGACAGGATCGATTCGATTATGTAGGATACTTCGAGGCCGTGCTAGACGGGGAGCTAGCGGTGCCCTGTACCCGCAATCCGCTATAGCGGGGTCGAATTCCCGCTCGAGGTCTTGGCACCGCAGGGACTGCCCTCGACAAGTAGCGTTGATGACCTGGCCCTGCGCGGCGAGACGCTACAAACCCCGTCAGGTCCGGAAGGAAGCAGCGGTAAGTAGTTAGTTTCGGGTGCCGCAGGTAAACCTGGTTGGAGCAGGCTGTCGAGAGCAAGCCTACGGTCCAGATCGACAGCGGGTGCACGGCCCCTCTTTCCAGGGCACCAGCGCCCAATCAAATAGAGGAAGGTGTTGCCCGGAAAGCCGTCCCGGGCGCCTGTTCTCCTTCGGGAGAAACAGGCGCCCCTCGGAAGACTACAGGGCGCCAAACTTTCGACAGGCTCCCTCTTTCCTTCCCGCCGCGTCCTCCATCTCTCCCTCATCACGCTGGTGGCGGTGGGGGCGTTGCTGTTTGCCGTCCTGGGCTCAGTAGGCGCAGGCTCTTCGCCTAACCGCGGCCGCCTGGTCCTCACCGACGGCCTGTATAATCACGTCAACGGGGCGCCGGTCGTGGCAGCCGCCGCGGCCATCGCGCCGACGCCGGACAGCGTCCCTATCACCCTCCACGAGGACGGCCTGGCCACCAGTACTACCGCCGCCTCGCCTACGGTAGGCGAGGCGCTGGCCCAGAAAGGCATCGTGCTAGGGCGGGGCGATTACGTCTTCCCCGACCGAGCTTCACCCCTCACCGCGGGCACCCATATCTACATTTACCACGCCAACGATGTCTCGTTGGTGGTCGACGGCCAGACCGCCGAGACCCGCACCCGCAAGGCCACAGTGGCCGGTCTCCTGTCCGAGGCCGGCATCACCCTGGCCCCCGAAGATCGGGTAGAGCCACCGCCGGACACACCTCTCACTAAGGACACGACCGTCCGCGTGGTGCGAGTGCGGGAAGGGATCGACACCGTCGAAGAGACCATCCCCAGAGAGACCATCTACCAGAACAACCCCAGCATGGACCAGGGCGACTATGTCGTGCTGCAGCCCGGAGCCGACGGCCTCATTCGCCGTTCGTACCGCGTGGTGTACGAGGACGGCCAGGAGGCAGAGCGCGAGCTCGTGGACGAATCAGAGGTGCAATCCGAGCCGGAGATCGTCGCCAGGGGCACGCGGCCGGTGAACTTGGTGGACACGCCAGCCGGGCCCCTCCGCTATCGCGACTCGCTGAACGTCTGGGCCACCTGGTACAACCCGGCCAGCGCCGGCCGCTCGGCGGACAGTCCCTGGTACGGCATCGCCGCCACCGGCGTGCCCGTTCACAGAGGCATCGTGGCCGTGGACCCGTCCGTCATCCCCCTGGGCTCACGCATATACGTACCCGGCTACGGCGAGGCGGTGGCCGCCGATACGGGCTCGGCCGTGGTCGGCAACATCATCGACCTGGGCTTCGCGGACTACGAAGTAGCCGACTGGCGCAGCGGCTGGGTGGAGATCTACATCTTGGAGTAGCGAGCCCGGCGGCCCAGGGGTATTATGGGCTTACGATGCGGGGGCAGCCGGAAAAGCTAGTCGAAGCCGGGGTTAGCAAGCGGATCGTCGCCCCTCGCAGGCCCCGTAAGCGGCTGGGCCAGCACTTCCTCACCGACCGTCGCATCCTCCAGCGCATTCTCGCCGCCGCTCGCCTCTCGCCCAGCGATACCGTCGTCGAGGTGGGCGCCGGTCGCGGCATCCTCACCCAGGGCCTGGCGCAGGCAGCCGGCCGCGTCATCGCCGTGGAGATAGACGAAGCGCTGTGCGATCAGATCCGCCTGCGCCTGGCGCCCTATCCCAATGTGGCCATCGTCTGCGGCGACATCCTCGCCCTGCCGCCGGAGGAACTGCTGGCCCGCGCCAGCACCAGCCCACCCTACGTGGTGGTGGCCAACCTGCCCTACTACATCGCCTCCGCAGTCCTCCGCCGCTTCCTGGAAGCCCAGGCGCCGCCCCAACGGCTCATCGTCATGGTGCAGGCCGAGGTGGCGGAGAGCATGGCAGCAGAGCCGGGTCGCATGAGCCTGCTGAGCGTCGCCACCCAGTTCTATGCCCGGGCGCGCATCCTCTTCTACGTCCCGCCCCGCGCCTTCCGGCCCCCACCCAAGGTGCGCTCGGCTGTAGTCCAACTTGACGTGCGGCCGCAACCCGCGGTGGCAGTGGACGACCGGGAGGCCTTCTTCCGGTTGGTGCGAGGCGGTTTCGCGGCGCCGCGCAAGCAACTGCGCAACGTTCTGGCCCTTGGCCTGGGACTCGAGCCCCCCGCGGCCAAGGCCCTGCTCGCGGCGGCGGCCATCGACCCCCAGCGGCGGGCCCAGACGCTCACCATCGAGGAGTGGGCCGACCTGTACGAGGCCTGGCAGCGACAATGACGCTCCTCCGCGTCCAAGCGAAGGCCTACGCCAAGGTCAACTGGGCGCTGGAGGTGCTCCAGCGCCGGCCCGACGGCTACCATGAGGTGCGGACCGTCATCCAGACCATCGACGTGTGCGATACGCTGGAGCTGCAGCCGGCGGCTGAGCTGCGCCTCGAGGCGAACGACGAGGGCCTCCCTCCCGCAGAGGAGAACCTGGTGATGAAGGCGGCCCATCTCCTGCGGGAGCGGGCCGACGGCTTGTCTGGGGCGAGGATGCGCCTATCGAAGGCCATACCTGTCGCCGCCGGCCTCGGCGGCGGCAGCAGCGACGCCGCCGCTGCCCTGCGCGGCCTGAACCAGATGTGGGACCTGGACCTGCCCCGGGAAGCGCTAGAGCAAATCGCCGCCCGCCTGGGCTCCGACGTGCCCTTCTTCGTCCACGGCGGCACCGCTCTGGCCGAGGGCCGCGGCGAGCGCATCACGCCCCTGCCGGACACTCCGCCCACGGAGCTGGTCGTCGCGCTGCCCCCCCTGACCCTCGCCGACAAGACGCGACGCATGTACTCCCTCCTCACCCCGGCCGACTACACCGACGGCTCGGCGGCACGGCGCCTGGCGGACGCCATCCATCAGGGCAAGCCGCTGGCGGATGAGCAACTGTTCAACGTATTCGACGGGCCGGCCTTTCGGGCCTTCCCCGAGCTGGAGCGCCTCCGCCGGGCGCTGCTAGAGGCAGGCGCTCGCTCCGTCCACCTCGCCGGCAGCGGGCCCGCCCTCTTCGCTCTGGCCGGCGACGCCGCAAAGCGGGAGCGCCTGACCAGCGCCGCTGTGGAAGCCGGGGCAAAGGCCTTCGTTGTGGCCAGCGTGCCTGCGGCCGAGGCCCTGACCCTGGAAGTGTCCACCGGATAAGGCCATGGCTGAGGTGTTCGCCGGCTTTGTCTGCGGCTACGCGGTAGCGCTGCTCTTCACTCCTCTCGTGGCGCTGATGGTCATCGACGCCCGCAGCCGCGTCCCTTACCTGGCCAAGGCCATCGCCCCCAACATCTCCGCGGTCGCCCTGACCGTCCCCATATCGCTGTTCGCCTTCCTCATCTGGACAGCGATCGGCATGGTGCTGGGCCTCCTCTATCGCGGCGCGGAGCAGAACATCCCCCAGGGCGGGCTTGGCAGCCCCAACCTGCTGTACACTGCTCTCGTGGTCTCCTTCGGCGCCTCGGCGCTCATCCTCATCGCCCTGGGCCTGCGCCGCCTGCCCTGGCCGGTGCTGGTCATCGGGGTGGCCTTCGTGGGCGGGTTCGGCTGGGCCATGCCTTACCTGGCCCGCGCCGGATAGCGCACAGAAGTTCTATATGCTAGACTGATCGAGCACTCTAGGAAGGACGCTTGACCCGTGCCCGGCTTCATCGTCGACATGCACGTTCACACGGTGAAGGGGGCCTCCGACAGCAGCCTGACGCCCCAGCAGCTGATGGAGGAGGCCCGCCGCATCGGCCTGAACGGCGTGAACATCAGCGAGCACGACCGCCTCTGGGACGCGCGTGAGATGGAGCGCTTCCGCCAGGAGAGCGGCCTCTTCGCCAGCCGGGCCATGGAGGTATCCACCGACCTGGGCCACATCATCGTGGTGGGGCTGGAGCGCTACCTGCCCGGCATCCACAAGGCGGCAGACCTGCGGCGGGCGGTGACCAAGGCGGGCGGCTTCATGTTGCTGGCCCACCCCTTCCGCCACTTCTTCGACCCCGTCCACTACCGCCGCGACGGCCGCCAGCAGCCCAACCTGACCCCAGAGGAGGCGGCCCGGCTGCCTATCTTCGCCCTGGTGGACGATCTGGAGGTGGCCAACGGCGGCTGCACCGCTCAGGAGAACGACTTTGCCCTAAGGGTGGCGCACATCCTGGGTAAGCGCGGCATCGGCGCCAGCGATGCTCACTCCACCCACGGCCTGGGCTGCCTCA